>Ga0209061_1004047_pt1 | contig 14750 bp, 11 predicted proteins | sample Coa_R1_10_FD_187157 | JGI IMG/M metagenome (GOLD analysis project Ga0209061, IMG submission 187157) | Surface soil microbial communities from Centralia Pennsylvania, which are recovering from an underground coalmine fire - Coalmine... | ecosystem: Environmental > Terrestrial > Soil >...
ATGCCACTGCCCAGGTTATCGTTGGGACAGAAGACCGTTTCGGCGATGAAATGGGTAGCCCCGACATCATTGGCCGTCTCATCCTGGGCGGTCAGGTTGCCATAGTCGTAGCCGTCTCCACAGCCATTGCCGTCGTAACTGTATTTCGTGGTTTCATGTACCACGCGGGCGTCGTTAAGGTTGCTGGTGACGCCATCGGTGGTATAGGTGTCCATCTGGGTGGGACGCGGGTCACACACCAGCACGGGGTTGTTGCGATCCAGTTCGCTGAAGAGCTGCCCGCTACCGGGATCAGAGGAGCCACCCTGCGCGTTCTGGCTGCCGGACACGCCTGGCGGGGGGCAGTTGCTCGCCAGAGTCCAATTGATTTGCTTCAGGAGATGGCCGCCGCTGTCGTAGTCCTGCTCCTCGGTTTGCTGGCCGGCAAAGACCGGCCCGTTGCTCGCGTTGTAGGGAGCCACAGAGCAACTGATGCTCAGATAGCAGGTGATACTGCTGCTGTAGAGGCCCCAGCCGTTGGTTGAGCCGTAGTCATCGGTCTGGGTTGAGCCATCCGGGTTTGTCACCTGGACTTGTGCAAAGCTCTCGAAGGTCCCGTTGTAGTAATCGGCGTAGTCATCGTCGTTCTGGTCGCCCCAGTCGTAACTCTCGCAGCCCCCATGACAACTGCGCGAGGGCTCAGCCGTGGCGATGCTGGCGTTCACCGTGGAGAGATAATAGCTGGATAGCCCATTTCACCAGCGGTGAAATGGGCTATTGCTTCGTATTGAGTGATGAGCGGATTAGCCAAGGACTCCATAAACACTACTGTTTGTCACCTGGCTGGTTGTACCTGTTGCCACAACAGTGTAATATCCCGGAGCGATTGTGGGCACGGTGAAAGTCACATTGATCGCGCCAGTTTCATCAGCCATAGTCGTTGCTACGACTGTGCTATTAAATGTAAGCGTAACTGTTTCTCCAGGCGCAAAGCCCCCTGAGGTGGCTTGCACGCTCGTGCCGGTATTCCCACTTGGAGGAGCCAGGAGCAGCACATTTGTCTCCTGAATGGTAGTGGTGGCAACCAACTGGCTCGTCTGACCAATGGCTGCCACATTGACCTGGCCTTGACTTGCCGCGGGGTCACTCGGCACGGTAACATTCAGAGAAAACGTGCCATCGGTGGCGGCGGTCACCGTTCCAACGAGAATTTGTCCTGCTTGTTGGTAATTCCAGTAGATATTCACTGTCTCATTGCTCAAGAAGCCCTGGCCCTGAAGGTTTGTAGAGTCCCCATACTGGACCGGCGAGCCCATATAGAGTTGAATTGGTAAGAAAGAGAACGCCGCCTTCGCCGTCTCTGTCTTTGCTGTATTCTTTGCATAGACAGTGTAATCGTAGGTTGTTTGAGGGTTAAACGTATCGGGTAGGGGTAACAGGGCCGTGAAGCTGCCTGTCGCATCGGTCGTCGCGGTAACGACCCCATTGCTGGGGGTTTGGAAGAAAACACTCACCATTTCATTGGCAGAATAGCCATAGCCATTGACGGCAATCGTGTTGCCGGGATTGGAGGCATTTGGATTCAAGACGAGTCCCGGGACAATAGCAACAGGATAACTGAGGCTGATGCCGCTGCTTTCTCCGACGAAGGTCAGCGTATATGTCCCGTTCGGAACAAGAGGAATGGACATGAATTGTAAGGAGTCGCTGCCTCCATCGGAACCTGCGTGCCCGGTGTACACTTCCTGGGTGTTTGCATTTGTTCCCCAGAAGGCATTAACAACCTCACCCGACTGAAATCCTACATAACTAAAGAACATCCCACCCGGGCCGAAAAACTTCGAGGGTACATACGCCTTTGGCTTGACAATAGCGAATGTGGTCGTTACTGTCACTGGCCGACTCGTGCGAGCCACACTGATTCGGTAAGATCCAGGAGTAATTCCTGTAGGTGCGTCAAAATTGAAGCTCAGATTGCCCTGGGCATCGATCGTCGTGGTCCCCTCTAAAATTCCTGAGGGAGCTGATCCCCAATAGACCGCGACTGTTTCGTTAGCGAGAAAGCCATCTCCACTCAGCCTCAGAGGCGTACCGGGACCACCTTCCGGCTTGGCCCCACTTGTTCCTTGGATGGCTACGCTTATGCCTGGTGTCACGCGAATGGGAGCCTGGGCCATAAGTCCACTTTCTGTACCGGTGGCTGTAACAGTATAGTGGCCTTCTACCACATCGCTGCTGGGTACATAGGCCGGCCCGACACAGAGCCCGCTCTCGTTACAGCCGACTAAACCTACAGCATTCCCAGGATCAAAACTAAAGGTAATCGAAAGATACTCATCGGGAGCAAATCCCTGGCCCGTCAGAGTAAAAGCGTGACCTGCTTTTACGGTACTCGCGGATAGCGTAATGGTTGGTTCGCTCGTTGCATGGGCGGTTGCGCTTTTTCCCAACTCAGTACCGCATACCAGTGCCATCGCCACAAGGGCCGCCAGCGTGAAAAAGGCTAGGTGGCGCCACAGCGTTTTCATGGTGTTCATCCTTCCTTTAAAAAACGATAAAACAAATTAATCAGTAAAAATACCTGACTATATAAATAGATGCAAAAGAATTATAAATAGCAACTGGTGGAGAATACTGCCATTACTCCCCTTTCAAACCAGTTATGCTTTCTTCACCATGGTTGAGGTTTCTTAACAATTTGAGAGAGAAAAGACGCTGTTGCTCCAGAAGCGGTTTCCGAGAGGAACGCGCTATGTTATCAGAGAAAGAGTGGCTATTGCAACATGTTCGAGCAACGCTAACCCACCTGACCACAATGGGCTACCTTTGCCGAAACCCGGAATATTTGTGGCTGCTAAACTTGTTCAGCAAGATTGAATGGCTTAAATTGAGAAACGAGCCATTTCTTTTATAGAGAGCATATTGAAGAGGAAAACAGAACAGATGACAGACGCATTAATTGCCCCTCATGGCGGGACCCTGGTTGTCAACCTGGCCCCGGCAGAGGAGCAGGTCCGTTTGCAAGAGGAGGCGCGGGGCCTCCAGCGTTTTTCTGTGCCAGCGCGCGTGAAAGCAGACCTAGAAATGCTGGCGGTCGGCGCCTATAGCCCGCTCAAAGGGTTTTTGGGCCGCGCCGATTACCTGGGAGTAGTCAACGAGATGCATTTGAGCAACGGGCTGCCCTGGTCCATTCCCATCACCTTCGCAGTTACTTCCGAACAGGCCGCTCAGGTAAAAGAGGGAGCGCGCGTGGCCCTGGTCGATGAGCAGGATCAGGTGCTGGCGGTCCTGACGGTGGAGGAGAAATATACGTATGACAAGCACCTGGAGGCGCGGCAGGTTTATCGCACCGAGGAGGAGCAGCATCCCGGCGTGAAGGTGCTCTATCAGCAGGGTGAGGTTCTGCTGGGCGGGCCGGTGCGCGTGGTGACGCTGCCGGAACAGCGCTTCGCGAATTATCGCTACACGCCTACGCAGTCGCGGCAGCTCTTTGCGCAGCGTGGCTGGAAACGCGTGGTGGGCTTTCAGACACGCAATCCTGTTCATCGTGCCCACGAATACATTCAAAAGTGCGCGCTCGAAGTGGTGGACGGCCTTTATCTGCAACCATTGGTGGGCGCGACCAAAGACGATGATATCCCCGCCGATGTACGCATGCGCTGCTACGAAGTGTTGCTGGAGAACTATTATCCGCAGCAGCGCGTGATCCTGGGCGTGCTGCCCGCCGCAATGCGCTACGCGGGTCCACGCGAGGCGATCTTCCATGCGCTGATGCGTAAGAACTATGGGTGCTCGCATTTCATTGTAGGGCGCGATCACGCGGGAGTGGGGAACTACTATGGCACCTACGATGCTCAGCAGATCTTCTCAGAGTTTGATCCTGGCCAGCTTGGCATTACGCCCCTCTTCTTCGAGCATACCTTCTTCTGCCGCGCCTGCGATTCGATGGCCTCGTCCAAGACCTGCCCGCACGACGCGGAGCAGCACGTAACGCTCAGCGGGACCAGAGTGCGTCAGATGTTGAGGGCAGGCCAGATGCCCCCGCGCGAGTTCTCACGTCCCGAGGTGGCACAGGTGCTGATCGAGGCCATGCAAACGATTAGCGCGTGACCTGTCCTCCCGTTCTCACTTATACTGAATGGATTTGAAAAGCGTCTCAAGTGGCCTGTATGCTGACTTGAGACGCTTTTCTTTACTTACCCAACTGAAGTCATGATGAGTCACACACCCCTCTGTTCTACTTCACGCAGTAGGAGACTGGATAGAACCTCCTGAACAGGAAAAAACCAGATATTATAAAGGTTCTACTTTGAGCAGGGGATCACCTTTTTGTACGACCTCGCCGTTTTCGGCGACGAGGGCGACGACGCGTCCGGCTATTTCAGACTGAACCTCGTTGAAGACTTTCATAGCCTCGATGAGCGCGACGACCTGGCCAACCTGGATGATGTCGCCAGGGTTGACAAAGGACGGCTGCGCCGGTGAGGGGGCCGAATAATAAACGCCGGTCAGGGGCGCGGTTATCGGCTGGCTATGATCCTCGCGCCTGGCAGGCGTACTGGCCTTGCCAGGCATCAGCGGCGGTGCGGCATCGATTACCTGCGCGGGCGCAGAGACCAGCATCATGTCCGGGCGACGCCGGATAATAATCTCGGTGCCCGCCTCGCGCAATTCCAGTTCGCCAATGGTGCTACCGTCGAGCGTTTCGATCAATTCCTCGATGCGTCTGACCCATGGTATTTCGTGCTCGTGTATATCCATCTTAACTACCTACTCTTCGTAACGCTTGAATACCAGGCAAGTGTTGTGGCCACCAAAGCCCATAGAATTGGACATGGCGACATTGACGGTAGCCTGGCGGGCCTCATTTGGCACATAATCCAGGTCGCATTCGGGATCGGGATGGTGCAAGTTGATCGTCGGCGGAATGATCCCCGTCTGAATAGCCATGATCGAGATTACGCTCTCGACCGCGCCAGCGGCCCCTAGCGTGTGCCCTGTCATCGACTTGGTTGAGCTGACAGCAACCTTGTAAGCATGATCGCCAAAGCAGGTTTTGATGGCCTGTGTCTCGTGGCCATCGTTGGGCGGCGTCGACGTGCCGTGAGCGTTAATATAATCGACTTGATCGGGGCGCAGGCCGGCCTTGCGCAGGGCCATCTGCATAGCGCGTACCAGACCGGAGCCACCGGGAGCCGGAGCTGTAACATGATATGCATCTGCCGTGCAGCCGTAGCCAGCTAGCTCGGCCAGGATTTTCGCTCCACGTGCTTGAGCGAACTCCAGATCTTCCAGGATAAGCATGGCAGATCCCTCGCCCATTACGAAGCCGTCGCGAGTAGCATCGAAAGGGCGGCTGGCACCCTGGGGATCCTCATTCCGGCGCGAGAGGGCCTTCATATTGTCAAACGCAGCCATAGCAATAGGCGTGATGGCCTTCTCCGATCCTCCGGCAATCATGGCTTTAGCATCGCCGCGCCGGATGGTCTCCCAGGCTTCGCCGATGGTGTTAGCGCTGGTTGCGCAAGCTGAAACGGCTGCCCAGTTGGGGCCGCGCGCTCCAGTCAGGATCGAGACAATGCCCGGAGCGCCATCGACGATCATCATATTAATAAAAAACGGGCTGATACGATCTGGACCGCTTTCGTAAAGAATGCGGAACTGTTCATGCAAGGTGCTCAGCCCACCGATACCACTGCCGATATAAACGCCGATATCATCGGCATTTTCCTCAGTGATGCGTAACCCGGCCTGGTCAAGGGCCTGCCTGGTTGTGGCAATCGCCATTTGTTCATAAGGATCGTTGCGGCGTACCTCCTTGCGATCCATGTAGGGCGACGGATCAAAATTTTTTACTTCGGCCCCGATATGCACGCGGTGCGCGCTGGTATCGTAGGCAGTAATCTCACTCACGCCAGATTTTCCCCGGATAAGGGCCTCCCAATTGGTGGCTAGATCGTTACCCAGAGACGTAATCAAACCCAACCCTGTCACAACTACACGAGACATAAACGTTACCTCCCGTAGAGTGACCAGTTTCCTGGTCATGCTCGCGGCACACACCTGGATGAAGTATGTACCTGCCTAACTTCCTCACACAAAGTCGCCTGACCTTTTTGGCCTTTCTTCAGACAATCCCTCCTGGCGCGGGCGATTCAGTAGAGGTTGAGCGTCGATCCGCTTGAGGAAACTGAAAGAAAGATGCCGCTTCATCCTGGAGGAAACGAGTATATGTATCTCCGCTGACAAACCTCTCATGTCGCAGCAAACGCTTATGGAACGGGATAGTCGTCGCCAGACCCTCGATCTGGAATTCGTCAAGCGCGCGTCGCATACGCATAATCGCTGCTTCACGGCTCTCGTCCCAGACGATCAGCTTGGCTAGCAGCGAATCGTAGTGTGGAGGAACCTCATAGCCAGCATAGAGATGGCTATCAACGCGCACTCCAGGGCCACTGGGCGGCAGATACTTCTCGACAATGCCTGTCTGGGGACGGAAATCATTGTCTGCATCTTCCGCCGTGATACGGCACTCTATGGCATGTCCGCGAAACTCAATCTTGTCCTGTTGTAGCCTCAGAGGCAGGCCGGATGCGATACGAATCTGCTCTTTTACCAGATCGGTACTGGTGACAAGTTCAGTGACCGGGTGCTCGACTTGCAGGCGGGTATTCATTTCCATGAAATAGTAACGGTTCGCCTCGTCCACCAGGAATTCGAGCGTGCCAGCGTTGCGATAGCCAACCTGCACGACCGCATTGATAGCCTTCTGGCCAATTTCGGCGCGCAGTTCCGGCGGCAAGTGTGGGCTGGGCGATTCTTCGAGCACTTTCTGATTGCGACGCTGGCACGAGCAATTGCGCTCGCCCAGATGGACGCCATGCCCGAAATTATCGACCAGCACCTGGATCTCGATATGGCGTGCCTTCGCCAGGTAGCGCTCCAGGTAGATCCCATCGTCGCGGAAAGCCTCGCGGGCCTCGTTCTGTGCAAGCGTAAACGAGCGCTCAAAATCCTGCTCGCGCTCCACCAGACGGATACCGCGTCCACCACCGCCAGCAGCAGCCTTGAGCATCAGGGGAAAGCCGATGAGATGCGTTGCCTCGATGGCCTCGTCCAACGTGCGCAGGACAGGCGTACCAGGCAGCATAGGCACGCCCAGCTCAGCCATAGTTTTGCGTGCTGCAACCTTATCGCCCATAATTCGCATGGCATCGGCGGGCGGGCCGATAAACGTAATGTGCGCGTCCGCGCAGACTTCGGCGAAACTGGTGTTCTCTGAGAGGAAACCGTAACCGGGATGGATGGCATCGGCGTTGCTGATCAGAGCGGCGCTGATAATATTGGGAATATTTAGATAGCTTTTGCCACTCGCACCTGGCCCGATGCAGATATGTTCGTCAGCCTCGCGCACAGGCAGCGATTCCCGATCAGCTTCTGAGTGAGCAATAATACTCCGGATACCCATTTCCTTACACGCCCGAATGACACGCAGTGCGATTTCCCCGCGATTAGCAATTAAAATCTTATGAAACATTTTGATAAAAGCCTCCTGCTTGATTCCCGATGATCTTATGGGGGAGCAGTGAGGCCATTATATCACGCAGGTTGACAGGGGTCCAGGAATGAAGAGATTCTTTAACCTGGGTTGAGACTTCTCAACCCTGCAGCAAAAAGCCCTTTCCAGGCGTGTTCGCCGGCAAAAACAGGGCTTGCATCGATATACTACAATAAAGTCTGGTGTAACCTGTGACGTAATACCGATTAGAGCCAGCTATGGATCTGTATTTCTAAAAACTTGTGAGAAAAAAGAAACGAACTCAAGGGCATAGGGAGCAGCGCGTGGGTACACTGCGTGAGAGCGAAGATGGAGTATATCTCGCAGCAGAGCAGACAAAAACGGACTCGCAAGATCTCCAGTCGCTCTACCAGGAGCATCTCGGTCAGGTTTATCGGTATGTCTATAGCAAAGTAGGCAACCGCGAGGACGCCGAAGATCTCACCTCGCAGGTTTTCTTGAAGGCGATTCGTGGCGTCAATACAGAGCGTGGCGCGTTAAGTGTGCAGAAATGGCTTTTCCAGGTTGCACGCACGACTATCGCCGATTACTGGCGCGCACGCTATCGGATCACGACCAGTTCATTAGATGTCCTGTTAGATACCGGCTGGGAAGGCCCGGCTCAGGGTGAGGCGACCACGGATAACCCGGCTCCCACCGAGCAGGTGCGGCGCTTGCTGCTGGCCTTGCCGGAACACTATCGCCAGGTGCTAAATTGCCGTTTTCTGCTCAATCTCTCGATTCGCGAGACAGCGATCCAGCTGGGATTGAGCGAGGCTAACGTAAAAGTGTTGCAGTTTCGAGCTTTGAAACGCGCTGCCGACCTTCAAGATCTTGTCAGCGAGATGATGTAGGAGAAGCAAAAGCTATGCCAGGCGATGACCAGGAACGTTTTGAAGATTATCTGGAACTGGAGCGTTTCATCGAGGGACTCCAGGCTGGACAGGCGGTCTCTCCTCCGCAAGACCTGACGCCTGCGCAGGCTCGTGTCTACCGCATGGCCATGTTGTTCCACTCGGCTACCCCAGGTGCCGATGAGCCGACTCCCCAGTTTGTCGAGCAACTGCGCGAGCGTCTCGAAGCTGAACTCCAGAGCAGGCAAAAAGATGGCCAGCAGACACACACTCCACCCCTCCAGCTTGCTCCACCTGCGCCTCGTCCACGACGTCTTTCGCGGCGTCTCCTGCTGACCGGTGGTGCCACTGCGGCGGCTTCCCTGGCGGTCGGAGCGAGCGCAGAATACATGGTAGAGCAGGCCATGCAGAATGAGGGAAGCCAGGACGTAACGATCAAGGTCTCATCGCCCAGGGAATGGTTTGTTGTGACTACGGTTGCTCAAGTAGGTAATCAGGCAGTGAAATTCAGGACGGTAAACCCTGATGGTTCTACCAGCCTGACCGGCTATGTAGTGCGCAACGATGGCACAGACAATCCTGCTGAAAAGGGCAAGATTATCGCCGTATCGGCGGCCTGCACGCATATGGGCTGCATTGTCCAGTGGTCTGGCTCTGATCGCAAATTTCACTGCCCCTGTCATGGAGGCATCTTCACGGAAGATGGCGGAATCGATACCACTGCATCCGCGCTGGTTTACCTCAACCCTCTGCCGCGCCTGGAAGTGAGCGTAGATGATAGCAGCGGGCAAATAAAGGTGCGTATGCCCGCGGGCAGATGGTGATCAGGAGCAATTGATCAGACGCGTGTGATTGTTCCACTGCAAGCGCTCAATCAACTACTCGTGACCAGCTTTTTTCCCTTCACGCTACCAGCGGGCCCCAGATTTCTCCCCTGTCCAGGCGAATCAGCGCCGACTCCGGTCGACAACTCACTCGCCCTCGCGCCGCCGAGCAGCAGGCGGGGTTATCACCTGCTGAGCATTCCAACGGCGCAAACAGCCTGCCCCGTAGCTCTGGCTTTACCTAGAGCTGCTCTTTCACGACTTCCGCCAGCGCCTTGATAAAGAGCGGCGAGGTGTTGAGCGATTCAGTGCGGGCGAAGACAATACCTTGCTCTTCGGCCTGCTCGCGGGCGCCAATCTCGATATCATAGAGGATCTCCAGATGATCGGCGAGGAATTGCACGGGCGCGATTAGCACGTGGGTATGGCCGGCAGCCTTGAGTTCAGGCATGATATCCGCGAAGTCAGGCTTGAGCCATTCTTCTGGCGTATGACCGGCGCTTTGATAGCAGAACGACCAGCGCTCATCTGGGAGGCCGGCCAGTCTGGCAATGGCTGCGGCGGTCTCTTTGAGCGCGTTGATATAATCCGGCTCATTCTCCACCACGCGCTTAGGCATGCTGTGGGCGCTTAGCAAGATCGGCACACGCTCGCGCACATCTTCTGGCATCTTACTCAGCGCTTGCAGCAAACGTTCGGCCACAGCTTGCAGGAAGTAGGGCTGCAAGTGCCAGTCTTCGGCAATCTTGAGTTCCAGGTCGTCGCGCCCAAGATTAGCCACGGCGTCTTCCAGGGCGCGCACGTAGCCGCTCATGATAATTGGCGAGTACTGTGGCGACATAATGATACCGATCAGCTTGTGCGTGCCCGCCGCAACTTCCGACACAACATCGGCGATAAAGGGAGGCGCGAAACGCATCCCGACCATCACATGGAAGCGCGGGCCATGGGGATGCTGCGCGTTCAGTTCCTCCTGCAAGGCCGCAGCCTGTTCGCGCGTAATGGGCAGGAGCGGCGAGCCGCCGATTAGCTGGTAGCGGCGGCGAAACTCTTTGATTAAATCCTCGTCTGGTGTGCGCCCCCCGCGTACATTTTGCAGGTAAGCCGGCATATCATCCAGGGTGGCCGGCGAGCCATAGGTCATTAGCAACACGCCGACACGGTCAGTAGACATACTCTTCTCCTTTTAAGGCTAGCGCGCAGAAAGCGTATGTACCGTCTCAACCACTCGCTTCAACATTTCCGGGTCCGTGGGAGCCAGCACGCCGTGGCCAAGATTGAAGATATGGCCGGGGCGATTCTCCGCACGGCGCAATATATCCCTCACACCTTCTTCAATCGTCTCCCAGGGCGCGAGCAGGAGAGTCGGGTCAAGATTGCCTTGAATCCCGCGCTCATAGCCGATGCGTTTCCAGGCGTCGTCCAGATCGAAGCGCCAATCAACGCAGATAATGTCTCCGCCCGCCTCGGCCATCGTTTCCAGCAGCGTGCCCGTGCTGGTGCCAAAGTGGATCGAAGGCGTGCCGGTCTCTTTGATCGCCTGGAAGATGCGCTGTGTGTAAGGAAATACGAAGCGACGGTACACGCTGGGACTCAGCGCACCCACCCAGCTATCGAAGAGCTGGATGACATTCACTCCGGCCCGCGCCTGCGCCACCAGGTAGCGAATAGTAATCTCGGTCAGCTTCTCCATCAGTGCGTGCCAGATCTCCGGCCGGCCATACATCAGCGACTTGGCGATACCGTAATCGCGCGAGGGACGACCCTCGATCAGATAGCAAGCCAGGGTAAAGGGAGCACCGGAGAAACCAATCACAGCTTGCTTGCCATCCAGTTCGCGGCGTACCAGGCGAATAGCCTCCATCACATAAGGAGTGGCTTCCTCAGCCTCCAGGACGCGCAGCTTCTCGACATCCTGCATGCTGCGGATAGGATTATAGATAATCGGGCCGACCTCCGGCTCGATCTCCAGCGAAACGCCCGCACCCTCCAGTGGCAACATGATATCGGCGTAAAGCACGGCCCCATCCACGCCAAACTCCTTCACGGGCATCATCGTGACCTGCGCGCAGAGTTCAGGCGTGCGGGCCATCGTCAAAATGTCATAGCGTTTGCGCAATTCGCGATACTCGGCCAGGCAGCGTCCGGCCTGGCGCATAAACCAGACAGGAGTCGCGTCTGGCTGGCGGTGATGGCAAGCGTCCATAAAACGCGCCACGCCCGAATGAGCAGGCAGAACGCTTGAAGATGTATCTTGTGACATAACTTTCCTATTTTACTCAAAAATGCGCTTCCCGATTCCTCCTAAAGTTGAACCAGGGTATGAAGGTTGCTTTGCATATCATAGCGCGACAACAGTCCATGTGGCAAGGGAATCTACGAAAATCTCTAGAGAATAGGAAAAAATCTGTAGATTCTCAGTTTTTCCACAGGACACCCGCTTATCTACTCAGGAGAAAGAGTACGGTGTGGAGTAAACGCGACCAGGCGTTTCTTATCACGGTTCCAGATAGAATTGTCCGCATGCAAAAGGCATGGAGCTACTTGTGAGGAAGCATTGAAGAATGCGCAGGAGGTCACCGAACTCTAGATCGAAGATGCTCAGGCTCATGGCAACGCTATCCCTCTTCCCTTTCGCCTTCAACTAATCGAGTAAATGGTCAAATTAGCGAAGCTCGCGTCTCCGTGGTCAGACGAAAGTGTGCCGGTGGCAACACCAAGCTGACCGCTACTGAAGGTGCTATCCTGAGTCTGGCCGACAAAGGTGCCGTTGATAAAAAGCTGGAAGGTAGAACCATTGGCGATGACCAGCAGGGTGTTCTGCTCGCCTGCTCCCTTGATGGAGCTGCTGGGTGTGTTCTGGATCAGGAAGGTGTACGCGCCATTGTTGCGGTAGCGTAAATAAAACTGGCCTTGATTGGTAATCTCGAAGTCGTAGAACCGGCTGCCGTCCGAACTGGCGCGGAAGATCAGGCCGGCATCCGCGGCCGAAATCAGCGTTACGTTGATCTGAAAGGCTGCGTTGCTGTATTGCAAACTGCTGGAGATACAGGGTTGCAGCGTGTTTGTGCCGCTGGCAGTGACAAAATAGGCGTTATTCTGGAAAGCGCAGGAGATTCCGTCGTCGGCCCAATTGTTGCTATCCTGGCCACTCAGCGGATCACTTAGCACGGGTGCGCGGCTGGTGACTGCCGTGGCGGTGGCTCCTGCACTTTGTACTGTAGCCTGTGCCCGCGCTGTAGCAGCCGCAGCTATGGCGGTGGCCGCCTGTTGAGTCGCGACAACCTGCTGGGTTGCACTGGTAATCGCGCTGTTTGTCGCGTTGGCCTTTGCCGTGGCCGTGGCCGTGACGCCCTGCTGCTGGCGCGTTGAGAGCGTCAGATAGGTCAGGACACCGCTGACAATGAGCAGAAAGATAATGCCCATGATAAACCCGATGAGCGTCCGGTTACCTCTCCGCCTGCGGCGACGCACTCGCAGTCTGTAAGGAGGCGTACTAATCCCCGGTGCCAGCCCGTCAGTTGTCTCCTCAAAGGTTTGCACTGGCGGAGGGGGAACAGGGATATATGCGCGCCTGGCATCTGGTAGAATTTGCGGAACCGGATCGGCGGGCAGAAAAAGCTTCTCCGCCTGTCGTGGTTTCTCAGGATCAGACGGCGCCCGCTCGGCACGGGGAGGGCTGAGGACGGGCGCGGCAGGTGAGACCGGCGCGGGTTTGACCACCTCTTCCGGCGTGCTGTCTACCATTTCTGTATCATAAAGCGAAGGCATCTCATCCAGTTCTCGCAGAGCTTGCTGATATGCCTGAGAAAGCGCCACCGGCGTAGGATAGCGCAGGACCGGATCTTTCTCCAGAGCGCGCAGCAGGACGCGGTCGACCGCAGCAGAGATGCTTGGATTGAATTGCGAAGGAATTTGCGGCTCCTCGCGCATCTGCTTCCAGAAGGTTGAGATGGCGGTATCGCCGTGAAAGGGCACGCGCCCGCTGATCATCTGGTAAAGCACAACCGCCAGAGCATAGATATCGCTACTTTTTCCCGCCGGACCCTCGGCCAGTTCCGGCGCCATGTACTCTGGTGTACCCAGCAGCGTGCCTGTCTGGGTCAGATCGGCGCTACCCTCCAGCGCGCGTGCCAGGCCAAAATCGGCCAGATAGGCGTAGTGATCATCGCGCATCAGAATATTCGATGGTTTAATATCCCGGTGGATCAAGCCGTGCTGATGGGCGTACTGCAAAGCCTCGGCGACCTGCTGAAGGATCTCCCCGGCATGCTCCAGGCTCAGGTGCGCGCGCTTGAGCAGGTCACTCAGCGTACCGTGCTCGATATAGGGCATGACCAGGTAATGCCACGGCTCCTGCTCACCATAATCGTAGGCAGCCAGCAGGTGATCGTGATGGAGATTGCCCATAGCCTGCGCCTCGCGGGAAAAGCGCTCGGCAAACTCGGCCTGAGAAGAGTTCACGACCTTAATGGCGACCTCGCGGTGTATCCGCTCATCGAGAGCCAGATACACTTCCGCCATACCTCCCCGGCCCAGGCGTCGTTGCAGGCGGTAGCGACCAAGAGAAGTTCCTTCCAGTCCAGGCATTGCAGCATCCTTATAGTTCTCTCATTGCGAAGAATGAGACTCCTAGAAACATGTATGCTGGCAAGTATACCATGCATCTCTATCCTTGCCAATTCCCGGCGCCTCTCCAACAGGGCAATGTCAAAGTTGTTCTTCTTTGGACTGGCTCTCCGGTAGGCGTGAATCAACGGGCGCAAGGGAACTTGGATATACTGCTAGAAAGGCGTTAACAACGTTGTAATAGCTCGTTGATAAAGTAGAGATGGAAATATATAGTTCTATTCCGAGGTTCGTATGCAAAACAACCATGATGATCCGGCCAAATCTCTTACGCGTACGCGCCTCGCCCGGACGCGTTTTGTGGGAATGAAGCCGACCGAGCAAGTAATCGACCCTCTATCCACTACCGGCAGCCTGAGAGCGCAACGGGCAGCGGCGGATCAGCCAACCAGCATTACAAGACCACAATTGCCATCGGTCGAGAAGGTAGTGAGCGCGCATCTGCCTTCCATCTTTCAGCAGGGGAACCAGCTCGCGCCAGCCGAAAACCGCGAGACTGCTCATTTGTTACAACTCAGTGGCATGATGCGCCCGGTGCGTACGTCTACGCAGCCCCTGGTGGAAACAGACGAGGATGGTTACTGGCCGCTGGGCATCCAGCAAGTCGGCCCGCTGATCGTTAAAAACCTTTATGGACGTGAGCCGTTTGGGCGCATATATCCCCAGGCTGTGCCGCTGGTCACACCACGATCTGACGAACACTTCCGGGTGCCCTGGCAAAATGCCCTGAACACGATAGCCCTGAGAATGTCGCTGGGCGCGTTGATCGGCCTGGGTCTGTTCTTCCTCACCTGGCCGTTTGTCAATCTATCGCGGGCAATGGCAATCCTGGGGACGCATCTGGGTACAGCGCAGGGTATCGCATTGCTCATATTTGCTGGCATTGTTTATCTGGTCGGGCGAACC
>Ga0209061_1004048_pt1 | contig 14744 bp, 14 predicted proteins | sample Coa_R1_10_FD_187157 | JGI IMG/M metagenome (GOLD analysis project Ga0209061, IMG submission 187157) | Surface soil microbial communities from Centralia Pennsylvania, which are recovering from an underground coalmine fire - Coalmine... | ecosystem: Environmental > Terrestrial > Soil >...
CGGGGAAATAGAGGGGGATAAAGACCGACTCAAATGATCGAAACTCACTTACCGAAAGCCGACGGAGATGGCGTTTACACAAAATACTTGACAAGCCCCGGTTTACTTTGCGGCTGGGGCAGCCGCTACTATTGCCGCAGCCATAGCGAGCGCGTGATTCTTGTCCCAGGGCGGCCCGATCGCCTTTCGCACCTGGAGGGAGTAGGCACCAAAATCCTCGATCCCCAGTGTTCTGCATGCCGTCCCAAATACGCTCTTCGTCTCGTACCAGTGGACCGGCCAGCCCCGCGCCTCTGCCGCGCGTGCTAAGGCGATGCGGTACATAACCCAATCCGCAATGTTCCGGGCGCGGTAGTTCTGAATGCGCTCGGCAATTGTGGGCGGAAGGTGGGGGCACTTGCGAAGAGCGATACCGGCGATATGCGGCACTGCCGTTGCGACAGCCTCCAGGGCAAGCGCCGCGTGGCTCTCCGCCGACCGGCGCACGCGCTCGACTAACTCGACGGCTTCGTCCAGCGGGAGTAGCTGGCCTTCGCTGTGGTGCGGAATCTTCGGTAAACCCTCGTCCACCAGTTCTACCCGGCGGCGGTCCAGGAGCTTCCCATCGCGTGCCACGGTCACCAGCACCGCCCAGCCGCCATGATCCGAGACGCCGATAACGCCGCCGTTCGCCGGCACATCCCAGTTCGCCAAAGAGAGGCCCTTAGTCCCCGGATACGCGCTGCTCACGGCCCCAGAAGCTCCAGCCGGGAATGGCCAGGGCGGCGCGCAGCCGCTGCCGGTATGTTTTGGCGGTGCTAAGAGCCAGCATCAACGCAATCACGATCAGCGCCGCGATAGTGGTCTGTGCGACCGTCAGATTGTTTTTCAGAACTCCGAACCAGCGGCCGTAGACCAGTTCGATGTGGACCCAGTAGACCAGCAGCGAGGTGGTGCCAAACTGGCGCACCCAGCTCCAACGGTTGACGGCACCCCCTGGAGACAAATGCTGTGTCCAGAGATAGGCGAGCGCGCCCAGCAGCAGAGTCACTCCCAGCTTGATGACCACTTGCGCCGGGCTGTTCAACCAGAACTCGGATTTCGGGTAGACAGAAAACGGCAGGTTGCCGAAGTACTGCCCGCCCATTACCAGCGCGCCGCCGAGCAGGGCCGCCCATTGCATGGCGCGCTCGATGGCTTCCGGACGCAGGCTTCGCAGAATGCTGCCGGCGCTCATGCCGAATGCCAGGTAGGCGGCCCAAGGGAAGAAGCCGAAAAAGTTATAGTCGGGAACAATGTAGCTGCGTAAAATGGCTGGCGACCAAGACCAGTCCATTTGGGAAATCAACGGGGCCGCGCAGGCGATCCCCATACCTAGCACCGCGCAAAGGCGCACCCGTTCGGCCGTCCGAAACAGCGCCATTCCCGAAAGCGCCACCACCGCGAAACCCATGCAATTCAGAATGTCCACCCGAATCAGGTCGGTCCATGGCGCCGGCCAGGCGAAGAGCCAGAGTTGTACTCGAAAAGCGAATGCCAGAAAAAACAGGTACCCGGAACGCCGCCACACCGCTACCAGGCGTTGTCGCGCGGTGAGGCCTTTGCGCTCCACGCTGTCCATCAGAAAGGCCAGGGTAACCCCGGTGAGAAAAAGAAAAATAGCCGGTGGCATGCCTCCCACAAACTGCGAAAGCATGAATGCGCCGCCGCCGCGCAGTTCCGGTTTCAGGAACGAATGGAACACGTGGCCTTGCAGCATGATCACGGCTCCGAGGCCGCGCAGCCAGTCGAGATATTGCAGCCGGGTGGCGCTGGTCTGAGTTTTCATCCGGGATTAACGTTGCGGGTATTGCTTCTTGACGCCCTTAGGGACGTCCAGCTTTACGGCGGATTCGGGAAGGCCGGTGTTCACCTGCATGTTGGTATAGGTTGCCAGATCGTAATCGCCGCCCGGCCAGTAAAGCTTCTGCTGAATGGGAAGGCCTGTCGTATCGGAAATCCACAACTCTACCTTCTGCAGATGCATCTCACTGGCTTTTGGTGTCAGTTCCAATCGGGTTGTTTTCTGTCCGCTCACCGTTTCCTGCCCGCCCAGGGCGATCTGGTAGGAATCCGCCATTTCCTTCGAGGTGGTGCCAAACCCCAACAGCAAAAGCTGGTCCGCTTGCTTCTTGTACTTGGCAATGTCGTAAACATCCCAGGTCTGGCTCTTGGGATAGTAGACTTGGGCCGTCCTCGTATCCACAGCGACCTGCTTTGCGTCTGGCTCTTTGATTTCCACTTTCATGAGCAACTCATGGGGTTTCGGGCGGCGGAGATAAATAGTTCCCTTGTCCTCCGTATCTTCGTTAATTACGGCAGTGTGATGCGTTCGTTTCAGGTTCGCCGTAAGATCCTTGAATATGGGGGCGGCCTGGTCCATCCTGGCCAGGGTGGCTTGCAGTTCGGCGCCGGCCGCGCGGCCAGGGGCCGCAAGCGCGAGCGCCGAACCCAGTACTGCGATAACGGTTACGCGTAACATCCTGTACAGCTTGGGCGCCCGGATCAAGACCGGGCGAATGCCATATATCCTTCGAGTTCGCCTTCCGAATCGAGCACGGGTTCGACGCGGATAACGGTGAGATGACGATTGTTCGTACGCGCCTGCAAAATGCCGGTGAGTTTACCGAGGCGCTGCCCTTCGGCAACTCCAGCCAGAAGCGCCGAGTTGACGAAGAAAACCGAATCGCCCTTATCGGTCGGCAAAATTGCGATGCTGCTGGCGTTGGCGGTGCGCGGCCAATCGTGGAACCAGGCGCGCGGCGTCAGGAAGATAAAGGATAAGATAAAGCCCACCATCAGGTCGTACTGCCAGGTGGCCCGCGCAAAGTCCCAGAATATGAAACGCTTCAACACCGCCTCTATTTTAGCAACTGTCCACTCCTGGCCGGCCGGGCGCGCATCGAGTTTCCTTCGCCCTGGTAGAATTAGCAAGTAAACCTATTGTATGGCCCTTGACTCGCAAGGTTCGTTAAGAGAGCAGGGAGTCCGGCTCACCCGCCAACGGCAGATTCTGCTTGATTTGATCGACAAGACGGGCGAGCATCTGGATGCCGAGCGTCTCTACCAGATGGCCAAGGAGCGGGACCCGAAGCTCAATCGCGTCACAGTTTATCGCACCCTGAAGATGCTCAAGGCCGGCGGGCTGGTGGATGAGCTCGACCTGATGCACTACAGCGGGGACCAGCACTACTACGAAACACGACTAAAACAGGAGCACGCCCACGTAGTTTGTCTGCGCTGCGGCAAGGTGGAGGAGTTTTTCGGCGAGCCCCTCCAAAAGCTGCGAAAACAGATCGAGTCGCACTTCGGCTTCCAGATCCTACTTACCCGGACGGAGGTGGGCGGCTACTGCGCGCACTGCCAGACCCTGCGGGCGCGGGAAGTGGACGAGCTGCGGCAAGAGCCGAATTCGAAGCCGCGCGTCAAGCAGGGCAAGAAACGCGTTTTGGCACGCCATTAGGCGATGGAAGCGCCGGCATTGGTTTCTTCCAGTACGGGTGCGGCATCTCTGATAGTCGTCGCTCCGGGTGGGCACCGCAGCCGGGTTCCCATTACACCTCTGCCATTCACGATCGGGCGCCAGGCGGAAAACCATCTCGTCCTGCGGGATAGCCGCGCTTCGCGCTCGCATGCCCGTATCGTCCTGGAGAACGGCGCGTATGTGATCGAAGATGCCTCCAGCCGCCACGGTACGTTCGTCAATGGCAAGCAGATTACGCGGCAAGCCTTGAACAATTCGGACCGGATCGACTTCGGCGTGGAGGACTCGTACCAGTTGATATTCCATTTAGACGGTACCGGGCAGCCCGCTCCGAGCGGCGTCAACTTAGCGGAAAAGACGGCCGCGCCGCCATTAGCACCGGCGCCGGTGCGGGCAAATCTGTCCGCCACTGGCGGGGGCGCTCTATCCGCCGCCGGGGTAGGCGGCAATCTGGCAAAGCTGCGGGCCTTACTCGATTTGGCGCTGACGCTGCAGGGGTCTTTTTCCATCAGCGAAGTATTGGCCTCCGTAGTGGACACCGCGCTGGCCGTCACAGGGGCCGAACGCGGCTTTCTGCTCTTGCGCTCGGGCGAGGGACTCGACACCCGTGTGGCCCGGAATCGCAACGGGCATAACCTGGATGCCGGCGAATTGCGGGTTCCGCGTAACTTGATCCGGCGCGCGCTGGAGCACCGGCGCGAACTGCTGTCGATGAATTTCGATCCGCTGGAGGCCGGTGACGAACGTCCGCAGAACAGCATCGCCGATCTGGAACTGCGAAGCGCGATCTGCCTGCCGCTGGTGCGCATTCGCGCCGGGCAGACGGAAGGGCCGGCAACCAACGTAATCTCCGCCGGGGCTGAGAGTGTGGGAGTGCTCTACATGGATTCGCGGATCGGCGCCGCCGATTTGACGGGCGGGAACCGCGAGTTGCTCCAGGCGCTGGCCATCGAAGCATCGACCATTCTCGAAAACGCCCGCCTGCTCGAAGAGGAACGCGCCAAGCAGCAGATGGAAGAGGAACTGCGTCTGGCGCACACCATTCAGCAGAGCCTTCTTCCGAAGAGCTTGCCGGCCGATGGCTGGATTCGGGCGCGGGGTAGCAGCATCGCATCCCGGGAAGTGGGCGGCGACTATTTCGACGTGGCCCAGGTGCATCGCCACTGCTGGTCGGCTGTAGTGGCGGATGTTTCCGGCAAAGGTGTCAGCTCGGCTTTGCTCGCTTCCCTCCTGCAAGGCGCCCTGATTACCGCCAGCGCCGAGCCGCGCGCGTTGCACCATCGTATCGAGCGGCTGAACCGCTTCCTGTACGAGCGGACCGGCGGCGAAAAATACGCGACCATCTTTTACTGCCTGATCTCGGCCGAGGGCATGCTCCATTACATCAACGCGGCGCACTGTCCGCCGCTGTTGTTTCATCCCGGGGGACCGTACACTGCCCTCGAAGCGACGGGCATGCCGGTTGGCCTGTTGGAAGAGGCGGAATTCACGGTCGGCCAGGAACGCATCGAAGCCGGGGACCGGCTCGTCATTTATAGCGATGGTGTTACCGAGGCGCAAAATTCGCGCTCCGAATTCTTCGGAGCCAAACGACTGCGCGAGGTAGTTGCGGCGCACGCGAACGAATCCTGCGCTCAGATCCACAATGCCATCCATGCGGCAGTCGCGGCATTTACGGAAGGCGCGCCGCAATCGGATGACATCACGCTCCTCGTGCTAGAAATCGCGGCGCTGCAGCCGGTCATAGGGTAATTGTGTGTTAACGGACGAACAGTGCGGAAGGGTGCGGAATTGACTGAGGACGCACCAGCCGCTAGACTTGCGGGTTCGGATTCACATGACGGCTTCTCCGGCTGGCGCAAAGTTGGCTTCGCCTCCCGCGAGCGGAGAGAGGCGTGCGCATGCGCAAGATGCGCTCATTTACGCCGCAGCCTTGCTTTATGCCGCCCTGGTCGCGATCACGATTACGCGGCACGAGCCGTGGGCCGACGAAGCCCAGGCATGGCTGCTCGGCCGCGATGCCAGCCTGTTCGATCTGTGGACGCGGCTGATGCACTACGAAGGGTCGCCCGGATTGTGGCAGACGCTGCTGCACATCCTGGTGCATCTTGGGCTTCCTTACGGAGCGTACAATTTCCTCTCGGGCGGCCTGGGGCTGGCGGCGGCTTGGCTGTTCCTGCGGTACGCGCCGCTGCCGCTGGCGGTCCGTCTCCTGGTGCCGTTTACCTACTTTCTGGCCTATCAATATGCGGTGGTTGCACGTAGCTATTCGCTACTTGGGCCGCTGCTGTTTGCGGTGGCAGCCATTTATCAAGATGCGCGTAAGAGGCCGGCGTTGGTTACCACGCTCCTCTGCCTGATGGCCGGCGTGAGCGTCCACGGCTTTTTCCTTTCGGGCTGCATCGGGCTGGCGATTTGGTCGCCCGCGCTGGCTGAATGGCGCAAGCTCCCGGCATGGCTACGCAGGCGCTGGTTGATTGCGGCGGGAATCTATGCGGCGGTGATGTTTCTATTCCTGCTGAGCGCGTGGCCCGCGCACGACGTAGCGTTTGCGGAAGAGCGCGGCATTGCCAGTATCGCCGTGAACCGCTTCGAAGACGTCCTGCTCGCTACCGCCGGCCAGGCGTTCACCGGGGAATGGATCACTTCGTTTGTGGCGGTTGGTCTCACCATTCCGTTCCTGTGGCGGGGCGGAGGGGCGCTGATTTTTTTCCCCGCAACTGCCCTCTTCTGGATTTTCGGTGTGGTGGTCTATTCGAAGGAATGGCATTACGGCATCGTCTTTCTGATCTGGGTTTTCGCGCTCTGGATTTCCGCCAACCGGTTGAAGATCCCGCGCATGGCACTGGTTGGCTTGGGCGGCGCGATCGCGGTCCAGTGCTACTGGACGGCGACGGCGGTCGCTTACGACCTGCGGAACCCTTATTCCGGCAGCCTAGAAGCCGTGCGGTACTTCAAAGCCCATCCGGCGAAAAATCTCTACGCCATCGGTTATCCGGCGATTGCCTTGCAGCCGTATTTTGCTTCCAACATCTATTCCGACATAAACGATGGTTCGGCGGTGGCCTATTGGGATTGGTCGAAACGCAATCCAGCCAATCCCGAACAGGATGCCGCCTCCATTTTTTCGGCGCGGCGGCGGGACTTCGTGCTGGTAAGCTACGGCCGCGACTACTACCGGCATTACTGGGGGCGCATGCTTGCGAGGATCGGCTACGTGCATCTGCGGCACTTCGAGGGCAGCACGTTCTGGCACGACAGCGTGCTGGAGCCGGAAGCTTACGACCTCTACAAGCGCATGCCGGCCCCGCCCCTGGACAACATCGCCAGTTCCCTACAACTTGGCGCGGCTTGCTCGGAAGACCAGCTTCTGACGGGCTTTTACTCTACTGAGCAGAATGCCTGGCGCTGGACGGCGAAGCAGTTTTCCGTGGTGCTGCGTATGCCGCCGGATGCAGCCAGTAACGGCGCGGAAGTCTCGTTCCAGTTTTACCTTCCCGAAATCCAGGTGGCAAAGCTTGGCCCGTTCACGCTGAGCGGCAATGTAGACGGATATCCGCTGGCGGCGCGCACTTATGCGAGGGCCGGCCGTTATGTCTACACGGCGGCGGTGCCGCGCGAAGCGCTCAAGTCCGGACTGGTCACAGTGAATCTGCATTTCAATAAGAGCGCCGTGGGCATAAACGGTGACCGGCGCGACCTGGCGGTAGTGGCATCAGCGATCGGGCTGAAATGAAAACCCGCTGGAATGAAACCCAGTGATACCGGCATTCGAAAGCGCTTGCCCCAACTTGCGCTCGTATTCGTTCTAGCGGCGCTGTGGGACGGTCACGGCATTGAGCGGCGATCTCTGACCCAGGATTACGTCGATCCCGTCAGCCGCATTGCCGCGCAGGACGAAGGCGAGTACGGCCATGAGGCCGTCCGCATGGCTCTCAACGGCGGCTGGCTGACGCCGCTTTACATGGGCCGCTACCGCCTGAATAAACCTCCCTTGCTGCAATGGCTGGCGGCCGCCAGTGTGCGGGCGTTCGGAATCCACGCCTGGCCGTTGCGACTTCCATCGCTGTTGGCCGCAAGCGGCACAATGACGCTCGTTTTCTGGGTTGTCTGGCGGATGCACTCGCTTGCGGCCGCCCTCTTTGCCGTTTTGCTGCTCGCTTCGAGTCACCTGTTCTACGTTTTCTCCCACCTGGCCATGACAGACATGCTGCTGGCCTTTTTCGTCGTCCTCTTGCTTGCGATTCTGCTGCTCGATCCGGCGCTGGAGCGCGGGTCTTCGCTGCTCCTGTTCGGTGTCGCCGTGGGCGGTGCGATTCTCACCAAAGGGGCCGCCGGAGCAGTACCGCTGGTTGCCCTTGTTCTATTGGGTCGGCGCTGGTCCCGGGCCATGAAAGCTTTGGCAATCGCCGCCGCTATAGTTCTGCCGTGGTACCTGTATCAACTCATTGTCCATCCCCGCTGGTTCTGGGCGGAATACGTGCTGACGCAGCATTTTGCGATCGGCGTGGCTGCGCCGCCGCAATATTCCAGCGAGAATCATCTGGTCTTCTACGCCCGCCGCCTGTTTCTGATGGACCCGGTACTCACGCTAGCCGCGCTGTTGGCGCTCCCGTTGATCCCACGCATTTGGAAGAAACGCCCCGCGGCGGTTGTATTTCCAGCCGTACTTCTGCTCGCGCTGTTCGCCTTCCGCTACCGCTCAGCGTATTACGTGCTGCCGCTATTGCCCGCGCTGGCTGTTTTAGCCGGGGAAGCGTTCGCCGCCGTTCCTGCACGGATACAAATGGTACTGGCCACCGCTGTATTGGCGTGCACGGTGGTGAAAACCGCATATCCCGCGGCAACCTGGGGCATTCCCGCAGCCATCGAGCAACCGCCGCCAATCAACACAGCGCTCGAATCGTATTGCAGCCAACATCGCGCGGCCGATCTGATTCTCATCGCTTCGGACGATCAGCTCTTCGCTTCCGTTCTACCGCTTTACCATCTGCGTTATTGCCTGCTCGCAAAGCCGCCCTCCGGGACAGCACATCCGCCGCTCGATTTCGCCGCGCTCGGTATCAGTGTCACCGTTCCCGAATTCAACCGCCTCCCAGAGCTGCTTCCCATCTGGCGCGCGCGCCTCGCCGGTTTTGGCCTGCCCTCGACCGCACCGGTGGGCACAGTGATTACCGCCGGCTCGATGGCTGAGGTTCAGGACCTGATCGCCGCGCACCCGGACGTCGACTTCTGGATTCCCGCCTCGATACTCCGCGGCTTGAGCCTGACGCTCGTGCACCGGCTCGAGCCCGCGGCGGGCGGATTCTTTCTGCTGGCTCCGGACGCGGCCACCTTTACACCCGCGCGGCCTTGTCGTTTGTAATCTCCGGCAAAGTTATAACGAAGGTAGTGCCGTGAGCATCGCTCGAACGCACGGATAATTCGCCGCCGTGATCGATTACAGTCTGCCGGGAGAGCGCCAGGCCAAGGCCCATACCGTGCCGTTTCCCCGCGCTGGCGAAGGGCTCGAACAGGTGGCGCTTGATCTCTTCGGGAATGCCGGGGCCGGTATCTTCCACGAGCACGATGGCCGCATGCGCGCCATTTTGAGCCTGCATCTCGGCCCGTACAGCCACGCGGCCGCCGTGCGGCATGGCTTCGATAGCGTTGCCGATCAGGTTCTGAAAGACCCGCTCCATGGAAGGCCGGTCCAGCGGCAATTCGATCTCGTCGGGAACGTCGCAGCTCACCGAGACGCCGCGCATCGAGGCCGCATCCGTCAAAGCGTCCGAGGCCGCCAGCACCACATCCCGCAAACGGCACACCTCGTGGCGGCGCGGCGCGCCATCGCCGCGGCCGCGGGTGGCATCCGCCAACTCCTGCAACATTGCCATGATCCGCCGCGAGGATTGGTAAATACTCTCCGCCAGGCGGCGGACTTGCGAGGTAGAGAGGTTCGCGTCCACCAGCATTTCGGCGCCGCCATAAATGGCCGCCAGTGGATTGCGCAAATCGTGAATGATGGAGGTTGAGAGGCGGCCCACGGTGGCGATGCGTTCGTGGCGGATCAGTTCATCCCGCGCCTGCCGGATGGAGGCGCACATGGAATTGAAAGTCCGGGCGAGGCGGCCCAATTCATCGGAACCCGCAGCGGTCACCTGGACATCGTAGTTGCCTTCCGCGATCTCCAAGGCAGCGCGGTCAAGCTCCCGCACCGGACCGACAATGCGGCGGGCGAGCAAATACGTAGCCGCCAGTCCGGCAAAAACCGCGCACAGCCAGATCTCCAGGATTTCGTAACCGAGCGCGCGCACACGCTGCCCGGTCCCTTCAAAGGAGCGGAGTACGCGCAGTTCGCCAGCCGGCGCGCCGGCCACATCCGCCAAGGGCCTGATCAACTGAGCGTAATCGATACCGCCGATCCGCGCCCTCCCCGGTTGCGTTCCATCCAGGCGCGCCGGCGGCGGAACCGTGGAGGCGATGATATGGTCGTGAGAGAGAAACAGGAAATCGCTTCCGGTCGATTGCTTTAACTCCGTGGCCAAGGCCGCATCCACTTCGAAACCGGCCACCAGCACATTGAGCAATGCCGACCCCTGTTCGGCAGCCACATAGACGGGCGTGAAAACCATTTGGTAGAGCCGGCCATCATTCACCAGAAATCCAGTGGCCTGATTGGGAAACTGGCGCGCGGCGGCGCGGACCGGCAAAGCGGGAGCTCGAGGGATTGGGGACTGACCGAGCGAAGCAATGACGCGTCCATCGGGAGCGGTTACGAAAAAGATTGTCCGGCTGGGCGCTACCGTATCCCACAGTTCGGCCGCGGTATCGCGGATCGTCGCCTGGTCCGCGGTGCCGAATGCGGCGCGCACCGCGGAACTGCGGCTCAGGATCAAGCTGACGGACTTGAGCCTCTCCGCGCGCGCTTCCCATAGCGATTCGTAAGCCCGCAGGCTGGCCGCTACTTCATCCTCCAGCATCAGCGACGCGCTGCGAACCAGGTAATTCTGCATCAGCCACGCCGTAAACACGAGCAGCGCCGTAATCAGGACAGAGGTAGAGAGCAGCACTTTCCACAGCAGCGAGAGCGGCGCTAAATGAGGTGTCTTCATTTGCGTGTAGCCGGATAGATTCCGGTATCGTCCGGCGGCGCCGTGTATTCGCGGCCGTATTTATTCTTATGCGGAAGCGCCAGGTAGCCCGTCTCCGAGATAGCGGTTTCCGGCAACTCGATACGGTCCTGATCCACGGTTACGTGGCGGCGAAGGCTATGGAGCGTCTCATCCGTGGCCCGTTCGTGAAACACGTTCAGCTCGTAATCGCCTCGGGGCACGTTCTGGATTTCAAAGCGGCCATCGCTCTGGCTCATGGCGAACAACGGCGTATCCATCACCGCGATCACGGCGCTCATGGTTGAGTGAATGTTGCAGAAGACCCGCACGAAGCCTGGCCGGGTGAAACGAAAACTTTTCGTGGTGCCGGGAGGATAGAGGCCGATATCGAATAGCTGGCCATCGTAGACGGAGAACGCATTGTGAAAGATCGGATCGAAATTGGGGAAGTCCACGATGGTTCCCACACGAACGGCGAGCACATGCGGGGTGAAGGTTTTGTTCTTCTGAATCATTTTGGCGTGCGCCGGGATTTGCTCGGCCGGACCTCCGTGGGCGCCTGCGCTCAGCGCTTCCAGCCAGAGCACTACCCCGGAATAATCCGAGCGCATGCGGACCGCTTTTTCGTGGGAATCGCGCAGCACCACGCGCCCCGTGACCGTGGCGGCGGAAAGGGACAGGGCGCAGGCGGCGCTAAAACAAGTACGCGAAAGCCAGGTCATAGTGAGGGTTGCTCCGCACGCCGCCACCGAGATACGTTGAGCGCAAATACGAATACTCGAAGCTGGCAAGCACGTTAGACATCAAACGGTAGATTGCATTTGCCGCATAAGTCTGGTTTTTCGATATCCCGCCGGCGGCCAGGTCGCGGTTGAAATCGTCTTCCTGGCCGCCATACAGGTTGAAGGTGAGGCGCGATGTGGCTAGATACTTCAATTGCGCCCAGCCGCCGGCGCCGCGAACCGCGTGCAAATAGCCCCAGGCATTTTCCACGATGCCCTGCTGCAATCCGCCCACCACGCCCAGGTTTTCCCCGCGAAATACCGTTCCGGTCAGGTCGAATTTCCTGCCGAGGGGGAGTCGCCAATCGAGCGATAGGATCCGCGATGGAATCGAATAGCCGGCCACGTGACTATTGGAAACAGCAAATCCGGGAGCGATCTCGAAGCGGGAATCCGTGCCCGCCTGCTTCCACAAAACGAATCGGCCCTGCAGGGAGGGACGCGAACTGTCGGCCTGAGCCGTGTATTCCGCCGGGACATTGCCGCGCTCCGAGGTTTGATAAATACCCGCCTGGGCGTTCAGCCCGGCGGTTTCGCCAAAATGGAAGCGCTGCTCCACGCGCACCTGCGGCTGCCAGAGCCAGAGATTACCCGATCCGGTTAGCGGGGAAAATCCGACCTGCGCGAGCGAATCCGGCTCCCGCGGAGCAAAAATCGGCTTGTCTTGCGCCACCGTGAATGTGGTGTTGTTCCAGGCGAAATTAATGGAGGCGACGCGCAGCCGCATGAGTTGGTTGAGGGAAGTTCCCGTGCCCGCAAAGAAATCCATATAGGCGGAGCCACTCACCTCCATCCCCCCAATCTTCTCCGGAGACGCGAATTTCAGTCCCAGAACGGTCTGTCGGATGGTGCCGCCGCTAGTTTCCTGTCCGGCTTCGAGCGCCGCCGTCGTGGGGTCCTCCGCGCCGCTCGCGAAGCGGCCGTTGTGGAAACCATTGAACAACAGCATGCCGGTGAGTTGCATTGGATCGCGATGCTCGCTTTCCACGCGGCTCTGGGCGAGATCGCGGATCTGCTGCTCGGCGACCGCAACGCGCTCTTCAATTGGAGCTTCTCCAGCCTCCGCCGGTTGGCCATCGCCTTTGGCCGGTTCCCCCCGCGCCAACTCTTCCCGCAACGAGCGAATTTCGGAAAGCAATTCGCGGTTCTGCTGTTCCAGGGCATCGAGGCGCTGCAGGATGCGGTTTACCTGGTCTTGGCTCAAATCCTGCGCCGGAAGCATCGCGGCAAACAGGGCGGCTATGGCTAGCGAGCGGTTAATCTGTGGTGTCACGCATCAACTCCTCGATCTTCTGCCGGATGGCAATTGGCGAGTAGGGCTTGCCGAAGAACGCTGTCGCGCCGAGCTCGAGCGCCCGCTCGCGGGTGGTGGGATCGGCGGCGGCGCTGGTGACGATGATCGGTAGGGCCCGGAAGCGCGGTTCCGCGCGGAGCTTTTGAATCAGTTCGAGGCCGTTCATGGAGGGCAGATCGATATCGGTAATCAGCACGGAAACCGGCCGCTCGCGCAAGATCGCCAGCGCCTGCTCGGCGGTTGCTGTGTGTTCGAGCGACGGCACGCCGGCGGCTTCGAACGCGATTCGCAGGGTAGCGCTGCAAGCCAATTCGTCTTCGACTAACAGAATCGGCGCAGACACTTCAGCCGGCTTCTTTCATGGAATGAACCGGTAGCCCACGCCGTGCATGGTAACAAAATGGCGCGGGGTTTCCGAATCCGGCTCGAGCTTCTGCCGCAGGCGCACCACGTGCGCATCCACGGTGCGGGTATTGGGGAAGGCTTCGTACCCCCAAACGGAATTCAGCAGCACATCGCGGGTCAACGGCCGGTCCGGATTCTGCAGGAAAAAGGCGAGCAGCTTGAATTCCGCCCGCGTAAGCTTAATCTCTTCTCCCTTTCGCCGCACGGAGTGGCGCTCCAGATCCACTTCGACGTCTGAAAACGAAATGACATGGTTAGTCTCCGGGTTGGTGCGGCGCAGCACGGCCCGGATGCGCGCCAGCAGTTCGCGCGTTCCAAAGGGTTTCACTACGTAATCATCGGCGCCGATTTCGAGCAGCAGCACCTTATCGATCTCGTCGCCTACCGCGCTCAGCACGATCAGGGGCGTTTGCATTCCGGCCGATCGGATCGCCTTGCAAACATCCACGCCGCTCACACCGGGCATCCGCAAATCGACGATGATGAGGCTCGGGCGGCCGGAGAAGGCTTCCTGCAGCCCCGTCTTACCATCCCCCGCCAGAATCGAGCGGAAGCCTTCGTTTTCGAGCATCACGCCAATCACTTGGCGGATGGCCTCGTCGTCATCGATCACTAGGATCGTTTGCATGGCCTGCACGTCGATTCTACCCGATCCTAGTTCGCCCGCAGCCTCAGGCCACATTGGCTATCGCCGGCCCGGGAACCGCGCACGTACGCCGGCCTCCCTGTGGCTGGAAACGGCACCCCAGGCCGAATACGGTCTCGATATACAGCCGGCCGAAAGGCCCGAGCTTTTTGCGAATCCGCGCCAGATGAACATCCAGCGTGCGGGTGCGAATCTGTTCGCCATAGCCCCACACCGCAAGCAGCAGCGATTCCCGCGCCAGCACCTCGCCGGCATGTTCGGCCAGGAAGGCTAGTAACGCAAACTCTTTGGCGGTGAGTTCCACGGTTCCGGAATCCACGCTTACGACTTGCCGGTCGAAGTCGATTTGAAGGTGAGCATCCTCATACGAGGGTCGCTCACGGCTGGCAAGAGTACTAACTGGCATGAGATCTGTTCCTTTCCAGCCGATAGTACTGATGAACCGGGGAGGCAGTCGTTTCGGAAGTGTAAACGGATTGTAAAAGCTTTTCACCGCTTCCGCAGCCAGATGTAGCAATGGTTTCCGATACGGTGCGCGTCGAGCGAACGGAGCAGCCAGATATCCAGATAGCGCAGCGGAAACAGAAGCCAGCCGCTAATAAAGTGGGCCAAAGCGCGCCAGGCGCGGAAGGGGAGCAGCAGCTTAACGAACTCGATGTTCGTCACCAGAAGCGTGGCTGCCGGTCCGGTACGCCATCCCGTGGCTACCACCTCCATCGGGCCGGCCAGTTGTTTCAGCCCGTCGAGAGTGAACCGGCGGAAATCCTTTGGGTATTCATGGAAAGGATGGCAGAATGGGGTCACCAGGTGCAGGTAGCCGCCCGGCGCGAGCACGCGAACCATTTCGCGCATCACCTGCCGCGGATCGCTCACGTGTTCTAAAACGGCGTCGCATTCGATTCGCTGGAATAAGTCGGAGGGAAATGGCAAGGCTTCCGCGTCCGCGGCAACATCCACGCCGGGCACCGAAACGAGATCGAGATTCACGTATCCCGGCACAGTTCGCCCCGCGCCGCCTATA
>Ga0209061_1004049_pt1 | contig 14740 bp, 18 predicted proteins | sample Coa_R1_10_FD_187157 | JGI IMG/M metagenome (GOLD analysis project Ga0209061, IMG submission 187157) | Surface soil microbial communities from Centralia Pennsylvania, which are recovering from an underground coalmine fire - Coalmine... | ecosystem: Environmental > Terrestrial > Soil >...
TGAGCGAGGCCGCGGCGACGACACCGTGCGCCTTGATCTCCTTGATCCGCTGCGCGATCAGCTCGGGCTTGACCGGCTCGCGGTAGATGTCCTGCAGCTCGCGGGTGGCGATGTCCGGCGAGAACGTCGCGATCCGCTCCATGATCTCCTCGGCGTTCTCATACCGGCACCAGATGCCCTCGAGGTTGAGCACGGCCAGCCCCCCGAGCTTGCCCAGCAGCCCTGCGGTCTCCGGCGAGACGACGCCGTCGAGCGCGGCGGCGAGCAGCGGCAGATCGAACCGGTAGGGGCCGAGGGTCCATGAGATGTCGACATCGTCGGGGTCACGTGTGCGCCGCGACGGCACGATCGCGATGTCGTCGAATCCATAGGCCCGGCGGGCCTTCTTTCCGCGGCCGATCTCTATTTCCATTGGCTGAGAGTAGCCCTCCGGTCGGACGATTCAGGGAGGAATTCGGCGCAGGACGCCGACGGTCTCATCCTAGTGATGAACGTCTCGCGCGACCACCGGTCCGGCCCCTGACAACCTGCGGCGTGCGGCCCCCGATCACCCTCTCGGTGCGCGCCCCGATCGAACGGTCAGTCGACCTCGGCGCGCTCGGGCAGCCGCTCGCATTCCACCTCGGTCAGCAGCCGCTCCACGCGTCCCGGATCGATGATGCCCGCGCCGAAATGCTGGGTCGACTCGGCGCCGCAGGCGACTCCGAAACGCAGGCACTCGACCGGCGAGCCGCCGCCGTAGCGCGCCGCGACGTAGCCGGCGAGGAACGCGTCGCCGGAGCCGACCGCCGAGCGCACCTCCTGCTCGGCGACCGTCACCCGGTAGATGGCGGGGCCATCGCTCGTCTCGATCCGCGCGAAGCAGCCGTCGGGCACCGTCATCACCGCCTCGCGCGCGCCGAGCCGCACCATCTCGGCGACCGCGCCGGCGCGCTCGTCGGCGTCGTTGAACTCGTGGCCGACGAGCTCCTCGGCCTCGAGCTCGTTGGGCGAGACGAGGTCCGGCTCGGCGCGCATCGAGAGCCGCAGGGGCTCGCCCTCGGCGTCGATCATCGTCGTCACGCCGAGCCGATGGACGTCGCGGATCAGCGTGTGGTAGACGTCGGGCGCGACGCCCCGCGGGATCGAGCCGGCGAACACGCAGATCGACGCACCCTGGGCGAGGTAGACGAGCTTCTCGCGAAACTGCTCGAGCTCGCCGGCGGACACCGCCGGCCCGCGCTCGTTGATCTCGGTGTGCACGCCCGTCGTCGGGTCGAGCACGGCCGTGTTCGTGCGCGACTCGTCCTCGATCCGCACGAAGTCGTTGAGGACCGACTCGCCGTCGAGCGCCTCGATGATGCGGCTCCCGGTCGCGCCGCCGGCGAACCCCGTGGCGATCACCGGCTGGCCGAGCCGCTTGATCGCCCGTGCGATGTTCACGCCCTTGCCCCCGGGCATCGTCGTCTGATCGACTGTCCGGTGCCGGCGGCCCGGGGTGAAGCTCGGGACCTCGAGCGTCTTGTCGATCGCCGCGTTGAGCGTGACGGTGATGATCATGCTCCCTCCCAGCCCGACTCGGTGCGCAGCGGCTCCTCGTGTGCGCGGCCGTGGCGCCTGCCACGGCCAAGGCCGCGCCCACCGCGTCCGCCGCCGAGGGCGCGCCACCAGAGCGCGGCGATGGCGCCGAGCGCGACGAACGCGATCAGCCCGATCAGCCACGGCCGGCCCAGGAAGAAGCGGCCGATGAGCACGAGACGCGGCACCGCCTTCAGCCGCCGCTCGAGCACGACCGGCACCCGGGCGAGCGTGCGCGTCCCGTCGCGCACGAGCACGTGGCCGACGACGGTGCCGGCGGGCAGCGGCCCGACGAGCCGCCGGGGCACCTCGACCACCGTCCGCACGGCGCTGGAGCGAGCGAGCACACGTCGGAATCCGCGGGTCGCGCGGACGGGCACCCGCAGGCCCGGGCGATCTTTCACCGGCAGGCGGGCGACCGCCTGCCGGGCGTGCAGCGGCGTGAACATCCGGAAGTTCGCGTATCCCCAGTCGAGCAGCGCGAGCGCCTCGGCGTCCCGCGCGGTCTCGCTCGGGGTGCCGAGGACCGCATCGACGAGCCGCAGCCCGTGCCGCTGGCCTGCCGCCACAAGCACGTAGCCGGCGTCGTTCGTGTGCCCGGTCTTGACCCCGATCACCCAGCGATACTCGCCGACGAGCAGGTTGAGATTCGTCACCGTCGGCGCCGGGCCGGTCCGCAGCGTCGCGTGCGCCATGCGCACGACACGGGCGAAGAACGGCTGGTGGGAGAGGTCGTACTGGGCGAGACGGACGAGGTCGGCGGCGGTCGAGTAGTTCCCCGGGGTGTCGAGGCCGATCGGCGTCGAGTAGTGGGTGCCGGTGAGCCCGAGCGCGCGAGCGTCGGCGTTCATCCAGCCGATGAAGCGGGCGACGGAGTGGTGGCCGACGTTGTAGGCGAGGTCCTCCGCCGCGTCGTCCGCGCTCGGCAGCATCATCGCGATCAGCAGATCGCGGACGGTCATGCGCTCGCCGGGGCGCAGGCCGATCTGCGAGTCGTCCGCGGCCTGGTGGTAGTCGGGATACGTGAAGACCGTGTTCAGGTCCTTCACGTGCTGCAGCGTCACGAGCGCCGTCATCATCTTCGTCGTACTCGCGATCGCGCGGCGCTCCCGCGCGTGGTCGGCATACAGGAACTGGCCGGTGGCGGGCACGTACAGGGCGCCGGCGCGCAGCTGCAGCGACGGCGGGGTCGGCCCGGCGCTCGCCGCCGCGCGCGCCGCCCCGGGCCCTCCGACCGCCGCGCCGAGCGACGCGAGCACGCACGCCGCGGCGAGCGCGAGGAGCCGCCCGGGCGCGGGCCGTCGGCGACCGAGCGCCGCCCTCCGGCGGGCGTGCGGGCGCTGCCGGTCTGATGGGCGCCGGCTCATCTCCGCAGCCTCAGCCGCTCGCCGCTCTGCAGGCTGAACGGGGGATGCAGCGACCGGTTGAGCCTCTCCAGGCGGCCCATCGACACGCCGGTACGGCTCGCGATCGCGCTGAGGGTGTCGCCCGGCCTCACGGTGTAGAACCTCGGGCGGGCGCGCGTGTGGTGGCGAGAATGGACATGACGATGCCGGTGGGGACGACCGGTCGCGTGGGCCGGCCGGGGGTGGTGCGTGGCCAGGTTGTCGTGGACGATCAGGTAGATGCCGACGGCCACGACGGCGATCGCGAGCGGCGCCATCAAGCGCGCGACGAGACGCGACATGAGAGCGCGATCATACCGGCGGCCCCGTCGGACACCCGTCCCACTGCGGTCGAGCGGGCCAGTGTCGCGTTTGGTTGGTTCGTTGGCACCAAGAGGTGCCACTGGGGGATGCCTGGCCAGGACGCAGGATCCGTGGTGTGGCAGCGCCACACGAGGATCCGAGGACGCCGCCAGGCGCCCCCGGGGGTGCCTCGACTGCAAACGAACTGGCCAAACGGGACACTAGGCGTACAGGTTCCAGACGAGCTCGCGCAGCCGCGCCGCCTCGGCGCGGGCCGCCTGCGCGGGATCTCCGCCGCCGCGGGCGTCGGCCGCATACACGATCGCGCGGGAGGCGCTGACGAGCCCGCCCGCGGGGCCGGGCGCGAACGCCGCCTCGAGCCCCTCGCCGCTTGCTCCCTGGGCGCCGACGCCGGGCAGGAGCAGCACGGCGCTCGGCATCTCCTCACGCAGCCGCGCGAGGTGCTCGGGCGCGGTCGCGCCGACCACGGCGCCGACGTCGGAGAGCCCGCACCGCCCGATCCCGGGCCGCCCGAGCTCGTCGACGAGCGACGCGAGCGCATCGCTCACCGTGCCGCCACCGGCCAGCGCGAGGTCCTGCACGTCGGCCGCGCCCGGGTTGGAGGTCCGCACGAGCACGAAGAGCCCTCCCCCGGAGGCGCGCGCCTCGGCGAGCAGCGCCTGCAGCGAATCGCGCCCGAGCAGCGGGCTTGCCGTGAGCAGATCCGCACCGAGCCCGGGAAGGGCGCCGAACGGGCTCTCGCAGCCGCCGAAGAATGCGTGGCCGTAAGCCCGCGCGGAGACGTCGATGTCGCCGCGCTTGGCGTCGGCGATGACGAGCAGGCCGCGCTCGCGGGCGTACCCGACGGCGAACGCGAGCGCCGCCCAACCCGGCGCCCCGAGCCGTTCGAAGCACGCGACCTGGAACTTCGCCGCGAGGCACTCATCGGCCGCCGCGTCGAGCAGCAGGCGACAGTGCGCCGCCACCGCCCGCCCGGCGCGGGCGAGGGGATCGGCCGGCGCCGAGTCCTCGCCGTCGGCCTCGTGGGCCCCGGGCCACAGCCGGGCCGGATCCGGATCGACGCCGAGGACGATCTGCGAGCGCCGCTCGGCCACCCGTGCGGCGACCCGATCGGCGAGCGGGAGCGGCGGAGCCTTCGCCGGGCTCACCGGCTCGCGGCGAACGGCTCCGCTCGGTGCGCCCCGCGGTGCTACTTGACGGCCTTCTTGAGCCCGGCGCCGGCCGTGAACTTCGGAACGCGGGAGGCCGCGATCTGGATCTTCTCACCGGTCGCGGGATTGCGACCCTCGCGAGCGCTGCGCTCGGACACGCTGAACTTGCCAAAGCCCGAGAACGTCACGTCGCTGCCGCGCTTGAGCGCGTCCTCGATCGTCTCCAGCATCGCGTCGACGGCGTCGCCGGCGTCCTTCTTGCTCAGCCCTGCGCGGTCGGCGACCTGGTCTACGAATTCAGACTTCGTCACTTGCTCCTCCTTGGGAGGTGGTTGGAATCGTCGAAGCTAACAGGGCGCGCGGACGCTGGTGAACGGTCGCACCGCCCTCTGGCCCCATTCTCACCAGACCCCGCGGACGAACGCGATCGATTTCGACCGTTTTCCCGCAAATTGCGAGAATCTCCGTCCGGATTCGCGGGGCGGCGCGCGGTCGGACGTCGGCGGCGGCGGCCAGAATGTCGATCATGGACCTCGGACGGCTCGCCTGGCTGGCCACCGTGATCGTGTGCCTGGTGACCGCCGCGATCCTGCTCCTCCAGGGCTACTACGGGTATGCCGGCGTGACGCTCGCGGTCGCCGTCTCGGCGTTCATCAACCTGTTCTGAGAGCTCCCCGGGGGCGGGGCCGCCGAAGCTATGCCTCCCGCGTGGAGAGCCAGCGCAGGAGCGCTCGGACGGCGTTGCCCCGGTGGCTGATCGCGTCCTTCTCCTCGTCCGAGAGCTCGGCCATCGTGCGCACGGCGGGCGTCGGATCGCCGCCCAGTCCGCCCCTGCGACCCTCTGACTCGGGGATGAACGCCGGGTCGTATCCAAAGCCGCCCGTTCCGGCCACGCGGGCCGCAAGCGTGCCACGGCACTCCCCGATCTCGACGTGCTCGTCTCCGCTGGCGGGATCGACCCACGCGAGCGCACAGACGTAGCGCAGGGCGCTTCCCGGAGGGGCCTCCGCAAGCAGCTTGGCGAGGTTCTCCGCATCGCTCGCGTGCTCGCCCGCGTAGCGCGCGGAGCGCACCCCCGGCCGGCCGCCGAGCGCCTCGGCCTCGATCCCCGAGTCATCGGCGATCGCGACGCGGCCGGTTCCGGTGGCCGCGGCCCGAGCCTTCGGCAGCGCGTTGTCGACGAACGTCTCGCCGACCTCCGGCGGGAGCTCGACCGACTCCGGCAGCGGCTCGACTGCGATTCCGGCGGGCGCGAGCAGGCGCGCGAACTCCCGCAGCTTGTGCGGATTGCGGGTCGACAGCAGCAACGACGGCGGCATGGGCCCAGACGAGCGTCTCACCCGCCGAGCGCGTCCCGCACGATCTGCGCCTGCAGCGTCCGCAGCGAGGCGATCCCCGCGGCCGCAAGCCCGAGCAGGTCGTCGAGATGGGCGCGCGAGAGCGGCGTGCGCTCCGCTGTCGCCTGAACCTCCACGAGGCCCCCCTCCCCGGTCATCACGACATTCGCGTCGACCTCGGCGCTCGAGTCCTCGGCGTAGTCGAGGTCGAGCAGCGGCACCCCGTCGACGATCCCGGTCGAGACCGCGGCGACGGTCCCGGTGAGCGGGTACCGCTCGAGCGCGCCCTCGGCGACGAGCCGGCGACAGGCGAGCTCGAGCGCGACCATCGCGCCCGTGATCGAGGCGCAGCGGGTGCCGCCGTCGGCGGTGAGCACGTCGCAGTCGATCGTGATCGTGCGCTCGCCGAGCGCTTGGAAGTCGACGACGCCCCGCAGCGAGCGGCCGATCAGCCGCTGGATCTCGATCGAGCGCCCATCCGGCCGTCCGCGGCTCACATCGCGCGGCTTGCGCTCACCGGTCGAGGCGGGCAGCATGCCGTACTCCGCGGTCACCCAGCCGCGGCCGCCGCCCGCCATCCAGCGGGGCACGCGGCTCTCCGCCGAGGCGGTGCAGATCACGCGGGTCTCGCCGACCGAGATGAGCACGGAGCCGGTCGCTGTCGGGACGAAGCCGGGCTGAATCGTCGTCGGGCGCAGCTCGTCGCTCCCCCGGCCGCCGCTTCGCTCCCGGCGCCCGGCCGCCTCGGGCTGTCCGGTCGCGCCGGTCCGCAGACTCATGCGGCAAGCTCCCGGACCGAGACGCGCCCGGTCTCACGCGGCCGGGCGAGGTCGACGTGCGCCACCTCGCCGAGCGGCATCTGCAAAAAGCGACTGCCGAGCGCCTCGAACGACGCCACCGCTCCGGTGCAGCGGAAGCGATAGCTGCCCTCTCCGCGCCGCGGGTTGAGCAGTCCGCGGGCGGCAAGCGCGCGCTCGACCGAGCGGGTCACCGCGAAGCCCGACGTGATGAGCGTCACCCCACGACCGAGCATCCGCTGCAGCATCGGCGCGATCAGCGGATAGTGCGTGCAGCCGAGGATCACTGTGTCGACGTCCGCGTGGCGCAGCGGCGCGCAGTGCTCCCGGACGGTCGCCATCAGCGCCTCGTCGAACGGGAAGCCGGCTTCGATCACCGTGGCGAGGTCCGGACAGGCGACGCTCCGCAGGAGCACGTGGGGGTCGGCGGCGCGGATCGTGCGCTCGTAGGCGCCGCTGCCGACGGTGGCGGGCGTCGCGAGCAGGCCGATGCGTCCGGTCCGGGTGGCCGCGACCGCCTGCTGGGCGGCGGGCGCGAGCACGCCGATCACGTCGACGTCGCGCCCGGCGCGGTCGAGATGATCCTGGAGCGCTCCGAGTGCGGCGGCGCTCAGCGTGTTGCAGGCGACGACGAGCAGCTTCGCCTCGAGCCCGAGCAGGTGCTCGGCGATCTGCACCGCGAACCGCTCGAGCTCCTCGCGGGAGCGGCTGCCGTACGGCATGCGAGCCGTGTCCCCGAGATAGACATAGTCCTCGCCGGGGAGCGAGACGAGCAGGTCGTGGAGCACCGTGAGACCCCCGACCCCGGAGTCGAACACGGCGATCGGTTGCTCTGGGCGCATCGGCCCATGGTGGCAGAGCCGGCGGCGTCGCCCGCGCCCCGTGGCGCCGGACCGGTTCAATGGCCCCGTGATCCGCGCGCTGATCGTCACCAACATGTGGCCGAGCGAATCTCGGCCGGCGCTCGGCTCGTTCGTCGCCGATCAGGTCTTGGCGCTCGAGGCGAGCGGCGCGGTCGAGATCGAGGTGCTGTCGTTCGCCGGCGGCGCGGGAGACCCGCGCGCCTACCTCGGGGCGGCGGGCACCGCGCGCCGCCGCTTCCGCGGGCGGCGCTTCGACGTCGTGCACGCCCACTTCGGCCTCTCCGCCTGGCCCGCGCTCGCGGTGCGGGCCCGAGTGCGCGCGGTGACGCTCCACGGCACCGACCTCGCCCATCCGCGCTCCCGCGCGCTCACGCTCGCCGCGCTGCCGTCGCAGGATCTCGTCGCGACTGTGTCGGAGCCGCTCGCCGCCCACCTGCCCGGCTGGGCGACCCGCGGCCGAGCGGCGGCGATCCTCCCCACCGGCATCGACCTGCACCGCTTCCGCCCGGGCTCGCGCGAGCAGGCCCGTCGCACGCTCGGGCTGCCGGCGGACAGGCTCCAACTGCTCTTTCCAGCCGATCCCGCCCGCGCGGAGAAGCGCGCCGACCGCGCCCGCGCGCTCGCCGAGTCCGTCGGCGCGGAGCTCCTCACGCTCGGCACGACCCCGCCCGCCGAGATGCCGCTCTGGATCAACGCCGCGGACGCCGTGCTCGTCACCTCCGAGCGGGAGTCGTTCGGGCTGGCGGGGCTCGAGGCGCTCGCCTGCGAGGTGCCGGTGCTCTCCACGCCGGTCGGCGTCGCCCCCGAGCTCCTGCGCGGCCTGCCGGGCACGCTCTGCGCGCCGTTCGAGCTTGAGCGCTGGCGGGCCGCGCTGGTGGCCGCTCCCGCCCGGCTCACCGGGGGACGCGCCCGCGCGGAGCCATACGGGACGGTCGCCTGCGCAGAGCGCGTGATCGAGGCCTGGCGCGCCGCGCTGGAGCGCCGGTCGCGCTGAGCGCCGCTTCGTCGGGCGCCTGTGAGAGCCGCGTCGGCGGGCGAACGACGGTGAGACCCGCGCCGGTCGGGGGCGCCGCTCAGGCGAGCGCCGGCCACCAGCGCGCGAGGTGCATCCGCGCCCGCGCGACGAGCGGCTCCGGGTCGACCGGCCGCGCCCCCGGGCGGCCCGCGGCCAGGGCCACCGGGCCCGATGCCTCGGTCGGCGCGCGATCGCCGGTCTCACCGGCGGCGGGCCCCGCTCCTCCGGCTTCGGGCCCCGAGGCGAGCGCCCGCATCGCCGCCACCACGCAGCCGCCCAGCGCCTGCAGCGAGTAGCCGCCCTCCAGCACTGCCCCCACCGGAGCCGACAGCTCGTCGCCGACGCCGCGGAGCGCCGCCGTCATCGCCGCGAAGCCCCGCTCGGTGACCGTGCACTCCGCCAGCGGGTCGGCGAGGTGGGCGTCGAAGCCGGCGGAGACGAGCAACAGCTGGGGGGCGAACACGCGCGCCAACGGGAGCGCGATCCCGTCGATGAGACCGGTGAAGACCTCGTCTCCCGACCCCGGCGGCACCGGCAGGTTGACGCAGAATCCCTCGCCGGCGCCCGAGCCCACGTCGGAGAGCGGACCCGTCCCGGGATACAGCGGCGACTGGTGGATCGAGACGAACAGGACGCGCGGGTCGGCGTGGAACACAGCGTTCGTGCCGTTGCCATGGTGCACGTCGTAATCGACGATCATCACACGCTCAAGGCCGCGCGCGGACAGCGCCCAGCATGCGGCGACCGCGACGTTGTTGAACAGGCAGAACCCCATCGCCCGGGCCGGCTCGGCGTGGTGCCCAGGGGGCCGGTGGATCGAGAAGCCAGTCGGCGCCTCGCCGTCGAGCAGCCGTCGCGCCAGCTCGACCGCGCCACCGGCGGCGTGGCGCGCCGCGGTCCAGGACCCCTCCGAGGCGACGGTGTCGATGTCGATGTGGCCACCGCCCGCCTCGGCGAGCTCGCGCACCATGTCGACGTAGCGGCCGGGGTGGACCGCCCGCAGCGCCTCAAGTGCGCAGGCGGGCGATCGCGCGCGCTCGTAGCCGCACCAGTCGACGCCCGTGAGCGCCCGCTCGATCGCGACCATTCGTGCGGGCTGCTCGGGGTGCTCGCCGGTCTCGTGCTCCAGGGAGGACGGATGGGAGAGGAGCACCGGGGGCGGGGCCATCGCGCCAGACCGTACCGACGCGCGGGGGCGGGCGACGGCGTAGGCTGCGCTCAGACCCGCATCCGCCCCTGCGGGCGGGCGGCCGGAGGAGAGCCGGCGGGCGGCGCGGAAGCCTGCCCGGTTTCTGACTTAACGCTGAATTAATACGTCGCCGCCGCCACGCTTCACGTCGCGGCCGGATACTCCCGGGTACGCACTGCACTGGCGTCGATCCCGACGCCACGACCGTCACGGAGCGAACCCATGTACGTGTTCAGCAGGGCGATCTACCGGGAGATCGCGCACGAGATCCTCGAGGATCCACACGCTGAGTGCGCGCACACCAACCACGAGCGCGTGCTCCGATCGTGCGAGGCGGCGATCGAGCGCCTCGCGACCGACCGCCACTACTTCGCGCATCCGACCAAGACGCTGTTCAACGACATCCGGGCATATTTCCCGATGGGCGCCCAGTCGCGCGTCCTCCACGTCGTCGAGCGCTACCTCGCGCTCGCCGACGAGTTCCTGCGGCGCGTCCCGCCGACAGGCTACGACGTGAACGGCAACCCGCTGCGCTGCCGCGCGAGCACCCGCAAGGGCACCCCGTGCCAGCGCGCGCCCCTCCCGCACAACGGGTACTGCCCCTCCCACCAGCACCTCGCCGAGACCGAGGACCTCGAGCTCGCCGCCTGAGCGGACCCGGTCGCACACGCGGGGGCGCGGCGGCCGTCGCCTTACAGTCCCGTAGCTTCGGAGTCGAAGCTCCCCGCAAAAGCTGCTCATTTGCGGGGATGTTTTGAATTCCCGAACAACTTACGTAGAATCCAGTTCGTTCCGGTTGCCGTCTGCGAAGTGGCCCCGCTCCGGAGCGTTCACATCCCCCAAAGTCGTCCCCTTTCTTCCCTATGCCGATTGCTTTCAAAGAATGGGCCGTCACCGTGCGAGCGCTGGCCGAGGGCGAACAGCTCCTCACTCTGCGCAAGGGCGGCATCCGCGAGCCGGAGAAGCACTTCAAGCTCGATTACGAGCGCTTCTTCCTGTATCCGACGTTCGACCACCAGCGCACCGACCTCGTCCGGGAGTCGCACCGCCCCGAGCTCTCCCGTGCGCTCGAGGAGGGCGTCTGGTCCGACGGCGAGCCGCACCCCCACGCGCTGCACCGCGGCGAACCGCTCTCCCAGCCCGATCGCGTCCGGATCCGGGCCTGGGCCGAGGTCGCCGCGCACTACACGATCTCCGATCGCCGCGCGGTCGACGCGCTGTCGCCGTTCTACGTGTGGACGACCGACTACGCCGAGAAGCGCCTGGCCTGGAAGCGACGGCACCCGCTCCACGTGATCCTGCTGCGGACCTACCGCATCCCGCGCCCGGTCACGGTCAAGGTCCGCGACGAGTACGGCGGCTGCCGCTCGTGGCTGGAGCTGACCCGCGATCTTCCGTTCGAGGGCACGCCCGTGCTCTCCGACGAGGAGTTCGAGCGGGCCTCGGAGGAGATCGCGGCGATCGCCTCCGACCGCCAGCCGCTCCTCGTCTGAGGCGCTCCTGCCCTGGGAGCAGTCGCAGTCGGCGTCGTTCGCGGCCCGCCATGCCACCGGCGACACCGCCGACGCACGGCGGATCCTGCGCTCGCTGGAGCACGTCCGCGTCCAGCTCGAGCAGGTCGTCGAGCGGCTCCCGGAGGAGATCACGGTCGTGCTTCACCCGGGAATGGTCGCGCTCGCGCTCTCGAACCCGCTGATCCTCGCGCGCTGCGCGGCGACGGCGCCCTCGGGCCGGCGCTACGTGACCGGCTGGGCCGGGCGCCGCGAGATCCACGTGCTCTCGCCGGAGACGTTGCGCCGCCGCGGCAGCGAGGTGAGCGGCTCGCGCGAGATGCTGCGCCTGAGCGCCGCGGCCCTGTACGCCGGGCGCACGTTCGCCGAGAGCGCCTGGGGCGCCGGCCAGGGTCCCGCGATCGTGCGCTCGCTCGTCGAGAGCCGGCGGGAGCTGCGCTGGGCGTGGCACGTGGAGGGCGCCGGCCGCTGGTTCGCCGGACAGACGGCGCACGCCCGGCCGGCGATCGCCCGCCGCCTGCGCGAGGGCCGGCGGCCATCGTTCCCGCCGGGGCTCCGTGACGCGCCGCTACTGGGCGGAACCGTGTTCGACCTGCTCTCCGAGTACGAGGGCGAGGAGGCCGCGCTCGAGCTCGCGACCGCGCCGGACCGCCGCGATCCGCACGCGGCGATCGAGCGGGCCTTCCGCGCGCGGCTCGGCTCGATCGACGCGGAGTGGCGCCTGCACCTGGCCCGCCTCGCCTCGCCGGGTCGCTGAGCGCCCCCCGATGACGAGCGACAGCGCCCAGATGATCGCCGCTCCGACGAGGAGCGCGACGAGCAGGCCGACGAGCAGCGGCCCGGGCCGCACGACGGGCCGCCGGGAGGCCTCATCGCCGGCGTGTCCCGCGCCGGAGAGCCCCGCGTCGAGCAGCGTCTCCCGCGCGGTCTCGACTCCCGACGCGGCGACCAGCACGTCGCGTGGGCCGGCGAAGAGCATGTCGGGCACGTCGAAGCCGGCGCTGCGGCGCAGCATGCTCGCCACGCCCTGCTCGAGCAGCAGCGACTGCAGGAACTCCGCCTCCGCCTGGTTGCGCGCGCGGGCGACGGCGACGAGCGGGCCCTCCGACAGCTGAGGTTTGATCAGCCGCGCCCGGCGGCGGCGCTCGGACACGGCGGCATCGGCGGGCGGCGCGGCGTCCGCGTCGAGCACGAGCGGTAGCCCGCAGCGCGGGCAGAACCGCTCGGATCCGCCCGCCGGCGTCCGGCATCCGGGGCAGGTGAGCGTCCGCTCGGCCTCCCGGATGAGGCGCATCACTCCACCTGCAGCGATCGCTCGGCGACCACCCCGTCGCGGATCTCGTAGATCCGCGCCTCGGGCTCAGACCCCGCCAGTCCGAGGATCAGCCACCACACCCCCGGCCACTTGGCCGCGAAGTTGATGTCGGTCTGGGAGGGATAGGGCTCAGAACGCGTGTGGGAATGGTAGATCACGCCCGCCTCGCAGCCGGCGTCCTCGATCGCGAAATACGTCGAGAACAGCTCCCGGGAGTCGATCTCGAAGCGCATCGGGCTCGCCGCCGCGTTCCGGGTCGGATGGACGGACACGGCGGCGCCCGCGCGGGTGGCGAGGAACCCGCAGCACTCGTTCGGCGCCTCCGCGCGAGCGTGCTCGAGCATCCGCTCGTAGAGCTCGCGCGGGACGCGCATCGCCTCGCCGGCGGCGGAGCTCACCACCAGACGGTGGAGTCGAGGTTCTCGATCTCCTCCACCGGCCGCGTGTAGATCCCGGAGCTCAGGTACTTCCAGCCGTCGTCGGCGACGATGAAGACGACATTGCCCTCGTCGAGCTCGGAGGCGATCCGCACCGCGACCCGGGCGATCGCCCCGCTGGAGACCCCGGCGAACACCCGCTCCTCGTCGAGCAGCTTGCGCGTCCAGACGATCGCATCGTGGTTGGTGACGACGATCTTGCGGTCGAGCAGCGAGAGATCGATGATCGGCGGAATGAAGCCGTCCTCGAGTGAGCGCAGCCCCTGGACCGGCTCGCCCTGCATCGGCTCGGCGGCGACGATCCGCACGCCGTCCCCGAGCTCCTCCTTGAGCCGGCGACCGTTGCCCATGAGCGTCCCGCCCGTGCCGAGGCCCGCGACGAACGCGGCGACATCGTCGAGCTCCTCGAGGATCTCAAGCGCCGTGCCGTTGTAGTGGGCGAGCGGGTTGGCCCGGTTGCCGTACTGGTAGGGCATGTAGTAGCTCGCGTCGCGTTCGGCCATGTCGAGCGCCTTCTCGACCGCGCCGTTCGACCCCTTCGCGCCCTCGGAGTAGACGATCTCGGCGCCGTACATGCGCAGCAGCTCGGCGCGCTCGGGCGTGACGTTGTCGGGCATCACGACCGTCAGGTCGTATCCCTTGCGGGAGCAGATCATCGCCAGCGAGATCCCGGTGTTGCCGGAGGTGGGCTCGAGGATCGTCTGTCCGGGCCGGATCAGGCCGCGCTCCTCGGCGTCCTCGATCAACGCCCGCGCGACCCGGTCCTTCACCGAGCCGGTTGGGTTACGCGACTCGAGCTTCGCCCAGATCCGCACCCCCGGCTTGGGCGAGAGCCGCCCCAGCTCGATCAGCGGCGTGTGGCCGATCGACTGGACGATGTCGCCGTAGCGCCCGCCGCACGGGCGGTTCCTGAGGTCGACGCCGGCCATGCGCGGTGCCTCGCTCAGCGACCGCCCGCCATCGCGGGCAGGATGACGAGCGTGTCGGAGTCCGAGACGGCGGTGTCGAGGCCGTCGAGCACACGCACGTCCTCGTCGTTGAGATAGACGTTCACGTAGCGGTTGAGCTCGCCGTCCGTCGAGAACAGCTGGCTGCGGGTGTCGGGATGCGCGTCGGCGACCGAGCGGAGGATCTCTCCGACCGAGGAGCCGGTGGCGGTGAGCTGACGCTCGCCGCCGACGGAGGGACGGAGCACTGGTGGAATGCGGATTGTGGCCATGTTCGGGTCGGTGCGGGGAAGTCGGGTCGAATGCTAGTCGGCGTGCCGGGCTCGCCGGCGAGGGCGCTCAGTGGACTCCGGCGCAGAACGCCTCGTAATCCGGGAAGACGCCCATCTCCTCGTCGGAGATCTCCTCCGGCGCGCGTGAGCAGACCGGGCATTCCGGGTCGCGCCGCACCTTCACCTCGGTGATCGTCGCCGCGAGCGCGTCGTACATGAGCAGGCGCCCGATCGCGGGATCCCCGACGTCGAGGATGAGCTTGATGACCTCGGTCGCCTGCAGCAGTCCCATCGTCCCCGGCAGCACGCCGAGCACCCCATTCGCGCCGCACGAGGGCGCGAGCTCGGGCGGCGGCGGCGTCGGGAACAGGCAGCGGTAGCACGGCCCGTCGTAGGGCTTGAACACCGAGAGCTGGCCGTCGAAGCCGAGGATCGCGGCCGAGACGACCGGGATGCGGAGCCGCACCGACGCGTCGTTGAGCAGGTAGCGCGTCGGGAAGTTGTCCAGGCCGTCGACGACGATGTCGTAGTCGGGGAGGATGTCCATGATGTTCTCGGGCCCGAGCCGCACCGGGTACTTCTGGACGTTGACGTCGGGGTTGAGCGCGTGGATCGTCTCCTCCGCGGAGTCGACCTTCGC
>Ga0209061_1004050_pt1 | contig 14733 bp, 8 predicted proteins | sample Coa_R1_10_FD_187157 | JGI IMG/M metagenome (GOLD analysis project Ga0209061, IMG submission 187157) | Surface soil microbial communities from Centralia Pennsylvania, which are recovering from an underground coalmine fire - Coalmine... | ecosystem: Environmental > Terrestrial > Soil > Unclassified...
CCATGTCCGTATCATAAGTGAACCAGGAGAGATAGGCGGCGGGGCCTTCTTCCTTGCTGAAGCCAAGCCACGACAACGCAATCATTCCTCCGAGAAGCTGAAGACCGCCGTACATCAGCATCACTTTGGTGAACGGCACCGGCTTCAAGACGGACAGAGCGATCAAAAACAAATCGATGGATATTAACAGTGCGGCGATGATTAGAAACGGAAGGTCAATCAATCCGCGTTGGCGACGCTTGTACTGCAAGTGCTCAGGGCAACGCCAACAGAGACGGACTCGTCCGCCTTCCTCGTCATTATCGTACGAGTACTGCTCGCAACGCGGACATTTGACCTCTATCATCGTGTTGTTCCCTCCACCGGCAAACGACCTGAGCGGGATTCCAGGCGGAGTTTCTCGTAGCGTTGGCCGCGCAGATCGGCGAGTTCAGCGTGGAAACTCCCGGCACTGGCGCGTTTCCAGCAGCGTCGCGCCCATTCGGCAAAGCGGCGTGCTTCCTCGCTGCGGCCCTGATGCTCGCACAATACCTGCATTCCCAGGGCGGCACGGACGCTGCCAGCGTCGTGGGCCAGGGCTTCCAGAAACGCCTCCTCGGCAATCGCCTCCCGGCCACTCTTGAGGGCGGCGATGCCCCACAGTTCCATGTAGTAAGCGCCATTGCCCCAGGCATGATGCGCGTAGTCGTCCTTGGTCTTGTCCACGGTGCGGAAAAGCAATTTCAGTCCGGCATCGGCGTCGCCGGTCTGGCACATGTACCAGCCCTGCGTCTCCCAGAGACGGAAGGGCAGCGTCTTATCGTTGGGACGATCGCGCAGGGCATGTTGCAACACTTCGATTTCCGGCAGCGCCCGCGCCGGCTCGCCTTTTTTGAGATAAAGAAGAGCGGAAAAATAGGCTGTCGTGGCCTTGTCATTCTTGTTGGCCTTGCGCATTTCGTCGATGACCTTGCCAGCGGCGGTCCAGTCGCGCTCAGCGAGGTGCAGCTGAAACCAGAGTTGCCACGGTTTGTAGCCGCAGGCGCGTTCTTCCGCCTGAACGGCTCGCGCTTCGACGAAGCGGCCATCGTGAATCAACGAGCGCAGCAGCGTCTCCAGATGATGGGCGTACTGATGATCTTCGTTCGGTTTGACCTTCATCTCTTTGTGATAGGCGCGTTCTAGCTCGATGGCATGGGCGGAGCGATCGGTGGTGTGTGCCCACTTGCCGATGCGCATGGCCAGATGGGCCTGCATATGGAAGGCATGCGGCAAGCCTGGCGACGATTGGATGTAATTCTCGGCATAAATCCAGCCCAATGCCGGCCGCCGCGAGTTCTCGTAGTAATGGACCAATTCGTGATTGGCGCCGGGATGCAGCGGATTGATACGCAACAGCGCCTTATAAAACGGCACCGACGACGCCTGGCCGCCGAACAGCCGCTCGCCACCGGCCAACTGGGCGCGATAGTACCATGCTTCTTCATCGTCATCGTACAGGGCGATAAGGTTGTCGAGAGTGGCGATGGCTTTGCGTTTGCGTGCTTCACCGTCGCCGACGCCCGGCGCTTGCCCTTTCTCCTGCATGCGGGCCAGGATCAGCTGTTGCTCACGGTGGCTGGCGCGGTCTTGAAATTGGCTCGCTTTCAAGAGCGCTTCGGTATGGTCCTTCTTGCCCCAGCGCTCCAGAGCGCGGCTGAGTCCCCACCAGGCCATTGGGCATTTCGGATCGTATTGCAGCGCCGTCTCGAAGGAACGCGCCGCTTCCATCCACACATACGAATAGAAATATCCCAGCGCCTGATCGAAAAAGGCCTGACATTCCGGCGAGGTCGTACTGATGCGATAGCGCAGCAGGCACAGATTAGGCACGAGCTTCGCCGGCGCCAAGCCGGTCATCGGCATCTTGGCGGGCAATTGGGGTTTGCCGGCGCGGAGTGGCAAGGCAACGGCAAGGAAAACCAACAAGGCAGCCGCGGAGCGAAGAAGTATCATGAATTGGTTCCTTTAAGGCGGGTTCCCTGGAGCAGTTTCTGCTTATTGTGTCGGATGAACGGCCTGCTTGCCAGACAAGATCTGTAAATTTCTTGAGACGAAGCATCGCTAACCATGTCGGCCTCTTTTTCGTAAAATATAGACATGAATTCTTATTCGCCTCATTTTCCGATACATAGCACAGCCATGAACTCTCGTTCGTCGTTTGAACGTACTCCACGCAGTCCCAATTCTTCCGATCTCCCCCAAGCCCGTGGCAAGGCAGCGATGAACGTTCTTGTGGTCGAGGATGATCCCGTCATCGGCAAGTCTTTATCCAAGGGTCTATCCGAGGCGGGACACACCTGCGTTTGGGTCAAGACCGGCCAGCAGGGTTTGGAACAGGGGCTGAGTCAACGCTTCGATGCCATTGTTTTGGATTTGCTGTTGCCAGGCGTGCCGGGACTGGAAGTGTTGCGGCAGGTTCGGGCCGCCGGGGTGCGAACGCCCGTCCTTCTCTTGACCGCCCTGGGCGCCGTTGATGACCGTGTCAACGGACTTAAGGCCGGCGCCGACGACTACTTGGCCAAACCGTTCGCTTTTCCGGAATTGATGGCGCGGCTAGAGGCGATTTGCCGGCGGAGTGTCGATCGCCCATCGCCTGTCTTGACGGTCGGCGATCTGCGCCTCGATTTGCCGCGGCGGCGCGTGCAAAAAGGCAAGGCCGAAATCGACCTGACGCCAACCGAGTTCAGCATTCTTGAGCTTTTGATGCGGCATGCCGGCCAGGTGGTCACGCGCAAGATGTTATGCGAGCACCTGTGGGACACCGATTGGGAAGGCACCACCAACGTGATTGAGGTCCACATCAACCGCATCCGCAAGAAGATTGATCAAGAGGGAGCACCGTCGATCATTCAGACTGTGCGAGGCCGCGGTTATGCGCTTCGGGCTACTTAAACACCTGCCGCCGACGCTGCGTTTCCGGTTGACGTTTTGGAACACCATCGTCATTTTGGTGCTGGTGGGCGGTGCGCTCTGGAGCGTGCGTGAGTTGGTACGCTGGACGCTCATCAGTGAGCTGGACGCCGGGTTGAGCGAAGATGTCAAGGACGTACAGTTAGTCATCGACCATTTTGGTCTGAATTGGAGGGAAGTGGCGGCGGACTTGGAGCCGAAGGTTCTCAGCAACAGCGACCGCGGCTGGTTCGTGCGCATCTTTTCGCTCCAGGGGGAACAGTTGTGGTCCAGTGACAATGCTCCGGAGTTGCATGTACCTGCAGCGCGGGCGGTCCGGCCGGGCACCTATGACCGCGCGGGCTATCATCTTATGCAGCGGTCTCTTTCGGCAGGTAAACCGGCGCAGCCCTTGATTGTCCGGGTCGGCGTACGCCGCGATCGGGTTGATGAGGACCTTTGGCGCTTGACGAAATGGATGTTGGCGGCGTTCGCCCTCATCCTGGTGGCAGCGCCGTTAAGCGGTTACTGGCTGGCAGGCCGGGCCACTCGTCCGTTGGCGACCATCTTGAGCATGACCGCTCGCCTGCACCCCGATAACCTCAATGAGCGTCTACCATTGCGTGGCAGCGGCGATGAATTGGATCAGCTCTCGGCGACCCTCAACGGTATGCTCGATCGTTTAGCCGTCCATCTGGAACAGCAGCGCACTTTCGTCGCCAACGCAGCCCACGAACTGCGTTCGCCGTTGACGGCCATGCGTACGTCTTTAGAAGTGGCCCTGGAACGCGAGCGGAGTCCGGCAGAATACCGCGAGCTGTTTGCCGATCTTATCGAGGAATGCACCGGCCTGGGCAACCTTATCAATCACTTGTTGCTGCTTGCCGAAGGCGACGCCGGCCTGCTGCATGCCGACGGCGCAGTACGCCTCGATGAATTGGTATATCGCGCCGCCGACATGTTCCAGGGCATTGCCGAGCAGCGCGGCATATCTTTGCAAGTACAGCTGCCACAAGCTGTCACGGTTCGCGGCAATCGCGTACATCTGCGTGAGGTCATTCACAACTTGCTCGATAACGCTCTCAAGTTCACACCAGAGGGAGGAAAGGTGAGCGTGGAACTGAGCGCTCCGTCAGGTTCATCGCAGATCCAACTGTTGGTCCGCGATACAGGGAGCGGCATTCCTCCCGAAGATCTGCCCAACGTATTTCAGCGTTTTTGGCGCGCCGATAAATCGCGCCAACGCACTCAATCCGCTAGCGGCGGCAGCGGTCTGGGGTTGAGCATCTGCCAAGCCATTGTCCAGGCTTACGGGGGAGATATCTCTCTTGCCAGCACTCCAGGCAAAGGCACTACAGTGACAGTTACGCTGCCTGTTTCGTGAAACTCTCTACCCCGTAGCACTAGCAAAGGGCTAAAACCGCAGGGCATGCTGCCAGCGTGTCCTGTAAGGGCTTGTCGTTCCCCCACGGGCTAGCAGCCATTGTCCCCTCTCCCCCAAGGAGGCGGGAGTTGGGACCGGCAGCACTAAGCGAGGATATCACGAATAGGTTTGCCGTATTCGATCTCCAGCCGCTTGCGGCCAGGTACGTTCAGGCGTCGGGAATCGAGTCCGAGCTGATGCAAGACCGTGGCATGGATGTCCGTGATATAGTGGCGATCTTCGACGGCATGGAACCCCAGCTCGTCGGTAGCGCCGTGGGCGATGCCGCCCTTGATGCCGCCGCCAGCCAACCAAACCGAGAAGCCAAACGGATGATGATCGCGGCCATCGCCGCCCTGGGCGCCCGGCGTACGGCCAAACTCCGTGCCCCAGCACACCAAGGTCTCTTCCAGCAGGCCGCGCCGCTTGAGATCTTTGAGCAAGGCGGCGATCGGCTGATCGACCTGGCGGCATAGCGAGGAATGATTGGCCCTTAGCTTGCTGTGGGCATCCCAGGCACCGGCGCCGCCATTGCTGCCATGGAAGATCTGGATGAAGCGCACACCCCGTTCGACCAGCCGCCGTGCTGCCAGGCACATCTGACCGAAATGATGCGTCGCTGGCTGATCCAGGCCGTACAACCGCCGCGTCGCTTCCGTCTCGCGCTCGAATTGAAATACCTCCGGCAAGGACGATTGCATGCGAAACGCCAACTCATAAGACTTGATGCGTGCCCGCAGGGATACATCATCGGGGTATTCTATGCCGGATAAGCGATTGAGCCGGCCGAGCAGGTCGAATTCAGCCTGCTGCTCCTCGCGGAACTTATCCGCGCCCGGCGAGGCAAACAGTAAAGGATTTTTCGGATCTACTTTTAGCAAAACCCCCTGATGTTCCGGTCCAAGGTAGTCGGCGCCATGGCCGTTGACACCGGCGCAGCAGTCGGCCAACGGCGTACCCAGCACCACAAACTGCGGCAGGTTCTCGTTCAGGGAGCCGAGGCCATAATGCACCCAGGCACCGATGGTCGGGAACACTCCCTCCAAATTGTGCCGGCCGGTGTGATATTGCAGCTGAGCACCGTGGTTGTTGTCGGTCGTCCACATGGAACGCACGATGGCAAGGTCGTCGATGCACTCGCCGAGGTGCGGCCACCAATCGCTGATCGCGATGCCGCTTTGGCCACGCTTGCGGTAGCCGACCTGCAAGGGATAGAGCTTCGGACGGATCTTCCCGTTGGCATCGTTCGGCACAACGATACGGAGGTTGTCTTTCAGGAAGGACTTGCTGAGAGCGTCCTTGTACGGGGTCTCGGCGATAGTCTTGCCGGCATACTTATTCAGGGCTGGTTTGGGATCGAAGCTCTCCATGTGGCTGACGCCGCCGACCATGAAGAACCAGATGACGCTCTTGGCCTTCGGGGCGAAATGCGGCTTGCCGTCCGGCGGCGGCCAGCTCGGGTCCTCGGCGCGGACCACGCCGTCGCGATGCAGCATCGCCGCCAGCGCCAGACCTGTGAAGCCCATACCGAGATCAGCCAGGAAGGAACGCCGGGAATACATCTGCAACTCCACATCTTACTCTCTGCCGATCGTTATCGGATCGTCACGAAATCATTATGATTCATGAGCACATGAATCAGGTTTTCCCTCGCCCGCTGTGCGGGATTGGCAGCGGCAGGCACGCGACTGATCGGGGCCCCGATGGAAGCAGTCAACTTCTGGCCGTTGGCCAAGAGGGCCGTTTGTTCACGCAAAAACTGCACACATGCCGCAGTTTCCTCCGCGGTTGGCGGTCGGCTCAGCACCTGCTCGAAGCCGGCCTTGACGAAGGTAGCTGCATCACTCGTCCCCACCTTTTGAGCCAGCGAGCGGGCGAGCAGACGCGATTGCTCCAGGGCGAGCGAACTGTTGGCCAAGGCCAGGGCCTGCTGCGGCACGATGCTGACGTTGCGGCGATAGCATTCGGTAACGCTGGCGGCATCGAACAGGGTGAGGAACTCCATCTGCTTCTCGGCGGCATGGCGAAAGTACAGGCTGCGCCGCCGCGAAGTAAGACCGTGATGCTGGTCGATATCAGGGCCGCCCATCGTCAGGTCGAGTTGTCCGGCCACGTAGAGCAAACTATCGCGTACCACCTCAGCTTCCATGCGGCGGGTGTTCATGCGCCATAGATAACGGTTGTCCCGATCGCGGGCCAGGCTATCCGGATTCGCATGAGAATCCAGACGATAGGCACGGCTGGTGACGATCAGGCGATGCATGTATTTCATACTCCAACCGTGGGCCATGAACTCCGCAGCGAGCCAATCGAGCAGGGCCGGATGGCTCGGCGGTTTGCCGTTGCGGCCGAAATCGAACTCGGTCGGCACGATACCTGTGCCGAAATGTCGCAACCAGATGTGGTTCATCGCCACCCGGGCTGCCAGGGGATTGTTGCGATCGGTGATCCAGCGCGCCAGAGCGAGCCGCCGTCCCGTGCTCATCGCTGGCTTAGCCCCCGGCAACGCTACCGGCTTGATCTCGAATGAGCCGCCCAGCGCGGCAGGGACCGCAGGCGAGATCACCTTGCTCTTATCGGGATTTCGCTCGTCACCGCGGTGGAACAGGTAGGTCGGAGCATCTGCCTTGGCATCGTAAATACGCGGGATGCCGTCCTGTTTGACATCGGCGATACCGGGGATACGCTCGGTGCGGATCTCCTCCGGCTCGAAAATGGCGCGGAAAGCGTAAAACTCCTTCTGTGTAAAAGGATCGAAAAAATGATCATGACAACGAGCGCAGTTGAGCGTGATGCCGAGAAACGCCTTGGCAGTATGTTCGACGGTGCGCTCCATCCAGACGTTGCGATTGAACTTGTACCAGTTACGCACGAGAAAGCCAGTAGCGCGGACGGCGTTGACATCACCAGGAGCCAATTCATCTGCAGCGAGCATCTCCTGTACCATGCGATCGTAGCCCTTATCCGCGTTGAGCGATTCGATAATCCAATCGCGCCAATGCCAGATGTGCGGCTGGCTATCGCGGACTTCGGCGCCATAGCCGGCCCAATCGGCATAGCGCCACACATCCATCCAGTGCCGGCCCCAGCGCTCGCCGTAACGCGGACTGGCCAGCAGACGATCGACTACTTTCTCATAAGCATGTGGCGAATGGTCATCCAGGAAAGCGTGCAGCTCTTCGGCCGTGGGCGGCAGACCGATGAGATCGAGATAGACGCGCCGCAATAAGATCGGCTTAGGGGCTTCGGGCTGCGGTTGAAGCCCCTGCCGTTTGTGCTCGGCGGCGAGAAAAGCGTCGATGGGATTGCATTGCCATTCCACCTGCTCTACCTTCGGTACAGCCGGTCGTTTCACCGGCTCGAACGGCCGCCACGCATAAGCCTCGCGTGGTCGAGCACGGAAATCGGCCAGTTTTTGATGAGCAGTTGTCTGTTCCGCTGCTGTCGGTTTGTCTTTCGGATCACCGGGACAATGGCCACTGAGCAACTCCAGGTAATTGCTGGCGCCGTCGCCATCGCTATCCTCCTCGGCAATTGCTTCAAGACGGCTGATGAGGTCGCTGTTTTTGCCATCCTTGCGGAATTGCTTGCGCAGGGCGGCCAGGCGAGCGCCAAAGACATTGTGCGGTTTAGCCCCTTCGTCAATGCCCGGTTGGCTGGGCAAGTGGCAGGTATGGCAATCGTGCAGATTTTTCGGCAGAGCAGGTCCGAAGAATTCGATGAGGGCTTTCTTGTGGGCGGGCTTGGCGTGAAGTCCCGTCGGCAGCAGCACCGGCAGAACGATAAGCACAGCACAAAAACCCAGGTGAGTCCGCCGCGACATTGCAATCCTCCGAGGCAGGAAGCGGAGAGGCAGGCCGTACACGTTTGAATATACTGTCCGCGAAGGAGTGGCTCAAGATTTCGGAGCGCTTTGGGCATTGCTGACTCATCATCCGCCGGTTATTTTGGATTCTAAATTCTCTCCCAGAGGAGGATGCCATGAGCGCCAACCATCCGCACTTTCATGCCTTTACGGATTTTCACCCCCTTGAGCGCGAGGGTTTGACGCTCTTGAGCCGGCGCAACCTGCTCAAGGCCAGTTTGGCCGGTCTCGCCGGCCTCAGTTTGCCGGAGTTGCTGCGCTGCCGGGCCCGCGCTGCCGCAGCCAGGCGAAATATGGCCAACGGCAAGAGTGTCATTCTTCTATGGATGACGGGCGGTCCCAGCCACATTGATACGTGGGACCCCAAACCGGATCGACCGCTGGAGAACCGCGGTCCGTTCGGCACCATCGCCACCAAGCTGCCCGGCGTCCGTATCTGCCAGCACTTGCCGCGTATGGCCGCCATGCTTGATCGCTTCACCCTGATCCGCTCCGTCGATGCTCGCCACAGCAATCACGAGCCGAACATGGTTTTCCAGACCGGCAACATCGAGGCCGCGCCCCGCATCAATCCGCGCGGCCGAATGTATCCCGCGATCGGCTCCCTTGTGGCCAAGATGCACGGCCCCAATCATCCGGGCATGCCGCCATACATCGCCTTCATGAAGTCACGCACCCATCTGGCATGGGGTGGTTATCTGGGCAAGCAATATGATCCCTTCATCGCCGATCAGGCCGCACGCCTGCCGATTTACACCAATGTCGGAGTGGATACCGGCCGCATGACCGATGCCGACCTTTTCCGTCTTCCCTTGGGACTCAGTGAGGAGCGCATCCGCCAGCGGCGAACTCTCCTGCGTGATTTCGATCAATTGCGCCGCGATCTGGATGCCTCAGGGAAGATGGAAGCGATGGATCGTTACGGCCAGCAAGCGGTCGAGCTGCTCTTGGGCCGGCGTGCCCAGGCGGCCTTTGATCTGACCAAGGAACCAGAGCGAGTGCGCCAGCGTTACGGCAAACACCTTTGGTGCCAGCAAGCGCTGCTGGCACGGCGTCTGGTCGAGGCAGGGGCCGCATTTGTGACGCTGGATCTCAGTTATCACCCCGCCTCGGGAACCTGGGACACACACGGTGACAATATTCCTCCCTACGGCGGCATTAGCAAAGGTCTCGGCCCCTTGTTGCCGTTGTTCGATCATCTCATTACCACCCTCGTCGGCGATCTGGCCGACCGCGGGATGCTCGACAATGTATTGGTGTTGGCGATGGGAGAATTCGGGCGGACGCCGCTAATGGGTACGCAGGGCAGCACGGATGGCCGTAATCACTGGCCAATCGTCATGTCGATGGCTGTGGCCGGCGGCGGGCTGCACCACGGGCAGGTGATTGGCGCGACCGAGAAGGATGGCGGCGCCATCAAGGACCGCCCCGTCACGCCGGGCGATCTGGCTGCGACGATTTATCATCACATGGGCGTACCGCTGGATGCAACTTATTCCGACACTCTTGGTCGACCGCGCTACATCGTCGAAAACGGCCAGCCCATCCGCGAATTGCTGTAATCACGGCGTCACCAGCAGGATGAAGTCGACCTCAACTCGCCGATCCCATGGGTAGGAGCTTAACACTGGAACTGAGGAGCCTGCGCGACGCCTTGCCATCTGGATTATCCTGCCAGTTCTCCACCCATTGCTGCCATGACAGCGGCACCCGCGCGAAGATTACTCGGCCCGGATCGAGTGTTGGCCAGCTCGCCGCTGCCGCCCCTTCGAGGGTATACGGCTTCAGTGCTCCTCTCGGTTTGGTCAGATCGTAGCGGACGGCGGCCTCTCGAGGCGGGCCGGTTTCCACAATCAGAGCACGCTCCGTCAACGTGAAACGCGCACGCGGCGGCAGGTTTTCACGCACTTGTTCAGACACCAGATCGATGCCGGCCAGCTTGTACAGTCCCGCCAGAGCCGTCGTCACATCTTGCCGCTGGGTGTTATCAAGCGTCTCTAACCAGCCAGGCTCCCGAATGCTCGCCACCAGCCAACCTGACTGTTCCTCCCACTCCAGCCGCACCGGATGCGCTGCGTCCACTTGTACCAACTCGATACCAATGCGGCTCGGCGTCAACATCACTTTGCCGACGCACACCGGCTCGCCCTTCCAGCGCCGGCTTTCTTGCAGCAGTTTGACCAATTCGCGCTCGACCAACCGACGAATAGTCTGTTCAACCCCGGCCAGCGAGCGGCGCAAGGTCCGCGCCGTCCGCCAGCTGCCCGTGCGAATGGCCTCGCGCTCGGCTTGGCGCAGACGGGCGTATAGCTTGGGCACTGTGCCCGAATGAAACCCTGGTTGCAACAGCTGCCGCACCGTCTCGCCGTGCGGCCCGACGTTGACCGGACGCAAGAGTTTCTGGCGGTTGGCCCGATACATGTACCAGTTCTCTTTCATCTCCCAGAATAAAAAGCCGAACAGGTCCGGCAGCAGCCAAACGGTCGGCAGAGCGATTAGCGAAGCGATCACATAGGCCAGCACCGGCCCCAGGCCCGGCTCCAGCCATCTCGCCAACTCTGGCATCTGCGGCAAGACAAACGGATAGAGGAATTTGGCCGCCAAAATCGAGATCGGCGCTTTGAGGGGGTGAAAGCCCGGCTCAATCAACACCACCAGGTAAAACCGCGCCAACCAGGCCACCGGATACCACACCAAACCGACGATGGTGCGTACTACCAGAGACAGGCGGCTGTCTCCTTGACGAAAGCGCAGCCATTCATCTACGGTATGCAGCACATATTCGGTCATGTCGATGGTCTGCTTGAAAACCCACAATAAAAGGCGGAGCAAACCCGGCAAGAGGCCGGCCCGTAAAAGCTCGTAGACGTTCACCAGGGTTTGCAATATTGCTTCCGTAATCGCCTTGCCAAATCGCGTATTCAGAAGATAGCTGAGAAGCAAGAACGTGCTGCCCTGGGCCGGCCAGGTGAACAATTGCCGGAGATCGTCTGGCATTATCCACCACAACAGCGCAAACACCAGCGCTGGTTTACACAAATAAGACCAGAACAGCAGAAACGGCCAGCCCTTCAAAGCTTTTTGCACCAGCGGCAGATGAATAATGCCGAGCGGTAGATCGATCAGCACACTGCGAAGGACACGATACGTGAGCAGTAGCGATTGCTTGCAGAACTCGCGGAACCACGGCAAATGCAAAAGCGCCAGCAAGAAGGTCCCTAGCAGCAGCAAAGCCAACACAGCTCGCTGAGGAAACACACCTGCCCGAAGCGCTTCGATGCCGCTGACCGGATCGAACCCTAACTCGCTCCCCTGTTTCAAGAGCGGCCACTGGCCCTTGAACCTGAGCTTGCTGCCCAGATCGAGCAGCACCTTGACTCCTTCAAGCAGCGCGGCCGCGCCGCCGAACGGCAGCAGCACAAATAGCATTAGCCAACGGCCGATAGCCGTGCCGAACGCCGGCGCCGTCAGCCGCTCCAGCCAGCGCAGATAAATCTCCCCGGGCCGATACACGCCGTCCAGCGCCGAGGCCAAGTGACGGTCCAGCCGCAACAGGGGATCGCCACGTGCGAACTCATAGGGATCACGCAGGTCTGGTATCTTCAACTGATTGCGCGAAATAGTGTCTCGTAAGTCGCTGAAGGTCAAAAAGCCCAGTTCGACGATGCGATCGAGCATCTCCTCGATCATGCGGGCGAAGGCGGTACGCTCCGGCGGATTGCTCGGCTGAAGGCCGATGTTGATGAGGGCATCGGTGAGGACCGGACGAAAGCGCTTGCGCAGACGTTCCTCACAGTGATGCAGGGCGGCTTGCAGAAGATGGGCCAGATGTTGGCGTTCGTCATCGGCCAGCCGGGCCTGGGTCAAACGCTGGGCAGCGCCGCGTAGATGTTTGGTGATGCGAACAAGCCGCTGGCTGGGCAAGGGCCGTTTGATCGGCCGCCGACCGCCCGATGTTAGCCATGTCACCACATCGAGCGCAAAGATGGCACGCTCGTGATCGTCGCCGATTTTTTGCAAATCGTACAACAGTGCCGCCTCGACTGGCCAACTGCCTTGATCAGCCTTGTCTAAAAGTGCCGGCAGGTCTTTGAGCCATTCTTCTGCCTCCCGATCGCTCAGTTCCAAGGCGGCTTGCAAGCGCCGCGTCAGACGACGCAGATCGTCTAAGGCTTTATCCCGTGTCGGATCTTCCAGTGATGCCGGTGCTACACGTGCCGCTTTGGTGCGCAGGATCGCCGCCCGCACCGCATTGCCTTCTCGCTCGGCCTTATCGGCGATATCCATCAGTCGGCGGTAGTAGTCGTGCGATTCATCCGAGCTGGTATCGGCGCGAATGACCGGCTGCGGAGCGCCTTCCAGGCGAGTGCGTGCAAACCATTCCTGCGCCTCCACGTCGCGCTCCAGAAGAGCATCGATTTTGGCGAGATCGGGCAAGCCCGGAAAGTAGACCGGCAGCAGATTGGCCGCAAAATAGCGCAGCTCCAGGTAAACCGCTGCGAACTCGATGTACACATCTGTCTCGCTGGCCTCGGCGCCGCTGGGAGTCAGATATTTTTCCTGATCCAGCACCATGCGGATCTCTGCAAAGGCGCTGACGCCGATCTGCTCAATCCGTTCACGGATCTGGACATGATTCAGCTTCCCTGAGAGGACCTGTTGCCGCAGATGGCGATGAATGCTGGCGTGGAACAAGCGCCGCCAATAGGTGAGCAGGATGGTCTCCCGATCCAGAGTGTTGAGCGTGTTCGGCGACGACGGCCGCGACAACAAGATTACTGTGGACGGCAGCAAACGATCCGGTTCCAGCTCCAGGTCGTCTGGATCGATAAAACGATAGAGGGTGGGCCGATCGATGACATAAGATTTTCGATGCGGCACCTGTCCGAAGAGGTTGGACAGTTGGTTTTGTTCCTGGATCAAGCGTTCAAGCACGCGGCGCGGCACCAACACCGCTGCGGGGTCCGCAGCTCGCAATACCTGCTGTAATTCTGCCAATCGCATCGACGCGCTCCGATTTGTGTTCCTCGACGTTGAGGCGACCGCGCCTCGCCTTCCGTTTGTACTCTACAGGATTTTAACAAACAAAGCCGAACGAGCCGGAAGCGTAAACGAAGAGGTACCTTCGCTCATGCTTCCGGCTCGGATAGGGTTGATAGGATGAAAGGAAGCTGACACTCTCTTACCGAGAGGGAATTATCCGTGGACATCGATCTCAATTGTGATCTCGGCGAAGGCTGTCCTTACGACGCCGAGCTGATGCCGCTGATTACATCGGCAAATATCGCCTGTGGTTTCCATGCCGGCGATGCGGCCATGGCCCACACCGCGCTACGTCTGGCAGCACAGTACGGTGTCCAGGTCGGCGCTCATCCCGGCTTTCCTGATCGCGAACATTTCGGTCGCCGTGAGTTGGCACGCAGCGAAACGCAAGTCTTCGAGGACTGTGTCTATCAAATCGGCGCTCTCGCTGGCCTGGCGCGTGCTGTGGGAACCTCCCTGCGCTACGTCAAACCGCACGGCGCCCTGTATAACCTGGCCTGTCGCGACGATGCCTATGCTCGGCCCATTGTCGAAGCGGCGTGCCTGTTTGGCCTGGCGTTGATGGCCCTGCCGGAATCGCGTCTGGAAGCGTTGAGCGTCGGCCGTTGTCCATTCATCCGCGAGGGGTTCGCCGATCGCCGCTATTTGCCGGACGGCTCGCTAGTGCCGCGCTCGCAGCCGGATGCATGCGTGACGGATCCCGTGGAAGCCGTGCAGCAGGCGGAATGGCTGCTGCGCCAACGTAGGGTACGGACATTGTGTGTACATGGCGACAATCCGCAGGCGGTGGCATTTGTGCGTGCGTTGCGTGAGGCGCTGCTGGGACAAGGCGTCGCCATCCGGAAGTTTTAATTTCCAGGAGATATCACTATCCCCTATTTACGTCTCTTAAGTCCTGGATTGTGTACACTCATCGTCGATCAGGGCCGGCCGCGCTGGCGCAGTCTTGGCGTGCCGGTTGGCGGCGCGGCGGATCGCTTTGCCCTGGACATCGGCAATGCTCTCGTCGGCAATCCTCCCGACGCTGCCGCCCTGGAAATTAGCCTGAATGGGCCTACGCTCACCACCGATAGCGAAGTGGCCTGTGTCCTCTTTGGCGCTCCCTTCGAGATGACGATCGACGGCACGCCCCACGAGGCGGGAAAAACGTTCACGCTCCACCGCGGCGAAGAGCTGCGCATCGGCGGGACGCCCTCGGGAATGCGTGCCTATCTGTGCGTACGCGGCGGGCTGCAAACGCCGATCATCCTCGATAGTCGCTCCAGTCTCGAACCGCTCGCTGCCGGGGCTGAGTTGCCCTGTCAAGCTGGCATCCTTCACACCCGCCATTTCCGGCACGATTTTGTCTGGAATGCCGAGCCACGCGTGCTGCGCGTTGTGGACGGAACGCAGGCGGATTGGTTCCGCGGCGATGCGTTTGATTCGCAGTCGTTCACGGTGACGCCGGCCAGCAATCGCATGGGGCTGCGTCTGCGCGGCGCGGCATTGACAC
>Ga0209061_1004054_pt1 | contig 14714 bp, 15 predicted proteins | sample Coa_R1_10_FD_187157 | JGI IMG/M metagenome (GOLD analysis project Ga0209061, IMG submission 187157) | Surface soil microbial communities from Centralia Pennsylvania, which are recovering from an underground coalmine fire - Coalmine... | ecosystem: Environmental > Terrestrial > Soil >...
CCGTCCGCCCTGCGGGCGCTTGGGTCGCTTCGGGAGCAGAGGCCGAATCTTTTCCCACTGCGCGTCGGTCAGCAGCCGACCGTATCGTGGCATCGGCCCTCCCCCTGGCGCTGCGCTTCTTTCTTACCGCCATGGGGAGAAACCAACTATGGCAAAATCAAAGCCTTGTACCCAGTTTTGCAACTGCTTCTAGTGGTCGTCCAGGTATCGATCCTGGCTCGGGCTGGACGCAAGAGGCAGTGATTCGTATCGGAAACGCTCAGATCGAGGGCAAATTTTCTCAAGAAAGCCGCGAGGCGTATGGCGGCTATGCTCATTACCTCTCAGACGGTTCCCTACGCATAAACGACTCGGTTTCTGACAACCTGATCCCTATCCCGCTGAATGTGCAGGGTGACGTCGAACTCGGGTTGGAGTGTTGGGGGGGCTGTTGTTCGCGTGAGTGGCAATTCAGCAACCCTAGAACTCATCGGGACAGCGGAGTACGTAGAGGAGTTCCGCCCGTGATGTGCGTCACTGACCTATTAAACGGCCCGTACGAGACTCTGGCCGTTGGAAGTCAGGGCAGTCCCTGCATGAGATCGGGCGCGCCTCAAGCGATGACTCAAACCGGCGTGTTGTCGGCAAAACAGTCATGGAATAGAATGGGCTGATCCGATAATGCGCAGGGTCGGGGATCAAACTTCCGATAACCCCGTCTTTCGCCCGATTGGTCTGTGGTAGCCATAGCGTTTCCATCCGGAGCAGGTGTTCTAGAAGAAGCGCTTAAGAGAGATTAGGTTAGCTGCCGGAACAGCCTCGGCATACGGTAATCTCATGCGGATTGGGGCATTCGCTTTGCCCAAGCTTTAGAAGGGAATATCTTCGTCCGAGATTTCCGGTCCGGTGGAGAGCTCTTCGGATGGCAGCATTCCCTCCGTGTCGGACTCAGCGCCGCGGCCGGCTCCCGCGCCGATTCCTCCTCCTTCACCGCGCGATCCGAGCATCCTCATGGTCGTGCCCACGATCTCCGTGGTTTGGCGCTTTTGGCCATCGCGCTTATCTTCCCACTGGCGCGTCTGGATCCGGCCCTCCACGTAAACCAGCATGCCTTTTTTCAGATATTGCTGCGCAATTTCCGCCAGCTTTCCCCACAGTACCACGCGGTGCCATTCCGTTCGCTTCTGCCGTTCGCCGGAGCGGTCTTTATAGGTTTCGTCGGTTGCCAGCGTGAAGTTTGCCACCGCCTGGCCGCCGGACGTGTAGCGAGTCTCCGGATCGCGTCCGAGACGCCCAACTAAAATCGCTTTATTGACGGACATGGGCAGGAGTATATCGGAAAAACGCAGCGAGTAACAATGAACTTCCCCCTAAGCCGGAATGGCCGAAGAGAAGAGGATGAAACCACGCGAATCAGCGCATCCTGCCGCCGCGGAACTGACCTGCATCTATCGTCGTCGGGCGGGCGCGTCCATCTGTCGTAGCTTTGCTTCGGCGCGCCGGGCTTCGTCCGAACCGGGGAACCGCCGAACCACCTCCCGCAAGTCGCGCCGGGCGCTGATTTTCATTCCGAGTGCAAGCTCGGCCATGCCCTTCTTTAGCAGCGAAGCGCCGAGCTTGAAGCTCTGGGGATAATTCTGGAGTACGGTGTCGTACGCGGCGATTGCCGCTTTGTAATCGCCCTGCGCGTAGGCGATTTCGCCAAGATAAAACTGGGCATTCGATGCCAGATCGTTCTGCGGAAAATGTTTGATGTAGTCCGAGAACTCCTGGCGCGAAAGATCGTAATTTCCGCTGGTGTAGTCGCGCAGAGCGTTGCGATAAAGCGTATCGGCCGAAATCGGAGCCATCGCGTTTGGCGCTGCCGCGCCATCGGGAGATGCGGCTCCATTCGGCAGCGCTGCATTCGGAACACCGTTTGGCGCGGCACCCGGCGCCGCGCCGCCCGGAGGCGCATTGCCGGAAACTTTGGCATCGATGCTTTGCAGTTCGCTTTGAATGTCGTTCAGTTGTTGCGAAAGCTTCGCCACGCGGGCCTGCACGTCCTGCACGTTATCGGAAATTCCTTGTTGCTGCTGGGTCATCGAGCTGATGGTCGAGGTGGTATTGGCTTGCATGTCCTGCACGGTTTTTTGCAACGATCCCATCTGGTTGTGCAGTTGATTGGATGAATCGAGCGACTGCTGCACCAGAGTCTTCAGCGTGGCCGTGTCCGAGGCCAAAGCCGTACTCAAATCTTGCTGGCCCTGAATCAGTTGCGACACCTGCTGTTGCAGTTGAATGATCTCGCGCGAGACGGCGTCGGCGGGCTGCGGCGCCAAGATCGCTCCGCCGAGCGCGCCGCAGAACATTGCTGCAATGGCGAGCGCGATCCATCGTATTCGCAATGGAGTCCTCCTCCTTGTTATATGACTGGGCTATGGGTTCGCGGTCGAGCGGCCCCGCGGTCTTCCGTGTCTATTCTCGCACGGCTTTTCGTCGCAGGTGCCGTGCGGGATGCAAAAAGTCGCCCGCGGCGGGTTCCGCTCCCGCCGCCGGCGACCGAGAACATGCAAGTTGGTTTATTGACCCGAATTCGCTGATTGCACGAGTACAAGATGCGCGCGTCGGTTCTGCGCCCAGCACGCTTCCGTGTGCTCGGTGCAGAAAGGCCGCTCTTTGCCCCAGCTCACCGTCGTCATGCGGTCGGCCGAGATTCCCAGCGAAATCAGGAAATTCTTGGCCGCTTCCGCGCGCCTCTGTCCGAGTCCGAGGTTGTACTCCTCCGATCCGCGCTCGTCGCAGTGCCCTTCAATCGAGATACGCACCTGCGGATAGGAACGCAGGAACTCCGCATCCTTCGTGAGAGCGTCGCGGGCATCCTGTCGGAGTTCGGATTTGTCGAAGTCGAAGAACGCGTCCTTTATGTTTTGGGAGAAAAGCTCGCTCAAGTTCGGCTGCGCCGGGGGTGGCGCGGCGGCTGCCGGAGGCGCTGAAACGGTTACTTCGGCCGTGGCCGTAGCGCTGCCGCCGGGGCCGGTCGCCGTTATCGTGTACGTAGTCGTCTGGCTCGGCGTTACCGGCGTGGACCCTTGTGGCGAAACTTTACCGACGCCCGGCTCGATATCCAGGTCCGTCGCGTTGGTGGATGACCACGAGAGCGTGGACGTCTGTCCCGGTTGAATGGACGCGGGTGTTGCGTTGAGCGTCACCGTCGGTGCCGCGGGCGGCGCCGGCGGCGGCGCGGGCGTGGTAGCCGCGACCTGTTTCTTGCAACCGCCAACGGTCGCGGCTAAGGCAAGCAAGCTGAATACAACCGCGGTTTTCGAAACACTACGGAGATGCATTCTCGTTCTCTTTCCTTCGGTCTTCCGCGAGGGCTTTGCGGAAGCACGAAAATGAAATTTTAAAGATTTCGACCCCTACCCAAGCTGCTTACAACTACGAAAGCATACCCTGCAACTGCTTTTCCCCTACTGAACAGAGGAACTCGTTCTTTGCCACGGCAATCCGCGTGTCCGGAAGCTTCGCCGCGACTCAATCCTTCGGTGACCAATTCGGCGATTCGTTTTCGCCGTGGAACGTCAACTGCCGCGGCTGGCTGCCATCTGCCAGCATCTCCCAGATTTCGCTTGTGCCTGTGCGCGTTGATTCGAACGCCAGATGCCGCCCATCCGGCGCCCAGGTGGGCCGCTCGTTGCGGCCTTCGTCCTTGGTTAGCTCCACCAGTTGGTGGCTCACGATGTCCATTACGTAAATATCGTAGTTTCCCGTGGGCCTGCGCCAACTAAATGCGAGCAATTGTCCATTTGGTGACCACGCGGGGTCCACCACGTATCCCATGTCCGGCAGATCGATTCGTTGCACGTTCGAACCATCGGCGTTGGCCATGTACAGTTCCGGATCGCCCGCGCGGTCGCTGACAAATACGATCTGCTGCCCCGTCTTCGGATTAAATACCGCCGAAGTGTTCACGCCCGCCGCAAACGTGATTTGCTGCATGTGCGTGCCGTCCGCGTTCGCCACGTACAGCTCCGTGTCGCCGCTTCGGCTGGACATGAAGGCCAGCTTCATTCCGTCCGGTGACCATGCCGGAGCGCTATTCGTGCCCGGAAAATGCGGAAACGCGATCAACCGGTGCGTCAGCATCGAGTACATGCAGATCTGCGCCGAGGGCGCGCCGCGGTACGGAACGTAGCAGGTGAACGCGATCCGCGACCCATCCGGCGACCAGCGCGGCGTGAGCGCGATCGACCGCAGGTGCGTCAATTGGTGCTGGTTCGCGCCGTCGTAATCCATCACCCAGATTTCCTTGTCGCCGTTGTGCGCGCTCACGTAGGCGATCTTGGTTTGCGCGATTCCGGGCTGCCCGCCGCTGAGCAGAGAAACAATGTCGTCGGCGAACTCATGCGCCAGCTTCCGCGCCCCTTCATCGTTCAACGCCTCGGTGTAGATTTTCTGCAACGCGGTTGTCGCCGTCGGAGTGTGGACGTCGGAAAGATATCCAGCGAGCGCAAGGTTGGTCCCACTGACGCTGAGATTTCCGTACGCCACCATGTAAGCGTCGCACGGCTGCGCGGACCATTGCTGCGCGTTCAGTTCGCTCGGTTGGCTAGGCGCCGAGAGCGGATAAAAGCTCTCGCTGACCATGTCGATGATCCCCGAATAGCTCAGGTCGGCCCACAGCACGTCGTGGAACGTTTTCTGAAAGGCCTGCGCCTGCGGCGACCGAACCGCCGTTTCCGGCACCGCTAGCCGGACCTTCGTAACCCCCAGCCCCGTGCCCGTGGTGAACCAATCCTGCGCCGAAGCGCATTGTGCCGTGCCGAAAAGCATCCCGGCCGCTGCGAGTGCCACTGCACATACCGCGAGTCGTCGTGTCATTGATAGAGCCTTTGATGGATCATTATGTGATGAACATCAATCATCGATGAAAATCGAACCAAAACTGTACGTTGACTTCCGAGCCTGCATACGCGCCCGGTAGCGGTTGCAAGGGGCTGGAACTCTGCACCGCGCGAACAGCCGAGCTGTCCACGGAATAAATGTTGCTGGACCTCTGGATTTGGATGTTCGTTACCCGTCCGTCCCGCAGAATCGTGAACGTGATGATTACCCGCGGCGCATACGCCACGCTCGGATCGATCGTTGACTCCAGCCAATTGCTGCTGATCCGCCGTTGCACGGCTTGCACGTACCACGGAAATCGCGACCCAAAATCTCCTCCTTGCGCGCCCCCAAAACTCATTCCCGCCGCCGTCGCACCCTGATTACCCATCGCAAATGACGTTGTCGGCACGGTCGGCGCTCCGCCCGCTCCGTACGGCACCGCATTGGGGGGTGGCGGCGTGTTGTTCTCCAGCACTTTCGAAGGGCGCGTCACGTACCTCGGCGGAGGCGCCATCTCGCTCGCCTCCTCTTTTGGCTTCTTAATTTTCGGGACTCTGCTATTCAGGAATTTGGGGATTGGGACGGCGTCTTTTGCGAGATCCGGCGGCTTCGGTTCCGCTTTATAAAGTCCCTTCGTGTTGTCCACCACGCGGTTGGGGCTTTCCACTTCCGGACGCGGCAACGGAATCGCCGGCACATTGCCGACCAGCCCGACCGTCACCGATCCTCCCGGCCCGCCCCAGTTTTCTCCAGGGCGTGAGAAATACGCAGAAAGCACCACCGCCACTCCCAGAGCACAATGCAAAATCAAGGAATACTTTACGAATGGCTTAAGCGCGTCGTTTCGCCGGACTGCCGCATCAGAAGCCATATCACCGAGAGGCGGATCGCTCGCTCAACGGCTGGGTCACCACGCTGATATTCTGAATGCCGGCTTGCCGCAACGCATCCACTACCGTTGCCCAGCTCCCGAAGGGCACCGTCTGATCGCACCGGACGTAAACCGACTGCGTTTTCGGGTCATGCGATTGCGCCACGATCTGCTGTCCCAGTTGGTGAATGTTGATCGGCTTGTCATTCAGATACACGCGCTGCCCGCGGTCGATCGTCACCACCATCCGAACCTGCGTCAGTTCCTTGACTGTCTTGGTCTTCGGCACGTCCACATCGATGCCCGATTGCAGCACCGGCGCCGTGATCATGAAGATGATCAGAAGCACCAGCACCACGTCGATGAACGGCACCATGTTGATCTCTGAAAGAGATGTGCCGGTCTCGCGTTGTATTTGCGGCATGGAAAATCCCTACGACGTGTACAACGTCTCGATCTTGGCCACGAATTCGGACGCAAAATCGTTCATTCGCGCGGCCAGGCTGCGGATACCATGGAGGAAATGGTTGTAGGCGATCAGCGCCGGAATCGCCGCGAAAAGTCCGGCCGCCGTCGTGATCAGCGCTTCCGCGATTCCCGGAGCGACCGCGCGAAGGCTAGCCGTCCCTGCTTCTCCTAGCCCGGCAAACGCGTCCATCACGCCCCACACCGTGCCGAACAGCCCGATGAATGGTGAAACCGACGCGATAGTCGCCAGCGTGGACATGCCTTTTTCCAGCCGCCGCACTTCCTCGCCCGCGGCCACCTGCATTTCCACGCCCACCGCGTTCGCATTGCGCAGCCTCGTTGCCGTCGCGGTTGCGATTCCGCCCCCTGCGGAGCGCCCCTGTCCCGCGCCGAGTTGCGCCTCAAATTCCCGGTAACCTGCCGCATACACCGCTACCAACGGAGTCGCCCCCGCGCCCGCGCGCAGCGTATTGGGGTCGGCCAGCCCGCGTCCGGAGCGGAACATCTGCAGAAAACGCGCCGTCTTGTTGTCCAGCCCGCTCAATTGCGAAAACTTTTGGAGGATTAATGCCCACGACAGGATCGAGAGAAACAGCAGAATACCCAATATTACACGCGCCACACCGGTTGTCTGTTCAAGCAGAGTCACCGGGCTGGCAAACAGGAAAAGCGCCAAGCCTGAAATTTTAAGTGCTCCTGGAAAAATTTGTCGGAACCGGGCCCGAAAATTAACGTAGCACAGGCTCTATCTTGAATCAAAGGTTTGAGATGCATCGAATTTCGGTTTTGCTGCCTAAAAGGACACATTTTGTCTCTCGATTGTCCCTTAGGAGGATTTCTGCTTGCTGCCAGCCGTATGGAGCAAATACCGATGGGAATCGGCGACGCCGCAGTCAGGCGTTCTAGCTGTCGCGCTTCAATCCCTTGCGGCGGCGCTGCTTGGGTGCCAGCGAGTCGGTAAGTTCCAGATTAAGCGACCTCACCGCTTCATCCAAAGCACTGCGTAGCTTAGCGTCTACTTCCTGCGCAGTCTCTTCGGAAACTCGCCGCGCCGCCTCGACAATTTCGCTGCTTCGTTCCGCCACGTCCTCTAGCAGGTCGCGAACCGCGTTTGCTGCCGCCTTCTCGATCACTGCCCGCAAGGTTTTGCCGATGGCCTCGCGAATCTCGCCGTCCAATTGTTCCCGGGTAAACGTAATTTCTTCCGGTTCCGAGAGTTCTGTCTGTCGTTGGGGCGCCGGTTCATCGGCGGCAGGCTGAGTTTCGGTTTCCGCCATCAAGCCCCCGCCCGTTTCTTTTTCCATTTCGCCAGCGATATCCGAAGGTACTGGGTCCAAAACTTCGATCGGCGCCTGCGCAATATCGTCGGGGTGCGGAAACCAGTCTGACGGTGGCGGCGTTACTCCCCAGACGTTGCCCGGCACATCCATCTCGATCGCGATCTGGTATTTTTCGCGATGAGTGCGCGGCCGCTGCAGCCAAACTACTCGCCCGCGGATTACCCGCCTATCCCATCCGGGAGCATGAAAAATTTCGACCGTCACCATCGAATGCTTGGGTACATAGTTCTGCGACTGAAATTTGCAGCCGTAGCAATCCACCACCATCGTGCTGGTCGATTCGCGGAAAGTCTGCCCGAGCGCATCCGTAGCCACCACAATGATTGGCACGGCGCGTACCACGCGCGTGCTGCGCCTTTTTTCCGCCCCGCCCGCGTTTGGCGTTTCGGATGCAGATGTAGCCGCTTCGCTCAATGGTTTCTCCGCGGGAACTCCTACCTTAGCACTACCTTCCCCCCTGATCACTGCCAGCCGTAAACCGGGGCTGCCAAAGGGTAAAGTCTGCCGTAGTGCCGCCTATTCTGCGCGGAAAATACACGAGTGAGCCACCGCGCGGTGGCAAGCGCGCCGGATCGGCGTTGACACTGACGCCCTCGCGCGGTACGTTGACACGGAGTCCCAAAACGTTCACCTTTTGAGGTATTTCAGCCATTCGCATGATCAACGATATTCTCGATCTCGACGCATTCCGCGCCGCGCCTCTTGTGCGCGACCCTTACGAGCATTTGATTTTGCCGGCGTTCGTCAAGCCCGACGCGCTGCGCCGTCTTAATGCCGATTATCCTCGTATAGAGCAGACGGGCAGTTTTCCCCTCGATTCGTTGAAGTTCGGCCCCGGCTTCCAATCTCTCGTTGACGCGCTGGAATCCGACGACTTCCGCAAGGCATTCGAGACGAAGTTCGGCATCGATCTTTCCAATCGCCCGACCACCGTCACCGTACGGGGCCGCTGCGGCGCGCGGGATGGTAACATCCACTGCGATTCCGCCAGCAAGATCATTACCGTGCTGCTCTACGTCAATCAGGGATGGGACGATGCGGGAGGTCGGCTCCGCTTGCTCCGCTCCCGCGACAATATCCACGATTTCGCCGCTGAGGTCCCGCCCTCGGGCGGTACTCTGGTCGCGTTCTTGCGCTCCGATCATTCCTGGCATGGCCATCTGCCGTTTCATGGCGAACGCCGCGTGATCCAGTTCAATTGGGTCAACGATACCAACAATCAGCGCCTCGCTATTTTCCGCCATCGCCTCTCGGCTTCCGTCAAACATCTCTTCGGTGGTTTCCGTGCCTCGCGGGATGCCCGGTCGCGCGATTCCGCCCAGATGTAACGGATTCCGCTTTGCGTTCTTGCGCGAATCGCCCTCAATGGCCGATAGCTTCGCTCACGGAATTCCCGTACGATAGCTCTTGACGTATTTCGTCGATCGATGGCCATTCCAGCCGATGAAAAATTCCTGATTGTGCGCCTGAGCTCGCTGGGCGACTTGGTGCACACCATTCCAGCCGTCGCCTCCTTGCGCTCCGCGTTTCCTGCCGCGCAAATCGATTGGGTGGTCGATCGCCGCTGGTCGCCGCTGATCGATCTCGTCACTTGCATTGACCACGCAATCCCGCTCGATCGGTCGCCACGCAAGGTTCTCGCGCTGATCGCGCGCCTTCGTCGCGCTCATTACACGTGCGCGCTTGATCTGCAGGGGCGCTACCGCTCCGCCGTGCTCGGCTGGCTTTCCGGCGCGCCACGCCGCATTGGCCGCGCCGCGCAATCGACTCGCGAGCCCGGTGCGGCGCTCTTCTACACCGATCGCGTGATCCCCTCGGGCCGCCACATCGCCGATATGACCGTCGATCTTGCCATTCGCGCTGGCGCGGAGCCGGCTTCCGATCCGCAATTTCCTCTCCGAGTACCGCCCGAAGCAGCTCGACGCGTCCGCGACAATCTCGCTCGCCAGGGACTCGCCGGCGCGTATATGGTCATCAGTCCCGGCGGCGGATGGAAATCAAAGTGCTGGCCTCCGGAACGCTTCGGCGCGCTCGCCGCCGCCATCTGGCGAAGCCACAATCTGCCTTCCGTCGTGAACATCGCGCCCGGCGAAGAAAGTATCGCCGGAGAAATCATCCGCGCAGCCGCTCCCGCCAAGCCCATCCCGCTGTCGTTCGATATTCACGAACTCGCCGCCCTGCTTGCCGGCGCCCGTTTGGTTCTTGCGGGCGATACCGGCCCGCTGCATCTCGCCGCCGCTCTGGGCACTCGCGTGGTTGGGCTGTTCGGTCCCACTGATCCTGCGCGCAACGGCCCGCTTCCCCGCGGAGTCGTCGTCCAAGTTGCCTCTGACCCTTCGCAGCTTCCGGATTACGTCCGCGGCGACTACGTCCGCCAGGATTCGTATTCGCCCGCCATGCTCGCGTTGTCCGTGGACCGCGTCCTCGCCGCCGTCGGGCAGGAAATTGGCATCACGGCTTCGCCTTCCGACGCAACCTCGGCTTGACGTCATCCAGTCCGGCGTCCTCCCGGCGGGTTTCGGCTCCGGCGGAAACAGCCTCGGTATCCGGTGCCTCTGCTATGTCGGGGAGATCTGCCATTCGCTCCAACGCTCGCCGGTTGCGGATGATGAAGTTCGAGCGCGTCCAATCGAGCACGCCGTTTCGCCGGAGTCGCGAGAGTTGTCGGCTCACTGTCTCGCGTGAAAGCCCGACTATCTGCGCGATCGTTTCCTGGCTCACGTTGAGCGCCACGGGATCGCCATCGTGTAAATTTGGGTGCATGATCCCTAGCAGGCATCGCGCCATTTTCTGTTGCGCCGATTCGGAGAGCTCCACTGTCGCCATTTTCGTGGCCCAAAAAAAGCAATGCTCCGCGATCATCTGCGCCACGGGCCATGCCGCGAGCGGATGGCTCTGCATTTCCGCTGCGAATTGGCGGCGCGAAACGAAAACTGCGGTGGTCGGCGTTATCGTCTCTGCCGTAGAAATATGTTTGCGCCCTAAAATCGCGGCCGCCATACCCAAAAGCGTTCCAGCGCCAAAGAACCCCAGCACCATGCCTTTGCCGTTGGACGAGCTAACCGACAACTTCACTCGGCCATCCAGTACGACGTAAACGCCCCGGGAGTCCTGGCCCTCTTCGAATAAATACGTTCCCTTGGGGTACGTCCGGCCCTTGTTTGCGGCGTGAAACCGCTGTACGTGGTGTTCATTGAGTCGCGCCGCGTAGGGATACCGCCCGCTTAAATGTTGCAGGGGCTCCGAGATCGGCAGGCCAAACAGCGTTCCCGCCATCCCTGCCTTTGCAGGATCGCTTGGAGCCTCGGCCTGCCGGTCTTTCACCTGTCCGGGTCTGATCGTCTGCTTCATCGCCGTCCGCCCTGGTTTGAAACTAACCGGCCGTTGGCGCACAAAATGTGCTCTACGTCACAGATCAGCGTGATCCCGATTCACTACCTGATAAACCGCATCAATAGTTTCAGTTTTCGAGTGGCCGTTCGTACAGGTTCACGTGCCTGTTCTCTTAGACAGTTGTTTTCGTGGTTGCGCCGCGAGTAACCTACCCGCGTCGCTGCACTCGCAGCTCGCACAATCGCGGCCATATTTCTGATGCCAACAAGCCTCGAGCACCTTGCCCGACGTGAGTGGCGGCTGTGGTTTTCCGCAATTGTCACCACCCTGCTCGCCGGCGTTGCTTTGCTTCTATCCGCCTTTCATGGTCTCTTCCTGGCCTCAGGCCATTTCTATGAAATTACCGCCGCGCAGGCGCGCATCGCTGCGTTCGAGTTGTTGTTGCTCTTCAACGGCTGGATGGTTTATCGCCAGTGGTCGTTTCGCCGCGCGGGAAGGGAACTACGCTCGCCGCAATCTTCCGGCGTCATGAATGCGAATTCGGTGGGTGCCGACATCCAAGACTCATTCCGTATCGACCCTGCCACCGGCCTTTACACGCGCGCGTCGTTCGAATACTTCTTGGGAAAGGAAATCGCGCGCTCGCGTCGCAGGAATTTGCCGCTCAGCCTCCTCGCGATCCAGCTCGACGATTTCTCGCAGTTCTCCCAGCGCTACGGCGCATCCGCCACCGATACCGTGGTGAAGGAATTTGCCAACCGCCTCCGGCGCGTTAGCCGCGGCGCTGATTTTGCCGTGCGCCTCGACCCCGGTGCGTTTCTGCTGGCTCTCGCCGAATGCAGTTTGAACGACGCTAAACGAGTCCTCGACCGCTTCGGCGATCTGGAAATGCAAATCTGCGGCGAGGAGATCACGCTCACTCACTCCGTTGGCTGGATCGACTACAAACCGGGCGATGTGCCCGCCGACCTGATTCGCCGCTCCGAACAACTCCTGCATCTCTACGGCAATGCCAGCCGCGACGGCGCTGCAAAAGCTCGCGGCTCGCGATAGCAGATGCCTGCGCTCACCGCCAATTCCGCATCTTCGCCCGGACGCGCCAGTTGGCTCCGTTGCGTTGCCTCGAAGTCGAATCTCCGCGATCGCAAGAATTCTTTGCGTTTTCTTCCGGCGATCCGTACAATGAAGGGTCAAATTTCATTCACGATGTCAGACAGCAGCAAGCAAACTTCTCGCGGCGTTTACCGCTTCGCTCTCCTCACCACCATTTTCACCATTCTCCTCCTGATGGCTGGAGCGCTGGTGACGAATAACGATGCGGGAGACTCCATTCCGACGTGGCCGCTGGCCGATCATGACGCGATCATTCCCCCGCATTTCGTTGGCGGCATCCGGTTTGAGTACTCGCACCGCGTGGTGGCGGGAATCGTCTCATTGCTGACGCTGACGCTGGCGATTTGGATCACGCGCGTGGATAAGCGCAGGCTGGCGCGTCGGCTTGGATGGACGGCTGTGGGGTTGGTGCTTGCGCAGGCATTGCTCGGTGGCTTGCGCGTCCTCGAAGGCGATCCGGTCGTTTCCGCCACGGCTCACGCAACCCTGGCGCAGATATTCTTCCTGACCATCGTGGGGCTAACCGTTTACTTGAGCCCGTGGTGGCAAGAGAACTCCGCACAATTGGAAGATCATGGTTCGCCGCGCGCGACCGCGCTGGCGTCGGCTACGACGGGCGTGATCCTGGCGCAGATTTTGCTGGGCGCAGCGTATCGTCATGGCGCCACGAATATCATTCCGCACTTGGTCGGCGCGGCGGTGGTAACTGTGATGGTTATATGGACCGGGCGCGTGGTAAAGAAGCGCTTTAAGGGCAACCGTCCGCTGCGCAAAGGCGTCGCGCTGCTCCATTCGTTCTTTGGAATTCAAGTTTTACTTGGATTTGCGGCGTGGTGGGCCATGACGCGGCTCGTGGATATCGTCCAGCCCACGGATATTTTTGTCACATTGACCGTGGCGCACGTCCTGGGCGGCGCGCTCTTGCTTGCTTCCTCCGCGCTGCTCATGCTGCTGTGCATGCACCTGGTTATTCCGGCTCACGTTACCGCCGGTTCACCCGCGACTTCTCCGCAGGCAGCCTCGGCTGCGGGAGGCTCGACGGGAAGGGTAGGGGGCTAACCTCCGCATATGAACGAGCGCGCCGACGCGATTTCCAGCTTGGATAAGCCTTGGGCTTACGTCGTACTGACCAAGCCGGACGTGACGTTTCTCGTTGTGATTACCACGCTCGCGGGATTTTATCTGGGGTCGAGCGGTTCGATTGACTGGTCGGCGATGCTAAGCACCGTCGGCGCCACGATGCTGGTGGCCGGCGGCACGGCGGCGCTCAATCAGTACGTCGAGCGGGAATCGGACGCCGTGATGCGCCGAACCGCTTCGCGGCCGCTCCCGGCCGGGCAGTTGCGTCCGCGCGACGCGCTGATTTTCGGCATGTCAATGATTGTCGTTGGAGCTGCGTGGCTGGCATTTGCTGCCAATGGGCTTGCCGCGCTCATCGCGCTGACGACCACCGTGCTGTATCTCGGCCTGTACACGCCGCTGAAGAAGCACACGCCGCTTTCGACCGCCGTCGGAGCGATTCCCGGGGCGTTGCCTCCACTGATCGGGTGGGCCGCGGCGCATGGGTCGCTGTCGCTTGGCGGCTGGGTGCTTTTCGCCATCCTTTTCTTCTGGCAGTTTCCGCACTTCATGTCCATCGCCTGGATTTACCGCGAGGATTACGCTCGCGCGGGAATCCGCATGCTGCCGGTGGTGGACCGCAAGGGCGATTCGACCTTCCGCCAGATCGTATGCATGTCGGCAGTTCTGGTCTGGGTGAGCGCGCTGCCCTCGGTGGTGGGAATGGCGGGCATCGGCTACTTTTTCCTCGCGCTGATTCTTGGCATGCTGCTGCTTCAGGTGGGCCTGTGGGCCAACCGATCGCGCACCAACGCGCGGGCCAAATGGCTGATGCACGCGACCGTGGCGCACATTCCGCTGCTGCTGATTTGTCTGGTGCTTGACAAGATGGCCATTCCGGGCGCTCGATAAACTCGCGACACTTGGCGTTCCACGAGCGTCCTGCGCTAAAGTGCTACTTGAAGCTCGCGGGCGCAGCCGATTTTTCGGTACTTACGACCGCGCTAAGGAGCTGCTTTAAGTATTCCGGCGGCTGGCCCGGCTGAATGTCCATTTAATTGATCGCATCCAATTAGGCGCGGCATGGCCATTCCCGTCAAATCGCTTCCTCCGGTAATCGCCATCCTGAATGGCGCGGCGGGATTCTTTCTCGTCCTCGCCTACATTTTTATTCGCAAAAAGAAAGTTGCATGGCACCGCTTCTGCGTGTTCACCGCGCTGGGATGTTCGGCGGTGTTCCTCGCGGTGTATCTCTACATGCACTTCGAGGCCGGAGTGATCCGCTTCAGCGGGCAGGGCTGGATTCGTCCGGTGTATTTCTCGATTCTCGCGACCCACACGATTCTGGCAATGGTGATTGTGCCGCTGGTGTTCATCACGCTGATGCGCGCGCTGAAAAAGAATTTCGTGATGCATCGCGCCATCGCGCGCTGGACTTTTCCGCTCTGGCTCTACGTTTCCGTAAGCGGCGTGGTGGTTTATTGGCTGCTTTATGTGGCCTACACGCCGATCTGGCCGGCTTCAACCGCCGTTCTGCGGTGAACGCGCTGTATTCGAAATTGCCCCGGGGATAGTTGAAACTGGCGGACTCTCGACGTGCTGCACATTACGCGACCTGAGCTTGCTGGGTCAACGACGGATTGAGTTTGCGCTGCAGCGCGGCCAGTTCGCGAAAGCCTTTC
>Ga0209061_1004055_pt1 | contig 14710 bp, 11 predicted proteins | sample Coa_R1_10_FD_187157 | JGI IMG/M metagenome (GOLD analysis project Ga0209061, IMG submission 187157) | Surface soil microbial communities from Centralia Pennsylvania, which are recovering from an underground coalmine fire - Coalmine... | ecosystem: Environmental > Terrestrial > Soil >...
CTCGACGCCGGCCGGGATCCGCACCTTGATGGTCCGCCTGGTCCGCACCCGGCCGTCGCCGTCGCATTCCGGGCACGGCCGGGGCAGCACGGTCCCGTACCCCCCGCACCCCGGGCAGACACGGGACATCATCACCTGGCCGATGAACGACCGGGTCACCTGGCTCACCTCACCGCGCCCGCCGCAGATGTCGCAGGTCTGCGGGTGAGTGCCCGGCGCGGTGCCCTCGCCGGAGCAGGTGGGGCAGACCACGGCGGTGTCCACGGTGAGCTCGCGGGTGGTGCCGAACGCGCACTCGGCCAGGTCGAGCTCGAGCCTGATCGTCGCGTTGCGGCCGCGCTGCGCCCGGCTTCGCGGCCCCCGGGCCGTGGCGGCGCCGGCCGCGCCGAAGAACTGGTCGAGCAGGTCGGACAGCGGGGAGAACCCGGGGCCGAACGGGCCGGCGCCCGCGCCCGCCCCGGCGGCGGCGAACGGGTCCACGCCCATGTCGTACATGCGGCGCTTCTCCGCGTCGGACAGCACCTCGTAGGCCTGGGTGATCTCCTTGAACCGCTCCTGCGTCTCCGGGTCCGGGTTCACGTCCGGGTGGAGCTCGCGCGCCAGCCGCCGGTAGGCCCGCTTCACCTCGTCCTGCGTGGCGTCACGGCGCACCTTGAGCAGGGCGTAGTAGTCCCTCGCCACTAGGACTCCACCAGGATCCGGCCGACGTAGCGCGCCACCGCGCGCACCGCGCCCATGGCCCCCGGGTAATCCATCCGGGTGGGGCCGAGCACGCCGAGCTTGGCCAGCGGCCGGGCGTCGCCCCCGTACCCGGTGGACACCACCGACGTGGCCTGGAGGCCCTCGACCTGGTTCTCCGAGCCGATCCTGACGGTCAGCGCGGACGGGTCGGTCGCCTCCCCGAGCAGCCGCATCAGCACCACCTGTTCTTCCAGGGCCTCGAGCACTTCCCGCAGGCCCTTGCTGAAGTCCTGCGCGGCGAGGTTCGCGGTCCCGCCGAACACGATCTTCTCCTCGTTCCGCTCGACCAGGGTCGCCAGCAGCGCCGAGAACACCGCGTCCGCGTTCGCGCGCTGCGCTGCGGGAATCCGCTCGCCGAGGTCGCCGACCATGGCGGCGGCGTCGGACAGCTTGTGCCCGGCCAGGCGGGCGTTCACGACGGCGCCCACGTGGCCGACCGCGGCGTCGTCCCACGGGTCGGGCAGCTCCACGGTGCACTGCTCCACCCGGCCGGTGTCGGTGATCAGCACGAGCAGCAGCCGCTGCGGGGCGAGCGGGACCAGCTCGATGTGCCGGACCGTGGAGCGGGTGAGCGACGGGTACTGCACCACCGCCACCTGGCGGGTGAGCTGGACCAGCAGCCTGACCGTGCGCGTCACGATGTCGTCGAGGCTGTACGCGCCGGCCAGGAAGGTCTCGATGGCGCGCCGCTCGGCGGCCGACAGCGGCTTGACTCCCGACAGCCGGTCGACGAACAGCCGGTAGCCCTTCTCCGTCGGGATCCGGCCGGCGCTGGTGTGCGGCTGCGCGATGAAGCCCTGCTCCTCCAGCACCGCCATGTCGTTGCGGATGGTCGCGGGCGACACGTCGAAATGGTGCCGGTCGACCAGCGATTTCGACCCCACCGGCTCGGTGGTGGACACGTAGTCCTCGACGATGGCCCGGAGCACCGTCAGCTTCCGCTCGTCAAGCACGCGTTCACCTCCCTGGCACTCTAAGGCCCCGAGTGCTAATTCTATTGCCTCCGGGACGGTCCCGGCGCGCGGCGCGGAGGCGGGCTGGCGCCGCGCGGCGGCCGGGGGCCGGTGATGCCGCACACTGTGATGGTAGCCCGTCCCGGTAAGGTGACCTCGCGACACGAGCGATGATGGGAGTGTGCCGTTGCGGAGCAGGCTGTACGGCGACACCCGGGACCCGGCGGCGGGCGGCGTCCCGGGGGGCCGTCCCCGCGATGCCGACGTGACCTCGGCCACGTTCGGTTACCTGGGCGCGATCGTCCTCGGCCCGCTCATCCCGCTGGCGGTCTACCTGCTGCGCCGCAACCGCTCGCCGTTCCTGCGCCATCACGCGGCCGTGGCGCTGAACCTGTCGGTGACCGCGGCGCTGTACGGGCTGTGCTGCCTGATCCTCGGCGGCCTGCTGATGCTGGACAGCGTCACCGTGGCCCTGGTCATCGCGCTGCCGCTGTTGTTCCTGCTGTGGCTGGCCATGCTGAGGTACCTGATCCGGGGCGCGGTGGCGGCCAGCCGCGGCGAGCGGTGCCAGGTGCCCAGCTGGATCTGCGCGTCGATCGCCCGCTGAGCGTGCGCCGGCTCATCGCGGAGCGTTCGCCGGCTCATTCGGTGAGCCTGCGGGCCACCGTGTCGGCGAGCAGCCGGCCGCGGCGGGTGAGCACGATCCGGCCGGCGGCGTAGGCGCCGGCCTCGGCAAGGCCATCGGCGACCACCGGCCCCGCGTTCGCCTGCCCGGCGGGGCCGAGGGCCGTGACCGGGCAGCCCGCGGCCAGCCGGATCAGCAGCATGACCCGCTCGGTCTGCCGCTGGGCCGCGGTGAGCACCTCCCTGGCCTGGCCGGGGCTGGCGCCGGCCCCGATCCGCGCGGCGTAGGCGGCGGGATGCCGCACGTTCCACCAGCGGGTGCCGCCGACATGGCTGTGCGCGCCGGGCCCGATCCCCCACCAGTCGCCCCCGGTCCAGTAGCCCAGGTTGTGCGCGCAGGCCGACGCGCCGCCGGCCGCCCAGTTGGAGATCTCGTACCAGCGCAGGCCGGCCGCCTCCAGCGCCCGGTCCGCGGCCAGGTACCGGTCGGCGAGCACGTCGTCGTCCGGCGCGGGCAGCTCGCCGCGCCGGATGCGTGCCGCGAGCCGCGTCCCCGGCTCCACGGTGAGCGCGTAGGCCGACACGTGATCCGGGCCGGCGCCGGCCGCGGCGTCCAGGGAGCGGCGCCAGTCCGCGTCGGACTCCCCCGGCGTCCCGTAGATGAGGTCCAGGCTGACGTGCTCGAACCCGGCCGCGCGCGCCCAGGCGACGCAGCGCGCCGGGCGCCCGGGATGGTGCACCCGGTCCAGCACGGCGAGCACGCCGGGCACCGCGCTTTGCATGCCGAACGACATCCGGGTCACGCCGCCGGCCCGCAGCTTCGCCAGGGCGGCCTCGTCCACGCTCTCCGGGTTGGCCTCCGCGGTGACCTCGGCCCCGGGAGCCAGGCCGAACTCGCCGTCTATGGCCCGCAGGATGCCGGCGAGCGCCGCGGGCGGCAGCAGGGTGGGCGTCCCGCCGCCGAAGAACACCGTGCGGACCGGCACGTCCGCCGCGCCGAGCGCCTTCCGGGCGAACCGGATCTCCGCGACGGCCAGGCCCGGGTAGCTGGCGGGCGAGACCGGGGCGGCGCCGCGGCCGCCGAGCTCGGCGGCGGTGTAGGTGTTGAAGTCGCAGTAGCCGCAGCGCGCCGCGCAGAACGGCACGTGCACGTAGATCCCGAACGGCCGCGTGCCCAGGCCGGCCAGCGCGCCGGGCGGCAGCGCGCCGTCGGCGGGGACGGGCTCGCCGTCGGGCAGGGCGCCGGGCATGCTGTCACGCTACCGGCGCGCTTAGACTGGAGGGGTCGCGTTGACGGGAGGCACCGGTGACAGACAACCAGTCGCAATGGCCGGCCCAGTACCCCAGGTACAGCCCCCCAGCCTCCGGCCAGGCCCTGCCAGCCGCCGGCCAGGCCCCGCCGGCCGCCGGTATGCGCGCGGCCACCGCCGACCGGGAACGGGCCGTCGACGTGCTCAAGGCGGGCTTCGCCGAGGGGCGCCTGACCCAGGAGGAGTACAACGACCGGATGGGCCGGGCGTACACGGCGCGCACCTACGGCGAGCTGGCCGCGCTGACCGCGGATCTGCCGCACGGGGCGATGCCGGCCTGGCAGCCGCCGGCCTACCAGCCGCCGCCGGGCACCAACTCGATGGCGATCGCGTCGATGGTGCTGGGCGTGGCGGAGTTCTTCACCGCCGGGCTGACCGCCATCCCCGCCGTCATCTGCGGTCACGTCGCCCGGAGGCAGATGAGGCAGACCGCGCAGCGCGGCGACGGGCTGGCGACCAGCGGGCTCGTGCTCGGCTACATGGGCATCATCTTCTGGACCGCCATCGTCGCCGCGGCCATCGTGGGGCTGGCGGCGTCCGTCGCGCACGGCGGCCCGGCCGGCACGATCGGGCCGGGGAGTCCCTGAGGCGTCCTGGCACTCCCGGGCGGCCCCGCGCGTCTACACTCAAGAAGAGCGTCCGCGGGAGGCTACAGGTGGAAGACGGTCCCAACGGTGGTCATCGAGGAGGGCTCCCCCCGCAGGCGGGCCCCGGGGAACGGCCGGTTCCCACGGCAGCATGGGGGGTCTGCGGAGGATCGCTCCCCCCGGGGCAGCAGGCCGCGGTGAACCCGTCCTGGCTGGCGGCCACCGCGGACCGGGAGCGGGCCGCGGCGGTGCTGCGGGCCGGCTTCGCCGAGGGGCGGCTGACCGCCGACGAGCTGGACGAGCGGCTGGCGCGGGTCTACGCGTCCCGCACCTACGGCGAGCTGTGGACGCTGACCGCTGACCTGCCGGCCGGGCCGATGCCGGTCCCCTACCCGGCTGCCGCCCCGGCCCGCGCCGAGCCGGCCGAGCCGCCGGGCGCCTGGCGGCCGGCGGCCGCCCTCGTCCTCACCGCGCTGGTGATCTTCGCGCTGGCCGCGCTGGTCACCGCGGTCATCACCGCGCATGCTCAGCAGGTCGTGTACACCCCGGGGTTCCAGCAGCCGCACCTGCTGCCGTTCATCCGGACCGGGTCGTAGCGGGGCCGGCGCCCCGGCGTCCCGGCCGCGGGTCCCGGGCCGGGAACCACCGGCTCGTTCGGCATGCATGGTCTTTCAGCGCGGGCGGCGGTCGCCCGGCTGGGCGGAGAGGGCGGCGACGAACGCGTCGGGCGGCACGTCGACCCGGCCGATGGTCTTCATCCGCCTCTTGCCCTCCTTCTGCCGTTCCAGCAGCTTGCGCTTGCGGGTGATGTCGCCCCCGTAGCACTTGGCGAGCACGTCCTTGCGCAGCGCGCGGATCGTCTCGCGCGCGATGATCCTGGAGCCGACCGCCGCCTGGATCGGCACCTCGAACTGCTGCCGCGGGATCAGCTCCTTGAGCCTCGCGGTCATCGCCACCCCGTAATCGCGCGCCGCCTCGGCGTGCACGACCTGGCTGAACGCGTCCACCGGCTGGCCCTGCAGCAGGATGTCCACCTTGACCAGGTCCGCGGCCTGCTCCCCGTCCGGCTCGTAGTCGAGCGAGGCATAGCCGCGGGTGCGCGACTTGAGCTGGTCGAAGAAGTCGAAGATGATCTCGGCGAGCGGCAGCGCGTACCGGATCTCGACCCGGTCCGCGGACAGGTAGTCCATGCCGGCCAGCGCGCCGCGCCTGCCCTGGCACAGGTCCATGATCGTGCCGATGTAGCCGGCCGGGGCGATGATCGTCGCGCGGACCACGGGCTCGTAGACGGCGGCGATCTTGCCCTCGTTCGGTCCGGTGCCGCCGGGGAACTCGGCGGGGTTGGTGACCCTGATCTCGCTGCCGTTGTCCATGACCACGCGGTAGACGGCGTTCGGGGCCGTCGAGATGAGCGACAGGCCGGACTCCCGCTCCAGCCGCTCGCGGACGATCTCCATGTGCAGCAGGCCGAGGAACCCGCAGCGGAAGCCGAAGCCGAGCGCCGCGCTGGTCTCCGGCTCGTAGGACAGCGCCGCGTCGTTCAGCCGGAGCTTGTCGAGCGCGTCGCGCAGTTCCGGGTAGTCGTCGCCGTCGACCGGGTACAGGCCGGCGTACACCATGGGCCGCGGGTGCTCGTAGCCGGCCAGCGGCTGGCTGGCCGGGCGGGCGGCGCTGGTCACCGTGTCGCCGACCCGCGCCTGCCGCACGTCCTTGACGCCGGTGATCAGGTACCCGACCTCGCCGGCGGCCAGGCCCTCGGCCGGGGCCGGCTCCGGCGCGATGACGCCGACCTCGAGCGTCTCGTGGGTGGCGCCCGTGGACATCATCAGCGAGCGCTCGCGCCTGGTGATCCGGCCGTCGACGACCCGGACGTAGGTGACCACGCCGCGGTAGGTGTCGTAGACCGAGTCGAAGATCAGCGCCCGCGCCGGGGCGTCCGGGTCGCCGCGCGGCGGCGGCACCCGGCGGACGACCTCGTGCAGCAGGCGCTCGACGCCCTCGCCGGTCTTCGCGCTGACCCGCAGCACCTCGGCGGGCTCGGCGCCGATGATCCCGGCCAGTTCGGCAGCGTAGCGGTCCGGCTGCGCGGCCGGCAGGTCGATCTTGTTCAGCACCGGGATGATCGTCAGGTCGGCGTCGAGCGCCAGGTACAGGTTGGCCAGCGTCTGCGCCTCGATGCCCTGCGCGGCGTCGACGAGCAGCACCGCTCCCTCGCAGGCGGCCAGGCTGCGGGACACCTCGTAGCTGAAGTCGACGTGCCCCGGGGTGTCGATGAGGTTGAGCACGTACTGCCTGCCGTCTTCGCCGGTCCACGGCAGCCGTACCGCCTGGCTCTTGATCGTGATGCCGCGCTCCCGCTCGATGTCCATCCGGTCAAGGTACTGCGCGCGCATCTGGCGTTCGGTGACCACGCCGGTGAGCTGGAGCATCCGGTCGGCCAGCGTCGACTTGCCGTGGTCGATGTGGGCGATGATGCAGAAGTTCCTGATCGCCGCCTGGTCGGTGCGGCCCGGCCCGGTGCGGGCCGGGGCGGTGCGGCCCGGCTCGGTGCGGCCCGGCTCGGTGCGGGCCGGGGCGGTGCGGGCCGGGGCGGTGCGGGCCGGGGCGGTGCGGCCCGGCTCGGTGCGGGCCGGGGCGGTGCGGCCCGGCTCGGTGCGGCCCGGGGCGGCGCGGCCCGGCCCGGCGCGGGCGGCCGCCGGGCGCGCGTCCGGGCGCGCGTCCGGCTCCCCGGCGCGGATGTCAGGGCTGGCTGGTGACACGCACATCCGTTCCTGTTGCTCGCGGCATGGACGTTCCATGATCCCATGCCCGCGCGGGTGCCCTGGTTTGAGCGCGGGGTCTGGCTCGGATAAGCTCTGGTGTCGCCTCGCCGCCCACCGACACCGTGAAGGATTTCCACGCGTGGCCAACATAAAGTCTCAGATCAAGCGCAACAAGCAGAACGAGAAACGGCACATGCGCAACAAGGCCGTGAAGTCGTCGCTGCGGACGTCGGTCCGCAGGTTCCGGCTGGCCGCGGACGGGGGGAACCTCGAGGACGCCGGGACCGCGCTGCGTGCCGCCTGCCGCCAGCTCGACAAGGCGGTCAGCAAGGGCGTGATCCACAAGAACCAGGCCGCCAACCGCAAGTCGGCGATCGCCAGGCGCTACGCAGAGCTTGCCGGCTCCCGCTGAGGCCTGCCGCGGCGTGCTCCGTGGCCCGGCGGCCGCCCGGGACGTGCACATGGCCCGCCGGCCCCCATCGGCGCGCGCAGGCCGGCGGCTCCCGTTCTGTCAGCGGTCCGGGTGGCCGGCCCGGCAGGCGACGATGCGGCGCACCGCCCGTTCCAGCGCGTAGGCCGCGCTGGCCGATTCCCCCTTGACCTGCGCGTCGGCCTCGGCGACCGCGTGCAGCGCGCGGGCGATGCCGCCCGGCTGCCACCCGCGCAGCTGCTGCCGGACCCGGTCGATCTTCCACGGCGGGGCGCCGACCTCGGCCGCCAGCGCCGCGCTGCCGGCCCCGCGCGGCGCGGTGGCGACCCGGCCGAGCAGCCGCACCCCCTGCGCGAGCGCGCTGCAGATCAGCACCGGCGAGACGCCGGCGGCCAGCGCCCAGCGCAGCTGCTCCACGGCCTGGGCCAGGTGCCCTTCCACCGCGCGGTCGGCCACGGTGAAGCCGGTCGCCTCGGCCCGGCCCCGGAAGTACGTGCTCACCGTCGCCTCGCCGATGCGGCCTTCGGTGTCGGCGGCAAGCTGATCGCAGGCGGCCGCGAGCTCGCGGAGGTCCGAGCCGACCGCGTCCAGCAGCGCCCGCGCCGCCGCGTCGTCCGCCTGCCTGCCGGCACGCCGGAACTGAGCGCGGACGAAATCCAGCCGCTCGGCGAACCTGGTCACCCTGGGGCAGTCGACGACCCGCGCCCCCGCGGCGCGGGCCGCCGCGAGCAGGTCCTTTCCCCTGGGGCCGCCCGAGTGGGTCAGGATGACCATCACGTCCGGCGCCGGGTGGGCCAGGTAGGAGGCCAGCTCCGCGGTCACCTCCTTGCTCGCGTCGTGGACGGACCTGACCACCAGCACGCAGCCGCCGCCGAACAGCGACGGCGAGGTCAGCGAGTCGAGCTGTCCCGGCCCCAGCGCGGACGCATCCAGGTCACGGACGTCGCCGGCCGGCCCGGCGGCGATCAGGTCGCGCACGGCGCGGTCGACGAGGAACTCCTCGTCGCCGACGACCATCGCGACCGGGGCGGCTGGGACGGACGGGTCCGCCGCGGTGCGCGCTGCCATGGGTCGAGCATGCCATGCCGGCGCGCGCCCCGCGACAAGCCCGCCAGTCCGGCCGCGGGCGCTCAGGCGACCGGCTCGCCGCCGCGCCAGACGCGCCGCGGGGCCAGGCCGTAGGACCAGGCGAAGGCGCCCTCGTGATCGGCGTCCCACAGCACCATGTCGGCGAGCCTGCCGCGCACCATCGCGCCGCGGTCGGGGGCGCGCAGCGCGTGCGCTCCGCCGATGGTCGCGGCGCGCAGCGCCTCCTCCACGCTCATCCCGAAATACGAGACGGCCAGCGAGATCACCAGCGACATCGAGGTGATGCCGACGCCGCCCGGGGTGTGATCCGAGCCGAGCGCGACGGCGACGCCCTTGTCCAGCAGCGCCCGGACCGGCGGCCTGGCGCCGGTCTGCAGCGCCGTGCCCGGGCAGACCACGGCCGCCACGCCGGCCCGCGCGAGCACCGCGACATCCTCGTCGGTGGCCTCATGCAGCAGGTCGGCGGACGCGCAGCCGAGCTCGGCGGCAAGCGCTGCCGCGCCCGTGCGCGAGTCACCGCAGGCATGCAGCCGCGGCAGCAGGCCCGAGCGGCGGCCCGCGCTGAGGATCCAGCGCGCCTCGTCCTCGGTGAACCGGCCCTCCTCGCAGTACACGTCGACGCTGTCGGCGCCGATGGCGGAGGCATCCGCGCACCAGGAGCTCACCGCGTCGATGTAGTCGCCCCGGCGGCCGAAGAACTCCGGCGGGACCGCGTGGGCCGCCAGGAACGTGACGTGGATCCTCGGCACGTCCGGCTCGTCCTCGAGGCTGCGCAGCATGCGGACGGCGGCGAGCTCGCCATCCCTGGTCAGGTGGTATCCGGTCTTGGCCTCGATCGTGGTGGTGCCGGACCGCAGCCACTGCCGCAGCCGCTCCCGCACGCCGTTGCACAAGGTCCACGGGTCGGTGCCCCTGGTGACGGTCACGGTGGAGGCGACCCCGCCGCCAGCCGCGGTGATCTCCGCGGCGGTGGAGCCGTTGGAGCGCATGGCCAGTTCCGCCCACCGGTTCCCCGCGTACACCGGGTGGGTGTGCGCGTCGATGAGCCCCGGGGTGACCAGCCCGCCGCCCAGGTTCTCCACGTGGTCCACGTCGACGATGTCGTCGACGACCCCGGGAATGCGCTGCGGCAACTCGGCGGCGGGGCCCACCCAGGCGATCCGCTCGTCGCCGGTCACGATGGCGGCGTTGCTGAGGATCTCAGATCCCGTCCACAGGCGGCCGATGTTGGTCAGCAGGCGCACGGTCACCGGCGATCACCCGAGTGGCCCCCGGGACCGGTGATCTCATGTACCACGAGCGGTCACCTGCCATTACTCGCGCACGCCTGAACTCCCGGCCTGCACTTGGACGGGTCCGATTCCGCCCCGCGCCGAGACGGGCGCTGACCGGGGATTCGGTATCGACTGAGATACGCTAGTGCACCGCTGCCCCCGCAGACAAGCCCTTCGGCGAAATGCAGAATGCAGCTGCACTTGCATCAGGAGCCGCACTTTGGCTCTAGCGCCGGCCGGAAAGCCGCGCACCGCCGTTGCCGGCCGCGGGCGCACCGCCGTTGCCGGCCGCGGGCGCACCGCCGTTGCCGGCCGCGGGCGCACCGCCGTTGCCGGCGGCGGGCGCCGCGGCGGGGCCGGCCGTCGGCGCCGGGGCGAGGCCGGCCGCCTCGAGGCGGGCGGCCAGGCGGTGCGGGACGCGGGCTGTCAGCAGCGTGCCGTCGGGCGAGTGGTCGGCGCGCAGCACCTCGCCTTCGGCGTGGGCGCGCGCCACCAGGTCGCCGCGGCTGTAGGGCACGACGACGCGGACCTCGGTGTCGGCGCGCGGCAGCGCGGCCTCGATCGCATCCCGCAGCGCCGCCAGGCCCGCGCCCGTCTTCGCCGAGACGGTGACGCTGCCCGGCTCGCGCGCCCGCAGCACCTGCAGTGCCACGGGGTCGGCGGCATCGGCCTTGTTGATCACGACGAGCTCCGGAACGTGCGCCGCGCCGATCTCGGCGAGCACGCCGCGCACCGCGGCGACCTGCGCCTCGGGCTCCGCGCCGGCACCGTCCACCACGTGCAGGATCAGGTCCGCCTCGGCCGTCTCCTCCAGCGTGGACCGGAACGCGTCGACGAGCTGGTGCGGCAGGTGCCGGACGAACCCGACGGTGTCGGTCAGCGTGAACGCGCGCCCGGACGGCGTCACCGCGCGGCGGACCGCTGGGTCGAGGGTGGCGAACAGCGCGTCCGCCACCAGTACCCCGGCGTCGGTGAGCGCGTTGAGCAGGCTCGACTTGCCGGCGTTGGTGTACCCGGCGATGACGACCGACGGCACCTCACGGCTCCGCCGCCGGCCGCGCTGCACCTTACGGCCGGTCGACATCTCCGAGATCTCCCGCTGCAGCCTGGCGATCCGCGCCCGCAGCCTGCGCCGGTCGGTCTCGAGCTTGGTCTCGCCGGGACCGCGGGTGCCGATCCCGCCGCCGCCGGCCACCCGGCCGCCCGCCTGCCGGGACAGCGACTCGCCCCAGCCGCGCAGCCTGGGCAGCATGTACTGCAGCTGGGCCAGCTCTACCTGCGCCTTGCCCTCGCGGCTGCGCGCGTGCTGGGCGAAGATGTCCAGGATCAGCGCGGTCCTGTCGATGACCTTGACCCGCACCACCCCCTCAAGCCGCCGCAGCTGGCTGGGGGTGAGCTCGCCGTCGCAGATGACCGTGTCAGCGCCGGCCGCGGCGACGATGCCCGCCAGCTCGCGCGCCTTGCCCGAGCCGACGTAGGTGGCCGCGTCCACCCGGCCGCGGCGCTGGATGAGGCCCTCGAGCACCTGCGAGCCCGCGGTCTCGGCCAGCCGGCTCAGCTCGCGCAGCGAGTTCTCCGCGCTGGCCAGGCTGCCCTCGGCCCACACGCCGATCAGGACGACCCGCTCCAGGCGCAGCGCCCGGTACTCGACCTCGCTGACGTCGGCAAGCTCGGTGGACAGGCCCGGCACGCGCCGCAGCGCGTGCCGGGCCTCCAGGTCGAGGATTCCGGGGTCGGACTGCTCGCTGGCCGCTGTGCTCATCGCCCTCCAGTATGGTGCCGCGCCGCGCGGGGTTCCACGAGATTAACAACCGCGCCGCGCCGCATCTGCCCGCCCGCCTATCCCGGACGATCGGCCGCCCGGCCGGTCAGCCGCGGTGGCCCCGCCTCCAGAAACCGCTGCGGGCAGCGCCGGCGCGGTGCCCGGGCGCCGCCGCGGCGCCGCCGCCGGGCGCGTCGGCCTCCGCGAACCCGCTCAGCACGCGGACGGCCTCGTCCCACAGCACATCCAGCGCGGCGCCGCGCGGCCGGCCGGGCTGGTCGCATTCCCTGAGCCGGCGGGCCAGGCTGGCCAGGCTGGCCAGCGCGCCGGCCGCCCCGGCCGCAGCGGCATCCCCGGCCAGCCACGCGAGCAGCGCGTCGATCCGGGTGGCCAGGTCGGCGAGGAACCGGGCCCGTTCGGCGCGCGGTTCGTGACGCGCCGCCCGCAGCGCCGCGGCCTCGGCGGCGGCCTGGCGCCGCGCCGCCGCGAGCCGCCCCGGGTGTCCCGCCGTGGCGGGGCGCCCGCCGACCGGGGACGGCCCCGCTGCCGCCGCCAGGAGCCGTCCGGCCGCCCTCGCGGACTCGGCGCCGGCCGGGGCCGCCCGCATCGGCATCGCTCGGCTGGCCCTCGCGCCCGTCGTGCGGCCGCGTCCGGGCATCGGGCCCAGCGGCACGGGGGCCGCGGCGGCGGGCGGCAGGCCGAGGCCGACCGGGTCCCATCCGGCGGGCAGCTCGACGGGCTGCGTCACCCGGTGCGGCGCTCCCCCGCCGGTGACGACGCGCGAATCGACGGCCACGAACGCGGTGAACCGGCACAGCACGCCGTAGCGCAAGGAGACATCGGTGATCTGGTGTTCCAGGCGGGCCAGCTCCGCGGCGTCGTGACCCGGCAGGCAGGCGTAGCGGTCCTCCAGGTCGCGGAGGTGGGCGCGTGCCCAGTTCGCCGTGCTCGCCGGGCTGCCGCCGGCCGCCGCGGCGACCGTGCTCTCGAACGGCGCGCCGTCCGCGCCGGTCCCGCGCACGGTGACCGTCCCGCCGGCCCGGCCGCGCCAGCGGCCCGCCACCGTCACCGCGGTGCCGGGGAACAGGTCGGGCAGCGGGCTCGGGGCCACCGTCCCCGGCACGATCTGCAGGCCGTCCGCGGCCAGGCTGAGCGCGGTCACCAGCGGCCCGCCGATCCGGCGGTGGATGCGGGCCGCGGCCTCATCCAGGCGGTCTTCCGATTCCACCAGCTCGCAGCGGCCACGCCCGATGGCCGCGAGCCTGCTGAGGAACCCCGCGTTGACCGCACGGTCGATGCCCACCACGTGCACGCGGATTCCGTCCAGCAGCGGGCCGATCCGGCGCAGGATCTGGTCCTCGTTGCCTACCTGACCGTCGGTGACGAGGATCAGCACGCGGTCGCGGCCCGGGCCGCCGTCCCCCGGCCGCGCGCCGGCGGCCTCCGGCTGCCCCGCGCCGGTGAGCAGCCGCGCCGCCTGCTCAAGCGGTGCGAGCATCTCGGTGCCGCCCCGGGCGTCGGTCCGGGCCAGCGCCTCGACGGCGCGGAACCGGTTGCGGTCGGTCGCCCCGGCGAGGCCTTCGGCCGGCACTCGTTCGGTCGTATTATCGAAGCACAGCACGGCGAACCTGTCGGCAGCGGTCAGCGTGTCCACGATCCGGGCGGCCGCGCGGCGCGCCGCCACGATCTTCCAGCCCGTCATGCTGCCGGAGCGGTCCAGCACCAGCACCACGTCGCGCGGCCGGCGACGGCCACCGCCGTCCGGCGCGGGCGGCGGCAGCAGGGTGAGGGTGAAGGTGCCCTCCGCCGCGCCTTCTCCGGGGTCGGGGGTGAGAACCAGAGACGCGGCCACCTGATCGCGGCCGGCGACGGCCAGCCGCAGCACGAAGTCGCGGTCCAGCCGCTCGCCGGGCAGCAGCCGGATGACGGTGTGGCCGTCGGCCCCGGCCTGCTCCGCGACGGCGTGCAGGCTGCAGCGGATCCCGGCCAGCGGCAGCCCGGCAGGGTCGATATCGGCGCTGATCGTGAGCCGGACCGGGTTCGGGAACCCGGGCAGCAGCACCGCAGGGCTGATCCGTGAGGCGTCGGGGACGGCATCGGTGTCGGCAGCGACGCCGCTGCCGGCCGGGATGCCGCCGAGCGGGCTGCCCGGGATGTAGCGGGGCGCGACCACCAGCGGGAACCGGAACGTCACCTCGCCATCGGCGTACGGCAGCGGCTGGGCCAGCGTCAGCCGGACCGTGACCCGCTCGCCGGGGGCGATGTTCCCGACCCGCATGGTGAACACGTCGGGCCGGTCCTCCTCGGCGATCGCCGCCCGCCGTCCCGCCGCGATCGCCTGGTCGTAATCGTCGCGGGCCCTGGAGCGCTCTTTCAGCTCCGCCGCCACGACATGCCCGGCGCACTCCATCCGCATCGCGGTGACCGCGGCCCGAGCCGGCAGCGGGAAGATGTAGGTCGCCTCCAGCGGGACGTCGAACGGGTTGCGGAAGCCCTGGGCCAGCTCCACTCCGGCGGAGGTCCCGGCGATGGCGGCGCGGACGTCGACCGCCTCCAGGGGCAGGTTGCCCCGGCCGGTCGCGAGCGCGCCCAGGCCGGCATCCGGCTCGGCGGGTTCGGCATCGAGCGGGGCGATCTCGGTGGTCATGTCCGGCTCCTCTCGTCGGGCTCCGGTCCGGGCGGGCGGCCCTGGGCTCCGGCCGGATGGTCCCGGCCGCCGGCGCACAGGCCCCGGCCGGCCAGTTCGCTGAGCAGCGGCCGGGCGGCGCGCGCCACCTCGGCCAGGTCATCCGGGCCCGGCTCGCGCTCCGCGCCCTCGAGCAGCAGCAGCACCCCCGGCGCGAGCCTGACGCCGTGCACGATCGCGGCCGTACCTGCCAGGGCCGGGCGGGCGGCATCCTGCCGGGAGAGGGAAACAGCGGCCAGCGCCGGCGGGCCTGGATGCCGTGGCTGGCGCGCCCAGAAGCGGGCCGGCGCCGCCGAGGGCGCTTGCGGCGCGGGCTCCCCGCCCGGGACGCGGGCGGCAGCCGCCAGCGCCTCGTCGGTCGCGCCGGCGAGCTCGGCCTGGATCTCGGCGAGCGAGCGCCCCTCCGCCTGGCGGCGCTTGACCGCCACGAGCTGCAGCAGGTGCCGCCGCCCGTACCGGGCGACCCGGCCCCGGCGGCTCAGCGGAGGGTCG
>Ga0209061_1004056_pt1 | contig 14703 bp, 8 predicted proteins | sample Coa_R1_10_FD_187157 | JGI IMG/M metagenome (GOLD analysis project Ga0209061, IMG submission 187157) | Surface soil microbial communities from Centralia Pennsylvania, which are recovering from an underground coalmine fire - Coalmine... | ecosystem: Environmental > Terrestrial > Soil > Unclassified...
GCAATTCCCAGGCGCGCAGCCGTCGGCCTTCGCGCCAATCTTTTGGCAGAGGTGTGTTGGTCTTCTTCATACCTCCTTTCATCGGCTCTTGAGCTGCTAACTTTAGTCCTTTATAGCGAAGTCAATAGGGGAAATTCACATGGCCGTGAGCCACGATGGAGAACAGACCATTCTTCTCAATGGACGTCTACTCCGAGCGAAACGGCAATATCAGAACAAGCTGAAAGCCACAGTAAGCGCAAAGATCGATGTGAAAAAGAAAGGTTCACGTCGCCGCAAACGCTTAGTGAAATCGAAACAGATTAAGAGGCTGAATAATCAGATCAAGGATATCGAACACAAACAGACAACCCGCCTTATCTCTACCCTCCATGCAAGCGGGGTACAGATGGTTGTACTTGGGGATGTGCATGATATCCGGCAAGATTTAGATGTAGGCACGAAGACAAACCAGAAGCTCCATCAATGGTCACATGGCTCCATTCGCCACAAACTTACCTACAAGGCAGAACGACATGGGATGGTGGTAGCACTGCAAGAGGAAAGCTCTACCTCGCAGACATGCCCCTGCTGTGGCAATCGCTACAAACCGCGTGGCAGAGTCTACCACTGTAGCAAATGTGGCTTTCACTTCCACAGAGATGGGATTGGAGCGATGAACATTCGTGCGAAGTATCAAGGGATATTTGGCAGCTCCCTTGTAGTTGGGTCTATGGCACACCCCACGGGCATGAGGTATTTCCCTCATGTTCGCGTAGCTCGCGGGCAACTGCGAGAAGCCGCTGGTCTTTAGACCAGGCGGAGTGTCATGTAGAGTGCTTCCTCGTTCGTTCCGATCACCTGCGGTTTTCCAAACGGCATCCAAATATCTGCCGCATGCGCGTAGATATTGGTCCCTGGCGACCGGTGCTAAGCTCTTGACAAGAAAGAGCTTCCTCCGTATACTGAAGGCGAAATGACAACTAGATTGTCATTGTGCTAACAAGCAGCAGTTACTTACGAGAAGACAGACATATTACATGGATGGGCAAACAACCTCTGAATGGGGACCGCTCAAGAATACACAATCCAGCCAGGAAGCATTACAGGCACTACAAGCTGTCTACGATGAGATAGAGGCGTTATATCACCAATCAAACAGGCTCATTGAACGACTTTATGGGCATGGTGAACTCTCTTTGGGCTGTCGTACTCTCCTGATCGCACTGTTTCGCAATGGAGCGCAAACGGTGCCACAACTCGCCCATGCTCGCTCGGTTTCGCGTCAATATATCCAGCGCCTCGCCAATCAACTTACAGAAGAGAAGTATGTCGAATTTATTGACAATGCTGCGCATAAACGCTCTCGCCTGCTACGCCTGACAGCCAAAGGTGAGGCATATTTACGAGGGATTTTACAGCAAGAGGTAAAAATTGTGCGTGCGATGGTCATTGATCTGCCCGTAAAGCAACTGCAAACGGCGGCGCAAACACTGCGCGCTGTTCGCGACTGGCAAAGCAAAGAACTGGAGCGTTTGCTTTCTGCCCAGGAGGGAGAGCTTGAATGAAAGGATAGAGCTATGAACAAACAGGTACATTACTTACGCAGTATGCGTTTTATCCTTTTTATATATGTTATCATGACCTGGGGCTGGGGATTTCTCATGATGAATTCCCTGGGCAACATTGCTACTCGATTCATTTTTCTGCTGCCCGCTCTCCCGGCCATTCCACTCCTGTGCCTGAGCATCTGGTTCGCCAGAAGGGTGAGTGGTCTGCACGGGCCAACACTGTTCGGTGAGAGAGGCAAACGCTGGCTCTATTTTGCCATGCTAGCATTGACTTTCATTGGCTTCTTTGCTGCTCGGATCATCTGTGCTGCCGTTGGTCATCCATTTTGGGCTATTCCAGTTATCACATTTATGCTCGGTTTACACTTTCTCGGTCTTGTACCCATCTTTGAAGCGAGGGCGCATGGCTATTTGACAGCACTCGTCTTTTGCCTGACCGCGCTCATCGTCCCTTTGTTTGTGCCAATGGACTTTACACTTGGCCGCCTTGTGGTCGTTGTTGGCTGGCAACTAGCTATCGGAGCTCTCTGCTGGCTCTGGCTGCTAGGCACTGCCATCCATATTTTAATCAGTGGGACGCTTCTGCGCCAGTACAACCTGCTGGCGCAGAAGCGTCCCACTCTCCTGCACAGGTAGCAACACCTTGAGCAGAAACCTGCTTTCTCTCTGCACAAGAGAGGAAGGGAACTCATTTTACGTATCTTCCCATCGACGCGCTACAACGACGATCCGGGTGGATGAGGGGCATCTCCGGGCGTGTGGAAAATCACTCATCAAGACGAGCTTGACTATGCCGATCATCTCAGTTCAAGCATTCGGACGGGCGGCCAAACACCGAGACGGGCTCTGTGTCCCATGCGCAGACCACGACCAGCCCCGACACCACGCACCACGGCGGCGGCGCCGAAAATGGCACACTATCTTTCCTTCACACTTAGGAGTAGACCACCTCGGCTTCCTTGTGGAAGGAGCTTCGGGAGTCATGAAATCTGCTGAAAGCGCCTCGCTGCCCAACTCGTGGATGTATCGAACTTCACAGGGGCAAAACTCGCCAACTTCGTGTTGACCAATCCTCGCACCCACTATCTTAGGGCAAGGCAGGCAGTATTTCCCCGGAGGGTGTGCTGTCTGAGAAAGAACACGGGTTTTTCCCTGTTTCTCTTGTGAGAGAGCTGGTAATACGTGAAACCTTTCTATCCATTGCTGGCAAAAAGAATCTGTGGTATTACATAAAGAGGGGAACAGAACTAATAATCGCAACATACTTGCACTGATAACGACCTGGTAGCGTTCATCGAGGAGGCAATCGTTGCACGAAGCACTTCTTTTTGGGAAAGTTACTCCTCCTGTTTTACCGCCCACGATTCTCTATCGCGAAGAATTGATCTCCAGATTGCAGGCCAGGATCGCGCAAAAATCAGCTTCTCAACATTGTCTGATGCTACTCTATGCGCCAGCCGGCTATGGAAAAACGACGCTTCTGGCAGACTTTGTTCGCAGCACGGGAATAGCGTGCTGCTGGTATTTCCTCGACCATACAGATACCGATAGAGAAACTTTTCTGCACATTCTTCTGGCCAGCATTCGCCAGCGTTTTCCTGACTTTGGCCCGACGCTGGATAAGCAATTAGCTGAGATCGTAAATATTCCTGCGGACCAGCAAGGCAAATTGTATGAGGAAGTGATTGATATGATCTGCACGGAGATACGCAATACTATCCTCATGCAATTCTTGCTTGTACTTGCTAATTACCATGAAGTAAACGAGCATCCGACACTCACACCTTTGATCAATTATCTGATTCAACATGTGCCTTCCAACTGCAACGTCGTAATCGAAAGCCGGGCGATTCCCAATATTGAGTTTGTGCCGTTTTTGATTCGGCGCGGAATGTCGGGCTTCAGCAAAGATGTTTTGCGTTTTTCGGCCAAAGAATTGTGCGCATTGGCGAAATTGCAGAGCGGTATTGTCCTGCCGGAAGCGGAAGCAGAGCTGGTTATCCGCTCGTTCGATGGCTGGATCACCGGCATTTTGCTGGGAACCTTGCTTAGCGATATCCAAGGATTGGGGGAATACGGACTGCGAGTCAACCAGAAGAATTTGTTTACGTATGCCAAACGAGAAATATTCAAGAATGCGCCGGAGGCCTTGCACTTTTTGCAGGAGGTTTCTATTCTAGAGCAGATGCTACCTGCGATGTGCAATGCACTGCTGGATATTGAAGATGCAGAGGAGCGCTTACAGGATCTCGAACGCCAGGGACTCTTTGTGACTTGCAGCAAAGAAGGAGGGCAGGCCGTATATCGCTGTCCGCCGGCTTTGCATGAACTCTTCAGTAAGAAGCTGCGTGAGCAAGCTCCAGAGCGATTCCTGGCTTTACACCGACGCGCGGCGGAACTATGGAGGGAGGTGCATAACTATGATCAGAGTATTTATCATGCATTGGAAGCCCAGGCATATGAGCTAGCGGCAGACCTTCTGGTTGAAGCGCATGAGGCGCTCTTGCGTCAGGGTCGGGTTGAGACGCTGCTCAACTGGTACGGCCTTTTGCCAACCCAGTTTGTCAGGTCTCATCCACAGCTTCTGCTACTGAGAGCGAGAATCGCCAGTTTTCTGGGTGAAACTACGCCGGTATTCTCTTTGCTTACTCAGGCCCAGGAGGCGCTTGGCAGATCTGGCGCGGTGGTTAAAGATGAGGAAAGGCGCAAGTTACAGGCAGAGATGGATGTTTTACAAAGCAAACTGCTCTTCCAGATGGGACATTATCAGGAGGCAAAGGATCTCTGCCTACGTGTTCTGGAGGGAATCGATTGGCGAGAAACAAGGTTACGGGCCGAAGCCCATATGCGCCTGGGTGTTTGCGCGAATCTACTGGGAGAGCCAGCGGTCGGGCTGGTGAATCTTCAAAAAGCTCTACAATTCCTGGGACCTAGCACAATAGAAAGCCAGGTCGCTGATATTCATGGCGCTCTAGGTAATACTTATAGCCTGATGGGCAACTTCGTTCTGGCCGAGCATCACCTGAACTGCGCGCTTGAGTGCTGCGAGCGCTTGCATAACGAGCAGGGGAAAATAGATAATCTTATACGTATTGGTACAACGAAAATTTGCGAAGGGAAGCCGAACGAAGCCGAGTCGGTCTATTTGCAAGCGTTGAACCTGGCTCGCAGCCGCAGCGTCTTTCGACGTGGAGAGGCGTATGCCCTGATGAATCTTGGCAGCCTCTACCTGGAACTGGCTGATTACCATCAAGCTTTACAACTAAACGAGCAGGGGATCACCCTGGCGCGGAGTTTGGGAGACCGCTACCTCGTTAATTGCTTGCTGGCGAATCTGGCAAATATTTACCTCCTCATGGAGGATCCTATTTCCGCCCTCCAACTGCTTTCGGAAATGGAAATTCCGGTAGCAGATCAGGATACGCAGGCAGGCTATGAACTGGTCCGGCGCGAATTAACCCGTGGGCTGGTTTACCTTTGGCAGCATCACTACGATGAGGCTCTTGCTTCTCTGTCCCATTTAGAGGTCATTCTGCAAAATACTCACCTGATCCGAGAGAAAATTCAGCTTCAACTCCGCCTGGCAGTTTGCCACTTCGCTCGCGCTGACTTTGCTCTGGCTGCCCGCTACGCGAGTTCGCTGGTTTCTATACTTCAAACGTATAAAGGATATAAGCGCCTGGTTCTGCTGGAAAGCCAGCAGTTTCCCTCGTTCCTGCGCGCGGTGCAGGCGAGGGATGAGATGACTCCTCTCCGTCAGTTACTCGGCCTGGAGCTTTCCCCTGCTCCGTCGTTCCCGACCGCGCCTGTGACAGTCACCGCTTTGAGTATTGCTTCTCCCAGATTGGCCTTTTTTGCTTTAGGGAAACCAGCCGTCTTGATCGATAATACACCGGTGACCCGCTGGCGCATGGCGCGCGCACGCGAACTGTGTTTTTTGTTGCTCAACTCAGGCGGATCATTGAGCAAAGAGGAAATTCTTACCGCACTGTGGGAAGATGAAGTCAGCGATTCTACAGATCAGACGTTGTATTTGCTCATCCATTATTTGCGGAAAATCCTGGGAGAAGCCTCTATCCTCACTCGCGGGCAGACCTATAACTTTGATTTTGCCTCTCTCTATGGTGAGCATGTCTGGTATGATGTTGATTCTTTTCTAGCTTTACACGGGAAAGCCAGAAAAGCGATTCAGGAGAAAGAGGATGAGCAAGCCAGCGAGGCATTGCTGGAAATGCTCAAACTGTATCGCGGAGACTACCTGCAATCGGTCTACAGCAACTGGTGTCTTGCGCGCCGGGACGAATTACGCTCGCTGTATCTCGGTGCTCATCGCTTACTTGCTCAGATCTCCTGGCGGCAAGAAGCATTTACGGAAAGTATCGAGCACTGGCAGCATATTCTTGCTCATGAAGATTTTCTGGAAGATGTCCACTTTGAGCTGATGCGCTGTTACGCGCGGCTGGGAAAGCGCGAGCTGGCGCTGCGCCAGTATCAGCAGTGTGAAGAGATCTTGCAGCGTGAATTTGGGATCAAGCCTGGTGAGCGCATGCAGAAGCTCCGCCAGCAGATTGCGGATGCAGGTGATTATTCACCAGACCCGCGCACATTCTAGACTGTGGCAACTCTCTCTTCCCTATGCAAAGAAAAATGCCAAGTCTTTCTCATCTCTGTGCAAAGAAAAGTGTCAGGTTTTTTCTAAGGACATATCAGTATACTTCTCTCCAGATAAGGTGAATAGAGATAACACATAAAGCAATCATGATCACCTTCTCTTACAGAAAACAGGTGTGCAAAAGGAGAGATATATGTTTAAGAAGTATTTCTGCTCGCGGCTTATGCTCCTATCTCCCTTGTTGATAAGTAGTACGCTGATGTCCTCCAGGTCCGTGAGCCTTGCAGATATGTTTCCAGGTCCTTATGGAGATCCCCCCTGGCCAGAGCGGTTTACCTGTTGACTGGTCTTTAGTATGTAATGGGATGAAAACGATGTCCTGGAAAACGTTGAATCAGATTCTTGGTCTGGCCGGTATCGATGAAGGATTCTGGCAGGATCTTCAAAAAGATCCTGTGGCCGCTATTGAGGCACGAGGCTTTGCCTTACACCCCGATGAGCGGGCCTTTCTCAGCCGGACCATTGTGACAGACCTGGCTGATTTTAGCCGCGTCTTGCAAGACAGATTTGGATCGAGCCAGCAAAGCGATATTTCTTGAGAGGAATACACCAATGAAGTCGAGAAGACATTTTAGCTATTCCCTGCGTGGAGGATCAGATGTTACTGAGATACATCTATGAGGAGGTATACCTATGGTAGTTTATCAGAAATCATTCTCGGTTTCCTCAACTGCGCTTATGGATAGAACACCGGCCGGTTCCAATGGTTTGCATCTGGCTGCTATCGTTGAAGATCTCCAACTTATCACCCATCTCTTAAGTCTGGGCCAGGGATTTTGCGGGCAGATGCAAAGCGGTATCCATCGCCTGTGCGGCGAGATCCAACTGCTTACGCGTGGACGAGCATCTCTTCATCTGGGCCGTCAGCGGATGTTCAAGAAGAGCGAGATGCCTCCAACAGTACATTTGAGCCAGCCAGTACAGTTTGGCAGTCTGGTCTATGGGATGCTCTATGTAACTGCTGATCCAACCTGCCCAGAATCGCCGTCTATTGCGCTCCCGGTTGTGTTGCTGCTGGCCCAGGTCTGCGGCTGGCTGCTTTATACCATTGAGCAATCTTCGTTTTTGCAGGGGCAGTGTCAGCAACTGGACTATCAGATCAATGGTCCTCTGACAAAACGCGAGCGTGAGGTACTGGCTCTGATGTGCCGAGGATACAATCAGGAGGCGATAGCAGATCTACTGTGTATCTCACCGGCTACGGTGGGTAAGCATCGGCAGCATATCTATGAGCAGTTAGGCGTCCACTGTGAACGAGACGCTCTCCTGGTGGCCTACCAGACCGGCCTTTTTTCGTTGATTGATGATCATCTGCCTGAGGAGTTACATGCATGAGTAATATCTTAGAACAGATCTCTCTGACGGAATTACGGAATGTGCCCGTTGAAACGGTTCTAGCGGGGATCGACCGGGATCTTGTCCATCTGCCATCCTACCGAGATCTCTATTATCGCTGGGAACGTCAGCAGTGGAGCGTCCACGAGCTGGACTTTCTTGCGGATCGCTTACAATGGGAAAATATGACTGATGAGGAACAGGACGAGCATCTTATCGGCCTGTTTACCTTTTTCCAGGGAGAGGCCAGTGTAACTGACGCGCTGGCTCCTTATATCATAGCGATGCCGGATGAGGAGATGCGCTTCTTTGTGACGACACAACTCGTAGATGAGACACGCCACACCATTTTTTTTGCCCGCTTTTTTAGTGAGGGTCTTGGCATTGAGGTAGAACGTGTCGAGGAAACATTGGTGTACGCCCGCCAGTTTATGAATGCTGCATCGAAAAAGCTCCTGGTCGATTCACTTGCCGATATTGCCGAGCGTCTGCGCTGTGAGCCGCATAATCTGGCTCTGCTGGTCGAAGGAGTCGTCCTTTATCATGTGATTACCGAAGGGACCATGGCGCTATCTGGCCAGAAGACGCTGCTTGAAAGCTATCGCAAAGAAAATCTCTTCCCTGGTTTTCGATCTGGCTTTACAGCCGTCGCTCGCGATGAGTCGCGGCACGTTCTTTTCGGAATGAAATTTCTCCGCGACATGCTCCAGCAAGAAAACTCCTTTGTGCTCACTGTTGAAAAAGCCATAGAGCAATACGCACCCATAGCCTTCGCTGCTCTTGCACCTCATGCTTCTCAAATAGCGACGAACTCGGAAGAAGCCTGGAGCACAGCTCGCTTCGCCCGCGCTTCCCTGAGCAAGAAACTCAAGGTCATTGGACTTACGGTCGAACTTCCTTCCCTGCCGGAGATAGCTTGAGCCATTTGCTACCACACAGCGAGGAAGTGGCTGACGGATGCGAGTAAGAAGCCGCTCGTACCTGCCAGCCGCTTCCTCCTTCTTCTGAGAGAGCTCGTTGAGTATCGGCCAGTTGTCCGACAAGGCTGATGCCCAACGAACTCTCTCAGAGAGAATGATATTACGGCTGTGGCGGCAGGCTACCGCTTTCCCTCAACGCCTTCAGATAGGTAAAGAAAAGCTCAGAGCAGGCAGGCGGGCAGGTGATCGAGGTACCGGCCAATCCAACCTGGACATTTGTTGTGTCAAAGATCACTGGCTCCTGGCCACCCGGGCGCATTTTCTCTGTATCCACAGCGGGAAAGAGCGGGAGAAGTGGCACTAATGGGTTGCCAGGGTTGTTCTCAGCTTCCTGCACCAACCGGCGTTGCCAGAGAGAGTAGGGAATATGCTGTAAGGGATAGCCAAACTCATTGATCCAGGCAACCAGTTCTGGAATGCTGACTCTGACCGGGTTATAAAGGTGAAAAGCCTGCCCTAGCGATATTTTCTGCCGCGCGAGTGCTACAATAGCCTGGCTGACATAATCGACCGGCGTCATTTCCTGCATCTCTATGGGAAGCAAGATGGGAGCTGCTCCGAGTAAGATGCAACCTCTAATAACCCGCCCGAAAATATCATCGGCTCGCCAGGCACCCGTCTGGCTGTGCCCGGTAAGGCGTCCTGGGCGATAAATAGCTACAGGTAGGCCACGCGAACGAGCGATCCGTACCAGCTTCTCGGCTACCCACTTGCTCTGGGTATAACCATCGGGTAGGTGCGAGCTATATTCGTCGATGCTGTCTTGCTCCCGCACAAGTGGAACTTGCTCAGGACCTCTATGGGCAAAAACGCTGAGAGTCGAGACATAATGCAGCGGTTTTACCTTGCGCTGTGCCGCCAGCCGAATCACTTCCTGGGTGCCCAGTACGTTGGCTGCCTTGAGCTCTGCGTAGGGATAGAGCGCATTGACCTGAGCTCCGCTATGATAGATGCTCTCGATATCGCCGGCTAGCGCGTCGAAAGCCTCCTCGCTCAGACCCAGGCGCGGCATGGTCAGGTCCCCCAGTACAGGTTTGATACGTACTTCATACTCTTCCTGCCAGGATAAAGCCAGAGCCAGGCTTTCTTTGATTCTCTGCCAGCCTTCTGCGAGAGAGCTGGCACGTACCAGGCAGTAAATCCTGGCACACGTCTGCTGCAAGAGATCGGCCAGCAAGAAAGTACCCAGGAAACCCGTCGCGCCTGTTAAGAAAACGGTCGCCGGCTCGACCGATATATCGCCTGGCCAGATTTCAGGGCAGACCTCTAGTGGAAGCTGGACCTCAGCCGACAAATCAATCTGCAACGTTGCCGAATGCGTCTCCGTATCTACATCGAGTTGCCGCGACAGAAGCTCCGCAAGATCAGCAATGGTGCGATGGCGGAAAAGCGTTGTCAGAGGTAAGTTACGTGCGAAGCGCTTTTCAATCTGGACCATGAGATTGATCAGGAGCAAAGATTGACCGCCAATGGTAAAAAAGTCATCATAGATTCCTACGCGTTCTCTTTCCAGAATATGGCACCAGATCTCCGCAAGCTGTCTCTCTACCTCAGTCCTAGGAGCCACATACTCCTGTTCTGAAAGAAAACTGGCGGGCATAGGAAGCGCACGACGGTCGAGTTTTCCGTTCGCTGTCAGAGGAAATGCCTCCAGTTCTATCAAGATGGTAGGATGCATATACTCTGGAAAAGCCTCTTTGAGCAGGAAACGTAACTCTTCTATAACCAGTTTCTGCGGTGGTTTCGCTACGAGGTAGGCAACCAGCTGCTGATTACCGGGGATATCTTCGCGCGCGAGCACCACACATTCCTGTACCGCCGGGTGCGCTCTCAACACTGCCTCGATTTCTCCCAGTTCGATGCGGTAACCTCGCACTTTCACCTGGTGGTCGATGCGACCCAGATATTCGAGCGTTCCATCTGCCAGCCAGCAGCCCAGGTCGCCGGTTTTGTACAGGCGAGCGCCCGGTTCTGTACTAAAAGGATCGGGCACAAATACTTCAGCTGTCTGTTGTGGATCATGCAGATAGCCTCGCCCTACTCCCCGCCCTCCCACACAAATTTCGCCTTTCACTCCCACCGGCAACGGCGTTAACTGCTGATCCAGGACATAGAGGCGCGTATTGGCGATTGGCATGCCGATAGGAATGTTCTGCGTAGAGTCTGGTGCTTCATAGATGGGATAGTGTGTAACATCGTCGGAACATTCAGTCGGGCCATATGCATTTACCAGCGGAATAGAGGGATAGCACGCGAGCCAGCGTTGACAGAGGCTTGCCGGCAAAGCTTCGCCAGTCGAAAGCAGCCAGCGCAGGTGCTTCAGTGGCGGAAGCTCGCTAGTATTGAGACATGCATTGAGCAGAGACGGTACGAGCTCCAGTGTGGTGATTCCGTCTTCTCCTACACTAGTAAGAAGCAGTGCTGGATGGTGAGCGATATCATCAGGATAAATCTGTACACGTCCACCAACCAGCAGAGCCGCCAGAAATTGCCAGATGGAAATGTCGAAACACTGCGAAGCCGTTTGCGCAAGAATATCGTTCTCAGTCAGGCCAAGAGCTTCTATCTTCGCGTATAAATGGTTGAGCATACCTTGATGCTCAATCATTACTCCCTTTGGCTTGCCGGTGGAACCAGAAGTATAGATGACGTAAGCGAGATCCCGAGGAGTAGCGCTCGCTGGTGGGTTCTCCCAGATTTCTCCAGGGGTATGCCGTGACAGTTCCTCCAGCTGGATTATTTCTCTGCCGTTCTGGGCAAGGGAAAGGCAGAGTAGTTGGCAATCGGAGGTAGCCAGAAGCAGGCGGGAGCCGCTTAGCGTTATGATTTCGTTTAAACGAGCAAGGGGATAAGCAGGATCAAGTGGCAGATAAGCCCCGCCGGCTTTAAAGACACCTAATATTGCTACCAGAAAATCGATGCTCCGTTGGGTGAGCAGCGCGACAATGCTCCCTGGCCCGACGCCAAGTGAGCGGAGATGCCAAGCCAGGCGATTCGCGCGCTGATTCAGTTCATCATAGCTGAGCTGTTCGTCTCCCTGGACAACCGCTGGAGCAGTGGGCATCAGGGCGACTTGCTCCTCGAAAAGCTGCGGAAAACATTGAGAGGGGACAGGCATATACGTATCGTTCCAGATGTTCAAGATCTGATGCTCTTCTTCTTGTAAAAGCAGGGAGAAGGCATCAATACGCTGGTCAGGACAAGCCACCATCTCTTCTAGAATGTGCTGGAGGTGTGTCTGGATCTGGCTAATAGTGGCTGGTTCAAACAGACCGGCGTTATACTCGATTTCTCCTACGAGACAGCCGTCTTTTTCCCACATGCGTAGATCGAGGTCAGCCACCTGCGTCCTGTTAGCCATACCAGTCCTTTGCACTGGTTGATTCCCACTCTCCACCAGCAATGTTTCGGCATCCATCTCGATTGGCGTCAACACCAGCTCCGGCAGATGGATAGGCTCGCGGGGCACGTTCTGCATTGAAAACAATAATTGTGTTAGAGGACTAATATTTATTTCACGTCCCAGAGATATTTCCTCTGTTATACGTTCAAAAGGCAGCGTTTGATGATCATATGCCTCCAAAGTTGTATGGCATACTCTTTTAAGCAACTGGCGAAAAGAGGGATTACCAGAGAGGTCGGTATGGAGCGCCAGAGTGTTAATAAAACAACCGATCAGCTTCTCCAGATCGCTGTCTACCCGGCCCGCGATAATAGTGCCTACGGTGATATCTGGACGACCTGTATAGCGATAGAAGAGAACCTTCCAGGCAGTCAGCAGCGTCATGAAGAGGGTAGCTCCCTCTTTCCGGCTCAGGGTTTTCAGGGCGTCTGAGAGAGCGTGAGGGAGCGCGAAGTAGAGATTAGCGGCCTGAATCCTGGCAGAGGAACGTGGATGATCGATAGGGAGATCGAGCGGGCTGACCTGACTCAGCCGCTTTTTCCAGAAGTCTATTTCGGCGGTGGCCTCCCAGCTTTGTAGCCAGTTATTCTGCCAGACGGTATAGTCAGCGTATTGCACAGTCAGGTCCGGGAGCGGGGATGGCTGGCCGGCGTGGTAGGCTGCATAGAGCGTATTCATTTCACGATAGAGAACTTCCATCGACCAGCCGTCGGAGATAATATGGTGAATGGTCAGAATAAAGATCCGCCATCGATCCGTTATCTCCAGAATAGTAGCTCGGATCAGCGGCCCTTTCTCCAGATTAAAGGGCCGCTGGAATTCTTCTTCAGTGATGCGGCGGATCTTACTGCGCCGGACATCAAGCTGAAAAGAGGAGAGATCTATGGAATCCAGGGCAAACGGCATATGCGGGAGAACAATCTGCTTAAGCTCGTCTCCTTCCATGGAGAAAACTGTGCGCAGCACCTCATGGCGCTGAATAATGGTCTGGATAGCTTTTTCCAGCAAGGATTTGTTTAAATGTCCGGCCATGCCAACAATGATTCCGATATTGAACTCTCCCGGCGACCATTGTTCAAGCAGCCAGAGGCGTTTCTGGGCATAGGAAGCTGGTAGAGCGAAAATCTCCTCCTCTCCCGCCACTACCTGCTCTACTCCATCGGACGGATTTACAGAAGCCGTTTGTGTCATGGTTTTGTCCTTTCTAAGCATTTACTGCTTTCTCGGCTGCAGAAAACCGTTTCAATCGATAGTCTGTTCGCGAAACCGGCGTTATCCCCTTTCTCTCTTTGTGGAGTTCTTCATAGGCGGCCTGCATCTTCTCAATGGCGCTGGCTAGCCCCGCAATTGTGGGCGCATGGTACATCGTGCGCGTAGGAAGCTCGATCTGCAAACTCTTGCGAATCTCAGCGACAAGCTGAACCAGCAGGAGTGAATGCCCGCCGATCTCAAAGAAATTATCATTGACACCGATACGCGGAAGATCGAGGAGCCTGCTCCAGATGTCAGAGAGCATTTCTTCCAGGGAAGTTTGAGGTGCAACATAGGGCGTCTCCACACTGTAGCGCAAGTAGTCCGGGACAGGTAGCGCTTGTCTATCCAACTTTCCATTAGGACTGAGCGGCAGCGCTTCGAGCAGGACAAAAGCAGCGGGGATCATGTATTCTGGCAGGTAGCTGGCCAGGTAGGAGCGTACTTCGCCACTGGAGGAGGCTTGCTCGCGCTCAGGCACGACATACGCTCCCAGGCGTATCTTTCCCGGGGTATCTTCGCGCGCCAGGATGGCACATTCGCGGATAGCCGGATGAGCGCGCAGTACTGCCTCGATCTCGCCCAACTCGATGCGGAAGCCGCGAATTTTTACCTGGAAATCGTTGCGCCCCAGGTACTCGATGGTACCGTCTGGCCAGAAACGTGCAAGGTCGCCGGTCTTGTAGAGTGTAGCCCCTGGCTCGTCGCTGAATGGATCGGGTAAGAACCGCTCCCAGGTCAGCTCGCGCTGATTGAGATAGCCACGTCCGACGGCTACTCCTCCGATGTACAGTTCACCAGTGACTCCAACTGGCACAGGGTTCAGAAAAGCGTCCAGAAGATAGATGCGAGTGTTCGCAATTGGCCGCCCGATAGGAACGCTGCGTTGCTGTTCCTCTCCCTCAGTGCGTTTGCAGGTCCAATGCGTGACATCCACTGCCGTCTCTGTTGGTCCGTACAGGTTATACAACGCGATTGCAGGCATACGAGAGAGGAACTGATTTTGGAGATCCACAGGCAGGCTTTCACCGCTACAGAATACCCGTTTGATACTCGTGCAGCGCTCCAATACCTCTTCGGCAAGGAGAACGCGCAGCATCGAAGGAACAAAGTGCAACGTTGTAATCTGTTCCACCTCAATGAGTTTGACCAGATAGGAACTTTCTCGATGCCCTTCGGGACGCGCGACCACCAGGCATGCCCCTGTCATAAGTGGCCAGAAGAACTCCCAGACCGAGACATCGAAGCTAAAGGGCGTCTTTTGCAAAACCCGTTCCTGCGCTTGCAACTGGTACGTTTCTTGCATCCAGAGCAGACGATTGCAGATAGCGCGATGAGTATTCATCGCGCCCTTTGGCTTTCCTGTAGAGCCGGAGGTATAGATGACGTAAGCCAGGTGATCAGGACCGGTGATACTGGCAGGAGTTTCTACGGACCGCCTGGCGATCTCCGGCCAATCGGCATCGAGCGCGACAAGTTGCCTGGTATACGTCGGTAACGTAGAGCGTAGAT
>Ga0209061_1004058_pt1 | contig 14694 bp, 14 predicted proteins | sample Coa_R1_10_FD_187157 | JGI IMG/M metagenome (GOLD analysis project Ga0209061, IMG submission 187157) | Surface soil microbial communities from Centralia Pennsylvania, which are recovering from an underground coalmine fire - Coalmine... | ecosystem: Environmental > Terrestrial > Soil >...
TCGTCGCACATATTGACCAGGTAGTCATAGCGCTCGCGGCCGAAGACCTGCACCGGATCGCGGTTGGTGGTCCACAGTTCGTGGTTGCCGGGCACCCAAATCACCTTGGCGAAGCGTCGGCGCAGCACATCCAGCGACCAGCGGATCTCGTCGGTGCGTTCCGCGACGTCACCGGCGACGATCAACCAGTCGTCCGGTGACGACGGGTGCAGCGATTCGGTGACGGGTTTGTTGCCGATGTGGCCAGTGTGCAGATCCGAGACCGCCCACAGTGTCGGCTGGCCGCCGTTCGTCTGCTCCCGCGCTGCCACGACTCCCCAGCCTAACGGTCCACCGGCCGCGCCCTCGGCCGCGTCGTACCTAGAACTAGAACAGGTTCTTGTTTCCTCTGTGCGCGCGCCGACCCGGCTTGTACACTCCCGACAATCAGGCCGAGTCAGGGGGTGTGATGCTCACCAAGCTGCGTCTGCTCGCGGCGCTGGGTGCGCTGTCCAGCGCCGCGGTCTTGGTGTGGCAGAGCGCGCCGCCGGCGGTGACCGGCAGCGGCCGCGTCGAATTGCGGTCCACCGCGGCGCCGATGGAGCCGGCCACCACGATGAAGAGCCCGATCATCGCGACCGTCAACCCCCGACCGTTCGACCCGTGCGAAGACATCCCGTTCGACGTGGTGCAGCGGCTCGGGCTGAGCTTTACCCCGCCCGAGCACGAAGAGGGGCTGCGCTGCCACTACGACGCGGGCAACTACCAGCTGGCGGTCGAGCCGATCATCTGGCGCGGTTACGCCGAGTCGTTGCCGCCGGACGCGGTTGAAACCACTGTCAACGGCCACCGCGCCGCCCAGTACTGGGTGCTGAAGCCGACGTGGCGCAACAGCTATTGGTACGTCTCCTGCATGGTCACGTTCAAGACCAGCTACGGGGTGATCCAGCAGTCGCTGTTTTATTCGACGGTGTATTCGGTGCCGGACGTCGACTGCCCGTCCACCAACCTGCAGCGGGCACAAGAACTCTCGCCGTACTACGTCTTTTAAGGTCTTTTAAGCCCGCTTCCGGGCCTGCGGTGGGATCCGGCGGGTAGCCGGATAACCTGACGCGATGAGCACCACCTTCACCGACCGCGCCGGCGGGTCGCTGCGCGTGTGGTTAAACCGGTTCGGCGGCCAGGCGCTGGGCCGGCTGTTACGCCTGCCCGAAGCCACGACACGGTACACGGTCACCCCGGTTCGCATCCCGATGCGCGACGGGGTCGACCTGCGTGCCGACCACTATGCACCGGCCGGACCGCCCGCCGGCACCCTGCTGGTGCGCGGACCCTACGGCCGCGGGTTCCCGTTCGCGCTGGTATACGGGGCGTTGTACGCCGCCCGCGGCTACCACGTGGTGGTGCAGAGCGTGCGCGGAACGTTCGGCTCGGGCGGTGTGTTCGAGCCGATGATCCACGAGGCCGCCGACGGCGCCGACACGGTCGCGTGGCTGCGTCACCAGCCGTGGTTCACCGGTCGATTCGCCACGATCGGTTTGTCGTATCTGGGCTTCACCCAGTGGGCGCTGTTGCAGGATCCGCCCCCCGAACTGGCCGCGGCGGTGATCACCGCGGGCCCGCACGATTTCAGCGCCTCTACCTGGGGCACCGGGTCGTTTGCACTCGCCGACTTTCTGGGCTGGAGCGATCTGGTCGCCCACCAGGAGGCGCACGGGTTAGCCTGGTCCGGCGCCCGCCAGCTGCTGGCCCGCCGATTGGTGACCCGCGCGACCGACGGGTTGCCGATGGGCGAGGCGGGCCGCACGCTGCTCGGCACGGGGGCACCATGGTACGAGTCGTGGCTCGAACACCCCGACCCCGAGGACCCGTTCTGGGAGCCGCTGCGGTGTCCGGCCGCGTTGGACCGCGTGCAGGTTCCGGTGCTGCTGTTCGGCGGCTGGCAGGACATCTTCATCGGCCAAACGCTGGAGCAGTACCGCCACCTGCACCGGCGGGGCGTCGACGTGGCATTGACGGTCGGCCCCTGGACCCACGCCCAGCTGCTCCGCAACGGGCTGGGCACCATCACCCGCGAATCGCTGGGCTGGCTGGACTGTCACCTGCGCGGCGTGGATGCACCGCCGCGGCCCGGCAGAGTCCGGGTCTTCGTCACCGGGCAAGGCTGGCTCAACCTGCCCGACTGGCCGCCGAGCACCACCGAACACGTGCTGTACCTGCTGCCCGGCGGCGGCCTGGACAGCACACCGCCGACGCCGACGGCGCCGCCGGCGTCGTTCCGTTACGACCCCGCCGACCCCACTCCCACCGTCGGCGGTCGGCTGCTGTCGCCGCAGGGCGGTTACCGCAACGACGAGTCGCTGGCCCGACGCGACGACGTGCTGTGCTTCACCGGGGCCACGCTGACCGAGGACGTGTGCGTGCACGGCAATCCGGTCGTCGAGCTGACGCACAGCTCGGACAATCCCCACGTCGACCTGTTCGTCCGGGTCAGCGAGGTCGATGCCCGAGCCCGGTCGGTCAACGTCACCGACGGCTACCGGCGGCTGACCGACGCAGCGGATACGGTCCGGATCGAGCTCGACGCCATCGCGCACCGATTCCGCGCGGGCTCACGCATTCGCGTGCTGGTGGCCGGCGGGTGTCATCCCCGCTTCGCGCGCAACCTCGGAACCGGCGAGCCGCCGGTATCGGGCCGAGAGCTGAAGCCCGCCACCCACTCGGTGCACTTCGGCGCTTCCCGTCTGGTGCTACCGGTCGCCTAGCCGACGCCGTTAACAGCCCGTCAGCCGACGGCGTCACGGACCCGGGCCGCGATCCGGCCCAGCGTGGCGTCGTCGTGCACCGGAGTGGCCAGGTTCGGCGTCATCGGCAGCTGCACCCAGCTGCTGCAGCCGGCGTACCCGGGCGTGCGCGCCAGCCGCACCGGCTCGGCCAACGGCGTGGCCGAGACCACCAGCACCGTCAGTCGGTGCTTGGGCCGGAAATCGAGCCGATCCGCGCGCACCGAGTCGGCCGTCCAGATATGCAGATCCGCGATGGCATCGATGTTCTCCGGACGGCTAACCTGCAGCGCTGCAACGACTTTCGCTGCGGCACGCACGACAATGTGGTTGTCGGTGCTGTCCGCGGCCGCCGGCAACAGCAGATCGTGATGTTCGGGCCGGACCCGTTGGGCGTGGCTGTGCGCCACGGTCGGAAACAGCAGGAACTGCTCGGCTGCCACGTCGAATCGCTTTTCGTGAATGCCGCCCTTGCGCAGCAGCACGGTCTGGCGCCCGTCGAGCAGCGCGCGCACAACAGCGCCCCACTCCTTGAGCGCGGGCACCGTCGCGGTGTGGGTCACCGGGCCATCCGGGCTGCGATTTCCGGCCGGCGCAGCGGCGGGATGGATTTGGGGGGTTGGCGGCGCGCTGGCAGGGCCTCCAGCAGGCGCGTCGTCACCGCCGCGACCTCGGCGACCGCCGCCTCGAAAGCCTCGGCGCCGGCCGGCGACGGGTGGGTGATGCCGCTGACCTTGCGCACATATTGGCGTGCGGCGGCGGCGATCTCTTCGGCGGTGGCGGCGGGCACCAGTCCGCGCAGCTCGGTGATATTGCGGCACATGGCTCAACGATAGGTGCGCCCGCGGCGCCCTGGGGCGGCTGGCTACGGTGAGGTGATGAGCGAGAATACCTTGCTGGTTGACACCGACGGGCGGATCCGCACCCTGACCCTCAACCGGCCGGCGTCGCGCAACGCCCTTTCGGCGGCGCTGCGGGACCGCCTGTTCGCGGCCCTGGCGCGGGCCGATGCCGACGACGACGTCGACGTGGTGATCCTCACCGGTGCCGACCCCGTGTTTTGTGCGGGGCTTGATCTCAAAGAACTGGGCGAGCAGTCGGCACTGCCCGACATCTCCCCGCGCTGGCCTGCGATGACGAAGCCGGTGATCGGCGCGATCAACGGTGCTGCCGTAACCGGCGGCCTGGAGTTGGCGCTGTACTGCGACATCCTGATCGCCTCCGAGCGCGCGCGATTCGCCGACACCCATGCGCGCGTGGGTCTGCTTCCGACATGGGGCCTTAGCGTGCGACTGCCGCAAAAAGTGGGGATCGGTCTTGCCCGTCGGATGAGCCTCACCGGCGACTATCTGTCCGCCGACGACGCGCTGCGGGCCGGGCTGGTTACCGAAGTGGTGCCGCACGAGCGACTGCTGCCCGCCGCCCGTGAGGTTGCGGCATCGATTGTCGGCAACAACCAGCGCGCCGTGCGCGCGCTGCTGGCGTCCTATCACCGCATCGACGACTCGCAGACCAGCGCGGGACTATGGCTGGAAGCCGCGGCGGCCCGGCAGTGGATGAGCACCGCAACGGGCGAGGACATCGCCAGCAACCGTGAAGCGGTGCTGCGGCGCGGACGCGCGCAGGTGCGCTGACCCCAACGCCGCAGTGCGGTTACCGGCCGCGCACCGCCGATGTGGCCTTCACCAGCAGATCCGACAGCAATCCCTGCGGGTTGAGTTGCGCGTCGGTGCTGCCCATGACGACAACAGAGGTTTGGTCATCGAGGGCCGCGGTGAACACATAATCCGGATCTTCTGCGGCATCCACGCTCAGCTTGGCCCCGGTGGTGGTGACGCCCGCGATGCTCGGGGCGGCAATGCGTTCAGCTGTCCCACTTGCCTTGGGCGAGCCGGACACCGAGACCCGATCGCAGCCTGCCGGCGGCTGGCTGGCCCGCACCGGCTGGGGCAGCCGCATTGCGACGATGTAGATGTTTCCCTGATCTCCCTGCCCGCGAACACCCGCGGCCTGGGTGCCGACCGAAGGTTCAACATGGGGCGGGACGAGGACCGCGCGGCATTGCGGCGGGTCCACCTGGGCTCCGGTGAACGCGGTGATACCAGAGCTGGCAATGTCTTGTTGGGTCAGGGTTTTCGACGGTTCCGCCTCGCCCGCGAAGCCCGGCGGAAGGTCATCTTTGACGCGGTCGACGCGCGAGATGTCGTATGCGGCGCCCGCCGGTGACGCGGCTTGCGGCCGCATCGCCGACGCGTCCGCGGGTTTGCTTTCTGACGGATGCCCGCACCCGGCGAGGACACTCACACCGAGTGCCGCCAGAAACGACGTGATTTTTGCAGTCCAGCATCGTGGGAAAGTCATCGCATGAGCCCCTGGAAACGGTCCGTAGGTTTTCAACCGCCGACAGCCAAACACCGGTCCTAACACGCGGTTTCGCGGCAGCGTCGACGTCGTGGTGGTTGGCGCAGGAGGCCGGGCCAAAGGCCCGGCCTCCAGCGCCGCTACCTCACCACCACCACCACCAGCGGTGCCACCAGCCGCGGTGATGCCACCAGTGCTGCGGCAGGGGTGAGCCGTAGCCCGTGGCCGCGACATTCGTGACGGCGGTCATGGCGGGCCCCGCCGACGTGGGCGCCGGGACGGCGTGTGCCGCGGGGATGGCGCCAAACACCATGGCGCCGCTGACAAGGCCGACCCCCACCGCACCAATCGCCGAGCGACGCGCCGCGTCCGACAAAAGCGACATGACAAAACCTCCTTCGTCTCGATTTCCCCGGCTTGAATTGATACCCAATGTAATTGGATACCCAAAGCCACGCAATTGTCAAAGGGCTTTGACCAATCTCACCATCGCCATTACAGGTATTCCTACGCGGCCCCGGCATGGGCGCGAAAGAAGCTGTTTTCATATACTTCTGCATGTCGTCGCAGAAGTAGTGTGGACCTCAGTAGCTACTGGGTATCAGTACCTCCGTAAGTACATAGCCGCATGTCACAGTGAATACTCCGGGGCTAATATCCGCGTCTAAGGAAATCAGTACTCGATGGATATTCCCGTGCTGTGTCATCGCTCGACGATGCGTCACAGTATTTTGGCAGCATTTACCTCTGCGCGTCGCTGAATATCAAATTATCTGCATGCTGAATGTGATTTCGATGCAATGGGGAGTCAGTGCGATGCCGGTCGGAAGCACTGAAATGCACCACCGTTGATATGCTGATTTAGCCCAGTCTGTGCCAACGGAAACGGAAGGTTCCGCCCCTATGAGCCCTGCCGCCGACCGCTTCGACGCCGGCGCCGAACGGTTCCGCGCCCACGCGGCGGCCGGCGCCCCGCCCGCCTCCTTGGACGGGGCCGAGGTCACCGAACGGCTCACCGCCATCCGACAATCGCGGACACGACGGACCCGACGCACCGTCGACCTCACGGCCGCCCAGCACCGAGGCCTCGACATCTGGCAGCGAGAGGCAGCCGACCGCCTCGGCCTGGCTCGCGTCACCGGACAAGAAGTCCTGTCCGCGCTGATCGACCAACTGCTGACCGACCGCCAACTTTCGGCCCGGATCCTGCGAACCATCCAGGCCCGGCGCTGACCGGTCCAGCGGAGTGGCCAACCGCCGGCCGCTCAGGTCGTACCGGTCACCGCCCAGCGACCGGAAACAGCGCGAGCCCCGACGAAGGCCAGTCGCAGCACCCTGAAGGTCGTTAGCCCCGACCAAATTCCCGCCAACCCCCAGCCGAACACCAGCGACAGCCAGATCAACGGCAAAAAGCCCGCCAGCGCGCTGACCAGGGTTGCGGTACGCATGAATGGCGCGTCGCCGGCGCCCAGCAGCACCCCGTCGAGGCCGAAAACGATTCCGGCAACCGGTAATTGGGCCACCAGAAACCACCATGGCACGCCGATGGCGGCCAGCACCGATGCGTCGCCGGTGAAAAGCCGTGGCAGGGCCGAGGCACCGAAGGCCAACGGCGCGGCCAACGCGGCGGCCGCGATCGCCGATAACATGGTCACCCGGCGCGCTACCGATTTCGCGTGCGTGATCTGGCTCGCCCCAAGCGCGGCCCCGACCAGTGCTTGCGCCGCGATAGCTAGCGAATCGAGAACCAGCGCAAGGAATTCCCATAACTGCAGCACGACCTGATGCGCCCCTAAGGCGGCGGCACCGAACCGGGCCGCTACCGCCGCGGCGGACACGAAGCACGCCTGGAAGGCCAGCGTTCGCACCATCAGGTCGCGGCCCATCACCAGCTGGGCCCGCAGCACGCTGAGATCCAGGCGCAGCGGCACCCTTTGTGCCAGCAGAGCGCGGCCGAACAGCAGCGCGGCCAACCACTGGCCGACGAGGTTGGCCACCGCCGAACCGGCCAGCTCCAACCGGGGCAGGCCCAGCCAGCCGTATACCAACAACGGACACAACAGCGCCGAAAGGCCGAAACCCGCAACCACGTAGCGCAACGGGCGCACAGTATCCTGCACCCCACGCAGCCAACCGTTGCCCGCCAACGAAACCAGCATCGCCGGTGCACCCAGGATCGCGATGCGCAGCCACGGCAACGCTGCCGTCGCGATGTCGGCGCGCGAGCCGATAACCGAGACCAGCGGGACGGCGACCACCTCGACCACCAGGACGATCACCGCGCCCAGGGCCAGCGCCAACCACGTCGCCTGAACACCTTCGGCCACCGCCGCGGCGTGGTCCCTGGCGCCGAAGTAGCGCGCCGAACGCGCCGTCGTGCCATATGACAAGAACGTCAGGTCCGAACCAACCAGCCCAAGGATCAGCCCACCGATCGCCAATCCGGCCAGGCTCAAAGCGCCCAGCCGGCCGACGACCGCGGTGTCGAACAACAGGTAGAGCGGCTCGGCGGCGAGCACACCCAACGCCGGCAGGGCCAAGCCGGCGATTTGCCGGCCACCGGCGGGTGCGTGCTGGTCAGCCGAGCGCGGCGCGCAGCGACGCGACAACATCGGCCATCGAGCCGGCAGTCGAATACCCGGCCGCCAGCGTGTGTCCGCCTCCGCCGAACGTCGACGCGACCGCCGCCAGATCGACGGTCGCTTTCGCCCGCATGGACACCGACCACTGCTGCGGCTCAACCTCTTTCAGCACGGCCGCGACTTCAGCTTCTTGCGTGGTGCGCACGATGTCGACGATGCTTTCAACTTCTTCCGGCCGGGCGTTGATCCACTGTTTGTGCTCCACAACCGCATAGACCAGTCCGCGACCGCCCACCGCGTCGGGCAACAGCTGCGCCGAGCCCAGCACCCGTGAGAGCATCCGCAGCCAGGTGAACGGATGGCTGTCCAGCAGCATCCGGCTGACTGCGGCGTTGTCCACGCCGAGCTCGACCAGCCGGGCCGCCAACCGATGAGCGCGGGCACTGGCCCAGCGAAACGACCCGGTATCGGTGATCAGCCCCGCGTACAGGCAGTGCGCCACGTCGACGTCGATCGGCTCACCCCACGCATCGAGCAGCTCGGCGATTAGCATCGTGGTGGAATCCGCCGACGGGTCAACGAAATTCGCGGTCCCGAACAGCTGGTTCGACGCGTGATGGTCGATGACCAGCAGCTGGCGCCCGGCTGTGGCCAGATCGCCGAGGCCGCCGAGCCGGTTGACGCTCGGAATGTCCACGGTGACGGCGACGTCAACGTTGCGGCGCATGCGGCCCGGCTCAACCAACAGCTGGCCGCCGGGCAGCGACCGCAGGGAATCCGGCAGCGCAGCCGGTGCGGCGAAGCTCACCTGGACCTGCTTGCCGCACCGGTCGAGCACCAAGGCCAGTGCCAGCCCGGCGCCGATGGTGTCGGCGTCGGGAAAGACATGGCAGATGACGCCAATCGCGGCCGCATCGGACAGCAACCGCGCGGCGCCGGCGGCGTCCACGCGCCTGGCGTCGGAGACGAGGTCAGTCGTCGGATCGGTCGTCGTCACCGACATCCTTAGCATCCGGGTTCGTCCGGTACGGATCGGGCTCCCCCGCCGGCTTGGCGCCTGATCGCACGCGAGCCAGATCGGCGTCGGCTGCGCGGGCCCGGGCCAACAGCTCCTCCATCCGCTGCGCGGTGTCGGATGCGGTGTCCCGGACGAACGTCAAGGTGGGGGTGAACCGCACACCGGTGCCGGCCCCGACCTTGGTGCGCAGCACTCCCTTGACTCGTTCGAGGGCCGCCGCCGCGCCGGCGTAATCCGGTTGCTCGTCCAAAGTGCGACCCATCACCGTGTAATACACCGTCGCGTCATGCAAGTCGCCGGTCACCTTGGCGTCGACGATGGTCACCCCGGCCAGCCGCGGATCCTTGATCTCGTGTTCGATCGCCGAGGCGACGATCGCGACGATCCGCTTGGCCAGCCGGCGCGCCCGGGCCGGATCGGCCATCAGGCGCGTTCCTTTTGGACCAGCTCGTAGGTCTCGATGACGTCGCCTTCCTTGATGTCGGCGTAGCCCAGCGTCAGACCGCATTCGTAACCGTCACGGACCTCGGTGACGTCGTCCTTTTCCCGACGCAGCGACTGGACGGTCAGGTTCTCGGCGACCACGATGTTGTCGCGCAGCAGCCGGGCCTTGGCGTTGCGCCGCACCGAACCGGAGGTGACCAGGCAACCCGCGATCAGGCCGACCTTCGAGCTGCGGAACAGTGCCCGCACCTCGGCGCGGCCCAGCTGCACTTCCTCGTACACCGGCTTGAGCAGCCCGCGCAGCGCCTTCTCGATGTCGTCGATGGCCTGGTAGATCACCGAGTAGTAGCGGATCTCCACGCCCTCGCGGTTGGCCAGCTCGGTGGCTTTGCCCTCGGCGCGCACGTTGAAGCCGATGATGATGGCATCCGAGGCCGAGGCCAGGTTGACGTTGGTCTCGGTGATCGCACCGACACCACGGTCGATGACCCGCAGCGCCACCTCGTCGTCGACCCGGATGCCCATCAGGGCCTCCTCCAGAGCCTCGACCGTACCGGCGTTGTCGCCCTTGAGGATCAGGTTCAGCTGACTGGTTTCCTTCAGCGCCGAATCCAGGTCCTCCAGGCTGATCCGCTTGCGGGCGCGAGCCGCCAGCGCGTTGCGTTTGCGGGCGCTGCGCCGGTCGGCGATCTGGCGGGCGATGCGGTCCTCGTCGACGACCAGGAAGTTGTCCCCGGCGCCGGGCACCGACGTGAACCCGATGACCTGCACCGGCCGCGACGGCAGCGCCGCCTCGACGTCGTCGCCGTGCTCGTCGACCATGCGGCGCACCCGCCCGTAAGCGTCGCCGGCGACCACCGAGTCGCCGACGTGCAGGGTGCCGCGCTGCACCAGCACGGTGGCCACCGGCCCGCGGCCGCGGTCCAGTTGCGCCTCGATCACCACACCCTGGGCTTCCATGTCGGGGTTGGCGCGCAGGTCCAGCGCGGCGTCGGCGGTCAGCAGCACCGCCTCCAGCAGCGCTTCGATGTTGGTGCCCTGTTTGGCGGAGATATCGACGAACATCGTGTCGCCGCCGAATTCCTCGGGCACCAAACCATATTCGGTGAGCTGCCCGCGGATCTTGGCCGGGTCGGCACCCTCCTTGTCGATCTTGTTGACCGCCACGACAATCGGCACCTCGGCGGCCTGCGCGTGGTTGATGGCCTCCACCGTCTGCGGCATGACACCGTCGTCGGCGGCCACCACCAGGATCGCGATGTCGGTGGCCTTGGCGCCGCGGGCGCGCATCGCGGTAAACGCCTCGTGGCCGGGGGTGTCGATGAACGTGATCGGCCGCTCGACGCCGTCATGCTCGACCGACACCTGGTAGGCGCCGATGTGCTGGGTGATGCCGCCGGCCTCGGCCTCGCGGACGTTGGTCTTGCGGATGGTGTCCAGCAACCGGGTTTTCCCGTGGTCGACGTGACCCATGACGGTCACGACCGGCGGACGCACCTGCAGATCCTCTTCGGTGCCCTGGTCCTCGCCGTAGGTCAGGTCGAAGGACTCCAGCAGCTCACGGTCTTCGTCCTCCGGGCTGACGACTTGGACGTTGTAGTTCATTTCGCTGCCGAGCAGCTCGAGCGTCTCGTCGCCGACCGACTGGGTGGCGGTGACCATCTCCCCGAGGTTGAACAGCGCCTGCACCAGCGCGGCCGGGTTGGCGTCGATCTTCTCGGCGAAATCCGACAGCGACGCACCGCGGGCCAGCCGGATCGTCTCACCGTTGCCGTGCGGCAGCCGAATGCCGCCGACCACCGGGGCCTGCATCGAGTCGTATTCCTGGCGTTTCTGCCGCTTGCTCTTGCGGCCGCGCTTGGGCGCGCCACCGGGACGGCCGAACGCGCCGGCAGCGCCGCCACGTTGCCCGGGACGCCCACCGGCCCCGGGACGGCCGCGAAAACCCCCGGCGGGCGGGGCACCGACCCCACCCCCGCGGTACGGGCCGCCGCCGCCGACACGACCGCCGGTCGGGATTCCCGGCCGGCCACCCGCAGCGGGCCGCGGCACACCCGGACGGGGTGGGCGGCCTTGCCCGGCGGCGGGCCCGCCCGGTCGTGGCGGCATGCTGCCCGGTGACACACCGGGACGCGGTGCCCCGGGCCGGCCAACGCCGGGACGGGGAACCTGCGGCCGCGGAATGGGCCGCTCGACCGGTTGTGCGGTCGAGAACGGGTTGTTGCCGACGCGCGGCGTGCGGATTCCCGGCTTGGGCCCCGGGCCTGGGCGCGGCCCGGGAGTCGGCGGGCGTGTCGCGCCGGGGGACTCGGTGGGAGGAGCCGCGGACGCCGCCGCGGGCGGTTCGGCCGCGGCCGGCTCGGCCGGCTTGCGGCCGGCGGTTTTCGGCGGTGCGGTCGCCACGCCACCGTCACCGGCGACCTTGGCGGCCCCGGCAGCCGCTTCGCCGTTGCCGGCGGCCTTATCCGCTGCCTTGTCGGCAGCGGCCTTCCCCCCACCGAACGATTCACGCAGCCGACGCGCGACCGGCGCCTCTACCGTCGACGACGCCGATTTGACGAATTCGCCCTGTTCGCTGAGCCGGGCGAGAACTTCCTTACTGGTAACACCGAGTTCCTTGGCCAACTCGTGTACGCGGGCCTTGCCTGCCACTACTTCTCCTGTCCATGAGGCGACAGCGGTGGTGGGCCGCGCCTCGGGTTTAGCTATGACGCATGGTCATCGGGACTTCACGGTGTGCTCATGTTCTTTGCTACCTGTTCTGTTGCCGGGTGGGTCGAGCGTCCTTAGAAGTTCCAAGTGCTCGACCACCGCGGACGTGTCCGGTGAACCGGCGATGCGCAGCGCTCGGGCGAAAGCTCGCCGCCGGATCGCTTCCCGCGCGCATCGCGGATCGGGATGCAGCCATGCACCCCGCCCCGGAAGGCTACCCGCTGGGTCAACGATCACGGCATATTCGCCGTTCCCGGTCGACACAGCGACCACGCGAAGCAGTTCGACGGCCAACTCTCGCTTTCGGCAGCCGACACACGTTCGCACCGGCCCATCGGTGCGCCGATGCCTGCGTGCATCAGTCGCCGAAGTCTCGCGCTGGATCACGGCTCAGTCTACCGTGATCGAACCGTTGGTCAGAACCACCCGGGCGAGCTAGCCCACGTCAAGCTCGTCGGCGTCGGGCAGCGACGGGCGCGTGGTAGCGGGACGGTCCAGGTAGAACACCGCGGTGGAGGCGATGTCGTCGTGCAGCGGCTGGTAGCGACCCCGCGACGTCCACCCGAGCGCTTGGATGTCCACCCGCAGCTCAGCATGGAAGTGGACGGGGTCCAGCAGGTGCCAGCGGTACATGCCGAACCGTTGCTGGCTGCGGTAGAGCCCGTCCGGGCGGATGATCTGATGCAGGCCGAGAAACGGCGTCGAGTAACCGGTGTAGCCCTGGCCTGGCACGTCGAAATTCCAGGCGCCGCCGAAGTAGTCCTCGGTGCCGGTGCCGCAGATCGTGGGAAACTCCTCGTCGCCGTCGAGGTAGAACTTAACTTCGCCCTCACCCCACCAGCCGGGGCGATTCACGCCCCAGGCCAGGTAGGTGCCCACATACTTGCCCGCGCCGTGCACGCGGTCGAGGATCGGATGCACGCTGCCGGCGGGCAGCGGGTTGCTGCGGCGGAACTGGCTGTGCAGATAGCCGGCGCCGGCCATGTCGGTTTCGAAGTCCACGTCGATCTCGTAGCTGATCTGGTAATAGACGGTGGCGGTGTGCGGCGCGCGGTTCTCCAGTGTCAAACGGGCGTGCCGCGGCGCGGGCATCGGCCAATAGCTGTTGAAGCCGCCGTGCGGGTTGACCGCGACCGGCACCGAGGACAGCTGGGCGAACTCACACCAGCCCTGGCCGAAGAAATCGCCAAGCGGCACCTCGACCGCGGGCTCATCGGCGCCGTCCCAATAGCAGCGCAAAATAATACTGCGCCAGTTGCTGTGGTCCGTGGTCAGCCAGATGTGCGTGATCAGCGCCGGTCCCTCGATGGCGGCCAGCTCAAATGTGGTGTGCCCGTCAATGTGGACGCTCGGCGAGATCTTCCAGCCCCGCCCCAGGTCGGCCGCGGCGGCCGCGCCGGTGCCGTCGACGGCGCGGCCGCCGCCGCCCTTGCCCCCGTCGAAGTTCTCCGGGCTAATCGACCGAGACTGGGCGCCGCCCAACCGTGCCAGCGAACGCAGATCGATCATGCCGGTGCCCGGGCTAGCGGTCGTGGGCCATCCCGTGGCTGGCGCCGTGCTCGGGTTGAGCCGCCGGATGTGTCGGCGTATCACCCCGGATATCGATGCGCCAGCCGGTGAGCCGCGCCGCCAGCCGGGCGTTCTGCCCCTCCTTGCCGATGGCCAGCGACAACTGGAAGTCGGGCACCACCACCCGGGCGGCCCGCGCCGCCTGGTCGATAACCGTCACCGAGACCACCTTCGCCGGCGACAACGCGTTGGCGACGAAACGTGCCGGATCCTCGTCGTAGTCGATGATGTCGATCTTTTCCCCGGAAAGCTCGCTCATCACGTTGCGCACCCGCTGGCCCATCGGGCCGATGCAGGCACCCTTGGCGTTGAGGCCGGCAACGTTGGATTTCACTGCGATTTTCGAGCGGTGACCGGCTTCCCGGGCCACGGCGACGATCTCCACCGACCCGTCGGCGATCTCGGGAACTTCCAGCGCAAACAGCTTGCGCACCAAGTTGGGGTGGGTGCGCGACAACGTGATCAGCGGCTCGCGGATACCGCGGGTGACGCCGACCACGTAGCAGCGCAGCCGGTCGCCGTGCTCGTACACCTCGCCGGGGACCTGCTCGGCGGCCGGGATCACGCCCTCGGAGCCCTTCGTCTCGCTGCCCAGCCGCACCACGACCAGGCCGCGGGCGTTGGCACGGCTGTCACGCTGAATCACTCCGGCGACGATCTCGCCCTCCCGGGTGGAGAACTCGCCGTAATTGCGCTCGTTCTCGGCGTCGCGCAACCGCTGCAGGATCACCTGGCGCGCGGTGGTGGCCGCGATCCGGCCGAAACCCTCGGGGGTGTCGTCCCATTCGCTGATGACGTTGCCGTCGTCATCGGTTTCGCGGGCGATCACCCGTACCGCACCGGTCTTGCGGTCGATGTCGATACGCGCGTCGGGCTGGTGCCCTTCGGTGTGCCGGTAGGCGGTCAGCAGCGCGGATTTGATGGTCTCGACCACGACATCCACCGAAATCCCTTTGTCCGCTTCGATCGCGTGCAGCGCGGCCATGTCGATGTTCATCAGCGCCGCTCCTCCTCACCGCCACGCTGTGCATGGTCGCCGGCGCGGTTCATGTTGCAGCCTCCGTTGCCACGCCCCCCACTCGCGGTCGCCAACTCCAACTCCCGTGGAGCGGGTGGCGAAAACTCGACCTGCACAACGGCTTTCGCGATGTCATCCAGCGCCACTTCGCGCACCGTCCAATCGCGGCCGCGGTCGTCGCGGACTACGAGCACGATCGTGTCGCCGCGCGTCTCGCCGGCCCGGCCG
>Ga0209061_1004059_pt1 | contig 14693 bp, 14 predicted proteins | sample Coa_R1_10_FD_187157 | JGI IMG/M metagenome (GOLD analysis project Ga0209061, IMG submission 187157) | Surface soil microbial communities from Centralia Pennsylvania, which are recovering from an underground coalmine fire - Coalmine... | ecosystem: Environmental > Terrestrial > Soil >...
TTTTCGCTGCCATCGAGAACGAGAAGCGGCGACAGCGGCTCGGTCTGGAGATGATTGCCTCGGAGAACTACACCAGCCCGGCGGTGCTGGAGGCGGTCGGTTCGGTTCTCACCAACAAGTATGCGGAGGGTTATCCCGGCAACCGTTACTACGGCGGCTGTGAATACGTCGATGTTGTCGAGAGCCTGGCGATCGAGCGGGCGAAGGCGCTCTTCGGCGCCGAACATGCCAACGTGCAGCCGCACGCGGGCGCGCAGGCGAATATGGCCGCCTACTATGCGCTGCTCGAACCGGGCGATACCGTGATGGGTCTCAGCCTCGCGCAGGGTGGGCATCTGACGCATGGCCTGCCGGTCAACTTTTCGGGCCGCTATTACCATTTCGTCCCGTACGGCGTGAACCGCGAGACGGAGACGATCGACTACGATGAGCTGGCGCGCCTCGCGCGCGAGAGCAAGCCGAAGCTGATCGTCGCCGGGGCGACGGCCTACCCACGCCTGCTCGATTTCGCCCGCTTCCGCGCCATCGCCGACGAGGTCGGCGCGATGCTGATGGTCGATATGGCGCATATCGCCGGCATGGTGGCCGCCGGGTTGCACCCCACGCCGGTGCCGTATGCCGACGTGGTGACCACCACGACGCACAAGACGCTGCGCGGGCCGCGCGGAGCGCTGATCCTTTGCCGCGAACAGTACGCTCGCGCGATCGACCGCGCCGTCTTCCCCGGCCTCCAGGGTGGGCCACTCATGCATGTGATCGCTGGCAAGGCTGTGGCGCTGCGCGAGGCGATGCAACCCTCCTTCCGGGCATATCAGGAGGCCGTGCTGGCCAACGCGGCGGTACTCGCTGCGGCGCTGCAGGAGGGTGGCTTGCGGGTCGTCTCTGGCGGGACGGATACGCATCTCCTGCTCGTCGATCTGACGGCGCTGAACATGAGCGGTAAGAAGGCGGAGCGGCTGCTCGGCGAGGCGGGCATTACCGTGAACAAGAATGCCATCCCGTTCGATACCCGGCCGCCCGCGGTGACAAGCGGCATCCGCATCGGCTCGCCAGCGCTTACCACGCGCGGTATGGGCACGGGCGAGATGCGTACGATCGCCGGCTGGATCCTCGATGTCCTGAAGAGTGGCGGCGACGAGGCGGTGATCGCGCGCGTGCGCCGCGAGGTCGAAGCGCTCTGCGAGCGTTTCCCCGTGCCCGGCATCCCGGCGTGAGGACTCTAGCCGCGCAACTTGATACGCTATGACGGCTCCGCTCTCGTCGCGGAGCCGCACAATGTTTATGATGTGCAGGCTGGCAGCGCTGCGCCGCCGGCCGGAGGGTGGTGGATGCCAGAGTACGAGCTGGTCACGGTTTACAGTCCGCAGATTCCGGACGAAGAGCTGCCGCAGGCGCTCGAACGGCTGCATAGCTTCGTCACCGCGCGCGGTGGCGAGGTCAAAGCCGTCGATCACTGGGGTCGGCGGCGGCTAGCGTATCCGATCCGCAAGTTCAACGAGGGCAACTACGTCGTGACGCAGCTGGCGCTCGACGCGCCGCGCGTTGCGGAGCTGGAAGCAAACTTGCGGATCTCGGAGGAGATCATTCGGTACCTGCTCGTTCGTACGGATGCGTGAAGGACGGCCGGGGGCGGATCGGCACGTCGCAGGACGGGTACGGTTTTGAGCGAGACGTCAGGCCAGGGAGTGAGTGCGCGAGGAGTCCCGCGATGGCAGGTCTGAACAAAGTCATGATCATCGGTAATCTCGGCAAAGACCCGGAGATCCGGTTCACGGCGAACGGCAACTCCGTGGCGACGTTTCCGGTCGCGGTCAGTCGGCAGGTGCCCACGCCCGATGGCGAGCGGCGCGAGGAGACCGAATGGTTCAACGTTGTTGCCTGGAACAAGCTCGCCGAACTGTGCAGCCAGTATCTGCAGAAGGGTCGCCGCGTCTACGTGGAGGGCCGGTTGCAGACGCGCTCGTGGGAAGGACAGGATGGCCAGCGCCGGTACCGCACCGAGGTGATCGCCAGCGAGGTGCAGTTCCTCGATAGCGGCCGCGACGCCGCCGCCACTCGCCCGCGCGAGAGCGATACCGGCGACTTCGCCGAGCCGGAGGACCTCCCGTTCGAATAGGCGCGCGAGAATCGCGTGAACGACGATAGCAGCGAGGATGACGACTGTGACGATGCAGCAGGAACCCATCAACGGCGGCACGCCGAGCGCACCCGCGCAGTCGGGGGCAACGACCGCAACGCGCCAGAAGCGCCGCCCGCGGTATATCCCGCGCCGCAAGGTTTGCTACTTCTGCGTCAACCACGTCGATGTTATCGATTACAAGGACGTGGCGCTGTTGCGCAAGTACGTTTCGGATCGCGGTAAGATCGAGCCGCGGCGCAAGATGGGCACCTGTGCCAAGCATCAGCGCGTGCTGGCCACGGCGATCAAGCGCGCGCGGCATCTGGCGTTGCTCCCCTTCACCAGCTCGCACATGCGGGAGGATGCCCTGCTGGGCTGAGACGAGAAGCCGTAGGCGCGCTGGCTCGAGGCGCTGACCTCCGCTCTGCGAGCCGCGCGCCCGAAGACGCTTGACCCTCAAGCAGCGATCGCCTCAAGGAGCGGTCTGTGCCCGATAAGGCCACGAGCAGCACGCCACGACCTCAATCGCCGCGCGCGCGTCCCGCCCCAGCGCGCCGCCCTGCGCGGAACGTCGCCCAACACGTGCGCGCGACTGCCCGGACGACCGATCAGGGAGCACGGCTCGCCTGGACCATCGGCGGTGGGCTGGCGGCGTTGATCGTGATCCTGGTCGCGATCGGCTGGTACAACGACAACATCGGTCCGGGGCGGGAGACGGCGATCCGCGTTGGCAAGCACAACCTCAGCCTGGCGTACTACCGCGACCGGCTGAAGGCACAGGCGGTTGAAAACGGCGATGGCTCGCAGACCGACGCGGCGCGTCAGCTCTCCACGGTGACGCAGACTCTCGAAGAGGAGCAAGTGTACCTGCAGCGCGCGTGGGCGCTGGGCGTCACTGCCTCGGATCAGGAGATTGCGGCGCAGATCGCGCAGATCGTCCACGTGCCTGTGCAGAACGGCAAGATCATCGACGCGGCGCAGTACGACTTCGAAGTCCGCGCTTATCTGGAACGCACTGGCCTCTCTCTGGATGAGTTGCGCGAGATCGCGCGCGCGGAGGTCCTGCAGCAGAAGGTCGTCGATCACTTCCAGGCGACGCTACCTACGCAGGCGCTGGCGATCCAGGGCATCCAGTTCGTCTTCGACAGCCTTGACAAGGCGCAGGCGGCGCAGAAAGAGCTGGAGACCGGCGCGACGATCTACGACTTGCAGTCGGAGCTTAATCAGGACGCATCCAAGGGCTCCGCGTCGCCGCTGGACTGGACGTACGTCGGCTTCGGCGTGCTGCCGCGCCCGATCGACGTGGCCGCGCAGCAGTTGCAGCCGGGCGAGGTGAGCACGATCATCGAAGTCCCGGCCGATCCGACCGATCCCACGTCGAAGTCACAGTGGGAAATGCTCGCGGTGACCAACAAGGACCCGAATCATCCCATCACCGATAGCGCCAAGTCGCAACTTGCACGCTCCGAAGCGTCGCTCTGGTTCAACCAGCAGAAGACAGCGCTCGGGGTACATTCGTTGCTCGATCTGAACAAGGAGCGCTGGGCGGTGCAGCATACCGGCCTGCCGTTGCAGCCGCCGCCGACACCGACACCACCCGCTAGCGCGCCGAGCGCGCCGGCTATCAACCCTGCCGTGCCCGGCGGTCAGGCGGGTCCGCAACCCCCAGCGCCATCCGCTCCGGCGGCGCCCAATGCGACACCCTGAGATGGACGCAGCAGCCCAGATCGGTATTGCCCTGCTCGGTGTGGGCGTTGTGGGTGGAGGCGTGGCGACGATCCTCGCCGAACGCGCCGCCGAGTACGCCCGCCGCGTGGGCCGACCGCTCGTGCTGCGGCACCTGCTCGTGCGCGATCCCGATAAGCCCCGGCCGGCCAGCGTCGATCGCGCGCTGCTGACGACCGATCCGGAGGAGATCTTCGCCGACCCGCACGTGCAGATCGTGATCGAAGTGATGGGCGGTGAGCACCCGGCGCTGGAGTACATCACGCGTGCGATCACCAGCGGCCGCCACGTCGTAACCGCCAACAAAGAGGTGATGGCGAAGCACGGCTCCGAGGTACTGACGCTCGCACAACGGCATGGCGTCGTGGTGATGTACGAGGCGAGCGTCGGTGGCGGTATCCCACTGATCGCGCCACTCAAACGCGATCTGCTCGCCAACGAGCTGATCGAAGCACGGGCGATCATCAACGGTACAACGAACTATATCCTTACGCGCATGGCCTACGAAGGCGCGGACTTCGCCGAGGCGCTGCGTGCGGCGCAGGAGCTGGGCTACGCCGAGGCCGACCCAACCGCCGATGTCGAAGCGTTCGACGCGGTGTACAAGCTCGCCATTCTGGCCAGCCTCGCTTTTCGCACCGAGGTGCGCCCCGAGCAGATCTACCGCGAGGGGATCACGAAGCTGACGGCGCGCGATTTCCGCTATGCCACCGAGCTCGGTTACGCGATCAAGCTGCTTGCTATAGGCCGCCGCCGGCCCGAGGGGATCGAGGCGCGCGTACACCCGGCGCTTATTCCGCTCTCGCAGCCGCTTGCGAAGGTCGATGGCGTCTTCAACGCCGTGCAGCTCGAGGGCGATCTGCTCGGCACAGTGCTCTTCCAGGGACGCGGCGCCGGTTCGATGCCCACAACCAGCGCTGTCGTTGCCGATCTTATCGACGTGGCACGCGCGCTTGCGCAGGGGAAAACAGAGCCATTTCCCTGGCTGCGTGATGGCCCGTGCCCCGTCTTGCCGATGGATGGCGTGCGCACGCGCTATTATGTGCGCGTGCAGGTCGCCGATCGAGCGGGCGTGCTGGCGAAGATTACGCGTGTTCTCGGCGAGCGGCACGGGATCAGCATCGCCTCGATCATCCAGAAGGAAACCGATGAGGCGGCGCAGACGGCAGAGCTTGTGATCATGACGCACGAGGCGGTCGAGGCTGCCGTGCAACAAGCGGTGCGCGAGATGGCCGACCTCGATGTCGTTGCCGGCGTCGGCAACGTGGTGCGCGTCGAGGGCTGAAGTCGTGACGACGAGCAACGAGCGCCAGGGGCAGCAGCTCGCGGCAACGCTCGCCTGGCTCGAAGACACGGTGCGCGAGAACAAGAGCCAGATCGCGCGTCTTGGCCAGGCGCTCGAACAGGCGCAGGGCCAGGTGTGGGAGCTAACGCAGCGTCTGCAGAAGGCCGAAGAAGCCGCTGCCTCGCTCGCGCATGAGCTCGGCGTTGCTCCTCGCCTCGACACGGAGCTGCGCCAGATGGCCGACAAAGTCACGCGGCTTGAAGAGCGATCGAGCGCGATCGAGGCACGCGTGCAGGAGACGGTGCGGCTGATGCAGATCGAGGCAGAGCATGTCCGTGCCGAACTAAGCGAGCTGATCAAGCGCGTCGACGCCTGGGAGAGGCCTGCACAAACGTGGGCGACGCGGCTCGAGACGTTCGAGGAGATGGCGCGTCGCGGCCAAGAAGCGACAACGGCCGTGCGCCAGCGGCTGGACGAGATCGAGCGGTACATCGAGACCACCGACCAGCGCGTGCAGCGCTTGGCCGACGTGCTGAAACGTATCGATAGCGAACTGACGCTCCTGACCAGCGAGCTGGAGGCGTTGCAAAAACAGGAGGCGGCGCACAACGATCGCTTCCAGGTGCATACCGAGGCGCTGCGGCGGCTCGAAGAGCAACTCGTCGTTGTCGCGGAGCAGGCCGATGCGCGCCGCGAGTTCGCCGAGAAGTTCGAGCTGCATCGCACGGGGATTCGCCGCAGCGAAGAGCGGCTGAACCTGCTCGAGGCCATCGCCGATGAGGTACGCGCGCGGTTCGATGAGATCGGGCGCGCGCTTGCGTTGATGGAGACGCGCGAAGGCACAACCCGCGAGCGGTTGAAACAACTCGCCGAGGAGATCGCCTCTTTCCGCGCGCACCTGGCCGAGTACTTCGGCAAACTGACTGCGCTAGAGGAACGGCAACGCCGGCGGCGAATCGAAGAGATCGAACGCGAGATCCGGGAGCTGAAGGTCCATGCATACCGGCCGCCCGAGGAGTAACGGTCGCGAGGGGGTGCTGCGACGGTACGCCGACCGTCTACCCGTGACCGAGGCGACGCCCGATGTGACCCTCGGTGAGGGGAACACACCGCTGGTGCGCGCGCGGCGGCTGCACGAGCTGGCCGGCTGCGCTGCCGTGTATCTCAAGCTCGAGGGATGCAATCCAACAGGCTCCTTCAAAGACCGCGGGATGGTGGTGGCCGCGGCACGCGCGTACGAACGTGGCGTGCGCCACATTATCTGCGCCTCTACTGGCAACACCAGCGCCTCGGCCGCCGCGTATGCCGCCGCACTGGGCATGCGCTGCTACGTCGTCGTGCCCGAAGGGTACGTGGCGATGGGGAAGCTGGCGCAGGCGGTGGCCTACGGCGCGACGATCCTGGCGATCGAGGGAAACTTCGACGCCGCGCTACGTATCGCGCGCGAGATCGCCGCGCGGCATGAGGATGTCGGTCTGGTCAACTCGCTCAACCCAGATCGTATCGAAGGGCAGAAGACGGCCGCGTTCGAGATCGTCGATGCCCTCGGCGATGCTCCCGATATCCTCTGCCTGCCGGTAGGCAATGCAGGCAATATCACGGCATACTGGCGCGGTTTTCGCGAGTATGCTGAGACCGGACCGGCGACACGCCGCCCGGCGTTGTGGGGGTTCGAAGCCGAGGGAGCCGCGCCGATTGTGCGCGGTGAACCGGTCGAAAACCCGGAAACGTTCGCCACGGCGATCCGCATCGGCAATCCAGCGAGCTGGCAAGGCGCGCTGCGGGCGCGCGACGAATCGGGCGGGTTGATCGCAGCGGTGAGCGATGATGAAATCTTCGCCGCGTATGCCCTGCTCGCGCGCGAAGAGGGCATTTTCGTCGAGCCGGCCTCGGCCGCGAGTGTGGCTGGGCTGCTGAAATGCGCGCGCGAGGGCAAACTGCCGGCCGCGGCGACGGTCGTCTGCGTGCTGACGGGCACAGGGCTCAAAGACCCGGATAGCGCGCTGCGGATCGCGCCGCGCAAGCACCTGCTCCCTGCGCAACTCGATGCGATCGAGCGCGTTCTCGCGCTGCACTGAACGCGCCGCTTACTCCCCACTCTGTGCGTGCGTGTTACCCTCCTTTCGGAGGCGGCCCGCGACGTCGCGCCCGTCCATCGGCGTGCCGTTCCTTCTCCACCTATCCTACGAAGCGGGCCGGAACAACGCGGCAGGAGGCGGTTGCGCTCGAACTGTGCTCTGCTGGTCCCCTAGCGGAGCGATGTGCAACTATAATCGAACAGGTGGGGTACCTTGGCGCTCGACGAGTCCCTTTTCCAGCTACCTTCAGCGGACGGCTCTCCTCGTCGTTTCGATCGCGAGCGCGTGATCGCGGCGGTGATCGAGCTGCTGCGTGCCCTCGGCGAGGATCCCGACCGCGAAGGCCTGCGCGATACGCCGCGCCGCATCGCCGATATGTACGCCGAGATCCTCGGCGGCATGTGGATCGACCCGCGCGAGCCGTTGACGGTCCGCTTCACCGAGGGGCACGACGAGCTGGTGCTACTACGCGACATACCTTTCTACTCGCTGTGCGAGCATCATTTCCTGCCGTTTCACGGCGTCGCGCACGTGGGGTACATCCCGAACGGTGGGGTGGTTGGCATCAGCAAACTAGCGCGCGTGGTCGAGATCTTTGCGCGGCGGCCACAACTACAAGAGCGCCTGACGAGCCAGATCGCCGATTGCATTCTGGAGACGCTGCACCCGCAGGGCGTCGGCGTCGTTGTGGAAGCGGAGCACCTGTGCATGACGATGCGCGGCATCAAAAAGCCTGGAAGCCGTATGGTGACATCGGCGGTGCGCGGTACCTTCGCCGCCAACGATGTTGTGCGATCGGAGTTTCTCACGCTCGTGCGCGGCGGGCGTGATGGCTAGAGGCAATGTTATGGACGCCGACCGGCCGCGGCTGGCGGTGATCAGCTTTCATACCTCGCCCGTGGCAGTGCCGGGCCGCCGCGACGCCGGCGGCATGAATGTGTACGTGCGCGCCTCGGCACAGGCGCTCGCCCGGCATGGCTATGCGCTCGATCTGTTCACGCGGCAGGACGGCTCTGGTCCGCCGGTGGAAACGCTGGCTGAAGGTGTGCAACTCGTTCGCATTCCCGCCGGGCCAGCTCGCCCGCTGCCCAAGCAAGCGCTGGCGGCGCTGGCGCCGGAGTTCGCGCTCGGCGTGGCGCGCTTCCGCATGGACCAGGGCCTGCGTTACGCGCTGGTACACAGCCACTACTGGCTATCGGGGCTAGCGGGGATGCGGCTGGCGCGCCGCTGGAACGTGCCGCACATCGCCATGTTCCACACGCTGGGCGCGGTGAAAAATCGCGCGCGTCTGGGCGAGGCGGAGCCGCCGGCGCGCATCGCTGGCGAACGAACCGTTGCGCGTGCAGCAGATCGCATCGTTTGTGCGACGGTGCACGAGCAAGGGCTGCTACGCCGTCTCTACGGTGTTGATGCGGACAGGACCGCTGTCATCCCCTGCGGTGTCGATACAACGCTGTTCAGACCGCGCAACCGTGCAACCGCACGGGCCCATCTGGCACTTCCGGCCGACGAGCGGATCGTCCTCTACGTCGGCCGCATCGAGCCGTTGAAGGGGTTGGATGTGGCGGTGGACGCGCTGGCACGGCTCGGCGATCCGGCGCCGCTGCTGCTGATCGTGGGCGGAGACGACACGGCGCAGCCGGAGATCGCGCGGTTGCGGGCCCTTGCCGCCACGCGCCGTGTGGCGGAGCGGGTGCGCTTTGTGCCCGCCGTGCCGCAGCAGCTTCTACCGCTGTATTACGCCGCCGCCGACCTCTGCATTGTGCCGTCGTACTACGAGAGCTTCGGCATGGCCGCGCTGGAGGCGCAGGCGTGTGGCAGGCCGGTGGTGGCGTCGCGCGTTGGTGGGCTGACGGATGTCGTGCGCGATGGCGTGACGGGCTACCTCGTGCCCTGGCATTGCCCCGAGCCGTTTACCGAGCGGCTCGATCTGCTGCTGCGCAACGACGCACTGCGCGAACGGATGGGGCAGAGCGCACGCGAGCACGCGACGCGCTTTGCCTGGCCGGCGATCGCGCGCCGGCTGGAGGCGCTCTATGCGGACGTGACCGATCGGCGCGCGCGGGAACTCTGCCATCCCGATCGCTGGGTTGGCGCGCACGAGATGTGCCATGTCGCCTGAGAAGCGGCAGCGACGCGGACAGCAGCGCGCCGCGCTCGGTATTTTCGCCCATCCGGACGATGCTGAGTTTCTCTGCGGCGGCACGGTGGCGCGGCTGTGCGCAGCCGGCTGGGACGTGCGCTACGTGATTGTGACCAGCGGCGATAAGGGGACGAAGGACCCTGCCCTGACACCGCCGATGCTTGCGGAGATGCGCGAGCGCGAGCAGAGCGCCGCGGCGGCCGTGCTCGGTGTGCGCGAGTGCGTCTATCTGCGGCTGCCGGATGGCTTCGTCGAAGATGATGTGGCCTTGCGCGGCCAGATCGTGCGGCTATTGCGCCGCTACCGTCCCAATACCGTCATCACGTGGGATGGTTTTCGGGCGGGCTTCAACCATCGCGACCACCGCAACGTGGGCCGCGCGACCTACGATGCGCTCTACCCGGCGGTACGTGATCCGCTCTACTATCCGGAAGACATCGCCGATGGCCTCGCGGCGCACAAGGTCGGCGAACTGCTGCTGGCGGGCACCGATAAGCCCGATTACTACGTCGATATCGCTGATGTGCTGGAGACGAAGGCACGAGCGATTTATTGCCACACGAGCCAGATTCAGGCACAACCATGGGAAGAGTTCTGGCGTGGCTACCTGCAGCGTGCGATCGATGCGGGCCGGCGTACCGGCACGCCGTTCACCGAGGCGTTCCGGCGCATTACCATGAGGACGTGACGGGCATCCGTCTGGAGCGCCTCACCCCGGCGGCTCCAGCGGAGCGTGCGAGCGGCCTGCGCGAGACCGGGCGCGGGGAGGCCGCGCAGGAGCGAGGGGGATGGGAACTCTGGAGTCGCTTTCCATCACGCTGTCCTGGTGCGGGCTGATCGCGACCGGGGTCTCGGCGGCGCTGTATCCGCTGGCGGCGTTCGGGCGGCGCGTCGTTGTGCGGCAGGCGGCGACGAACGTGGGCACGGTCACGGTAACGGAGAAGCAACCGTTGCCGCCAATCGTCGGGCGCCTGGCGACGTGGGCGGCATGGGTAGCGCTCGCGTTCATGATCGTCTACATGGGCGTGCGCACGGCGGCGACGGGGCACCCCCCGTACTCCGACATGTTCGAGTATCTGAACGCCTTTGGTGCGCTGACGATCGCGATGTATGTGCTTTTCGAGCGGAAGTACCGTCAGCGTGTGCTGGGCGCGGTGGCGATGCCAGCTGCGCTGGTGATCTTGATCCTCGCCCATGCCCTCTTCTCGCCAAAGGTGGAAGCGCTGGTACCGGCGCTACAGGCTAATCGGCTGCTGGCGCTCCATGTGGCCTGCATGGTGATCAGCTACGGCGCGCTGACGGTGGCGGGCGCGGCGACGATCCTCTACCTGGTGCAGACGGATCGCAACCGCTTCGAACGGCTCCCCAGCGCGCGCGCGCTGGAAACGCTGACCTACCGCGCGGTGCTGGTGGGCTTTCCGTTGCTGGGGCTGGGGATCGCGCTCGGCGCATACTGGGCCAATCGTGCCTGGGGCCGGTACTGGGGCTGGGATCCGAAGGAGACGACGGCGCTGGTGACCTGGCTGGTGTTCGCGGGCTACCTGCATGCGCGCAGCTTGGCAGGCTGGCGTGGGATGCGCGCTGCGGCGATCGTGCTACTTGGCTTTGCGCTGATTTTCTTCAACATCTTCGTCGTCAACTTCTGGATCGCCGGCCTGCACTCGTACATGGGGTCGTAGGCTGCTCTCTTCCGGGAGGTCGGGAGGCGAGGCGGTCAGCGCCGTAGTTGACACATGCCGGCCGCAGTTTCTACACTGCGAAGGCTGAACAGGTCCAGCCGCACACGGTCGGACGCCGAAAAGCGACAACGGCACGGCACAGGTGGGGCGTGAACGAGCGAACCCACGCCGGGCTGGCTCGGGAATAGCGGTGTCCGGCCGATCGTTGTGACTCGCAGGAGTAGGCGCCTTGCCCACGATCAATCAGCTTGTCCGGAAGGGGCGGGCCAAAGTCGAGAAGAAGACCAAGGCGCCCGCGTTGCGGTTTCGGTACAACGCGCTGACGAACCGCACGACGCGCGGGCCGGGCTCGCCGCAGAAGCGCGGGGTGTGCACGCAGGTGCGCACTGTGACGCCCAAAAAGCCGAATTCAGCGCTGCGCAAAGTGGCGCGCGTGCGCCTGACCAACGGCATCGAGGTCACGGCGTACATCCCGGGCGAAGGGCACAACCTGCAGGAGCACAGCGTGGTGCTCATCCGTGGCGGCCGCGTGAAAGACCTGCCCGGTGTGCGTTACCACATCATTCGTGGTGCGCTCGACGCGCAGGGTGTCAACGGCCGCAAGCGGGGCCGCAGCAAGTACGGCACCAAGAGCGCGAAGAAGTAGCAGCAGGTGCGCCCGGCATCGCCGGGCGCATGCATGGTACGGGGTCGATTCGGAGCAGAGGTCTGGCGCGCGGGTGATGAGCAGCGCGCGTCTGGCAGGAGAGGCAACATGCCGCGGCGTGCCAAGGTTGTGCGACGCGAGGTGCTTCCCGACGCGAAGTACCACAACAAAACGGTCGCGATGTTCATCAACAAAGTCATGATGCACGGCAAGAAGAGCCTTGCCGAGCGCATCGTGTATACCGCGTTCGATCTCATCGCCGAGCGCACCAACCGTAACCCGATCGATGTGTTCGAGCAGGCAGTGCGCAACGCGACACCGGTCGTGGAGGTGAAGCCGCGACGCGTGGGCGGCGCAACGTACCAGGTGCCGATCGATATCCGCGCCGAGCGGCGTCTATCGCTGGCGCTCCGCTGGCTCGTGCGCTCTGCGCGGGCGCGCTCCGGCCACTCGATGGCCGAGAAGCTCGCCGCTGAGTTGATCGACGCGGCCAACGGCCAGGGTGCGACGATCCGCCGCCGCGAAGAGACGCATCGCATGGCCGATGCCAACCGTGCCTTCGTGCACTATCGCTGGTAGGGTGCCAGCGTTCGAGCGGGAGAGAGCAACCACTATATTTTCAGACGCTATCTCCGGATGGCGTGGCAGGCACATTCAGGACAGGACATGTCTCGTACGGTACCGATAGATCATCTGCGTAATATCGGCATTATCGCCCATATCGACGCCGGCAAGACGACGGTCACCGAGCGTATCCTTTTCTATACGGGCAAAATCTACAAGATCGGCGAGGTTCATGAAGGCACGGCCGTCATGGACTATATGGAACAGGAGCGCGAACGCGGCATCACGATCACCGCGGCCGCGACGACCTGCGAATGGCGCGGGTACCAGATCAACATCATCGATACGCCTGGTCACGTCGATTTCACCGTCGAGGTTGAGCGTTCGCTCCGCGTGCTCGACGGTGGTGTCGTCGTGTTCGATGCCGTGGCGGGCGTCGAGCCGCAGTCGGAAACGGTCTGGCGCCAGGCCGATCGTTACCACGTGCCGCGCATCTGTTTCGTCAACAAGATGGACCGCGTCGGCGCCGACTTCTGGCGCACGGTCGAGATGATCGCTGATCGCCTGGGCGCGAAGCCGGTGCCGATCCAGATTCCGATCGGCGTCGAGACCGACTTCTCCGGCAGCGTCGACCTCGTCGAAGAGCGTGCCTGGTTCTTCAGCGGCAATCGCGACGACAAGCCCGAGGAGCGCCCCGTGCCCGAGCATTTGGCCGCGCAGGTGGCGGAACAGCGCGCGCGCATGATCGAGGCGGTTGCTGAAGAGGATGAGGCGCTGATGGAGGCGTACCTCGAAGAGCGCGACCTGACGCCCGAGGATATCCGCGCCGCGCTGCGCCGCGCGACGATCGCGGGCAAGATCGCGCCGGTGCTCTGCGGCAGCGCCCTTAAGAACAAGGGCATCCAGTTACTGCTCGATGCGGTGGTCGATCTGCTGCCCTCACCCGTTGACATCCCGCCCGTGCAGGGGCACGACCCGCGCGACGAAGAGAAGATCATCGTGCGTCACGCCGATGAAAACGAACCACTGGCGGCGCTCGCGTTCAAGATCGTGACCGATCCGTTCGTTGGCCGACTGGCCTTCGTGCGCGTCTATTCCGGCCGGCTGGCGACAAAATCGCAGGTGTTGAACACGACGCGCGGCAAGCGCGAACAGATCGGCCGGCTCGTGCGCATGTACGCCGATAAGCGCGAGGATATCACCGAGGTGCTCGCCGGCGATATCGCCGCCATCCTCGGCCCCAAAGAGACGTTTACCGGCGATACGCTCAGCGATCCGAACCATCCGATCCGCCTCGAATCGATCAAGTTCCCCGAGCCGGTGATCCAGATCGCCATCGAACCGAAAACGCGCGACGATCAGGACAAGATGGGAATCGCGCTTTCCAAGCTCGCCGAGGAAGACCCGACTTTCCGCGTGACGTTCAACCAGGAAACCGGCCAGACGCTGATCGCTGGCATGGGCGAACTGCACCTGGAGGTGATCGTCGACCGGCTGAAGCGCGAGTTCAAAATCGATGCGAATGTGGGCCGGCCGCAGGTGAGCTACCGCGAGGCGATCACGCAGCCGGTGCAGAAGCGCACCCGTTTCGTGCGGCAAACGGGCGGGCGCGGCCAGTTTGCCGATGTCGAACTGCGGCTGGAGCCGCTCGAACGCGGCACGGGCTATATCTTCGAAGACAAGACGACCGGCGGCGTGGTGCCGAAAGAATACATCCCCGCCGTCAACGCCGGCGCGCGCGAGGCGCTGGAGAGCGGTCCGCTTGCTGGCTACCCGATGATCGACGTCAAGGTCACGCTCGTTTTCGGTAGCTACCACCCCGTCGATTCGTCGGAGATGGCGTTCCGCACCTGCGCATCGATGTGCGTGAAGGAGGCGGTGCGCGAGATCGGCGGGGTTATCCTCGAACCCGTGATGAAGGTGGAGGTGACGACGCCGGACCAGTTCTTCGGCGACGTGCTGGGCGACCTCAACAGTCGCCGCGGTATCGTGCAGCATACGGAGGCGCGTGGCAACGCGCAGGTGATCCGCGCGCTGGTGCCACTCGCCGAGATGTTCGGCTATACTACCGATTTGCGCTCGATCACGCAGGGGCGTGCGACGAGCACGATGGAGTTTGACCATTACGAGCCGGTGCCGCCGCAGATCCAGCAGGCACTGCTCAAGGGTAAGGGCTAAGGGGCTGAAGCGGCCCGCCCCGCGCAGCGGTGAGCAGGCCGGCGAAGCCGTGGAATGAACGCCAGCCGTCGTCGTGGGAAGCGGCGTCTCCGATTCCTTCGCCCGGTGTGGCGGGACGGCAAGACTTTTAGCGAAGAGAGGATACAGCCATGGCGAAGAAGAAGTTTGAGCGGACGAAGCCGCACGTGAACGTGGGCACGATCGGCCACGTCGACCACGGCAAGACCACGCTGACGGCCGCCATCACCAAGGTGCTGGCGCTCAAAGGCGAAGCGG
>Ga0209061_1004062_pt1 | contig 14687 bp, 14 predicted proteins | sample Coa_R1_10_FD_187157 | JGI IMG/M metagenome (GOLD analysis project Ga0209061, IMG submission 187157) | Surface soil microbial communities from Centralia Pennsylvania, which are recovering from an underground coalmine fire - Coalmine... | ecosystem: Environmental > Terrestrial > Soil >...
TGTGGTTGTCCGGGCCCATCAGCTGCGCCCGCATGATCATCGCCATCAGCCCGGCGGCCATGAAGAACGCGAACGAGGTGATCAGGTACAGGTGCCCGATGATCTTATGGTCGGTCGTCGACAGCCACTCCGCCATCACCGACCCCTTGCGGTACGGACGCTGCCCGGTGACCGGAGACGGTGCCGTCGCCGGAGCGGGAGAGGAGATCACGCTCACTGCCGGATACCGTCCCGGGACTGCGCGCCCCTGGCTTCCGGGGCGCGGGAAGAAGTGATCCTTCGACCGGCCGGGCTGCCTGTCCCGCCCGGAGCAGGGCGCCCGGAGGCGCTATGGCCAGGAGCCTGGCGGCGTAGGGGCGCGAGGTAGTGCAGCAGGCCAAGCAGCTGAGCTGTCCTGGTGATCACTGTAATCTCCCCAGAATCTGGTTTCCGGATAGTCAATTGTTTCAACTATACTGCTGAGATAAAAGAACCTGGAAGCCCGTCCAGCAGAGGAGAGATCAGTGCCGTACGTCATCGGCGAGCCATGCATCGACATCATGGACCGGGCCTGCGTTGACGAGTGCCCTGTGGACTGCATCTACGAGGGAGCTAGGTCGCTCTACATCCACCCGGACGAGTGCGTGGACTGCGGGGCGTGCGAGCCGGTCTGCCCGGTCGAGGCGATCTACTACGAGGACGACCTGCCAGCCGAACTGGAGCCCTACAAGGACGACAACGCCCGCTTCTTCGCCGAGCCGCTCCCGGGCCGGGACAAGCCGCTCGGCTCGCCGGGCGGGGCGCAGAAGACCGGGGTCATCGGCGCGGACACCGAACTGGTAGCCGCATTCCCGCGTCGCGAGACCGTCGGCTAGGCCGCCGGCCCGGCCTGCGCCACGTCCGCAAGCGCTGCCCCTGATTCCACGGGCTCACCAGCGTCGCCAGGCCGTAACCTCAGGCTGCGGCAGAGCGGTGCTGTTCCCGCCGACCACGGCGGAGGCGCTGCCGCTCATCCTCGGTTAGCCCGCCCCAGATCCCGTACTCCTGCCCGGTGTCCAGGGCGAAGCGCAGACAGGCCTCCCGCACCGGGCAGCGGGCGCAGACGGCCTTGGCCTCGGCGATCTGTATCTGTGCAGGCCCGGACGTGCCGATCGGGAAGAACAGTTCCGGGTCCTGGCCGCGGCAGGCCGCGCGAGCGCGCCAGCCGCCCTCGTCCCAGTCCTTGGCGTCAGGCCCTGTGCGGCAGCCGCCCTCATCCAGCCCCTGGGCGTTCCGCTGCTCCGCCAGCCTCGCGGCTGCCGCCCGAGCCTCATTCATCTGCCAGCCCTCCGCGAAAACCCGATTAGTGATATTTCTATGTCGTAAACCTGCGTTACCAGTTCCGGAGCGACCAGCAGTCCCCCGGGCTGGCCGGCAGCAGGGTTGCCGGCACCGCAGACCAGATCCGCCGCTCAGCCCGCCGTCAGAGCGTCACGGCCTGTGCAGTGGCTTCACCCGTCGGCACGCTGGTCAGGCCGGTGGCTTCACCGTCGGGGGACTGGTCAGGCCGGTGGCTTCCCGGCCGGCCGACATACCCGGTGCCGGACCGGGCGGCCCTGCCGGGCGCGCCGCCCAGCGAGAAGCAGTACGCGGTGACCGGACCACCAGGGCGGCGGCCATGACCAGGAACAGCAGGATCGCGATCTCGTTCAGGGAGCCGCCCCACTGCCAGGCAACGGTATTGTCGGCCCAGTCCCCGCCGGCCAGCCGCAGGACCAGCGAGGCGTGCAGCAGCACCAGCGGCAGGTAGAGGACACGGCGGAACGGCAGCTGGCGGCCGGTGACAGACGGGATGATCACCGGAGCGTGCGCGAAGATCATCGACATGACGAAGCCGAGGAAGATCGCGTGCAGCTCCGCGTCGTAGGCCGGTCCGTCGGCCATCTGCCCGATGCCGAGCCACAGCCCGCCGGCCACGGCCAGCCAGGTGTAGCCGGCCAGCAGGCCTGCGGCCATGTACCGGGTCAGGCCACGGCCGCGGATCGTGCGGCGGGCAATGTCGTAACGGGATAGCCACACGGCCAGGGCGATCAGCCCGGCCCCGGTGACCCGGATCCCGGCCGGAATGCTCCCGCCCGGCGCCGCTGCCGCGGGACCGGCAGCGAGAGACGCCAGCAGCCCGGCAGTGAACAGGCCCGCGGCGCCGGCGAACAGCAGCCGGGCCCGCTGTGAGGTGCCGGTCATGCGGGACAGCTCGAGTCTCTCGCCGGTGATGGTAAGCACGAGGAATCCGGCCAGCCATGGCACGAACCTTGAGATGTCCCAGCCCGCCAGCCAGAGCCCTGCGGCCACCACCCAGCAGACCGCCCCGGCCGCCAGCACCACGTTATGCAACGACGGCTGAATTCGGTGCACCGCAGCGAAGATCACCACCAGGACCAGGCCGCCGCAGCCAAGCAGCGCTTCGCCAACCCCGCCTGGCGCTCCGATGGCAACCGCGAGCCCGCCGGCTCCCGCGGCGGCCGGGGCGATGTACCCCCACCACTCACCGAGTGCCACCGCCCGCTCCAGCGCGATGAACGTTCCCAGGAAGCCCAGCGTCATCAGCGGGCCGTGGGCTTCGGGAAGACTGCTGATGCCGACCGGCACGGCAAGGCCCAGCCGTATCAGCGCCGCCCATAGTCCGGCAAGCAGGCATACGATTGCCATGGCCATCAGCGGCGGCACCCACCGGGCACGGCGGCGCCGTGGCGCCATCAGCGTGATCGGCGGCCGGGTCACCGCTGCCATCCGAGCTGGTCCTTGGCCCAGTCGCTCATCATCTGGTCCGGGTTCCAGGGCGGGTCCCAAACGATGGTCACGTCGATGTCTTGAACGCCGGGCGCTCCCCAGAGGCTGTCGCGGATCGCGTCCTCGATGTAGCCGCCGAGCGGGCAGCCCGGCGTGGTCAGGGTCATCCGGACCGCCGCCACCCCGTCGGCGGACAGGCGCAGGTCGTAGACCAGGCCCAGGTCGACGATATTGATGCCGATCTCCGGGTCGATGACCTCGCGCAGCAGCTCCCGCAGCAGTTGCGGGCTCGCCCTGTCGTTATCAAGCAGCGACAACAACTCTGCCGGGTCGGCGTCGGCAGTCCGGCCGGGACTCTCAGCGTTCCAGGCAGGCACGGCTGTCTCCCTCCTGTGCTCGGCGGCGCGCAACGGCTGGGCGGCTCCCGGCACGCCCGCACATTCCCGGGATCGGGAGCGCTGCGGTGCGGGCTCATGCCGGGACCGCTCGCCCGGCGGCACCAGCGCGCGCGGAGCAGCTCCGCCGGGATTACAATTTTACCGTACTCAATAGTTAAAAACAAGACTGCTGAGAAGGTTATCCGGGGCCATCCGTGCAGACGCCGTTCCTCACGATGTCGCCCGCTTGCCGCGCCGGATGGCAGGGTGCGGAATGTCCTAGCCCGTCGCCGCCAGCGGACTGGCCGCTCCGCCATCGGGTAGCAGCCGGGCGAGGTAGCGCAGGGCGGCGCCACCGGAGTGCCAGGCGCTGTCCGGCCCGATCACCGCAGGGACGGCCTGCTGCGGCATAGCCAGCCATTGCCGCCGCCACTGCCGGATCCTCTGGTAGCCCTCCGTGGTCAGCGGCCCGCCGTCGGGGGCGATAGTCCCGCCGGACCTGCGGGTAATCCGGGCCAGATCCGGGTCACGGTCCAGCGCATCTGGGAGATCCGGACTGGCCAGGCGGGCCGTGATGGGACTGGGCTGCCACATGATCGAGGTGACCAGGTGCCGTACCTCGTGCACGCTGCTCAGGTTCCGGCCCTCGGTCCAGATCAGGCTGAAGATCGTGCGCCTCAACTCGTCCTGGATGCCGTCTGCGACAGACTCAGCGTAGGCGGCAGTCAGAGCGCCGGTGTTGCTCAGGATAGGCGGCAGGCCGGCCGGTGCCTGCTCTCCGGCCAGTGCCTGCGCGCGGACCTCGGCTAGTTTCCGGTCCCATTCGGCCTGGCCGGCGGTCGCCTGCCTCCCGGCAACCGGCAGGCCAGTAACCGGGAGGCTGCGGTTGTGCTCGACGGCGCGCCAGCAGATCTCGGCGCCGGCGCGTAGCAGCCGGTCGGCCCGCTGGCTAGCCAGATAACAGCAAGGACAGTTGAAGTCACCGTAGATGATCAACCTCATCGCTGTCACATGCCCGCTGTACTTACCTCCGCTGACCTGGCGCACGGCTTTCTACCATCGGCAGGATCCGGCAGGTGAGCCATGGCCATCCGGCCCGAACCGGCAGGGCCGAAGGTCCCTGGCCGGCTCCGTCGCGTGGCTGGGCTGACTCGGGGCGGCAGGTAACCGGGTGCGGCAGCGCGGTTACCCTGCTGCGGGCCTGGCGGCCCGGCGGATCCGCCGACCGGTGATCCGGGCAGGGGGATGAGGACCGGCTCCGGCCCGGAACACGATCCCGCCTCGTGCAGCCTGCAGGTGGCCGGCGGCTGCCGACAGGAGCGAGCATTCCTGACATCACCCAGGACAATCGGGCGTGGGCGGCGCCGTTCAACTGGCAGGCCTGGGTCATAGTTTCTACTAGGTTCCTGATGTAAAATTGCGGCGTGGACGTGCAAGCACTCCTTTCGCCGGATGTGAGCATCCCGCTCGGTGAGAGCCGCGCGCGGGTGCTCGATGTGCTGCGCGCCGCCGGCGAACCGGTCGGCGTGCAGCAGGTCGCCAGCCAGACCGGACTGCATCCGAACACTGCCCGCTTCCACCTTGACAACCTCGTCGAGGCGGGCCTGGCCACGCGTGAGCCCCAGCAGCGGGCGACCCCGGGCAGGCCAAGCATGGCCTATCAGGCCACAGCCGGAGATGGCATAGCCGGACACCGCCGTTACCGGCTGCTGGCTGAGATCCTGACCACGATGATCTCCGCGGTGATGCCGCACGCCAACGATGCGGCGGTCGAGGGCGGCCGGGAGTGGGGCCGCTACCTCGCCGGGGTGGTGTCGCCCTATCAGCGGCTGGACGCCGCGGGAGCTATGGCAAAGCTGACTGGCACCATGGACGAAATCGGGTTTGCGCCCGAGATGGTCGCTCAGAGCGGTGGCTACCGGCTGCTGCTGCACCAGTGCCCCTTCCGCGAGGTGGCAGAAAGGCACCAGGACGTGGTCTGCGCCCTGCATCTCGGCCTCATGCAGGGCGTGCTGGCCCAGCTGCGGGCGCCTGTAACTGCGGACCGGCTACGGCCGTTCGCCGAGCCGAGTGTCTGCGTCGCAGAGTTCAGCGCGGAGCAGGGCCAGAGAGCCGGATCCGGCGGCCGCCGCCAGCGCGACGGTGCTGGCCGCAGGAATGAGGTTCCGCAATGACGGCCGATGTCCGTGTCCGTCGGGTTTACGACGACCCGGAACCCGGCGACGGGGCCCGGGTTCTGGTTGACCGGGTCTGGCCGCGCGGCCTGCGCAAGGACGCGGCGCGGCTGGACGACTGGGCCAAGGATGCTGCTCCGTCCACGGCGCTGCGGACCTGGTATCGGCACGATCCGGACAAGTTTGCCGAGTTCCGCCGCCGCTACCTGTCCGAGCTGGCCGAGCCCGCTCCCGGCGCGGCCGTGGACCGGCTCCGCGCGCTGGCCGCAAAGGGCCCTGTGACACTGCTAACCGCCAGCCAGGCGGTTGACATCAGCCAGGCCGCGGTGCTGGCCGGGTTGCTTCGCGGCGATACATAACGCAGGACCTGCCTGCCAGTGCGCGGGCGGTCAGCCCATGGCGGTGAGTACGCCGGACAGCCGTTCGCCGAGGTGGTCCCAGCTCGCGTCGAACGCGGCGATCCCCTGGTCCTCAAGTACATCCACGACATCGTCGTAGTCGATGCCGAGCCCGGCCAGTTCGTCCAGAATGGCCCGGGACTGCTCGTAGTTGCCGTGGATGCTGTCGGCCGGGATCTCGCCGTGGTCGGCTACCGCGTTCAGCGTGGCCTCAGGCATGGTATTCACCACGTGGGGGGCAACCAGGCCGGCGACGTACCGGGTATCCGGGTAGGCCGGGTCCTTGACGCTGGTAGAGGCCCATAGTGGCCGCTGCGGTCGCGCGCCTGCCGCTGCCAGCGCCTGCCACCGCGGCGTGGCCATGAACTGCTCATATTGCTGGTATGCGAGCCGGGCGTTGGCAATGGCGGCCTTGCCGCGCAGCTTGGCCGCCCGCACGGTACCGATCCTGTCCAGGCGCTTGTCGACCTCGGTGTCGACCCTGGAGACGAAGAACGAGGCTACGGAGGCAATTGAGGACAGGTCCTTCCCGGCCGCCCGGGCGGCTTCCATCCCGGACAAGAACGCGTCGATCACCTCGCTGTAGCGCGCCAGGGAAAAGATCAGCGTGACATTGATGCTGATTCCCTCGGCCAGGCAGGCGGCGATCGCCGGGATGCCCTGTCGGGCCGCCGGGATCTTGACGAACAGGTTCGGCCGGTCTACCAGCCACCACAGCGCGCAGGCCTCGGCCGTCGTCCGGTCGGTGTCGTGCGCGATCCGCGGGTCCACCTCGATCGAGACCCGGCCGTCCAGGCCCCCGGTCGCGTCGAAGACCGGACGGAGCACGTCGCAGGCCCACCGTACGTCGTAGCAGGTGAGCTCACGCAGCGCTTGATCCCGATCGGCATGCCGCAGCCGCAGGTCACGAAGTTGACTCGCGTAGTCATCGTTACCACTGACGGCCCGGGCAAAGATCGTCGGGTTGGTGGTCACGCCGGACACGTGTCTTTCCCGAACCAGAGTGGCGAGGCTCCCGTCGGTCAGCCGGGTTCGGCTCAGGTCATCTAGCCAGATCGACACCCCTGCGGCCTGCAGCTGTGCGAGCGCTTCTGTCATGCTGCCTCCTTGCGCTTGCGGGCCCCGGTAGTCTTCATCCGGTCACGCTCCTGGCTCATAGCACGATCCGCAGCGGCGACTCGATCAGCGTCTTCAGGGTTCCCAGGAACGCGGCACCAGTGGCGCCGTCCAGTACCCGGTGGTCGATGGACAGGGTCAGCGCCATTGTGGTGGCGATCGCGACCTGGTCGCCGCGGACGACTGGCTTGCGGATGGCGGCACCGACCGCGAGGATTGCTGCCTGCGGCGGGTTGATCACGGCGGTGAACTGTTGGATGCCATACATGCCCAGGTTGCTGATGGTGAACGTGCCGCCTGCATAGTCGTCGGGGGCCAGCCGCCGGCTGCGCGCCCTGCCGGTCAGTTCCCGGGCCTCTCGGGCGATCTCGGTCAGTGTCTTGTTGTCCGCATCGCAGATCACTGGCACGACAAGCCCGTCGTCGACGGCGACAGCGATTCCGATGTTTACGCGACGGTGGCGGAGGATCCGGTCCCCGGCCCAGGAGGCGTTGGCTTCCGGGTGTGCGGCCAGCGCCACCGCGCTTGCCCTGATCAGCAGGTCCGTGACGCTGATCCTCACATCGCTGGCACCACTCTCGTTAGCTTGGGCGCGGAACGCCAGCAGGTCGTCGGCATTGACTTCCACGGTTAGGTAGAAGTGCGGAGCCTCGCGGGCGCTCTCGGTGAGGCGCTGTGCGGTAATCCTCCGCACCGCGGACAGTTGCACCTCGTCGGCGTCAGTTGACGCGGTGGTCGGCTGTGCCGGGAGAGTTGGCGCGGTGACCCCGGGAGGCGGCGCGGTGACCCCGGGCGCGGGTCCAGCCACCCCGAGTCGGCGGACCGCATCCTCGACATCCGCGCGGACGATGCGCCCGCCGGGCCCGCTTCCGGCCAGGCCTGCCAGGTCGATGCCGTGCTCGCGGGCGACTCTGCGGGCGAGCGGAGACGTTCGACCGGGCTGCGCCGCAGACGCGGCTGCTGGCGTCGCTGCCGCCCCGGTCTGCGTGGGTGTCGCTGCCGAAGGGGCGACTGCCGCAGGTGACGGAACGGTGCCCGGCTGCCCGGCAGCAGCGCTAGCAGACGGCGGGCCGGCCGGGCCCCTCTCCGCGGTAACGGGCGCGCCAGCCCCGCCGCCGATGACTGCGATCGGGGTGCCAATCGGAACAGACTGCCCTTCCTGGACGAGGATCTTGCTGAGCACGCCCTCGTCGTATGCTTCCATCTCCATCGCGGCCTTGTCCGTCTCGATGACCGCGAGCAGGTCGCCCTTTGCGACCTGATCTCCTTCGTGCTTGAGCCATTGGCTGAGCACGCCCTCGACCATGGTGTCGGAGAGCCGGGGCATCAACACCTCGGGCATGCGGCGCCTCCTACCGTCCGAACCCGGTGGCTCTGAGGGTCTCCTGGATCACCCGAGTCAGCGCTCCAGCGTCCGGCAGGGCTGCCAGTTCCAGCGGCTTGGCGTAAGGCAGCGGTACCTCGGCAGCGGCGACCCGGCGGACCGGGGCGTCCAGGTAGTCGAAGGCTCCCTCCTGGACGGTCGCGGCGACCTCCGCACCGATGCCGTAGCTGAGCCAGTCGTCCTCGATGATCACCGCCCGGCTGGTCTTGCGGACCGAGGCGCAGATCGTGTCCCGGTCCAGCGGCCGGAGGCTGCGCAGGTCGATCACCTCAGCCGAGATTCCGTCGGCCTCCAGCCTGCGGGCCACGCCGAGGGCGATCACTGCGGCGCGGGAGTAGCCGATCAGGGTGATGTCGCTGCCCTCGCGGAGCACGCCCGCTTGGCCGATCTCGGTGACGTGCTCCCCGTCGGGCACCTCGCCCCTGGTGTTGTACAGTGCCAGGTTTTCCAGCACGAGCACCGGGTCGTCGTCACGTATCGCGCTGGCGAGCAGGCCCTTGGCGTCGGCCGGAGTCGAGGGAGCGACCACCTTCAGCCCCGGCACGTGAGCGTAGAACACCTCCAGGTTCTGGGAGTGGGTGGCCGAGAGCTGCTGCCCGCCGCCGCCCGGGGTGCGGATCACCATCGGCACTCGGACCTGACCGCCGGACACGGCGCGGAGCTTAGCCGCGTTGTTAATGATCTGGTCGATCGCCAGCAAGCTGAAGTTGATCGTCATGATCTCCACGACCGGCCGCAGACCGAGCATCGCCGCGCCGATCGCCATCCCGGTGAACCCCTCCTCGGCGATCGGTGTATCGCGAACCCGGCGTGGCCCGAATTCGGCAAGCAGTCCCGCGGTGATCTTGTAGGAGCCCTCAAAGACGCCGATCTCCTCGCCGATCAGGAAGATGTCCTCATCCCGCAGCATCTCCGCGCGCAGGGTGTCGTGCAGCGCCTGCCGGTAGGTGACCGTCGTCATCCGACCCATCCTCTCCAGCCGCAGCCGCCACTTCGCGCCATCACGCGCCGGCGGCCGGGACGCTGGCCACCGGATCGCCAGGCATTCCCCGGTACAGGCCCGGCACCGGGCTGGCGTACACACCGTCGAACAGCGTGCTCACCTCTGGCGCCGGGCTGGCATCGGCGAAGTCCACTGCGGCGGCCGCCGCCTTGTCCGCCTCGGCCTCGATCTGGGTCGCGGCGTCCTCGCCGAGCACGCCCGCTGCCGTCAGCCGGGCTCGGAACGCTGGCAGCGGATCGGCTGCCCGCGCCCGGTCGTTCTCCTCCGCCGACCGGTACTTGGCCGGGTCCACCACCGAATGCCCGCGCAACCGGTAACTGACGGTCTCCAGCAGCGCAGGCCGGTATTCGCCCCGCGCGCGTTCCAGGGCGGCGCGGGCCGCGTCGCGCACTGCCAGCACGTCGTTACCGTCGGCTCGCTGACCTTCGATCCGGTAAGCGCAGCAGCGCTTGTAGAGATCCGGCTCGGCGGAGGAGGCCTGCACGGACGTGCCCATGCCCAACTGGTTGTTGACGATCACGTACACGATCGGCAGCTGCCACAGCGCGGCCAGGTTCAGCGACTCGTGAAACGCGCCGATGTTGGTGGTAGCGTCGCCGAGCAGGCACATTACGGCCGGGCTGCCGGGCCCTGGGCCGCCGCGGTAGGCCAGTGCCAGGGCCGCCCCGGTTGCCACTGGCATCTGGGCGCCCACGATTCCGTATCCGCCGAACAGCCGGATTTCCTGGTCGAACATGTGCATCGAACCGCCGCGCCCGCCGGACAACCCGCTCGCCCTGCCGAACAGCTCGGCCATGACGCGTCCGGGGTCGGCGCCCCGGGCCAGCGCGTACCCGTGCTCCCGGTAGGTGGCGAACAGATAGTCGTCCTCGCGCAGCGCGGCCATCAGCCCCACTACAGTGGCTTCTTCGCCCAGATTAAGGTGGCAGTAGCCGCCGATCTTTGCCCGGGTGTACATTTCCGCGGCCCGCAGCTCAAATGCCCGGATCAGGGTCATCTGCCGGTAGTAGCCGCGCAGCACCTCCTGGTCTTCGTGGGCGAGGCTCCGGGAACGAGTCTTGCCCGCGCGCGCTGTGCGCCGCCGGGTATCGGCCATGCCGAGCCCTCCTTGTAGCGGATTCCCGCTGCGTTTTCGTGTCCTGGTCGGCCTAGTGCCCGGGTGCCGGGTCTTGCATGGTGAACTGGCCGGACCCGGCGTGGCATCGCGGGCACCGGCCCGGCGGGTGTTCGCCGCGCGCAGCCTCACCGCACACCCCGCACACCCACTCGGTGGTCAGCAGCACCAGCACGTCGCTGCGGCTGACAATCCCGGTCAGTCCGGCTCCTGACAGCACCGGGACCCGCCGGATCCGCCGGTCCACCAGCAGATGGCGGACATCGTCGACGTCGGTGTCCTCAGTCACGCTGATCACCGAGGATGTCATCACATCTCGGGCCACCTCCCCGGCGCGAGCAAGCAGGTCGTGCTCGCTGACCAGGCCCACCACGCCGCCGGTAGCGTCCAGTACCGGGACGGCGCTGATCCGGTTCTCCCGCAGCACAGCGGCTATCTCGCCGACGGGGGTGTCCGCGGATACCGTGATCACTGGTGTGGTCATAATCTCGGACACCCTCACCGCGATACTCCTCCTCTTGCGCCACCGGTTGCGCCTGGACGGTCCGCCGCGCCGCAGCCAGTTGCCCCGCCTATCGCTATTGTCTGCCCGCCCGCAGAGGTGTCGGCACCAGACCTTTCGGCCCGGCCTGCCAGTCCAGTCATACCAGGCCAGGACGCGCCCGGCTGCGCAGCCTTTCGCCTCCCCCAGCCCTCGATATCCGACTGCAAGGAATTTGCAAGCCTGCCAGGCGACACTGGACACCTGGGCACGCTATTCCCGGTACCGTTATCCGGCACCCGGACATGCACCTTCGGGATACCGTCGGCCGGCTGACCGTGGTGCCCGCAGAGGCAGGAAAATGCGCAGGAGAAGGAACGCAAGTCCCGGGTCAGCCGCCGGGGCAGGGCCCGGGCCACGCAGGAGGGAGGAGGGCGGCCGGGATGCGGGTCGACTACGCGAAGCAGTTTCCCGCCGGGCTGGCGGCGATGAGTGAGCTTGAGCGGGCCGTGCATGCCAGCACGCTGGAGCCGGCCCTGGTGGAACTGGTGAAGATCCGGGCATCGCAGATCAACGGCTGCACCTACTGCCTGGCGATGCATAACCGGGACGCCCGGGCCCGCGGCGAGCATGCCACCCGGCTGGATACCCTGGCCGGCTGGGCGGAGGCACCGTATTACTCGTCCCGCGAGCGGGCCGCGCTGGCCTGGTGCGAGGCGCTAACCGAGCTGCCCCGGACCGGCGCGCCCGACGAGATCTACGCCGCCGTCGAGAAGGAGTTCTCCCCGGCCGAGATCGCCGCGCTGACGTTCGCGATCGTGGCGATCAACGGCTGGAACCGGCTCGCCATGGGGCTCCGCTCGGACGTGCTGACCCTGGACGGCCTCGACCTGCCCGGCGGCGAGGCTGCGGGGACGGGCGAGGCAGAGGGATGAGCACGCCGGGGCAGGCCGGCAGCTTCGGCGCGGCCGGCCACCTAGAAGTCGATGGCACCAGCTACCGGATCTGGCGGCTGAGCGCGGTCGCCGGGTCGCGAGGGCTCCCGTTCTGCCTGAAAGTGCTCTTGGAAAACCTGCTGCGCAACGAGGACGGACGCCTGGTAACCGATAGCCAGGTGGAGGCACTGGCAAGGTGGGACCCGGCAGCCGAGCCGTCTGCGGAGATCGCCTTCACCCCGGCCAGGGTGCTGCTGCAGGACTTCACCGGAGTGCCCTGCCTGGTCGACCTGGCCGCGATGCGGGAGGCGATGGCCGCGCTTGGCGGCGACCCGGCGCGGGTGAACCCGGTGTGCCCGGTGGAGCTGATCATCGACCATTCGGTGATCGCTGACTACTTCGGCCGCCCAGATGCGCTGCAGCGCAACATCGAGATGGAGTACCGGCGCAATGCCGAGCGGTATGCGTTCCTGCGCTGGGGCCAGCAGGCACTGCCCGGGCTGCGGGTGGTCCCGCCCGGCACCGGGATCTGCCACCAGGCCAACCTGGAGCACCTGGCCCGGGTGGTGTTCACGGAGGACGGCGTCGCGTTCTGCGACACCCTCGTCGGCACCGACTCGCACACCCCGATGGTGAACGGGCTGGGCGTCCTCGGCTGGGGGGTGGGCGGGATCGAGGCCGAGGCGGCGATGCTCGGCCAGCCGCTGTCCATGCTGATCCCGAGAGTTATCGGGGTCAGGCTGTCCGGCGTGCTGCCTGACGGCGCGACAGCCACTGACCTGGTGCTGACCATCGCCGAGCTGCTCCGCTCGGTCGGCGTGGTCGGCACGATGGTGGAGTTCTTCGGCCCGGGCGTGGCTGCCGTACCGGTGGCCAACCGGGCCACGATCGGGAACATGAGTCCGGAGTACGGCTGCACGTGCGCGATCTTCCCGATCGATGAGGCGACCCTTGACTACCTGCGGCTCACCGGCCGTCCCGAGGCCCAGGTGACGCTGGTCGAGGCGTACGCGAAGGAGCAGGGGCTGTGGCACGACCCGGGCCATGTACCGGACTACTCCCAGGTGCTGGACCTGGATCTGACCAGTGTGGTCCCGTCGATCGCCGGGCCGAAACGCCCCCAGGACCGCATCGCCCTCTCCCAGGCGCCCAGCGCCTTCCGCGCGGTGCTCGGCCAGTACGCCCCGGCCGATCCGGCCGCTTCCCTGCCGGCCGCTCCCGCCGGGCTGGACGAGGCGGGCGCCGAGTCGTTCCCCGCGTCCGACCCGATCGCGGTCACCGGGGACCGGGATGGCGACAGGCCGTCCGGCCTTCCAGCCTCTGCCGCCCTGCCCGCCCGGCCGCGGCGCCCGGTCCGCATCCGGCTGAGCGGCCAGGAGGCGGAGCTCGACCACGGGGCGGTGGTGATCGCGGCGATCACCTCCTGCACGAACACCTCCAACCCCGAGGTGATGATCGGCGCCGCGCTGCTGGCGAAGAACGCCGCCGAGCGGGGCCTGGCCCCGAAGCCGTGGGTGAAGACCACGCTGGCGCCTGGGTCCCGGGTGGTCATGGACTACTACGACCGGGCCGGGCTGACGCCCTACCTGGAAGAGCTTGGCTTCAGCCTGGTCGGCTACGGCTGCACCACCTGCATCGGCAACTCCGGTCCGCTAATCCCTGCCGTCTCGGCCGCGATCGCCGAGGCAGACCTGGCCGTCTGCTCGGTGCTGTCCGGCAACCGGAACTTCGAGGGCCGGATCCACCCCGAGACCAGGCTGAACTACCTGGCCTCCCCGCCGCTAGTGATTGCCTACGCCCTCGCCGGGAGCATGGACGTGGACCTGACCTCGGAGCCGCTGGGCACCGGCAGCGACGGGCGGCCGGTGTTCCTGCGCGACATCTGGCCCTCGCAGGCGGAGGTCGGTGAGGTCATCGCCTCCTGCCTGCGCCCGGAGATGTTCACCCGCGAGTATGCGCAGGTGTTCGCCGGGGACGAGCGATGGCAGTCCCTGCCAGTCCCCTCTGGCGGGGCATTCAGCTGGGACCCGTCGTCCACCTACGTCCGCAGGCCGCCCTTCTTCGACGGCCTGACTGCCGAGCCCGGCCCGCTGGCCGACATCGAGAACGCACGCGTGCTTGCCCTGCTCGGCGACTCGGTTACCACCGACCACATCTCCCCGGCCGGCGCGATCAAGGCGGACTCGCCAGCCGGGCGTTACCTCCGTGAGCACGGAGTGGATCCCCGGGATTTCAACTCCTACGGGTCCCGGCGCGGGAACCACGAGGTGATGATCCGCGGCACGTTCGCCAACATCCGGCTGCGCAACCGGCTCGCTCCCGGCACCGAGGGCGGCTACACCCGCTACCTTCCCGGGGGCGAGCAGCTGACCATCTACGAGGCCGCGCAGCGGTACGCGGCCGAGGGAGTGCCACTGCTGGTCATCGCCGGGAAGGAGTACGGCTCCGGGTCGTCGCGTGACTGGGCCGCCAAGGGCACCGCGCTGCTCGGTGTCCAGGCCGTGCTCGCCGCGTCCTTCGAGCGGATCCACCGCTCCAACCTGATCGGCATGGGCGTGCTCCCGCTGCAGTTCGCCTCTGGCGAGGACGCGGCGTCGCTCGGGCTGACGGGGGAGGAGACGTACGACATCCGCGGCCTGACCACGGCGGGCCGCGCGGCCGGGGCGGCGGCCGGGGTCCCGGCCACCGTTGCGGTCACGGCCGCCGGGCCCGGCGGCACTCGCGAGTTCACTGCCGTCGTGCGGATCGACACCCCGGCCGAGGCCGCCTATTACCGGCACGGCGGCATCCTGCCCTACGTCCTGCGCGAGCTTGCCGCCGCCGGCACTGCCTAGACGAGTGATTCCCTATGCCTTCAGTGGTCGTAGGCGATCAGCGACCGGCTGACGGGCTGCCCGGTCTTGTTGTTGTGCCAGATCGCTGCGGTCATGGCCAGGATGCGCTGGGCGACGCGGATG
>Ga0209061_1004065_pt1 | contig 14681 bp, 10 predicted proteins | sample Coa_R1_10_FD_187157 | JGI IMG/M metagenome (GOLD analysis project Ga0209061, IMG submission 187157) | Surface soil microbial communities from Centralia Pennsylvania, which are recovering from an underground coalmine fire - Coalmine... | ecosystem: Environmental > Terrestrial > Soil >...
GGCCGAACCCCGAATGGAGCGACATGCGGCGGCGCTTCTGGATCGGCGCCGTCTTGACTGTGCCGTTGCTTGTCTTGCATATGGTGCCTCATGATCGTCTCGCAAATGCGCTCGCCTTTGGCTCGTGGCTAAACATAGGTTGGCTGCAATTACTGTTGGCCACGCCGGTCGTGTTCTGGTGCGGCGGGCCGTTCTGGGTGCGTGCTGCCCTGTCGGTGGTGCGTCTGAATCCCAATATGTTTACGCTTATCATCCTGGGCGTTGCGGCGGCCTATGGATACAGTATCGCGGCGTTGGTGTCACCGGAGGTGTTCGGCGCAGGACTGTATTTTGAGACAGCAGCGGCAATTACCGTACTCGTGCTGCTTGGTCAAATGCTGGAATTGCGGGCGCGCGGCGAGACCACGCGCGCCATCCGCCGGCTGCTCGGCCTGACGCCGAAGACAGCCCGGCTGGTTCGCCCAGATGGCCGTGAGGATGATGTGCCGCTCGAACGAGTACAGGTCGGTGACATTCTGCGTGTCCGGCCCGGTGAGAAAGTGCCGGTAGACGGCGAAGTCGTCGAGGGCCACAGCGCCGTCGATGAATCGATGCTTACCGGCGAGCCGCTGCCGGTTGAGAAAGCGCCGGGTAGCCAGGTCACTGGCGGCACCCTCAATAGCACCGGTACTCTGCTGATACGGGCCGAGCGCATTGGTGCCGATACGTTGTTGGCTCACATCGTCCGCATGGTCAGCGAAGCGCAGCGCAGCCGAGCGCCGGTGCAACGGCTTGTCGATCAAGTGGCGCGCTATTTCGTGCCGGCCGTCCTCGCTGTCGCTCTTTTGACGTTCTTCTTTTGGTGGCGTTTCGATCCCCACGCGCTGACGCTTGCTGTCAAAAATGCAGTGGCGGTGCTGGTCATCGCCTGTCCGTGTGCTCTGGGGCTGGCAACGCCGATGGCGATTTTGGTCGGCACCGGCCGCGGCGCCGAGTCCGGCGTTTTGATCCGCAATGTCGAGGCGCTGGAAGTGCTGCACCGGGCCGATATGCTGGTGGTGGACAAAACCGGCACGCTGACCGAAGGCAAGCCACACCTTGCTGTCGTCGAGCCGGCAGCCGGTTTTGAGGAGCGGGAGCTGCTGCGTCTGGCAGCTAGCCTGGAGCGCGGCAGCGAACATCCGTTGGCATCGGCGGTAGTTTCCGGAGCGACCGAGCGCGGTATCGAGCTTTCGCGCAACGAGGCTTTTCAATCGTTTACCGGACGCGGTGTAATGGGCCGCGTCGAGGGGCGAACCGTCCTGCTCGGTAATGCGGAATTCTTGATCGAGCACAGTATCCCTATCGAATCGCTGGCTACTCGTGCCGAGGCGTTGCGACAGGAAGGACATACTGTGCTGTTCGTTGCCGTCGAAGGCCAACTCGCCGGTCTGCTCAGCGTCGCCGATCCGATCCGCGCTTCTACCCCCGAGGCCATCCAACTGCTGCACGCCGACGGCTTGCGTCTGCTGATGCTGACAGGCGACAACCGCACGACCGCCGAGTCCGTCGCGCGGCGGCTGGGCATTGATGAAGTAATTGCCGAAGTGCTGCCGGCACGAAAGAGCGAAGTCGTGGCTCAGTTACAAGAACAGGGCCACATCGTCGCCATGGCCGGCGACGGCATCAACGATGCTCCGGCCCTGGCCCGCGCTGACATCGGTATTGCGATGGGCACCGGCACCGACGTGGCGATGGAGAGCGCCGGCGTCACGCTGGTGCGCGGCGACCTGCGGGCCATCGCCCGCGCGCGCCGCCTCAGCCGCTTCACCCTGTCGGCCATTCGACAAAACTTGTTTCTGGCTTTCGTGTACAACACCGTGAGCATTCCGCTGGCCGCCGTGGGATTTTTCCCGCCCATCCTTGCAGGTGCCGCCATGAGCTTGTCGTCCTTGTCGGTGATCGGCAACTCGCTGCGGCTACGGAAGAAAGCATTGTAACGGCCCATCCGGACAGATTAGGCTTCCTCTTGTCCTCATCCCCCTGGGAGACTCGATGCGCGAACTGTTCCAATCGCCCATCACTGCAACCCCCTCCGCGGAATAGCGAAGCAAGTCAAGAGCGAGGCGGCGTCTGGACGAAAAATTCGGCGAAACGCTCCTTGAACGCTTGTAGGCCGAGGTTAAAGGCCCAGACGTCGAGTCCAAGCGACAACATGCGGCAGCCCATCTCGACACAGCGGCGCGCGTGCTCGGCACTAGGCGGCAGGATGGCCCAGGGAATACGGCTGGCCCGGGCAGCACGGGCCACACGCTCAATAGCCTGCCACAGATGCGGATGGTCCCACTGTCCTGGCACCCCCATCGATTGGCTAAGGTCGGCTGGGCCGATAAAGAGAAAATCAAGATCGGGAAGGGCGGCTATTTTCTCGACTTCCTCGACTGCATCCCTATGCTCGATTTGTACGCCGACAATGGTTTCGTCGTTGGCACGACGGAGATATTCGGGAAGAGACAGCGTGCCATAGCGGCCATCGACGCCGCTGCCGTTGACACCGCGCCGACCGCGCGGATGAAACTTGGCCCAGCTTAACAGCTCTTCAACCTGGCAAACGCTACGCACCATAGCGGCCATGATGCCGCCAGCACCGGCTTCCAGGGCACGCATGACAGTGGCATAATCAGTGGCAGCCAGGCGAACAAAGCTATCCAAACCACAGCCACGCGCAGCACGGGCCGCCTCCTCAATCTGCGGGACTGTCAAACCAACGTGTTCCTGATCGAACCATACCGCATCGAACCCGCCGGACCAGGCAGCCATCTCCACCAATTTCGGATGGCACAATTGGCCCAGTGCGAACACTTTGATCACGCGGTCCTGAGCCAACAACGCTTTCAGATGTGCACCCATGTTTATCCTTTCAAGAAGCCACCACGCGAGGACAAAAAAAGCTGACGAAGACACGGATCGCCCAATGTCTTCGTCAGCTTATCAGCGAAAAGTCTGGATGACGAGCTTTATCGCTTTGTTCGCGTTAGTAGCGGCCATAGCCGCCGCCATGACCGCCGCGGCGGCCGCCGTTGCCCCGGCCGCCGAAACTGCCTCGGCTGCCGCCACGCTCCTCGCGCGGACGCGCCTCGTTGACCGTGAGGGTCCGGCCATCCCTTTCCTGACCGTTGAGGGCGGCGATGGCGGTTTGCGCCTCTGCTTCGCCGTCCATCTCCACAAAGCCAAAACCTTTGGAGCGGCCGGTATCACGATCCATGATGACCTGGGCCGACTGTACGGCACCATACGGCTCGAACATCTGTTGTAACTCGCTGCTGTTGACGCCGTAAGCCAGGTTGCCTACGTAAATCTTCTTGCCCATTTGGGCCTCCTCAGAGAAAAAAACATACACCCCGGATGGGGCAAATTCACCATGACAAGGGACGAGAGAAGGCCAAATGGATGTGAGTAGCAACCAATGGAAACATTCGCAAGGCCCAAGTCAATCCTTACTCTATCAAATCGGGGCGGCGCAAGATAGAGCATAAGGAAAAAAAAGAGAAAAAAAGGTGCCCCCCTCGATTTTGGCGAGCGGAGTTGCGTCAGCCTCCGAGTAGTTTTTTTCCAAGCCCTTCCCCTTTTGCGAGGAAGGAAAAGACTGCTCGCCCGTAAGCCCTCTTACACACCCAAATCAAGAGGGACGCCCGAAAAAAAAACGTCCGCAAGCTGGCCATCTGGACATCCTGCCCTTGGTCCCTAGAATATAGAGAGGCCCTTCGTATTCGTCACCTCTGTTCAGAAAGGATCTTCACTATGCATGGCGCGCAACCAGGAGACATCGTTCGTATCCATTTCACTGGCCGGCTGGAGAACGGCGCGATCTTTGGTTCTTCGGAAGATGAAGAGCCGATCCAACTGCGTCTCGGCAGCGAGCAGATGATCGAAGGACTCGATCGTGCGCTGGTGGGCATGCACGTAGGGGACAAGAAGAGTATCACGATCCCTGCGGAAGAAGGGTTTGGGCCGCGGCGGCCGGAACTGCAACAACAGGTGCCACGGACGGCGCTGCCGGAAGGCGTGAAGGTCGGCGACCGGCTGCTGGCCCGTACCGGCGAGACGCCGCTCTACGTCTGGGTGCGCGAGCTGGACGAGGAAACGGCCATCGTGGACGGCAACCATCCCCTTGCCGGTCAAACCCTTCTGTTCGACGTGGAGGTGGTGTCTATCGAGCCGGCCATCGCGGAAGCGTGAGGGAGGCGTTTCCGAACCGCGAGCATAACAATTTTCACTCGAAGCGGGGGTTTACGCCCCCGCTTTGAGGAATTGAGAGTGCGCCTTCACTTTTCCGACTGGGTAATCAGGCGGCGAAATTCGCGCAACGCTTCTTGATCGATCCCTTCAGGCTGATGTTCCAGCAGCCAGTCCACATCTTGTAGTGCGCCGTCGCGGTCGCCGCTCTTGTGCCGCAAGATAGCACGCAAGCCGCGCTGCTGAGCGGCATCGGGAACGATGGCAAGGATCGCACTTAAATACCGCAACATCCCTTCCTGGTCCTTCTCGCGCTCGGCCACATTCAGCAGATTGTTCAGCATGCGGATAATGATAGACTTCTTATCTACGGATCTCAGATCCTCATCGCGCAGCGGCCGCTCGGTAAGGGCATGGACTTTCTTCTCTGCCTCCTCACGGCTGAGCTGCTGTCCGCCCTCGTACACGTCGATGAGCTGCGCCTCCCCCTTCGCAGGGATGTACCGCACCACGAAATGGCCAGGCAAACCGACACCCTCCAGACGCACCCCCAGCCGGCGGCCCAGTTCGATATACAGCACCGACAGTGTGATCGGAATACCCTCTCGATCGTCGAGCACTTCGGACAGATAGCTGTTGGAGCGATTGTAGTAATCGCTGCGGCTGCCGTGAAAGCCGCGCTCTGCAAACAGATATTTATTGAGTGCAGCCAAACGTGCCTTGTCGTCAGCGTTCTTCGGCAGGCGCGCGGCGATGTGCTCGGCCATGCGCTCCACCTCGCGGCGATACGCTTCCACATCCACCTCTTCGTTGTCCAGGCGAGCGATCAGCAAAGCGGCGTGCAGCAGATCGATGTTTTCTTCCTTGCCATGCAGCACGCGCACCAACTCCTCAAGGACGTTTCGCTCGTGGACAGCTCCAGCCAGCCGCCGCAGCTCCTTGGCTTCTTCCTCCAGCCGCCGCGCTCGTTGGCGCAGTACCTGCATTCCGAGCGCTCCTTCTGGAGCCAGACGCTCGACGATTGCTGCATGCGGCCTGGTTTTCGATAGGCCCTCGACCATTTTACCGATGCGCGTAACGGCATCAGCGGGAACAGCCAATGGTTTGATCTCTTTGGCTATCTGAAAACGCTTGAATTCAGCCACGGTATCGCGGAACTTGGCGAGACCGGCACGGCCCATCGTGTAAACAGCGTCGGTCGATTCGAGGGCCAGATGATCGTTGACGAAGCAGCGAATGCGGCCCTTCTCCAGCCGCACCTTCAGTGTGTTCCACTCGCCTGGATGATAATGCGGGCTATCCACCTGCTCCAGTATCTTCCAGGTGAAGACATCTGGCCCATCGAAGCGCGACAACCTCAGCTTGCCGCCAGAAGGATAGAAGCCGTAATGCTTATCGCCGCCGTCAGCGTAGAAGATAAGTCCGGCGGCGCCGCTTTCGTCGTGGAGGCGCACGGTAACGGCAATCTCGCAAGGAAGGGGTGGCAGCTGGCGACGGGATAGACAAAGCGAACGGCCGCCGAAGCCGCGCCCCATCCCCTCAACGAGGATGCGGCCGGCCCGCTGCCGCCATTGCGCGCCGAATTTTGTCTCCCATTCCTCGCGGTCCAACGCACCGATAGTCAGCCAGGCCGCCATCGGCACCGGATTGGGGTTTTTCAAGAGCGGCTTAAGGGCGTTGATGGCCACCGCGAAACCGAGATTGGGCGTCACCAGTGATTTGATGGTCAGAATGCCGTGGACCCGGCCTTGCATGTCGAGCAGAGGACTGCCGCTATTGCCCGGCTCGATGGGAATGGCGACCTGGATCATCGGCCGGTCCTCAATAGTCCGCAGCGCCGAGACGACGCCGGAGACAACACTGGCACGCAGCCCGTGCGGATTGCCCACGGCCATCACGGCCTGCCCCTCTTTGAGCGTCGTCGAGTCGCCCAGCTCCAACGGCTTCAACCCCGCGGCATCGATACGGAGAATGGCAAGGTCGAGCTTGCGATCGGTAGCGTGAATCGCTTTCACCTCATGGCTCTTGCCCTCAGCGGTCTCCACACGCAGGGGCCGCCCTTCCCCAAGGACGTGATGATTGGTGGCAATTAGCCCATCGGCGGACACAACGAAACCGGTACCCAGTCCCTCTTGCCGACCATCGCGGCCGCCCACGTGGATGACGACGATTGATGGCCGAGCTTTTTTCGCCAGCTCCTCGACGCTCGACGCTTTATCAGCCCTGGCAGAATCCGCTGGTTCTTCGGCCCGTAGCGGCGCCATGGCCGACAGGATTAAAGCGGCGTGCAGCAATAGAAAGCGCGACATGAGATGATCCTCTGCATTCCTGGGAAGCGATAAGGGCGGCAAAGTTTATTGTGCGGGAACAGCAGCAGAAATGCTACAGGAGAGAACTGGCGGACCTTCTCCCGAATCAGCGGAACTTCGGCACAACGATGGGGTTGAATGAAGTGGAGGCGAAAGACCCGCCGGAAGCGGAGTCCTGGAAGTCGTCCTCGGAGAGCAGACATGATACGACGCACCATTTTGGCCCTGCCGCTTGCCTGGTTGATTCTGGGGAACGCGACGCCTGTCATCGGCACCCCGTTGGATGCACCCCCTCTGGCGCGGCACATCGACGAAGCCCTCGACACTTGCTTGCGGGCCGAGAAGGTCACACCCTCGCCACGCTGTGATGACGCAGAGTTTGTCCGCCGCGTCTATCTCGACATCACCGGACACATTCCCTCGGCCGAGAAAGCAGCGGCCTTTATCGATGACCGCACTCCGAACAAACGTGCCAAACTCATCGATGAATTGCTGGCCAGCCGCGAATATGGTAAGCATCAGGCTGACATCTGGCAGTCGCTTTTACTCCAACGCACCTCTGATAATCGTTTTATTTCCTTCGACAGAATGACAGAGTGGCTGGAAAAAGGCTTCAACGCCAACAAACCGTGGGACCAGATGGTGCGTGACATCCTTACCGCCGAGGGCGACCTGGAGAAGAATGGCGCCGTCACCTATTTCCTGGCCAACCTCACGCCAGACAAGCTGACCGACAATGCCACGCGCGTGTTCCTGGGCGTGCAACTGCAATGCGCTCAGTGCCACAATCACCCCTTCACCAAGTGGAAACAGGACGAATACTGGGGTATGGCCGCCTTCTTCACCAAGGTGCGCCTCAATGGCAATCCCCGGCAAGCCGCACGAGAGGGCGGCACACTCAGCATCAGCGAAAACGGCAGAGGCCGGCCCATCCGTCTGCCTGTCTCGGCCAAGCGCGTGCCGCCCAAGTTTCTGCAAGGCGAGCAGCCCAAGCTCACTTCCAGCGACGCTTATCGTCCGGTATTGGCCAGGTGGATGACCAGCCCGCAGAACCCCTATTTCAGCCGGGCGATGGTCAATCGACTGTGGGCGCAGTTTTTCGGCCGCGGCCTGGTCAACCCGATCGATGACATGCATGAGGGCAATCCGCCGTCGCATCCGCAATTGTTGGCCGAGCTGTCGGCCCAGTTCGCAGCCAGCGGCTTCGACATAAAACAGCTCATCCGCGCTTTGTGCAACAGCGACGCCTATCAGCGGACCAGCAAACCGAGCGCCGGCAATCCGGATGCGGCCCCGGAGCTATTCAGCCGTATGGCCATTAAGGTGCTGACACCGGAGCAGCTGTACGATTCGCTCGTGCAGGTGCTCGGCGTTCCCAACCCGGAGAATTTCCGGCGTCGTCCTGGCGTCGCTGCCGCCGCACGCTTCCGTAACCTCACGCCACGGATGTTGTTTGTCGCCTTCTTCAAGGGCGAGGAGAACGCCGAGCCGACCGAGTATCAAGCCGGCATCCCGCAGGTGCTGCGCCTGATGAATTCGCCGCAACTCAACAACACGGCGATGCTCGTACCGCTCCTCAAATCTGGCAAAACGCCGGAGCAGATTGTCGAGCATCTGTACCTGGCCACGCTGTCGCGCCGGCCGACGGACCAGGAATTACAGCGCACCCTGGCCCTGGTCCGCAAACAGGCGAACGAACCCCGCCAAGCCTACGGCGACATCCTCTGGGTGTTGCTCAACAGTAGTGAGTTTACCTTGAATCATTAACAGACCCACCAGCCCGAAGTGTCCGCAAGGGCAAAGGATAACCGGAGAAACACCATGACACTTGTGCATCTCTCGCGCCGCGATTGGCTGAAACTATCGGCTGCTGGCGTCTCAGCGGTGTCGCTGTCAGGCTGGCTCAAGGTATTGGCCAGCCGCACCGCCGAAACGCCGGCCAAGCATAAATCCTGCATTCTTTTGTGGATGGATGGCGGTCCCAGCCATAAGGATACCTTCGATTTGAAGCCCGGCACCAAGGACGGCGGCGAATTCAAGCCGATCTCGACGGTGGTGCCCGGCATTCAGATCAGCGAGCATTTCCCCAAGTTCGCTCAGGTGATGAATCACGCCGCCATCCTGCGTGGGATGAGCACCAGTGAAGGGGCGCATCCGCGGGCCAAGTATTATCTGCACACCGGCTACAAGGAAGGTCAGGGCGGTTTGAATTACCCCAGCCTCGGCTCGCTGGTATCCGCCGAGATCGGCAAACCCGATGGCCCGATGCCGAACTATGTCTCCATCGGCGCACGCAGTTACGGGGCTGGCTTCCTGGGCGCCTATCATGCCCCGCTCATCGTTACTGACCCGGCACGCGGCGTCGAAAACCTCAAACCGATGGTCAACGGCAGCCATTTCAACGACCGTCTGGGACTTTTGCAGGAAATGGAGTCGGCCTTTTACCGCGAATACAAGGCCGAAGCCAGTGCCGATCACCGCACGACCTATCAGCGCGCCGTCACACTCATGCAATCCAAGGAAGCCAGGGCGTTTGATCTCTCGCTGGAGCCGGCCTCTTCGCGCCAAGCCTATGGCTCCAGCCGTTTCGGTGAGGGCTGCTTGTTGGCGCGGCGATTGGTTGAAGCTGGTGTTTCTTTTGTCGAGGTAACGCTGGGCGGCTGGGACACGCATCAGAACAATTTCGAGCGCGTCAAACAACTCTCGCAGCAATGCGATCCGGCGATGGCCGCTCTGGTCAACGATCTGAAACAGCGCGGCCTGCTTGATAGCACACTGATTGTATGGATGGGCGAGTTCGGGCGCACACCGCGCCTCAATCAACGCGGGGCCAAGCCCGGACGCGATCATTATCCGCGTGCCTGGAGCAGCATCCTGATCGGCGGCGGCATCAAGGGCGGCCAGGTCATCGGCAAAACCGACAAAGAAGGGGCCACGGTCATCGAACGGCCGATCTCGGCGCTGGACTTTTTGGCCACCGTCTGCGAATTGCTCGGCATCAACTGGAAGAAACAGAACAACACTCCCATCGGCCGGCCCATCCGTATCGTGGACAAAGGCGCCACTCCCATCAAGGAACTGCTCAGCTGAGATCACTCTCGCCACCACGTTTGCGGCCGCAGACCCAAACCTGCGGCTGCAAACGCGATAGGAGAGCAAGATTTTCTTGCTCCTCTCATCATGTTGTCACAAATTTTGGTTATGATCGAATGCAAAGGATGTTCTCTGCATGAACGAAAGCAGGTGATCATATGAGGATATTTTCGCGAATGATTGTGTGCGCAGCAGCGGCGCTGTTACTGTCTACCATCCTGTTCTATTTCGCCGATGCATGGTCCGGCGAAAAGACCAGCGCCCTCCAGGCGGCTCGTAAGCTCGTGCTCGAGTCGCGCCGCAACCAGGCCCTGAGCGCACGCGCTGAGGAGATTTCCCACTCCCTGACTATCAAACGCGCTATCATCGCTCAACTTGTCGCCGGCCGCTTGCATTTGCGCGAGGCAATCAGCCAGTTCCACAAAGCCAACGAAATGATCGAAAACATGGATTTGGATCTGGTCCCCCCGTATCAACGGCCGACCGATTCGGCAGGCGTGGGCAGACAAGTTCTTTTGTGGGTGCGCAACGAGATTACTTCCTGGCCGCCCGAGAAAGCCCGGCCCCTGCTTGCGGATTTAGAGAGCGAATATCAGAAGTTGTTCGGCCGGCCGTCGCTGCCGGCCGAACCATATAGCAGCATTTAGATTTGCCATCCCCATTCTTCGTTGGTCTGCGGTTTGAGGAGGCGGAAACTCTTCATTTGCCAACCGTGTCCTGGGCGGAACTCGAAGATTGCATCACAATCGGTGAGGAACTCCCGGCTGTTGCGTGTCTTGGCCGAGAAAAAAACGTGGACCTCACCTTGTTCGCGCGCGGGCCGCCCCTCGATGAAAATGTCCCATACCTGCACGCTTTCCACGTCTCTGCGGTCAAGATGCGCCTGGGCAGCGGCCCGCAATTCACGCTTGGTCTTTCCACCCTGGGATCGGAATTGGTCGGAGATGTGGACAAAGGCCGCATCAAGATTATGGGCGTTGACAGCTGCGGCCATCTCCATGAGCTTGCGGACGATCTGCTCGCGGTCGGTCTCGACCAGCTTATCGAGTAGAATGTACAGCCCAATCAGTACAACCGCGAACCCGGCGCCGGCCAACAGCCAACGCTTGCGCATCTGCCCCCAGGCCAGGAGCAGAAACACGGTCAGGGCAACAAGAACAGCGTAAACACTGGGGCGACCTTCAAAGAGCCAGTCGAACAAGGCGGTCTCCTCATACAAGATCCCGATGTTGCTGTCTCTTTCACCCTTCCCCACAAGGGGGAGGGAGAAAGATGCCCCCCCATAAGGAAGAAGGGAAAGAAAGGCAGCGATGGGACAGGAGCAACGGGAACCTGTATCCGTTCTGAGTTCTGAGTAACAAGCTGGGAACTCAGAACTCAGAACTCGAGCGCAGACAGCGGCCGATCTGGCGCACGGCCTGGCGTAGGCGATGTTCGTTTTCGACCAAGGCCAGGCGCAGATAGCCCTCGCCAGCCTCACCGAAACCGCGGCCGGGACTGACGGCGACGCCGGCTTCCTCAATCAACTTCATGGCAAAATCGATCGATCCCATGCGCTGTCGCCACTCCTGCGGATAACGCGCCCAAACAAACATCGTCGCCCTGGGCGATTCCACTTCCCAGCCAATGCGGCGCAAGCCCTCGACCAACACATCGCGGCGTTTCTGATACTCCTGCGCCTGGCGCTCTACCAACTCTTCGCCGTGGCGCAAGGCAACGATGCCGGCAATCTGAATGGGCTGGAAAATACCGTAATCATAATAGCCCTTGATGGTAGCCAGGGCGCGGACCATCTCGGCATTGCCGGCGCAGAAGCCCAGACGCCAACCGGCCATGTTATAGCCTTTGCTCATGGTGATTGTCTCGACGCCGACTTCCTTGGCGCCCGGCACGCTCAGAAAACTCGGCGCCCGATAACCATCGAAACAGACATCACCATAAGCGAAATCGTGAATGACCATGAAACCGAAACGCCGCGCCAGAGCCACAACCTCGACGAAGAAATCGCGCTCCACGACCGTCGTACTGGGATTGTGTGGATAATTAAGGATCAGCACCTTGGGCCGCGGATAGAGGTGCTCGGCAACCACGGCCACGTTGTCGAGGAAACGGTCAGGCTGCGTGCAATCGAGGCTGATGACATTGCCCGAAGCCAAGGCGACGGCATACACATGGATAGGAAACGACGGCGCGGGCACAATGGCGGTATCGCCGGGACCAAGCAGAGCCAGACACATGTGGCTGAATACTTCTTTGGAACCCAGCCCTGCCAGGACTTCCGTCTCCGGGTCCAGTTGCACGCCATGACGGCGGGCATAACGCAGGGCCACTTCGCGGCGGAGGTTGTGCAGGCCGTTGCTCACCGAATAGCGGTGGTTGCGCTCGTCGTGGGCCGCTTCGCACAATTTGTCGATCACCTGTGGATCGGGCACATCGGTGGGATTGCCCATGCCCAGGTCGATGATGTCCACGCCAGCTCGACGTTTGCGATACTTTAAGTCGTTGATTTTGCCGAAGAGATACGGCGGCAAACGCTTGACCCGATCGGCCACATTGATCTGAAAAGGTGTTTGCGCAGTGTTGGGTTCGTTTTGCATGATCGCTTGGGGTTCAAACTCATAATGGAGCGGTCCAGGACCGCGACTATTTGAGTCTACCACCCCGCGGCCTCATTGTCAGCGCAGAACGAGCCACAGAGTCGCAGAGAACACAGCGAAGAATACAGAAAATAAAAAAGAGAATAAAGAGAAGAAAAATGTGTCCCTGTCTTTGTCCTTTCGTTTTTCTTCTCTTACTGTATTTTTCTCTGGTATTCTCTGTGATTCTGTGGCTCGTTTTTAGACTTAACGGCCGCGCGGCAGACGATCGGCCAGTTCCGCTTCCAGACGCGAGGCCGTCAGCGAGTGTTTCAGCAATGTCCCATCTCGGTTAACGAGGAACGCCTGCGGCACTTTCTGCAGTCCGTAACGCTCGGCGACGGCGCCATCCAGTCCGCCTGGTTGATACACGTGGACACCGGCCGTCAACCGGCCGGAGAGAAACGCTCGGCCCTCGGCAGGCTCGGCATCCATGTTCACGTAGACAATCTCCAATCCGCGTCCGGCGTAGCGGTCGGTGAGCTGTTTCAATTTCTGAAATTCCTCCGCCACGCCCTCGCTGGTACTGGTCCAGAAATAGACGACCACCAGCTGGCCGCGCAGTTCGTCGAGATGGAAGACCGAATTGCCCGAGTTGCCAGACGCATAGAGGAGAGGCAGCTCCAGAGCCATCGGCTGATGGTCCTGTCCCAAACGCCACAACGCTCCGGCCGCTTTGCGAGCCGCGGCGTCGTTGGGGAAATGCTCAACCAGGTAAAGATAACAGCGGCCTGCTTCTTGATTGTCGCCCAGGGATTCGGCCGTCTGGGCCGCTTGCAGGACCGCTTTCGCCGCTTCCGGCACATCCGGATGCTCGCGGGCAAATTGCAGCAAGCGCTCGCAGCGATGCTTCTCGCTCTTGGTGCGGTCGCCCCCCGATTGCTCCAACACGAGGATGCAATCGGCCTGGATCTCCTGGAGGATTGCATAAAGAATCGTGGGACTGCCGGGGAAGGTCTGGGCGAGCCGCTGCGGCAGCTGCCGCAGCCGTTCAAAAGCAACCGGCTGCTCGCGAGGACAAAGCACGGCGGCACTGTAAAAACCGTCCACGGCCATGCGCAGAACATCTTCGCGTTCCTTTGGCTGCGACTGGGCGGCAGCCAGCCGCAGCAACAACTCGGCTTGCTCCAAATGGTATTGCCATACCTGGGGCGATTGGTTGTTGCGTTCGATAAGCTGACTCAGTTCGGTCAGCTTGTCCAGCAAGGGGCGCATCTGCTGTTCGTTGGCGACGCCGTCGACGGGACCGGCGTCGGGAGAAAAGGCGAAGAGGTGGGCTGCGATTAATAGAGAGCCGCCTAGCGACGGCAGCCACTTCGATGTAGCTTTCATAGGCTTCCATTCCTATTTTCTAGAGTGCTTTCCGAAGCATCGCCCTTTTTTTCGGACATTTCGCTTCGGGTGGATGAAGGGACTGTACAAGAAAGAACAATATGGCCCATCTGGAGAGGCGAAAGACGGCCTCCTCAGCAAAGTCGTCACCATTTACCCGTGTTCCACAAATTCGATGTGTCGAAGCGGCCCTCCGTGAACCGCTCGCTGCTTCATCTCGGCGGCCAAGCGTTGCCATTCCCGCTCCACTTCGGCCAGCGTGCTGCCCGCAGGCAGCAGATGGCCAGCCAAGATATAGATGCGCTGCCGTCGGCGTCTCCGCTCCGGACGCGGCGCCGGCTCATACCACACCGGCAACACGGGTACTGCCAGTTCGCCAAGCAGACGTTCCATCATCCCGCCGCTATCCTGCGTCAAAGCGACAACGCTGCCATGTGCTAACACATGTTCAATCTTTCGCCGCAAGAGTTGTGCATCTGTTCCATTTGCTCCCGGAAGCCAGCGCCCCAGAGACGACCATCGCGCTGCCAGCCGCAGCCACCCCACCGTAGTACCGCCAAGGGGTGCTTCTTCGATAAGCAAAAACTGTGTCGCGCGGTCGGTAGCACTGACCACATGCAGACACGCCTCCAGGCCGCGCGCATTGGTCGCCACCACAGCCGGCCCTTTTTCCGGCAGATGATTCAGCCCCTCAATCTCCAGGCGGTAGCGCGGCTGGGTCCGCAGCCAGATAAGCGTCCGCAGGAACAGGTCCGGCATCTGCCGCCATAATAGGAGCAGCGTCAACAGCGTCAGTGAGGCGGCGCCAAAAAAGAGCAAACGCGGCAGGCCGGATTCATCGTAAAACGGCTTCGGCTCCTGATCGGCGCGGCGAATACGGTGATATGTTACCGAAGCGAGCCGATAGCTACGATCAACTACCTGGTCGCCCGCTTTCAGTCCACCGCTGAACAGGTCAATCAATTCTGTCTCCACGTCGATCGCACGGGCGCGGCGACCGTTTGCCTGCGCCTGGATAACACGCTTTCTGCCCTCCACTTGGAGGACGATGCGCACGGGCTTGCCTTCCTCGTATTCGGGATCTTCGACCAATTCGCCCTCGAGCTGCGCCGCCGGT
>Ga0209061_1004067_pt1 | contig 14678 bp, 14 predicted proteins | sample Coa_R1_10_FD_187157 | JGI IMG/M metagenome (GOLD analysis project Ga0209061, IMG submission 187157) | Surface soil microbial communities from Centralia Pennsylvania, which are recovering from an underground coalmine fire - Coalmine... | ecosystem: Environmental > Terrestrial > Soil >...
TTGAACATGACTTCTTCAAAGTCTTTGATCAACTCCTTGCACTTGGGGTCGACCTGCAATCGAACTTCACCTAAGGCATTAGTCAACATGGCGTTGACCTTTTGGACCCGGTTCAAAACCGGCGGGTTGCTTTGAGGAACACGAATTCTCACATTTCGAAATCCGGCTCTATAGAGATAGTTCTGCAGCATCGTGTAATCGGTTGTTCCCGTCGTATGCATATTCCGCCCGCTTGCATCGCCATATACCTCAATGCCTGCTAAGTGATTTTTGTACCGGTTTTCAAACTCCTGGCATGCTTCTTCCGTCGTGGCTCGGTCCAGTACAATTTCGTCGATTACGTTGATGCGGTCCCCATCGCGCTGCGCAATCACCGAGCTCATGGGCGATACGTTAAAATCAAGTGCCCATAAAAGAGGCTTGGTTTTGTCATATGTTTGAGGCGCTACGTGTACCGCGGCTGTAAAACAGTGATAAACCCGGTCGGATCGAGTGTTGAGATATTCACCCAACACTTCCTGTCGATAAAATTTCGGATCGTAACTGCTCTCCAAGCGCTCGTAATAGTCTGGAGTTTTCTCAAGCAGAAAGCGATTTTCAAACGGTACAGCCTGCACGCATCCGTACCCCGTTACCGGGCTTTGCAGAAACCGTTTGTAAAGCCAGTCGCGGCCTTGCGGTGTCCAAACGGCGAACCCGCATAGCCTTCGCGCCTTTGGATCCCGTAAACGTGCCTCAAGTCTCAGCCAGGCTTCTTCTCGTGCGTATGACAGTTCGTCGATGCCAAACCATGCGAGGTTGGTTCCTCGCAGGCGCTCCGGCTCGTCTAGAGAGCGGAGCAGAACAGTCGCGCCTGCTCCCTTTAGGATCAGCTCCCCGTCTGCCTTTTTTGTTTCATAATCTATGTCGAGCTGCTCCAGCATGCTGAGCAGCCCTGCCAGCGTCGCATCCCGCAGCATCGCGTAGGTGGGCGCTGCTAGCAGTCCATAGCGCCCTCGGTTGATGTAACTCTGGCGAATTGCTTCAAAACATAAAGCCGCACTTTTGCCCGATCCCACCGGTCCTGAGAACCCTTTAATTCGGGTCGGCAATTGTTGGAACCTGCTCTGCGATGGAAGAGGATCGTACCCCCAACACAACTCTTCTGTCGATGAACCGTGGGTCTCATCTCTTTTCTCTCGAGAGCTCATCCGCTCACGAAGATATAACTGTTAGCTGCTAGCAGGCGCTCGAGAAGACTCCTAATTCACTGATTTCAGGCAAGATATTCTTTTTTGCACTTTTGCGACTGGCAATTTTGACACAACCGGGGCTCCCAAAAGTCACGAGATTCGCTCCTGTCGACGTCCCCTCACGCAGATTCGCCGCTTGCCCGAGATGGCGAGAAAATGGCTTCATGCGGAGAGCTTTGAGCTTCGTTGCGATATTCGCTGCGGTGATGATGCCGCCTTCTTCGGCTCGGGCTGGCGAGGGCGGTCAAGACGAGCTCGGTATTGGAAAGCTGCTCATTGCGAATGAAAAGCTTGGCGACCCAACGTTCGCCGAATCAGTCATTGTCATCGTGAGCCGGGATTCCGATCGCGGAACTGTCGGCTTAATGGTGAACCGGCGCACTGATGTGCCGCTCTCCAGGCTCTTCTCAAAAAGAAAAGACGTGTCCGACGACCCGGTATATATCGGCGGCCCCGTCGATCTGACTCTTGTCCAAGTGTTGCTCCGATCGGCATCCCGTGTCGAAAAAGCAACTCGCGTGATAGGCGACGTTTATTCGACAGAAGATAAGAATACGATTGAAAAATGCATTTCACACTCCAATCCCTTCCGATTTCACCTCTATTTAGGCTATGCGGGTTGGGCGCCCGGCCAATTAGAATCGGAAATTAAACTGGGCGCCTGGTCCGTTATGGATGGCAGCCCGGGAATCATTTTCGATAGCCACCCGGACTCGCTGTGGACACGGCTGAACGCGCGTCTGCATATGCAAATCGTAGAGTTGTTGTATGATCCTAAAGCGATCGAGTATAGACGCTAAGATAACTTGAAGACAGAATGACCCATGGATCTGTTTCAGCGTTTATCAAGCGGCATTTTCGTCACTTCAACGCAGCCGCCTTGCTGGAGGCTGCAGAAGCTTACGTGGCGCATTTGGATCAAGGCGGCAAGATGTTCATGGCACTCGCAGGAGCCATGAGCACCGCTGAAATCGGCGTCTCCCTTGCCGAAATGATCCGCCGGGACAAAGTACACGGCATTTCTTGTACCGGCGCGAATCTCGAAGAAGATGTTTTCAATCTCGTTGCTCACGATTTCTATGAACGTGTCCCCAACTGGCGTGATCTAAAGCCGGAGGACGAACAGGCGCTACTTTGCCGTCACATGAACCGGGTCACAGACACCTGCATACCGGAAATGGAGGCCATGCGGAGGATCGAACAGGCTATTTTGCAAGAATGGCGCTCAGCAGAAGCAAACAATGAGCGCTGCTTCCCGCATGAGTTCTTCTTCCGTATCCTGCGCTCGCCTGAGCTCCAGAAGAGTTTCCAAGTGGATGCTGCCGATAGCTGGCTCTACGCAGCAATGGAAAAAAACATACCGGTTTTTGTGCCAGGGTGGGAAGATTCTACGCTCGGGAACATGTATGCCAGCCACTGCATTTCCGGCAATATCAAAAATGTGCACACAGTCAAGACCGGCATCGAGTATATGATTTCGCTTGCCGATTGGTACACAAAGACATCGGCTGAATCCTCCATCGGTTTCTTCCAGATCGGAGGCGGTATTGCCGGCGATTTCCCCATCTGTGTCGTTCCCATGCTGCGACAGGATCTAGAGCGCAAGCAAACGCCGCTCTGGGGCTACTTCTGTCAAATCAGTGACTCCACTACGAGCTACGGCTCATACTCCGGCGCTATTCCCAACGAGAAAATCACTTGGGAAAAGCTGGGCATAGAGACACCAAAGTTCATGATCGAGTCGGATGCTTCAATCGTCGCTCCGCTCATCTTCGCCTATGTACTCGGTTGGTGAAGCAGTAATCCTCATGGCGCTTCTATGAAACCGGTTGCCCCGGCGCAGCAAGCTATTCCGCTGGTGGATTTACAGGCGCAATATCGGCGCATCCGCAGCGAAGTGCTTGCTGCGCTGACGCGCATCGCGGACTCGCAACAGTTTGTGCTCGGAGAGGAAGTCTCCGCTCTAGAAGCCGAAATTGCGGCCTATTGTGGCGTCAGACACGCCATTGCCTGTGCTTCCGGATCCGACGCTCTGTTGCTGGCGCTAATGGCGCTTGAGATCGGGCCCGGTGACCGGGTTCTCAGCACGCCTTATACATTTTTTGCGACCGCAAGTGCCATCTGGCGCGTCGGCGCTCGCCCGGTTTTCGCCGATGTGGATCCCGATACCTGCAATTTGGACATGCACAAAGCCGCACAGGTGCTCGCGTCGGATTCGCAAATCCGCGCTGTTATCCCGGTACATCTCTTCGGCGGCTGCGCAGATATGGACGCACTGGGCTCAATCCTTGCTGGACGTAGTGTCTTTGTAATAGAAGACGCTGCCCAAGCTATTGGAGCCGAGTGCAATAAACGCCGTGCTGGCAGTATGGGGCATCTCGGTTGTTTCAGTTTTTTCCCGAGCAAGAACCTTGGTGCTTTTGGTGATGGTGGCATGATGACGACAAACGACGATGCTCTCGCCGAAAAATTGCGGATGCTGCGCGTCCATGGCGCCCGAACAAAATACTTCCACGAGTATGTTGGTGTGAATTCAAGGTTGGACGCCATCCAGGCCGCAGTTCTCCGCGTGAAGTTGCAATACCTCGACTCCTGGACGGAACGGCGCCAATCCAATGCCCGGCTATACCGGGAAATCATTTCTGAGCTTAGGATCCCCGTTCGGCTCCTTCTTGAAAAGAATCACCAAACCCGTCACGTGTACAATCAGTTTGTCGTTCTTGCGGAGCGCCGGAATCAGTTGCGGGCATATTTACAAGAACACGGGATTAGCACCGAAATCTATTATCCGTGCCCTCTACATCTCCAGCAATGTTTTGCAAGCTTGGGTTATCAGGCTGGGGATTTCCCGGTAAGCGAACAACTTGCAAATGAATCACTTGCTTTGCCCATCTATCCTGAGCTGGAGCCTGCTCAAATTGAGTACATTTGCCGTACGATAAAGGAGTTCTATTCGTAAAATAAGCAGTCCTTTGTCGCTTGCTAATGCATTGCTTCTCGGTAGATAAAATTTAGAAAAGTATCTCAAAAAGTGGAACCGTAACTTAATACTTGCTATACTCCTGTTGTCGGCTGCTTTTTCATGGATGAACCGCGGTTAGGAGATGTAATCGATGATCATTGCGTGAAGTGCCGGCGCATTACCAACCACTCTATTGTCTCCTTAATCGATGGACGGGCAGCAAAAGTGCGATGCAGGACCTGCTATCACGATCACGATTACCGGCACGAGCAACCTCCGCCATCAAAAAAGGAATTGAAAAAGGCGCAAGCAGCGGCTGCTGCGACAAACAGCCAAACAGGCGCTTTATCCCCCAGCACCAAAAGCTAGTTCCTCTGCTCGATTCGCGGCAACTCCCTGCCAAAGTCGCTTTGCTAGAAAGCTCATGAACTCCGCTGATACCTCGCGACAAGAGTTAGCTCTCGAGATTGCCCGTAAGCTAAGAGATCACGGTTATCAAGCCTATTTTGTCGGCGGTTGCGTGCGTGACCGGCTGCTCGGGTTCGTGCCAAGCGATATTGATATCGGCACCGATGCCAGGCCAGACCGTATTCTTGCTCTATTTCCGGACGCACAGATAGTGGGTGCCCATTTCGGCGTGGTTCTTGTTTCTCGTAACGGCGCACATGTCGAAGTGGCCACCTTTCGCAGTGAAGGCGAATATGCCGATGGTCGCCGTCCGGACCATGTTCGCTTTGAAACAGACCCAAAGCTCGACGCTCGCCGGCGCGATTTCACCATCAACGGCTTAATGCAGGATCCTTTCTCCGGAGAAGTGCTGGATTATGTCGAGGGATGCCGGGATCTGGAGCGCAAAATAGTGCGCGCAATCGGCGACCCCAATCAGAGATTTCGCGAGGATCATCTGCGCATGCTGCGTGCTGTTCGCTTCGCTGCCCGTCTCAACTTCTCAATCGATCCCGCTACCATGGCGGCCATACAGCGTCATGCGGCCTTAATTTCGAAGATCTCCCCCGAGCGCATACGCGATGAACTCGTGCGCATTTTAACCGAAGGAGGCGCCCGCTATGGTTTGGAGCTGTTAGATCAATCGGGTCTGTTAATCCACATTCTCCCAGAAGTCAAGGCTTATCAAGGTGTAGAGCAGCCGCCAGAGTTCCATCCAGAAGGGGACGTCTGGCAGCACGTTCTCCTAATGCTCAGTGCAATGAAACATCCTACGCCCACGCTCGCGCTCGGCGTTCTGTTCCATGACGTGGGGAAACCCGTAACGTTTCACCGCGCTCCAGACCGCATTCGTTTCGATAACCATGCCGAAGTGGGGGCGGAAATCACGCGCCAGATTCTCTCGCGCCTGAGGTTTTCAAAGGAAGATACGGAACGTGTCTCAGAACTGGTTGCCAACCACATGCGTTTTAAGGACGTGCGCCGTATGCGTCTCAGTACATTGAAGCGCTTCTTGTGCCTGCCTCATTTCGAGGAACATCTGGAGTTACACCGGCTAGATTGCCTGGCGAGCAACGGCTTCACAGATTCATACGAGTACGTAAAGCAAAAGCTCGATGAGCTAGGACACACCGAGCTAAGGCCTCCGCGGCTCATCACCGGGAAAGATCTGCTGCAGGAAGGCTTCCAACCCGGTCCGGAAATCGGTCAAGCCTTGGAGGCCGTCGAAACAGCCCAGCTTGAAGGAGAGATTCGCACCCGCGAAGAGGCGCTGCAGTTGGCGCGTTCTTTGTTGGATCACGCCGGTGCTAATCGCACATGACCGCCCATCTACTTCGACTTGCTACCTCGGCTGCGGCTGGAACTTGTTGCTTTCCCCCGAGCCCGTCTGCGGGCAGCGGCCTGTTTAGCCTGCTTTGACAGAGCGGATTTCGAAGCAACAGAACGAGACTCCCGCTTCAGAGCCTGACGCCGGGCCTGTGATCGTTTTGCCGAAGGCTTAGCTTTCTTGGTAGCTTGACCCTTCGCCAACTCCCGTTGTGCACGCTTGCGAGTTGCTTCCGAAGTAGTGCCCTTTTTAGGAGGCGGCAGATTCACTCCTGCGCGCCGGGCTTTCGAAAGCCCGATAGCAATGGCCTGCTTGGTGGAACGTGCCCCATGCTTGCCCTTTCGAATATGCTCCATCTCCTCGCGCACAAATTCACCCGCTTGTGTTGTGGGCGCCTTGCCTTGTGCTTTATCTCTCTTGGCTCGCTCTATAGTCTTCTTTTCTGGCATTTTCTCCTCCTACTCAATAGAGCGAGTAGATTTACATTCTGTGTCATGCTTGAGCTTCTTTGCTCAGAGAGCGGCAAGCTCGAGCAGACATTCGAGTCACAGGTGAAACTCGCCGCCGATCTCGCGTATGGCAATTCGTTCCGCTTCCGGCCCGGCTGCAGTCAAAATGCGTTCAATTGGCTCAAGGCGCGGTTCGCGGCTCAGTTGGAACGTTTGATGGTGGATCGGGAGCACGTATTCCGCTCCTGCATCATTCGCCATCGCCCAGGCTTGTTCAGGATTGCAGTGCACCCGAATCCAGGGATCATAGGCTCCAATAGGCATCATCGCCAGGTCAACCCGTTTCGAGGATCGCAGTTGTTTGAAAGCCGGCGTATAGGCCGTGTCACCGCCAAATAGAATCCGATACCGTTCTGTCTCGATCAGGTAGCCGTTATAGCCGCGATAGACATCATTGCGCATGCGTGCACCCCAATGCGCCACTTCAAACGCCGTAACTTGTGCCGGTCCCACTCGCACACGCTCGTTCCAGCGCAGCTCATGAACACGCGCATACTGCTTGATCCGCAGCAGATCAGATGTTTTATCTGCTGTAATGACATGAGTGTGCCGGTTTTCTAATCTGCGCAGACTGGGCAAATCGAAATGATCCATGTGAGCGTGCGAAAGCAGAATCAGATCAATGCGGGGAAGGCTGCTGAGCGACACTGCTGGCTCTACCAGACGCTTGATTCCGATCGTCAGCGGCCCAAAGCTGAGGCCAATCCGCGCACTGAGCGCCGGATCGGTAAGAATCGTGAACCCGTCTAGCATCAACAGCACCGTCGAGTGTCCCAGCCACGCAGCATGCAAACCCTTTTGCGGCCAGAACCGCGGCTGGGGCTGGTGCGGAGCAGGTAAGACCTCTCGCCTGTGTTCCTTCGAAATCTCGCGAAAAAAGGCCGGAGCCACGCGGCGCAAAAGTCGAATTGTCTCCGGCGTAAGCGTTAGGTGGTTCGAAATTCTTCGTTCCGCATAATGAGGTGCATACCGTGCCATGATGATTCCCGATCCGTCCCTCGTTCTCTTAATCGGACCATCCGGTTGCGGCAAATCTACCTTCGCACAGAAGCATTTTCGCGCTACCGAAATTTTATCTTCCGATCACTGCCGTGCCTTAGTATGTGATGACGAGAGTAATCAAGCGGTTACTCAGGCCGCCTTTGAAGTCCTCCGCTGCATTCTCTTCCGCCGGCTTCGCCTCAGACGGCTAACCGTCATCGACGCCACGAATGTACAGCCAAAGGCGCGGCGTTCGTTACTGAAAATGGCGCGGTTATACCAGATTCCGGCCGTAGCGATCGTCTTCCATCTACCCGAGGAAATCTGCACTCAGAGAAATTTCTCTCGCCAGAGTCGCTTCGTTCCCCTATACGCAATCTGGAATCAGTATGCAGATCTCCAACGTTCTCTCACAAAACTGGATAGCGAGGGTTTTGATCAGATTTACATCCTCCATACTCCCGAAGAAGTCGATCAAACAGCAATCGAGCGGGTACGACAGCCTGATCCTGGCTCACAGACTCTTGCTCCACCCCGCTAAAACACTCTGCGCCGGCACTCAGCTAGCGCGCGAGCAACCCAAACCCCTCCGGTCCGGTAACAAAGTCTAAGCCCGCCTTCATTGCGATCCTCCGAATGCGCCGCACGATCATGTTCTGAAACTCTGGCTCAAACCAGTCTGATTCGCCATAATGTTGTGCAATCGCGAACGCCGCTTGCCGTGTCGTGGCGCCCCATCGCTTCGTAGCGCGTACGTGCAGCGGGTCGCCAATGAGCACTCTGCCGGAAGCCTCAAGAGCCCGTTGCGCCAGTTCTTCCGGATCGCAGGGCAAAAGCGGCGCAAGCGTGGCATAAGCCTCTACTCCCGCGCGCGATAGTTCGCGAACCGTCGCGAGCCGTTCTTCATTGGCCTCGCAATGCGGCTCATATCTGCGCCGCACCTCGTCTCGATTCGTTGTGATCGAAAAACTCACCCGCAAGGCGGTCTTCTTCCCCAGGCGTTGCAGTAATGCAATATCCCGCAAAATCAAAGAGGCGCGAGTCTGCAGCACAAGAACCCGCGGCGGATGCCGTAAGAACGCCTCAAGAATTTTGGGCATAAGCGGCCTTTGGCGCTCGGCCGGCTGGTAGGGGTCCACTAAAGGAGAACAGTAAATCGCTTGATCCCTCCGAGCCTGCCTCTCTGCCAGCTCTGCGGCGTTCATTTTCAAGGTCGTAAACTGACCCCAATGCGTCCAGTCTTCCGGTTTCAGCCCGCCATAGACGCCCAGACTGGGTACATAGCAGTATGTGCAACCATAAGTGCAGTTGCGCGCGGGCGACAACGAATGTGTGAACCCAGCCTCTTTCAGAAAACCGGTAACCGGAGTCAGAATACTCTTCGCGGCGGATTCGCGAATCTGCCACACTTGTTAGTTTCGCAACAATGAAGACAACAGAATGGGATATTGTGATCGCCGGCGGCGGTCCGGCGGGGCTGGAAGCCGCTGCGGCTGCTGCCCAGGCCGGATGCTCGGTGCTGGTATTAGAGCAATCCAGTCAGATCGGCATGCCTACGCGTACGAGCGGCGGCAGCTTCATCTCCGAAATGCAAGCTCTCGGCATCCCGGAACATCTCTATCATCCGGTTCGCTCCTGCCGTTTCATCGCACCAGAGCAATCTGCGGTTTTCAAGTACCCTGTTCCACAACTGTGCGTCATGGATGTCCGCGGAGTCTTCCAGTTCCTCGCGCAACGCGCCGCAAACGCTGGCGCACACATCGCTCTCGCTACCACCGCCCTCAGCCCCATCCTGGAGAACGGTGTTGTCCGCGGTGTACGTGCAAAAGATCGCACAAGTCGAGAACGTCTGATTCACTCGCGCCTGGTGATCGATGCCACAGGATACCGTGCCTTGCTCCTAAAACAGACAGCCGCTAATCCCCGCTTCTCGCGCTTTGGCGTGGGAGCTGAGTATGACCTCTTTGCGCCCCGCTACAACCAGGACGAAGCGCTTCTCATCGTCGGAAATCAAATCGCTCCGGCCGGCTACGCCTGGATGCTGCCATGGGGCAATGCTCGCGTGAGAGTAGGAGTGGGCGTCATCCATCCGGATTCGGATGCGAATCCGGACCGCTACCTCGAAGCGCTCATCCAGAACGCTTCCCGGTGGGACGTAGAGCTTAAAGGCGCCCAGCCCATTGAGCATCATTCCGGCCTAATCCCCTCTAGCGGCTTGGCGCAGAGCTTCGTCTCAGATGGTATTCTCGCTGCTGGAGATGCCGCGGGGCAAGCATCCGCGCTCGTCGGAGAAGGTATTCGCTGGGCTATGAAGGCAGGACAGATGGCTGGAGGAACCGCCGCCCGTGCGATACGCTGCGGCGATGTCTCCGCCAGTTTTCTCAGGCAATATGAAGCACAGTGGAGATCTGCATACGGCCGCGACTTGGCCATCGCCTATGAAATAAACAAGCGCATCGCCGCCTGGGGCGATACGGAATGGAACCGCGGCGCAGAACTGCTCCGTCTCTTGACGGCCGAGCAATTTGCCCACGCGTTAGCCTCGAATTTTATCGCCCGCTGGACCGCGGCGCTCCTCTTCTCGCATCCCGTAGCAATCGGAAAATCGCTGCGCCATCTAATGTCATGAGACGCTTCTGGCTTGTCGCTTTTCTCTTCTGCGCTGTGTCCCTGCAAGCAGACGATCCCGCAAGTTCCTCTCCGCATCTGCTGTTGACACCACTCCGCCTTCGCCGTCTTCAGCGCGATCGTGAGCGTCAGACCGTCCGCTGGATCAATTTCCAAAGTCGCGTTCGCAATGTGCCGAATTCGCCCGAACGCGGCTTTGAACTGGCGCTGTATTATGCGGTGACGCACGATCCGGACCGGGGCAGGGAAGCGGTCGAGTGGAGTATTGCCCATCCGTGCGAGCTGCGCCAGTCCGCTTTGATCCGCGACTGGATACCCGGTGCCGGCCACAGCTCCGCCTGTTCCTCCGACGCCCCGCTTTACCAAAGGGACCTGCTCTTTCAGACAATCGCAGCTCGCCAGGATCCGGAGTCGCTCTACCACACCAGTTGGCAAGCCATTCTCACCAGTCTGCAAGAAGGCGGATTTCGGGATCCGAAACAGCTCTATGCCGCAATCGAGTTCATCGATGCCGTCCGCACCAATCTGCACACCGATCCGCGGGAAGATGATCCCGCCTTCTTTTCAAAGCTGCCCGTCGAACTTCTTCTCAGTCTGAAGCCGCAGCAGGTTGAACATCCCGACTGGCTAACCCACATAGCTGCTCTGGCGTTAGTCACGCTCGATCCCAATCTGCCCGCTTCTCAATATCTACAGGGCTGGGCCATGGAGAACAGCCAGATGATCCGGGAGGGGCCTGGGGTGGCTTATGAATTCCTTTGGGCAAATCCTTATCTCCCTGGCATCGGCTATCAAAATCTCGACCCCTGGATCTACGATGCGCATGGTCGCCTCTTCGCACGTACAGACTGGAGCACAAATGCCTGCTGGATTGGTATCTCAAAAACCGGTGTTGAGGAACAGAACTGCCCCTCTGGATGGCAAAACCGGGTCTCTGATTTTGGCACTCTGGCCCTGATTCCGGCAAACCAGCTCGATCAAAACTGCCTGGAGCTGCCTGCCGCAAAGGGCCGCCAGGTGTTCATGCTCTGGAATTTGCAGCCCAATCAGCCAGTCTCTTATAGTTACCTTCAAAAACAAATCCGCGATAAGGCAGATATCTCCGGCTTATGGCGTGTCCCGGACGGCGTTCAGGGGAAAGTCTGTCTTCCGCGCTAAACTAATATTTCTACCTCGAATTTTCCGATACGACGGAGTTTTCCAACAATAATGATTGCTGCAACCCAACTGCGTCCCGGCATGATCATTAAGTTCAATAATGATCTGCATTCCATTTTCAGTGTGTTTCATCGAACACCGGGCAATCTGCGCGGTTTCGTACAGGCAAAGATGAGAAACCTGCGCACAGGCTCGATGATTGAGCACCGTTTCTCATCGGAAGACAAAGTCGAGCGCGTCGCCTTAGATGAGCACGAGATGGAGTTCCTGTATGAGGACGGCGAATATTACTATTTCATGAATACTGAAAACTTCGAGCAGATGCATCTGACCAAAGAATTGCTCGGAGATTCCGTGCTCTACCTGACCCCTCAGTTGCGAGTCAACGTCCAGTTCTATGAAGGCAAGCCCATTAGCGTCGAACTGCCGCCGAGCGTGGAAATGACGGTCGTCGAGACCGAACCCGGCCTAAAAGGCGCTACGGTCTCCAACGTAACCAAGCCTGCAAAACTTGAAACTGGCTTGGTAGTCCAGGTGCCGCCGTTCATCAATCAAGGCGAGCGCATCCGTGTCAGCACCGCTGAGGGTACGTACCAGGAACGCGCTTAAACGCGAACGAGGTAGTTGCTGATCCCAGTAACGCTAGCATAAGAACATGGCTTCAGAATCGGGCGTGATTTATCTCAGCGATAACGTGACGGCCGCGCGTGTGGCCAGCTTGTTTTCAGCCATTGCGGCGCTCTGGTGCTTTGTCTCGCAGTGGGCCTATTACGGCGTTTCGAGTATGCCGCATGCCTGGAATGGATGGATCGTCGGCGCCATCATGTTCATCTTTGCCGCCGTTCGCGTCTACCGGCCTTGGTTGGTGCCGGGCCTGAGCCTGACAAATTCCGTTCTTGCCGTCTGGATCTTCCTCTCTCCATGGATCTTCGGCTACACAGACAACATGGCGGAATGGATCAACAGCCTTGCGATCGGAGTGGTCATCTTTGCGCTGTCGCTTCTATCCGCTCGCATCACCAAACAACACCTCACGCCGCTTTACCGCATTTGAGGCATGCTGTTTTTTGCGCTGCTCGTTTTAGCCTGTTGAGGCGGAGTGCCAAAACGAACCGCTATCAGAGCATTCTTGTCGAAACGTACCTCGCTGCCGCGGGAGAGCAGATTAGAATACACGGACCAAGCCATTCCATAAACGCCAAAGGCTGCTCCCACCGGAGCAGGTAAAGGAGATGCAATCCCCAGCCCTAGTATTCCGAATCCAGAGAATCCTCCCAAGGCAAGGCCAGCCGTGTTCGAAGTACTCGTTGCTGCTGTAGAGCTGCTGCCAAAATGAGGCTCGTCTTCTACGCTCTTGCCAGCTACCAGAGTCGCAATCGCGGGACGGAGGAGACGTGTTTTCGATTCAGTCGCTTTTGCGGTTCCTTCCTCATCCACTTTTAGTTTCTTGGGATCCTCTGCCGCGGCGATCACCTGTGCCCGTACCGGCGTTTGGGCCGGTGGATCTGACACCGAAGCTTCTTCGACCGCCGCCCGCGCAATTTCTGGAGGCCTTACTTCTTCAATGATGAAGCGCAGCTTGCCCCCTCGGTGCAGCAAACGCGCTCGTTGCGCTAGCGTGATTTTGCCGCTCACCTTTGTCCCTTCCGGAAGCACTAACCGGTGGTCTTTGCTGAATACGGGCGTGGCGAGTATGCCTTCAATAGGATCGCCCACGCGCGATTCTGCAGAACTCACGGCTGAAACCAGCCGTATCTGTGCCACCGAATCGGGAGCTGGCTGCGTGCCAATGCTCTTCAGGTACTGATTGCTCACTCGGACCGTCCCAAAATCTAAGTCCCGAGTGAGCGTCGCGTTGAACAAACTGCCGCTCCGATACCATTGTGGCCGGTAGGGCAGCTTATTCAGGAGAAACTCTTCCATCCACTCGCGCCGGTTCTGTCCGCGCACAAAATCGAGCAGGCCGTAGGTCTGTCCGCTCAAACGGGCGCTGACCTGGGATTGAGCGAACTGACCCAGCTTCCCGGTCTTATTGACGATCGCATTTCCCGCCTGCGCTTTTCGCGGATGTTTCTCCGGTTTTGGCGGACGATAAAGCCCAGGAAGCGCGATCGATTCGTCGGTATGAATGTCCACCTTTCTCCCGTCGGGCAGAATTAACTGATCAAAAGAGACCTCTGCTTGTTTTAAGGGCGTAAAATTACCGCTTACGAGAGCGCTCACACGCACCAAGCGCGGCACAGGCCGCAGCCGCGTCACATGCCCCAAAATCAACGTGCCGGCCGGGATCACGATCCGGTCAAAAGACCACACCGGTGCTGCAAATTTGCCTTCCACTGGAGCGCCGGTGCGGTAGGGAACCTTCTTGGTCAGATAGACCCGAAGCGGTGTTCCAGCCGGCAAATGCAGCGGAATCGAAATCTCAGCCGCATTCTGTTGCGCCGCGCCGTAACAACTTGCGATGAGGAACGTAAAGAAGCTGCAAGTGGCAGGAGCCCGCAGTTTCGCTCGGCTGAACATGGAGGATACAGCTTGTCCATAGCTATATCACAACCGGATTGAGTGTCAGCGGCCTTGTGGCGCGGGATTGGGGCGGTTCCGGTGCTCTTGCTCCCATCGCGCAGAAAGTTCATTCCATTGCTGGAGTGTTAATACGGCGCGCAGTTGCACACTCATTTCGGTAAACACACGCGTCGCATTGGCTCGAGCATCCGCCAGCCTGTCTATGATCGCCTGCGCCTGCACCATATTGATGTGCGGCTGATCTAAAAGATCCTCCAGATCGGCTTGCGCCTTATCTGCCTCGGTGCGCGCGTCGAGTAAACGATTGTGATAGGAGCGGATAATGCGGCGGATCTGCTGCCGCTGCTGCGGCGAAAGATTCAATTCCTGGAAGATCTTGCTGTTCCACCAGGGCTTGGAAACGGGTCCTTCCTGCGAAGAGGCAGAGACCACCGCTGCCAGGCAAAATGCCAAAATACAAACTAATCTTCGGGTCATTCTTGCAAAGCTGCTTGCACCAAAGCCTCTGCCGGAGCGGCCGGTTGCGGAATCGGGTTATCCGCAATCTGACTGACATCAGCAGCAAGTTGTGCATCGGAAATCTTATTTTGCCCAAACAGACTATGCAAGCTTGGATTCAGGGTCTGCGTCTCCTGATAGATTGCCGCTCCACCGCAAATGACCACAATCGCCAGTGCCGCAGGCGCCCAGCGCGGCCAGCGCAGACCGGAAAACCAGCGTCTTGGCGCATGCAGGCGCGCGTAAATCTTGCGTCGTTGCGCAGCTAGGAAATCAAAGCTCGGTTCCTCGCAATAAGCGGCTTCAACGCGAGCCCGTTGCGCCAGCATGGCGCTGATCTGCCTCTGGCACTCGCTGCAGTTTGCTATGTGACCGTTTTCCGGATGATAAATGTAAGCGATCAACTCATCCTG
>Ga0209061_1004068_pt1 | contig 14676 bp, 11 predicted proteins | sample Coa_R1_10_FD_187157 | JGI IMG/M metagenome (GOLD analysis project Ga0209061, IMG submission 187157) | Surface soil microbial communities from Centralia Pennsylvania, which are recovering from an underground coalmine fire - Coalmine... | ecosystem: Environmental > Terrestrial > Soil >...
ATCTCGCCGAGGAACCGGGTGAGCAGCCGGTTCACCACGAACGCCGGCCGGTCGGCGACGATCACGCAGTTCTTCTTCAGCGCCCGCCCGACGGCGAGGGCGGTCGCGACGGTCGCGTCATCGGTCCGTGCCCCCCGGGAGACCTCGATCAGCGGCAGCACCGCGACGGGGTTGAAGAAGTGGAATCCCACCACCCGCGACGGGTGCGCGAGAGCGTCGGCCATCGCGGTGACCGACAGCGACGAGGTGTTCGTGGCGAGCACGGCCTCCGGCCGGACGACGGCCTCGGCTTCGGCGAACACCTGCCGCTTGACGGCCAGCTCCTCGTAGACCGCCTCGATGACGAAATCCGCGTCCGCGAACCCGTCTTTCGACACCGAACCGGTGACCAGGGCCTTCTGCCGGTTCGCCGCGTCCGCCGACAGCCGCCCGCGCGCCAGCAGCTTGTCGATCTCCGCGTGCACGTACGCCACCCCGGAGTCCACCCGCGCCTGGTCCAGGTCGGTCATCACCACGGGGACCTGCATCCGCCGCGCGAACAGCAGCGCGATCTGCGCCGCCATCAGGCCCGCGCCGACGATGCCCACCTTGGTCACCGGCCGGGCCAGGGAGCGGTCCGGCGCCCCGGCGGGCCGCTTGGCCCGCTTGTTAACCAGGTCGAACGCGTACAGCCCGGCGCGCAGTTCGTCGCTGAGCAGCAGGTCCGCGAGGGCCTCGTCCTCGGCCGCGAACCCCTCGTCGCGGCTCCGCGTCCGAGCCGCGGCCACGAGCTCCAGCGCCCGGTACGGCGCGGGCGCCGCGCCGCGGGTCTTGCCGTCGGCGAAGAGCCGGGCGGCCGCCACCGCGGCGTCCCATTCCCGCTGCGGGGCCAGCGCGGGCCGCGGCACCGTCACGGCCCCGGACAGCACCCCGGCCGCCCAGCGCAGCGACTCCTCGAGGAAATCGGCCGGGGAGAACATCGCGTCCGCGATCCCGAGCGAGAACGCCTCGGGGCCGCGCAGCATCTTGTTCTGCGACAGCGGGTTCTCGATGATCACTTTCAGCGCCTGGGCAGGCCCGATCAGCCGCGGCAGCAGGTAGGTGCCGCCCCAGCCGGGCACCAGCCCGAGGAAGCACTCGGGCAGCGCGATCATCGCCGCGCCGGAGGAGACCGTCCGGTAGGTGCAGTGCAGCGCGACCTCGAGGCCGCCGCCGAGCGCCACGCCGTTGATGAACCCGAACGACGGCACGCCCAGCTCACCCAGCCGCCGGAACACCGCGTGCCCCAGCCGCCCGATTCCCAGCGCCCTCTCCCTGGTGCCGACGAGCGCCGCCCCGTCCAGGTCGGCGCCGGCGCCGAGGATGAACGGCTTGCCGGTCACGCCGACGGCGGCGATCTCACCGCGCCCGGCCCGCGGCGCGACCGCGTCGAGAGCCTCGTTCAGCGACAGCAGGCCGCGGACGCCGAACGTGTTCGGCTTGGTGTGGTCGTGCCCGTTGTCCAGCGTGATCAGCGCCATCGTGCCCGCGCCGGGGCCCAGGTCGACGTCACGCACGATGGCGCGGGTCACCACCTCGTCCGGGATCTGCCAGTCCGGGGGAACGACCTCCCCGAGCCCCCCGCCTGCCGGGCCCCGCCCGGCGGGCGGGGAACCCGGCCCTGTCCGCGAAGCGCCGCCTGCGTTCGGGATATCTGTCATTCAGAGCACCCTCTCCCAGAGCACCGTGCCGCCCATGCCCAGGCCCACGCACATCGTCGTCAGCCCGTAACGCGCCTCGGGGTGCTCGGCGAACTGCCGCGCTAGCTGGATCATCAGCCGGACACCGGAGGAGGCGAGCGGGTGCCCGACGGCGATCGCGCCGCCCCACGGGTTCACCCGCGGGTCGTCGTCGGCGATCTTGAAGTGGTCGAGGAACGCGAGCACCTGCACCGCGAACGCCTCGTTGATCTCGATAAGGCCGATGTCGTCCATGGTGAGGTCGTTGCGGGCGAGCAGTTTCTCGGTCGCGGGAATGGGGCCGATGCCCATCACCTCGGGCTCGACGCCCGCGAAGGAGAAGTCGACCAGGCGCATCTTCGCGGGCAGGCCCAGCTCGGCGGCGACCTCTTCGGCGGCGATGACGCAGCCGGTCGCGCCGTCGTTGATACCGGAGGAGTTGCCGGCGGTCACCCGCCCGTGCGGACGGAACGGCGTCTTCAGGTTCTTCAGGACCTCCGCCGTCGTGTCCGGGCGCGGCGGCTCGTCCCTGGTGGCCAGGCCCCAGCCGAGTTCGGCGGTCCTGACGGCCACCGGCACCAGGTCGGGCTGGATCTTGCCGTCGGCGTAGGCCTGCGCGAGCTTGCGCTGGCTGGCCGCGGCGTAGGCGTCGGCGCGCTCCCTGGTGATCGCCGGGAACCGGTCGTGCAGGTTCTCCGCCGTCGCGCCCATGGACAGCGCGGAGGTGTCGACGATGCGCTCGGAGATGAACCGGGGGTTGGGGTCGACGCCCTCCCCCATCGGGTGGCGGCCCATGTGCTCGACGCCGCCAGCGATCGCGACGTCGGCGGCGCCGAGCGCGACCTCGCCGGCCACCGTGGTGACCGCGGTCATCGCGCCCGCGCACATCCGGTCGATCGCCAAGCCGGGCACGGTCGCCGGCAGGCCCGCGAGGATCGCGGCGCTGCGCCCGATCGTCAGCCCCTGGTCGCCGATCTGCGTGGTGGCGGCGATCGCGACCTCGCCGACGCGCTCCGGCGGCAGGTTCGGGTTCCGCCGCAGCAGTTCCCTGATCACCCGGACCACCATGTCGTCCGCCCTGGTCCCGGCGTAGATGCCTGCCGGGCCGGACTTGCCGAACGGCGTCCGGACGCCGTCGACGAAGACCACATCGCGTGCGCGCATCGGCTGCTCCTTCATCGGTCACGCCTGCCAGCCCTATGCTACTCGCCAGTAACCTTCAGGGCGACACCCCTCGCGGGGAAAACCGGGGAGCTTTCCGGCCGGCCCGGCCCGGGCCGGCCGGGGCCCGGCGGGACGTGACATATCTCGTCACGCCGGATGACTGATTTCACTTATTTTCTGCTTCGCACACCTTACGACCACTTTGGCGTCCGGAATGCCCGGAATGTCGGTACGAAAAGTGAGCGAAGTGACGTTGGGGCGCGGCGTGGCCGGCCGGCTAGGACGCCGGGACCGAGGTGCGCACGGACGACGGTTCGGAGGCGGGCACGTGGCCTGCCCCGCGGAGGCTGAGCGCGAGGCCGAGCAGGACCGCGAGCAGGAACAGGCCGCCGAGGATGTAGGCGTTGCCCCACAGCAGCTGGAAGCCGTGCCAGTGGTACTCGACGAACCACGGCTGGTCGCCGTACTTGCTGAACAGGATCGGGTTGGTGTTCTTCTGCGCCCAGAGGAAGCCGAGCGAGAACTTGCCGAGGTTACGCTCGTGCTCCCACAGCGCGTCCGGCCATGCCGCGTAGATGAAGATCATGATCGCGGCGAGCGCGGCGAGCCAGCGGGCGCGCCGCCTGCCGGCGCCGTCGCGCGCGGCCCGCCAGGCGCGGATCGCGTAGTGCCCGGTCACCGCGACGGCGGGCGCGACCCAGACCCAGTGGTGGTCCCAGCTGATCGGCGAGATGAGCAGCCCGGTCAGCGCGGTCGCCAGGAGGGCGGGCACCGGGTAGCCGGCCCGGTCGAGCAGGACGGCGGCCGCCATGCCGAGTACGAGCGCGACCGCGGAGACCGCGATCCACGGGGCCTGGCCCGCCGCGACGCTCCCGCTGAACCTGGTGACGATCGCGCGCAGCGACTGGTTCCCGGCCCAGCCGATGAAGCCGGTCCGGCTGCCGTCGGACATGATCAGCCCGTGCAGCCACCACTTGGACGAGTCGTTCGGCAAGATCACGAAACCGACGCCTATGGTCGCGAGGAAGCCGGCCACGGTCGCCGCCGCCTGGCGGAACTTCCGCGTGAGCAGCAGGTACGGGACGAAGATCAGCGGGGTGAGCTTGATCCCGGCGGCCACGCCGGTCGCCAGGCCCTTCCACCAGCGGACCCGCCCCTTGCTGTTATCAGGCTGGCACAGGTCCCACATGATCGCCGCCATCAAGATGAGGTTGACCTGGCCCAGGTAGATGGTCCGCACCACCGGCTGTAGCCAGAAGGTGACGGCGGCGGCGACCAGCGTCGCGCCGAGCCGCACCCGGCGGCTGGCGTAGCCGAGGCCGCCGAAGGTGAACCACAGGGCCGCCACCAGCGCCGCGATGTTCACCACGACCGAGGCCACCCACAGCGGCGTCCACGGGAGGAACGAGATCAGCGCGAACGCGACCGCGGCGAACGGCGTGTAGGTGAACTTCAGTGCCAGCGAGCTGTAGCCGCCCCAGTCGTACAGCGGATCGGCCGCGTGCGGGTCGAAGTACGGGCGGACGTGCCGGACGATCAGGCCGCCGTCCCGGTACACCGTCAGGTCCACCTCGTCGAGTGCCCCGTTCTTGCCGCTGATCACTGCGTAGACCACCCAGCTCGCGACGACGGCGAGGAAGGCGATGGCGCCGGCCGTGACGAGCCGGGTTCCTGGGGACTTGACGGCGACCTGATTCACACCGGTAACGATATCGGCTAGCGGGCGGGGCCACGGCGGGCACCACGGGTTGTCGGTCATACTTGGTTGCATGTCAACGCTGACCGAACCGAAGGCCGGCGCCGCCCCGTGAGCGTCGAGAGCCTGGTCTCCTCCGGTCCGCTGGTCCTGGCGATACCGGTCGCCGCCGCGGCGGGCGCCGTGACGTTCCTGTCGCCGTGCTGCCTGCCGCTCGTCCCCGGGTACCTGTCCTACATCACCGGGATGTCCGGCGCGGGAGCGGGCAGGACGGGCGCGGGCGCGGCCGCCGGGGACGCCGCCGCGGCGGGGGCGGGGACCGGGCTGCTGGCGGCGGCCGGGGCCGCGGGCGGCGACGGCGGCGCGGTCACCACCCGGACCCGGGCGGCGGCTGCCGGGACGGCCGCGCCCGCCAAGGGCCGGGCCGTGGCCGGGGCGGCGCTGTTCGTCTTCGGGTTCTCGCTCGTCTTCGCCTGCTACGGCCTTGCCATCGGAGGGCTCGGCCAGCTGTTCAGCGCGCACGATACGGCGCTCACCCGGGTCCTCGGCGGGATCACGATCCTGCTCGGGCTGATGTTCGCGGGCGCGTTCGACCGGTTCTCCTTCGCCGGCCGGGTCTTCCGCCCGTCCGCCCGGCCCCGGGCCGGGCTGGCCGGCGCGCCGCTGCTCGGCGCGATGTTCGGCATCGGCTGGTCGCCGTGCATCGGCCCGACGCTGACCGCCGTGCTCGCGCTTTCCGCGTCGTCGGGCACTGCCGCGCGCGGCGCGTTCCTCGCGTTCGTCTACGGGCTCGGCCTCGGCGTCCCGTTCCTGATCGTGGCGGCGGCCTTCCAGCGCGTGGTGAACGTGCTCGGCTTCTTCCGGCGCAACGCCCGGCTTGTCAGCCGGATCGGGGGGGCCATGCTGGTGATCGTTGGCGTCCTCGAGGTCACGGGGGCGTGGACGGCGGCGATCAACTGGCTGCGCGCCAACTGGTTCGGCGGCTACAACCTCCCGCTCTAGCGGCCGCGGGCGGCCGCCTTCGGCTTGGCCCCCCTCTTATGCCGCGGCTCGGCCTGGCTCGGCTCGGCCTGGCTGGCGGCCGCCAGGCGCGGCTGGCTTGCCGCCTCCACCAGGGCGGTCATCAGGCGCGGGTCGTCGCCTTCCTCGGGATGCCAGTGCACGCCGACGCCGAACCGGTGGCCCGTCACCTCCAGGGCCTCGATCACCTCGTCCGGCGCCCACCCGGCCACGACCAGGCCCTCGCCGGGGCGGTCCGGCGCCTGGTGGTGGGCGGCGGGCACCTGGACCCGGGTGCCGAGCAGCCGGCCGAGCAGGCTGTCGCCGGCCAGGTACACCTCGTGCGGCAGGTACCGCGCCCGGTCGCGCCGGTGCGCGGGCAGGTGCTGGGTCAGCGAGCCGCCGCGCGCCACCGTCAGCACGTGCAGGCCGCGTCCGACCGCGAGGAACGGCAGCCCGGCCTCGATCGCGGCACGCATCAGCACCAGTTCGAACCGGTCCCTGCGGTGCTCGGGCGGGTCCGTCTCCGCCAGCGGCTGCTGGTCATACAGTGCCGGGTCGACGTCCCTGCCCCCGGTGAAGACCAGGCCGTTCAGCCCGGCGACCAGAGAGCGCGCCGCGTCGGGCGGCACTGGCGGCAGCACCACGGGCACTCCCCCGGCCCGCTCCACGGCCCGGGTGTAGCTGACGGGCGAGACCACGGCCTCCCGGAGCCAGTCCCCCCAGCGGGCCGCGTCGAGTTCGCCGGTGACGCCGATGATCGGGCGGTCCCCCATCGGTCCTCCTCGCCAATCACGCTATATCTGTCCGGCAAAGCCGAATGTCCTTGTAGCGCTTTGCCCAGGGTGCGACACTGTGCGCTGTGACGCCGCAACCGTCCGACGGTTCCACGGGGCCCGGCCCGGCCGCATCGCCATTCTTCCTGAACGAACGCGTTTGCGAAGCGGCGATGACGTATTTCTATGGCCATCTCTTTGCCGCCGAACCCGAGATCAGCGCCATGTTCCCGGCGGCGATGGACGCTCAGCGACAGCGTCTGTACCGGGCGTTGCGCCGGATAGTCACGACCAGGGGCGACGGCGAACTCGACCGTTATCTCGCCGAACTCGGGCGCGCGCACCGCAAGTTCGGGGTGCGTCCGGAACACTACACCGCGTTCCGGACGTCGCTGCACGCGATGGTGGACAAGTTCGCGCCGTCCGGCTGGAGCGCCGACGCCAAGGACGAGTGGGAGGCCGCGATCGACCACGCGATCGAGGTCATGGTCACCGCGGCCGCCGAGGACGCGGCGCACGCCCCCGCGTGGTGGACCGCCGAGGTCACCAGCCATGAGCTGCGCACCCCGCAGGTCGCGGTGCTCACGGTCCAGCCGTCCGAGCCGTTCGGCTACCTGCCCGGCCAGCACCTGTGGGTGCAGACGCCGCGCTGGCCCCGGCTGTGGCGGCGCTACTCGATCGCCAACGCCCCCCGCGACGACGGGTCGCTGACGCTGCATGTCCGCGCGGTCGCCGGCGGCCTCGTCAGCAACACGCTGGTACACCACCTCGGGCCCGGTGACACGCTGCTCCTCGGCCCGCCCGGGGGGCGGATGACCGCCGACACGCAGGGCCGCCGGCCCGTGCTCTGCCTGGCCGGCGGGACCGGGCTCGCCCCGCTGAAGGCGATCACCGAGGCGATCGTCCGCTCGGCGGGGCCCGGCGGGCAGGGACGGGAAATCGTGCTCTACCACGGCGCGCGCACCCAGTCCGAACTCTATGACCTAGGCGCGCTGCGCCGGATGGAACTGGACTACCCCTCGCTGGACGTCATCGCGGTGACATCGGACGAGATGGCCGAGGGCGCGGAGCACGGCACGATCTCCAGCCTCGCGGCGCGGGCCGACTGGGTGGGCAGGGACGTCTACATCAGCGGCCCGGACGCCATGATCGCCAGGACCGCCGAGGCGCTGCGGATGTCCGGGGCGCGCCCGGAACTCCTCCGCTACGACCTGCCGGGGGAAAACCCGTAACGCGCGCGGGCGCCGGCAGCCCGCCCGGGATCACCGGAGCTTCTAAACCTTGCGCCAGCCGGGCACCCACGCGCCGTCAGTCACCTGGTAATCGCCGAACAGCGCGGGCGCCTCGGCCCGCATGATCTCGCCGATCTTGCCGAACACGAGGCGGATCTCCTCCTCGGCCCCCGGGTCGGTGCGCGCCTCGATCGTGTGCCGCAGCGCCCTGATGTTCGCAGTCCAGACAAGGCCGGTGGCAACGCCGTCCGGCGCGAAACGGCGCATGAACGAGGTCTTGTGCTTCTTCTCGTGCATCGGCACGCCGTCGTCATCCAGCCGGAAATGATCTGCCATCCATTGCTGGAAGGCTTCCATTTCGGCGAGCAGCGCCGTGGCGCGTTTCATGAGCTCGGGGTCTTCCCGCGCCCACCCGGGGAACCAGAAAGGCAATTCGCCGAGCCGGACGAACCGCAGCGACTCCTGCGAGATAGCCGTTCCCGGGCGGTGCCTGATGATCTCATGGGTGAATACCCTGCTCACGTTGTGCAATACGAACGTGAAGCTGACGTGCTCAAGTACCGACCCGTGGCCGCTGCGCAGGATGTTCTCCAGGTACTTGACCTGGTCGTCGCGGACACGGCGGACGTTTGGGTTCAGGCCCGGCTCCCAGGAGCGGTAGCACATCTTGCCGGCGAACTCGGCGAGGTTCTGCGCGTCGTTGTCCAGCTGGTCGCGGTCCAGCCGCTCCAGCCAGCGCTCCCCGCCGACCTCGCGCAGGTAGGCGGCGAGTGCGTCGTAGTCGACCTCGGGCCGCGCGACCAGGAACACCTCGGGCTCAACGTTCCGCATACCCGGCACCCTACCTCGGGAGCTGCTTCCCCGCCCGTCACCCGGACGGCGGCGGACGGCCCGGCTCTTAATTCGGTTAGGCGCGGCGGACGCAGCCGCTACAGTGTTCCACATGACGCGGGGCATGCCCGACGCGGCGGCCTTCGCGCGGACGTGGGCCGACGAGTGGAACTCCCACGACCTTGGGTCGATCCTGGCCCATTACGCGCCGGACGTGGCGTTCCGGTCTCCGCTCGCGGCGCGGGTCCTGCCGGGGTCGGACGGGACCGTCCGCGGCCTGGCCGGACTGCGGGAGTACTGGTCGGCCGGGCTCGCAGCCCATCCGGACCTGCGTTTTGAGGTGCTCGGCGTCTTCGAGGGCACCGACACACTGGTCATCTTGTTCCGCAACGAGGCGGGTGAGCTGCGGGCCGAGGCGCTGACCTTCCGCGACGGCCTGATCGTCGAGGGCCGGGGGATGTTCCCCGCCGGGCAGGGCATACCGGACCAGCGTGAGCGTGCGGCATGCCGCCGGATGTCTCCTGTGGCGGCAGGCGTCGTTGCGGCAGGCGTTAGGCGGGGATGGCGGGCTTCCCGTCGCCGGGAGACCTCGTGCCTCGATCACGGTCCCCAGGTGCCACGGAAGCCGCTTCCGTCACGGCCGCACTCCCCCGGGATCGGACGGTGCGGCCGTAGCCGGCCGCACGAACCGGAAAATGCTTCACCATGTAAGAAAAAACCGGAATAGGTGCAAAAAATTTACCGGATCATGGACGGCGGCCCTCAACTCTCAAGGCGATATTCCGGCAATTAGTGTAAATCGGGCATCCGAAGCCGCCCAGGCCCCGGATGCCGGCCCGGCCGACCCGGCCGGGTCCCGTTTCAGGGCCGGCCGGGTCCCGTTTCGGGCCCGGCCAACCCGGCCGGGTCCCGTTTCGGGGCCGGCCGGCGCCGGTTCAGGGGTGCCGGACATCCAGGCGTAAGGCCGAGGACGGGACCTGAGTTGACCGGTACCGCCGGGTCAGAGCTCGCGCAGGATCTGGCGGAGCATGGCCTCGGTGTCGGCTGGCGGGAGCGCCTCGGTGGCCAGCCGGTTCATGACGTTCCAGTAGTACAGCCGTTCGGCGGGCTTGCTCAGGTACGCGGCCGTGGTGTGCTGTTCGAGGTAGACCATGTCGGGCAGCTCGGCCGCGGGGAAGCGCAGCATGGTGACCGGGCCGTCGGCGACGGCGCGGCTGCCGGCGCGCAGCGGCGCGATCTGGACGTTGACGTGGCTGAGCCGGGTCATCTCGATGAGGTGCTCCAGCTGGGCGCGCGCCACGGCGGCGCCGCCGATCGGGCGGCGCAGCGCCGCTTCGTCGATCACGGCCCACAGCCGCAGCGGATTCGGCCGGTGCAGGACCCGCTGCCGGCGGATCCGCACGCTGACCTGCTGGGCGACATCAAGCGCCGGGTTATCGCCGGCGCCGATCTCCAGCACGGCGCGGGCATAGCCAGGCGTTTGCAGCAGGCCGGGGACGAACTGCACCTCATAGCTGCGGATGATCTCCGCGGCCTGCTCAAGCCCGAGATACGGGGCGAACCAGGCGGGCACCGCGTCGCCGTAGGCCTGCCACCAGCCGGGCGCGTTGGCTTCCCTGGCCATGGTCAGCAGCGTCCCGCGCTCATCCTCGCCCGCCCGGTACAGGCCGAGCAGGTCGCTGACGTCCCGCAGCTTGAAACTGATCCGGCCCAGTTCCAGCCGGCTCATCTTCGACTCCGACCCGCGGATCGCCCGCGCGGCGTCCTCCCGGCTGACTCCGGCGGCCTCGCGCAGCTTGCGCAGCCGCGCCCCCAGCAGCATCCGCATCGCGGTCGGCCCCGCCTCGTAGCCGGCGGCCGGCTCGGCCCGCCCGTCCCCGGTGTCAGGCGGGCCCGCAATGTCTCCCGCCCCGTGACGGCAGCCCTGTGGCGGCATCACGCCTTTCTCCCGACCCCGCCCAGGTTGTTGCTCAGGTTCCTGGGCGGCCCGAACGGGCTGTGGTCGGGGCGCCACTGCTGGATCGGCACCACGCCGGGCTCGACCAGCTCCAGGCCGTCGAAATACCGCGCGATCTGATCGGGCCTGCGCACCCGGTAGGGGGCGGCGCCGCTCTCGTTGTACGCGCGCAGCGCCTCGTTCAGCGCCGGGTCCGCGTCCGATGAGTCGTAGACCGCCAGGTACCCGCCAGACGGCAGGGCGGCCTTCAGGGTCCCCACGATCGACTGGGCGACACGGTCATCGTCTTCGTCCGGGTTGCCGATGTGCGCCATGACGCCCATCAGCAAGATCGCGACCGGGCGGCTGAAATCCAGCTTCTTCCCGGCGGCGCGCAGCAGCGCCTCCGGGTCGCTCAGGTCGGCGTCGATGTAATCGGTGCTGCCCGCGGCGTTGCCGGTCAGCAGCGCCCGGGCATGCGCCAGCACCAGCGGGTCGTTGTCCACGTAGACGACCTTCGCGTCCGGCGCCACCCGCTGGGCGACCTCGTGGGTGTTGTCCTGGGTGGGCAGCCCGGTGCCGATGTCGAGGAACTGCCGGATGCCCGCCTCCCCCGCCAGGTAGCGGACCACCCGGGCGATGAAATAGCGCGACGCGCGGGCCCCGTCGAAGATGCCCGGGTAAATCCGCGCGAACTGGTCGCCGGCCTCCTTGTCGACCGGGTAGTAATCCTTGCCGCCCAGCCAGTAATTCCAGATCCGGGCCGATACGGGAACCGTGGTGTCGATCTTCGCCGACGGCGAAGGCGGAACGTCAAAATCCATGGCGGTTCATCTCCAGGCGGACGCGGGCCCAATCCGGCACTCACAACATAAATCATCCGCCCGCGCCGCGCACCCGCCGCTGCCGCCGTGCCGCGCGCCCGGGAACGCAACCGGGTCCGCGGGACCGCCCGGGCACGGCGCGCGGGCGCCCCGCGCGCCGCATCGCGGGGCACCCGCGCCGTCCCGGCGTTAGGCTTGCAGCCTGGCCAGCTCCTCCTGGACGAGGCGCTCGTGCTCGGCGGCGTCCTCGCGGGCGCGCCGCGGGCTCCACCGGCCGGCCATCAGCAGGATCAGCGGGATGAACACGACCTCGCCGCCGACGCAGACCCACCACCAGTCCTTCCACTGGCCGGGCGCCGCGGCCGCGGCGCTGACGACCTGCGTGCCGTGCGCGTTGAGGAACGCCAGGTCCGCCTTCGGCACCGTGGCCAGCTGGGCGAGCCGCCCGGCCGCCGCGGCCGGGCTGATGCCGAACGCCTGCGCGACCTCGCCGGCCGCCTTGGCGGCCGCGGCGGTGTTCCCGGGGTTGGCCTGCAACGCGCCCAGCGTGGCGGGGTCGATCGCCTTCAGCGTGGCCAGTTCCGGCGCGTACCTGACGGACAGGGTCTGGACCGACGAGCCGTAGGTGACCAGCGGGGTCATCGAGCTGACCACGGACGGCAGGATGAGGATCGATATCGCGATCACCGCGCGGATGATCCAGCCCCAGACGGCCAGGCCGGTCGCGGTCAGCGCCGGGTTGTGCTTCTCGACGGTCTCGGTGAAGCTGGCCATCCACGGCGCGTACGCGATCGCGAGGCACACCGCCAGGATGCTGATCACGACCGCGAACGTGGCGTAGGCGGTGCCCTTGCCGAGGTTGAGGAAGATGATCGTCATGACGATCGTGCCGACCGCGCCGGCCACCATGAACGGCTTGCGGACGCCCACCCGGTCGGAGATGATCCCGATGATGATCAGCGCCGCCGCGTCGAACGCCCAGAACCAGTTGCCGATGCTGTTGGCGGTCGACAGCGAGAAGCCGTGCAGCGTGGTGAAGTACACGGTGAAGAAGCCGACCGCGGTGTAGTAGATCAGCAAGAACACCGAGATCGCGAACGCCGAGCCGACGATGTCCAGGCGCAGCATCTGCCGCCACGGGCGGTGCGTCAGCGTCTCGACGTCGAGGCCGCGGGCGCGGGCCTCGATCAGCGCGCGGTCGTGCATGGACACCATGAGCTGGTCGCGCAGCTGGGGCGACAGCTCGCGCAGCCCCGCCACCGCGAGCGCGGCGACGACGAGCACGACGATGCCGCAGATGATGAACTGGTCCTGCCAGGCGGTCAGGTGGCTGAGCGTGTTGCTGGACACGACCGCGACCACCAGGCTGCCGAGGACCGGCCCGAGGGTCCAGAACCCCATCGCGGAGGCCCGGCCGAGCTGCGGCGAGAAGTCCCGCACGAGCGCGGGGGTGGCGACGAGGATGACGCCCTCGACGACCCCGACGATGGCGAACAGGAGGCCGTAGGTGAAGGAGTTGGGCGCGTTCGGCACGCCGAAGAGGACCAGCAGGCCGACGATGACGAGCCCGTAGGCCACCAGGTTGGCGCGGCCCCACCGGTCGGCCAGGCCCGCCGCGAGCGAGCCGAAGGCGCCGACCGCGTTGGCGACCACGATGATGTACACATAGTAGTTAAACGTCATCCCGTAGTGCGCGATGATCGACGGGGATACCGCACCGGGAATGTAATTCGCGTAGTAAAGGGCGATCGTGGCGATCACGACGATGGCCAGGTAGGTCATCCGCGGTCGCGTGTCCGGGTAGTGATCGAGCTGCCGCCGCCAGAAGCCGTTGGCCCTAGCCGCGGGGGCGGCGCCGTGCGCGGTTGCTGTCATCGCGACCCCTTTCCGCGCCACGTCGGCTCCGACGTGCGCACGGACTAAAGTACGGCTACGTACTTTAGGAATTTTCCCGTTACTCTAAACGCATGTCCGACGCCGTGCAAGGGGGCACGCTCGCCCATACCCACGAGGGCAAGCCGGGGCTGCCCCGGGGGCGGAACAGCCTGCCGGCGCCGGATGTGCGGGCCTTCCAGCTGGAGCGGCTGCGCCGGGCGGTGATCGCCGCCGTCGCCGAATCCGGGTACCCGGCCGTCACGGTCGCCGACATCGTGCGCCGTGCCCGGGTGTCCCGCGCGGCGTTCTACGCGCACTTCGCCGGCAAGGAGGACTGTTTCCTGGCCGCGACCCGTGAGGGCGGCAGGCTCCTGATCGGCCGGGTCGTCGCCGCCACCCGCGGCCTGCCCGCGGGCACCCCGGACGAGGATGTGCTGCGGGCCGGGTTCCGCGCGTTCCTGGGCTTCCTCGCCGGCGAGCCCGCCTTCGCCCGCGTCTTCTACGTGGACATGCCTGCCGCCGGGCCGCGCGCGGTCGAGCGGCTGGAGGCGGCCGGGGGCCGGTTCGCCGAGATGACCGCGAGGTGGCACCGCCGGGCGCGCCGCCGGCACGCCGCCTGGCCGTCCGTCCCGGGCGAGGCGTACCTGGCGCTCGCCGGGGCGACCGAGGCGCTGGTGCGCTCCCGGGTGCGCGGCGGCCGGACGGACGCGCTGCCGGAGCTGGAGGACACGCTGGTATCGCTCCACCTGGCCGTGCTGGCGGCCCGCCCCTGGCCGGCGGCGGGCTGGCCGCCGGCTCACTAGCCGCCGGCGGCCAGGGGCGGGCGGGCTAGGCCCGCGCGGCCGCGCGGGCCCGGCACAGCGCGAGGACGTTGGCGATCACCCGGTGGCCGGAGCGGCCGGCGGCGGTGAGGATCGACTCGGGGTGGAACTGGACCGCCCAGCGGCCGGCCGCGTCGTCCTCGATCGCCATCACCGCGCCGTCCGGGGTCGTCGCGGTCACGGCGAACCCGCCTTTCACGGCGGTTTCGACGGCGTACAGCGAGTGGTAGCGCGCCGCGGTGAACTCCGGCGGCAGCCCCGCCAGCAGCGACGTCCCGCCGCGCACCAGGACCTGGCCGGGCTTGCCGTGCTGCGGCTCGGGCAGCAGCGACAGCTCGCCGCCGGCGTGCTCCACCATCGCCTGCAACCCCAGGCACACCCCGAACGCCGGCAGCTTCCTGGCGTCAAGCTCGGACAGCAGCTCATCGCAGTGGAAGTCCGACGGGCGGCCGGGTCCCGGCGACAGCACCACGAGGTCCGGCGCGAGCTCGTCGAGCATGCAGGCGCCGAACCCGGCGCGCAGCGTCGTCACCTCGGCGCCGTGCTGGCGGAAGTAGTCGGCCAGCGTGTGCACGAACGAGTCCTGGTGGTCGACGAGCAGCACCCGGGACGGCCGGCCCGCGGCGGCGGGCGCGGCGGGCGCGGCGGCAGGCTCCGCCTTCCGTTCCGCTTCCTGGAGGGTTTCGATCAGCGCACGCGCCTTGATGTGAGTCTCGCGTTCCTCGGACTCGGGGTCGGAGTCGAACAGCAGGGTCGCCCCCGCCCGGACCGCGGCGACGCCGCCGGCGATGTGCGCCGTCCGCAGGGTCAGCCCGGTGTTCATCG
>Ga0209061_1004069_pt1 | contig 14668 bp, 16 predicted proteins | sample Coa_R1_10_FD_187157 | JGI IMG/M metagenome (GOLD analysis project Ga0209061, IMG submission 187157) | Surface soil microbial communities from Centralia Pennsylvania, which are recovering from an underground coalmine fire - Coalmine... | ecosystem: Environmental > Terrestrial > Soil >...
CGGGCACCATGCTCTCGCTGCTCCAGGCGTCCTACTGAAGGCCCATCTCCGTCGCCGGCGCGCTAGCCTGACTCCCGCGCCCTCTTAGCTCAGCTGGTAGAGCACTTCCATGGTAAGGAAGGGGTCGTCGGTTCGAGTCCGACAGAGGGCTTGGGCGGATTGCCTTTGTTTATAGGGGTTTCGGGGATTGAGCCGTCGGACGCGGAGTCGCTTCGGCAGCGTCTGGAAGCGCTGTGGAAGCGTGTTCTCGCTGACGGCGGTCACTTGCGCGGCGACTCGGCGGCCGCGATGGCGCCCTCGGCGTGACTGCGTTGGTCTTCAAGACGGTCCTTCCAATCCAGCCAGTCCCGCCCGAACTGCAAATCAAAGACCTGCGGTTACGAGCGGCACGACGCCGCTCGTAACCGCAGGTACTCGCGTCGTGCCGCACAACGTTGATCTGACCGAGGCGCCTGGGCACGACGCGATCAGAGACCAGCTGGATGACCCGACCGCACCGCTCGTGGACACCGAGACCACCGCTGCGAGCAGAAGACGTCGCGGTTCGCGATTGCGATTGCTTTCATGGCGGAGGGATCGTGCGCGCCGGACGCTTCCGCGGAAGCGCTCGGTGGCCAAAGCAGAAGGGTGCGGCGGCGCTTGCGCTGTGACGGAAGCAATCGTCCACTCTGGGAGGGAGCTGCTACGGCCCGAACGGGAGTGAGGCGTAGTCGGACTCGAAAAGCTTCGGGTTCTCGGTGGTAATTGCAAGGCGCTGCTCGCAATAGAGCCGCCAGTAAGCCTGCCAAAGCCAGCTCGTCGGCGAGAGGTACTCCACCTTCAGCCCCATCGTTTGCGCGTCTTCGCTGTCAATGACGGCGCTGTGTTGCGACAGCCAGCGTGTGTTGTCTGTCAGTTGGGCGCCGACTGCTGTCCAGGCTCCGTCACGAAGCATCCCTCGCTTGAGCAGATTCTCTGCGAGTTCTCGCGACCGCTTCAGCGCCTGCCGGCAGAGATCGACCATCGCAGGGTCGTACTTCGACAGGAGAAGCTGCTCGGCATCGGTGCGCTTGCCGGCGTCGTACGACGCAGGATTGTCAATGATCTCGACAAGGGCGTTGTACCCATCAACGTACGTGTGCGCGGGACGCCATGCACCGTGCCCAGAGGCATCGCTGACGAAGATCTGCGGGTCGATCGGGCCGAGTTCGGAGGAATCACTCATCACGATGAGATCCGCACCGATCGCGATCAACGTCCCTGCGCTCTTCGCAAAGTCCGGGACCACGACGCGAAGCTCACCCTCGGAACCGACTCTCCTTCTCAGGATGCGCACGATCTTGTCCGCCGCGTCGACGTCGCCGCCCGGAGTGTGAAGCAGAAAGTCGATGCTCGTTCCGACGGACGTCTCGTGGAGAAGATCCATCAAAGGAACCACGTCGTCAGGCTTGATGGCCGAGCCCTCGGAAACATACGCGATGAGTTTGCGGTTGGTGCGGCGCTGAATCTCGCCGATGAGATCCTGCCGGTGGTACCGCGCCCTGTTCAGCGCACGGAAGAACGGCGACTGTTTCGGGACGGCGATCCCGTCGTCACCGTCGCTGTCTGCTTCCGCGCCCGGTTCCTTGGTCTTCTCGGCATCCATCGTCGTTTCTCCTTAGTCCGTGTCCTTCGCCCAGCGAATCTGCCCCAGCCTCAGCACGAAATGACAATGGGTTCCATTCTCGTGACTGTCGACGCTGGGGGAGAGCGATGCAAAACGGCCGACGGTGAGGCGCCAATGCGGGCGACGCCGCTCATCCAACGGAAGAAGGAGACGGTGCCCTCGCGCACAGGGACAGTCAAACGCCACCCAGGCAGGTCCGTGACTGTTCTCCACGAGCACCATGGCCTTCCGCGGAAGGTGATCCGGCACCAGGTCGGCAGCGTCCACCGACCCGATAACGCGATAGCGGCGCCGAGGCAGCCAGGCCCACCAGGGCAGCACCAGCTCGGCCCCTGCGGGAGCACGAATCAGGCGCGCCATGTCTGCCCTAAAAACGGATCACGGTCGCCGGCACCGATCAATCCTTCCGCCGGATTGCAGTAGTGGTGCTCCCTCGGAGTCGCCGTGTTCGTGCTGACCTCCCGGTCATGAAACCGGAGAAGCATCTCGCCTGGCTCAGGATCCGGCCCGTATCCAATGAGTCGCTCGAGCACCTCCGCGACGGCGAAGCTCGCGACCGCCGAGGTGTACGCAATCACGGCTGGCTCGACCCCACCCAGCTCGGGTGCGTATCCCTCCGCCTGCCGAGCCGCGCGCTCCTCGGGCGGAAGTTGTTCCGCACCCGCTCGCGCGAGATCAATGCGACCGCGGCAGACCAGACACGCCGTCCCCGGGTTGATGACCGTGATGCGCCCGTCGATCCCATCAAGCCGTCCATCAGAAGAACTGATGAGGACGCCCGTGTCGATCACCGGGGTCAGGTAATACGTCGGAAGCCGGGACAAGACGAGACGGCCCGCGTTGTCATCGGTACATCCGATGACAAGATCGCACGTGCTGAGGCGGCGGGCGATGCTCAGGTCGGTAATGGTCCCGGTGATCGCCTCGACTCGAGCCGCAGGAGCGATGCGCCGCAAATGGGCCGCGAGCACCTCTGCCTTCGGCATGCCGATGTCGTCGGGAGATGACCCGTAAACACGCGTCGGGTTGCTGGGACTGAGATCCTTTGGATCAATGAGCAGCAACGAGCCGACACCTAGGCGCGCGAGCTGCTCCGCAGTCGCCGATCCAGTACCGCCGCTTCCGACCACGCCGACCCGCAACTGCGACAACACGCGCTGCACGTCACCTCCGAACGCCCGGACTTGGCGGTCGAAGGAAGGAGGCAACTGCTCGTGGTCAGGCGCGTCGTGTGCCGGCAGCACTTTCCAGCGCTCTCCCACCACAACCATCCGCTGGAATGCGACGGGCCCTCCGTCGGTCCACACCGCTCCGGTGAAACTGAACCCGCCTTCCGACGGCGCGAAGACGAGCGACGCGTACTCCGCTGCGTTCGATCGCACGCGGAACGTCTGCTGCAGTTCGTCGTCCACGATCTTGTCCCACTTGCTCCGTGCCGGGCTGCTCCCGTGCCTCGGATGCGTGTGGATCCAGATGGGGATGTCCCCACGCTCTTCCGCACGCGCGAGAACGCTCATGTAGCCATCGGACCTCACCGTGAGCCCGTCTGGCGTTCGCCGGTCGTAAGCCTCGCGCGGCACCCAATGCAGCTCTCGTCCTAGAAGCCGTAACCGATCCGACCCGCGGGCCTTGCCCGCCAGGATCACCGCGGCCGTCTCGTCGCGCTCGTGGAGCTTCTCGTCGACATCGGTCGCCATCCAGAGCGGCAGGACCATTACGGGAGAGGCGCTCACGCGGCAGCCCGCGCCGCGAGGTTGAACTCCTGCCGGATGAGCGCAAGGAAGCTCTCTAGGCCGTCCACTCCGGACTGCCACTGGCCAGGCTGGAAGTGTCTGGACCACCGCTGCCAGGTCCGGCCCACGATCACCTGGCGCACCTCGGTCGCCTGGATGGTGCTGCCGTCGCTGCGCACCACAACCGGGTCGGTCCACCACATGTCGGGGGGAATATCGGGATAGCCGGGCGGCAGACACAGCAGCACGTCCGTCTGGGAGATGTTGAGGCTAGGCGGCAATTGCCACCCGGGGAAGAGCACGCAAACCATTCCGCCCTCCATCAGGATCTGATGAGGGATGCCCCGCTCGTCGAGATACTGCTGGTCGACAGCCGGCAGGCTCACCGTGGTTCAGCCTCTGCGCCCGGGTTGATGTGGTGCGGTGCCGTGAAGAAGCGAAGGCCGTCACGAATGCGCACGACGTCGGCATCGCCGATCAGGAGGTCCTGTTCGCCAGGCCGGACCTCGTAAAGGTCGCGGTCGGGGCCGATCGGCGTCGGCGGCACATGCCGGATCTGCTCGCCGGTCATTTGCTCTTGGTGGACCTCGTAATGAACGCGATCGATTTGGATCTGGAACTTCAACTCGTGGGTCTGCTCTGGGGGGGCAGCTTGGGGTTCGGTCATCTCCGCTCCTCTGTAATGGATCCGGTGCAACCACGGTATCACGAAGCCGTGGTGCTTGACAGATTAGCACCGATATGCCATGATTGTTTTTATGCAAGCACCCAAAGCCATGACTATCCGACTCTCAGCCGACCAGGCGGAGGCGCTCGAGACCATCGCATCAGTCGATGACAAGGCTGTCGTTGAAGTGATCCGATCTGCGATCGACGAGCACGTTCGAGCTCGAAGCGAGGACGCGGAGTTTCAGCGCAACCTCCAAGCCCGGTTAGAGCGGGTGCAGGCCATCTTGCGGCCGTCTACATAGGCGCCGCACCAGCTGCGCAACGATCGCTTTCGTTGACCGCCGACGGCGCCGCACGGCGTTCGGTTTGGCGACCGAGCGCTTCCGCGGAAGCGTCCGGCGCGCACGATCCCTCCGCCATGAAAGCGATCGCAATCGCGACGCGCCCCGTCTTCTGTTTGCAGCGGTGGTCTCGGTGTTGACGAGCGCTGCGGTCGGCTCATCCCGCTGGTTTCTGATCGCGTCGTGCCTAGGCGCCTCGGTCAGATCAACGTTGTGCGGCACGACGCGAGTACCTGCGGTTACGAGCGGCGTCGTGCCGCTCGTAACCGCAGGTCTTTGATTTGCAGTTCGGGCGGGACTGGCTGGATTGGGGGACGATCTTGAGGACCGGCGGAGGCCGCGCCGATTTCGATGACGTCAGGATGCGGCGCGGCGTCGTGGGCGCGTTCGCCCGCGCGCGACTTGGAGCGCGTACCAGCGCTCGATCTGAGGGCGCAGCCACAGACTGGGCCTACCAGGTCCGAGGTCAAGCACGGGGCGTGGCATATCGGGGTAGCGTCGCTGGTAGTGGCTGACGGTGTTGCGGTGGGAGAGGCCGAGGATCCGTGCGACGTCGTGGGCGTCGATGAGTTGGTCGAGCGCGACTCGGTTAGGCATGAAGTCAAGCCTACGGCGGGTCGGCGGACGCCGGGATGAGCGCAAGCCTCTTTCCGTCCCACCCTGCCTCTAGACTACTCGTGTAGAACAACAATAGAGGCGACCCCGGCGGTGCGCCAACACCCCGGGGTCTGGCCGAGACCTATCTGGGAGGTCCCGACAATGCAAGCGTACGCGACCGCGGAGCGAGTCCTGAAGCAGGCTGAGCTTCGCGTTCTGCCCTCGTTTCCCGGGCCGAGGCCGGCCGACGACGCCAGCGCGCTCGGCACCATGGTCGTAGACGAGCTGCTCGACCTGCTCGCTGATCGGCTCGCTGATCGGCTCGCTGCGAAGATGTCCGCAGGAGAGCAGGAGCAAGACCGCTGGCTCGACACTCGGAGCGCAGCGGGCTATCTCGGTGTTCATCTCGATACGATCCGCCGACTTGCCGCTGAGGGCATGATTCCGGTGCAGCAGGCGGGCGCCGGCTGCAAGCTGTACTTCCGCCGCAGTGATCTCGACCGCTGGCGGAGCGGCCGCGGAGCATTTGTCCGGCCGGTTGCTTCGACCTCAGAGAGGACGCGGCGATGAGCGAGAAGAATGCTCCGCGGCGGGTTCGCGTTGAACGCAACATCTACCGTCGCGCCGACGGGGGCCTTGAGGTCGGCTTCAGGGACAGCGGCGGGAAGCAGCGCTGGCGGACCGTCGACGGCGGAATCATGGCCGCCCGCAGGTTGCGCGACGAACTGCTCGCCACCCGCGGGCGCGGCGAAGCGCCTGCCACCAACCCGCGTCTGCGTTTCGGTGAGGCAGCGGACGAGTGGCTTCGTGGCCCGGTGCGTGATCTGCGCGACTCGACTCAGACAGGGTACCGCAACGCGGTCGAGCGGCATCTTCGCCCGCGGTTCGGCACTCGCCGGCTTGATGCCATCACGGCGGACGATCTCGCCGCGCTCGTTCGGTCGATGCGTGAGGACGGCAAAAGCGAGGCGACGATCGTGGTCGCGCTCGGTGTGCTCGGCCGCGTCTACAAGTTCGCCGCCCGTCGCCTTGGCTGGCACGGCGCCAATCCGGCCATTCTGATGCTCTCCTCCGAGCGGCCGAAGCTGTCTCATGCGAAGCGCAGGCCGATCTTCACCGCCGAGCAGATCGAGCAGACGATCGCTGCCGCGCCCGAGCCCTACCGCACGATGTTCGCGGTGGCGGCCCTGACCGGCGCTCGGATCTCAGAGCTGTGCGGCCTGACCTGGGCCGATGTGCGGTTGGAAGATGTCGATGACGCTGAGCTTGAGTTCGGCTGGCAGGTTGACCGCAAGGGCAACCGGCGGCCGACCAAGACGGATGGCTCTGCGCGCACCGTGCCGATCCCGCGCCAGCTCGCGGTGGTCCTCGCGCGGCACAAGCTCGCGGCACGCGATTGCCGACCCGAGGCATTCGTGTTCGCAACCCGGAGCGGCCGGCCGCTCGGACAGCGCAACGTCGCCCGAGTGCTGCGTATCGCCCAGGAGCGGGCGGTGACCGCCGACGGACAGCCTGCATTCCCGATCCTGCATCAGGTCGATGGGAACGGCATGCGGATGAAGCCCGCTCGTGGCGCGCTGCCGTCGCTTCACTCGTTCCGGCACACCCTGGCCTCGCGGGCGATCGCCGCCGGCGAGAGCGTGGACGAGGTTGCGTTCTTGCTCGGACATAGGGACGCGACCGTAACGCGGCTCGTTTATGTGCGCGAGGTCGCCGACGCCCGCCGACGCGCCATGCGGCGTGCGCGGCTGACAGCCGAATACTCCGGAGCGCTCCGGGCTGCGCTGGGCGAACACAAGGATTGATCAGAGACCGCGTTCGACGGGTGGCTTGGCCTCGCGAGCTGACTCACGACGGGGTCGCACGGTGGGCCCTGATCAGGCTCGCGATGCGTCGCGATGCCTCCTCGGGGTCCTCGTGCTCCCAGATCCGGATGACCGTCCATCCGACGGCTCGTAGCAGCGCGTCGTTTCGGCGGTCGCGAATGGTGTTTCGCTCGAGCTTCGCCTCCCAGTAGGCGCGGTTCGTGGCCGGCATCACGCCGTGTTCGGGGCACCGGTGCCAGAAGCAACCGTCAATGAAGACAGCGACTCGCTCGCGTCGGAAGACAGCATCGGCTCGAACGCGAGTCTCCGGCCAGAGAACGGCGTCCTTGCGAAAGCGAAGACCGGCGCGATGTAAGGCGCTTCTCAGCGCGACCTCGGGGCGTGTGTCTGCGCGCCGGTTTCCCTGCATGACAGCCCGCACTGCGGGGCTGCTCGCAGGCGGGGGACTCGGAAGCGGAGGCCCGTCGGCCGGGTCTTGCCTTGCCGTCATCGCCAGCACCTAAGATGCGAACGCGTGTATGGGATCAGCCTCTTCACGGGCGCCGGTGGGCTCGATCTAGGCTGCGAGGCGGCTGGATTTATGACTTGCGCCGCGGTCGAGTGCAACCAACGGGCACAGGAGACGCTCCACGCTAACCAGGGCCGCTTCTTCCCGCTGCTGTCACGAGACCGAATCTTCTCCGACATCGTAGGGCTGGACTATGACGAACTCCTGGCGGCGTCGGGGCTGGGCCGTGGCGAGGCCGACCTGCTCCACGGTGGCCCCCCGTGCACGCCGTTCTCCAAGAGCGGGTACTGGCTCGCCTACAAGAGGGCCGGCGAGGACCCGAAGGCCTCGCTGCTCGACAACTTCGTAGAGGCCCTGGCGGCAATCCAGCCCAAGGCCTTCCTGATGGAGAACGTGTTCGCACTTGGGTACCGCAATCAGAATCGACCCGTGCTCGAGCGCTTCATCGCTGGCGTCGAGCGCGCCGGATACTCGTTTGACATGCAGGCCCTACTGGCCGGCGATTATGGGGTGCCGCAACTGCGACAGCGACTCTTCTGTGTCGGGATCCGTCAGGACATCCTGGACCTCCCTCCGTCGTTCTACCGGTTTCCCTGGCCAGCGCCAACGCACTCGGGCCCTCACGAGACGCGGACGAATTACGACCGCTCGCTACCCAGACATGTGACCACTGCAGAGGCGTTCGCAGGGTTGACGGAGGAGAACAACCCGCCTGAGGAAGAGGAGGTCGTTCGCGGGACGTTCGCCGAAGAGCTGCGCGGGGTGCCGCCCGGAGACAATTACCTGTTCTGGACGGCCCATCGCGGACACCCGAACCCCAGGTTCGAGTGGCGCAAGCGGTACTGGACGTTCCTGCTAAAGCTCCATCCCGACCGGCCGGCGCCCACGATTCAGGGCCAACCGGGCCCGTGGGTGGGGCCGTTTCACTGGGAGAGTCGCCGCCTTCGCGTCGCGGAGCTGAGACGCCTCATGACGTTCCCGGACGGGTTCAAGGTGTGCGGAAACCGACGAGAGCAGCAGCTTCAGCTAGGCAACGCGGTTCCGCCAAGGCTGGCGCACGCGATCGCTCACCGCCTCGCGGTCGAGCTTGCGCGGCTGGGAGCAGGAGATCAGCTCGCAAAGGCTGCGTGAGAGGACGCGGGTTCGTCGCGGCGAACTGAGCCGCAGTGGGACGACCGGTAGCTCTTGGAGATGCTCGTTCGGTCCTTGCCGAGGCGATGGCGTGGGCCGAATCGATGCGCCCCGTCCCGCAGGAGTGGGTCGCCTGGACGGAACGGATCGACGCCTCGCCGTCCAAGACCTTCACCGTGGCGCTCGGGACTGCACTGCTGGCGAAGGCGACAAACCCGGACATCGACGCGCTCGCGTTGAAGGCGACATCGGGTCCAGATGCCTACTCGGCACGTACTGTCGGCCATGGGGTGCTCGTTCCAGGGGCGGTCATCTACGGATATGACCTTCGCGCCACGGGGCGCGAACCTCTCAACAACCAGCCGTTCTTTCGCTACGACCGGATCGACGAGATCGACCGCATCCATCAGAGCGCGAGGCCGCATCTCCCTGCGCTGATCGAGGCGTGCAAGGCGATAAACAAGCTCGACGCCGGCTCGGCGCTGGCGGCCCTGGCCGCATTCCTTCGCGTCAGGCTGGCGGCAGCACGTGCTCGCCGCGCAATCGACATGCGAGGCGGCGGGCTGTCCATCAGCGACCTTGTCAGTAAGACTCAGGAGTTCATCGAAGCCGATCCCGAGCGCGGCCGCCGCGGCCAAGCGTTCGTCGCAGCGGCGTTCGACCTCGTGTCTCTCTCGGTCCGCACCAGCAGGATCAATGACCCCAGCCGCCGCATGCCCGGTGACGTGCAAATCCTGGAGGGGAGCCTCCCCGTCCTCGCCGTCGAGGTGCGGCAGAAGGTCGTCACTTACCAGGAGGCGATGCAGTTCGCCGCGGCCTTGCGAGCTGGGGAGATCGCGGCCGGGATGATCGTGATGCTCGATCGAAGGCAAGAGCGGCTGGACGAACGCCGGCTGCTGAAGGAGGCTGAGTCCGAGCACGGCGTGTTCCTCACGCTCGCCCACGGTGTGCTCGACGTGCTTGCAAACGCCAGCGTGTGGTGCGGACGATCGCTCGCCGTCGTGCTCGCTGAGTTCCCGAGGCGGATGCTGGCGCGCCTCGAGGAGATAGAGGTATCCGAGCAGGGGCAGCAGACGTGGTCGGAGCTGTTCGAGGAATGATTCCCGCTGACAGCGCCGAGTTCGGATGCGACAGTCGTGCTTGACGGGGCGACCCAGTAAGTTCGACGCAATGTCGACGATGCGCGCGACGACGCGACGGCCATTGCTACACGCCTTCAGCTCGTCCGAACCCGGGAATTCGATCGTGACGCTGGACAGCAGCGAGGTGGTCCAGGTCAGGGCTCACGCGTACAACCCAGGTCAGGACGGCCAGTTCGTGCTCCTCGTGGAGGGAAAGCCCCCGTACGCGAGTTCGAGGTTCTTCGAGTTCCTCGCGAACCCGTCTCTGCGATCCGCGGCGGTGGCATCGCCGCCGGTCTACGGGAACGAGGGCGTGAAGCCTGGAAGCGCCGTGGAAGCACCAGCCCCAACAATCCGCCGCGCAGCCGCCTGTAAACGTGCCCGCGAAGCCCGATTTCAAGCCAGAAATCATGATCCTGCGGCCATCCGCAGTCGCTTCCTTATCCATGGTAAGGAAGGGGTCGCCGGTTCGAGTCCGGCAGAGGGCTTGGCGCCGAAAGCCTTTGTTCGCGGGGGTTGCGGGCTCGCGCCCGTCCGCCGAGCCTTGATGGCGGGCCGAGATGGAAACATTTTGGAAACCGCGCGGCAGCCGGAGGACACGAGCTTCGGGCCGGAAGACCACCGTCCGATGCTGACGTCCGCCCGGCTTCGTCGCGTCGCCTGATTTCCGGAGGCAGAGGACCGCTGCGTTGCCTAACCCCCGTTTCGAGGGTGCAATCCATTCGGCACAAAGCAACGTCGGATGGACGGCAGCAAGCCGCTGCGCGATCGCCACCGAACGTTAAGCTACACGCTGGCGCGGAGGCTCGCCTGGGGTGCGCCCATGCTGCATAAGCGCCGTCGCTTACATTTACAGGCTACGACCGCATGGGGTCGGCTACCCTCAGTTCCGCGCCCTTCACGGTCCGGTTGACGACCGACTCGCCTCGTATCGTCGGGCGTCGATGCCCCTCCAGGTCATTCCGCCTCGGCTGTATATCTTCCCGCTCGAAGAGCGGCTGCGAATATGTCGGACGCTCGCCGATTTCGTGCAGGACAGCTTTGCCGGACCTCAGCTGACCCCATGCAATCAACCGGGGGACAGGATGATCCTCGCATCATGGGCGCGGGCAGCGGGAACCTTTTCAGCGGCGCTGCTGCTCGCCGAACAGCATTACGGCGATCAGGTCGGAATGCTCGCGCGCGCCCTGTTTGAGAACACGATCGATGCGTACTGGATCTCGGTGAACCCCATCAAGGCGCAGCGCCTCGGCGTGCTGCACTTCCGCTAGGAGCGTGGGTCGCTATCGGCTTGCGTCGCGGGTGACGAGCGACGATTGACGCTCTTGGCGGTGGTGATGGCTGGGGTTGGTAGCGGGCTTCGAGGGTCGCTGGCCGGGGGTTGAGTGGTCCGCGGGCGGCTCCTGTCCGTGGGGAGCCGCCTCCGACGGCCCTCAGCTGGTGTTCACGAGCGCCAGGCCGCCTGCCCGGTGGAGCTTGAGCAGGTTGTGGATCGCGCACTCGAATCGCCATTGGGCGCGGGCGGCTGGCTTGCCGCGGATCAGTACCCGGCAGCCGTCTTGGACGGTGCCGATCTGGCCGAAGGCCGGCTCGACGATCGCCTTGCGCCGCTTGTAGATCTCGCTGCCCTTCTTGGTCCTGAGCTTGCGCGCCATCCGCTGCTTGGCGGTCGCGTCCTTGGGGATCGGCCCGCGCGGTGCCGGCGGCTGCGGTTCTGAGTGCTTGAAGCGTCCGGTCGCGATGTGCGGGTCCAGCCCGTGCTCGGTGGTGATCCTCACGTTGTCCTCGGAGAAGTAGCCGGCGTCTGCGGTCAGCGCCGCGCCCTCAGGCAGTTGCGCTCCGATCGCATCAAGGTTCTCCTCCAACTGATCGAGCGCTGGCTCGAGCTGCTCGGCGTCGGGCGCCTGATCAGAGAGCTCGGCCACCACAATCACCTGACAGACCGAGTCCACGACCGCCTGGCCGGAGTAGCACTGGTGAAACGAACCGTCGGAAGTCTTCATGATCTTCGACTCCGGATCGGTGAAGTTCCGCTGCGCCTTCGGCTTGGGCGCAAACCGATCACGACCATCATGCGGCGCCCGGGGCTTTTTGCCCTGCGCCTCGAGCTCAACGCGGCGAGCGGTCTCCGCCGCGCGAGCCTCGACCTCGAGCGCCTCCTTCGCCTCGCGGATCTTCTGAAGCCGCGTCTCGCGACGCCGCAGCTCCTCAGGCAGCTCATCACCACGACGATCGGCACCGAAGCGCTCATCCTCCTCAGCGTCGACCTGTTCGGCCTCGGAGAGGAGCGCGTCGACGTTCTTGCGAAGCTCGGCGATCTCCACCTCCAGCTGCGCCTCCTTCTTGACCATCCGCTCGTAGCTCATCGCCTTGTGCCGCGAGGCGTTCGCGCGCAGCTTCGTACCGTCCAACGCCAACATCCCGAGCCCGACCAGCCTGGATGGCTTGCACAATCTCAGCGCCTGCACGAACAGCTCCCCCAGCGCGTCCAGGTGTCGCTTGCGGAAGCGAGCGATCGACCGGTAGCCAGGGTGCTGATCGGCGCACAGCATCCGGACCGCCACATCCCGGTAGGTCGCACGCTCCAGCTTGCGCGAGGACATCACCCCGTTCGCGTACCCGTACACCAGCAGCTTGACCATCAGCCTCGGGTCATACGGCGGATAACCCCGCTCCTCCTCATAGGAGTCATAGATCGCCGACAGATCGAGCGTGCCGGACTCGACCAGCTCAAAGACGAAATGCGCCAGATCACCCTCCGGGACCCACTCCTGTAGCACCGGCACCATCAACAACACCTGATCCGGGTCATACGGCCGGAAGGTCTTCTCCTCACCCACAGGTCGGCGCTCCAAGACAACCGACTCCTCGACGTCCACCTCCACCAGCCGCTCCTGCCCTACCGCCATCGCCATCCGATCCTCCTAGTCGCGTGCAGGGCGAATCCTCTTAAACGCGCCGGACAGACCCCGGCCGGTTACTGACCCACGCTCCTAGCGTCCGTTTGGTTGGTTCGTTGGCAGTACCGGGCGATAGACTCGAGGATCTGCTGGGCGGGCTCGGTCCACACTTAGGGGGGCTCGGTTCAGGTCTCGACCTAGCCCGGAACGTGCAGTAAGTGTTCGGATGTGACGGGTGCGCGCGTCGGGGTTGCTAGTGGTGAAGGTCAGGCCGCGTTCCGGGTTGGCGTTCACAGGGTGTCGAGGGTTTGAGCAGGGTTCCTGCGTGACGCAGGGAATTGTGCGTGCATGGCGGATGCAAGCGAGGCTGCAGGGCGGCTGAGCTACGAGGAACTGGTCGCGCTGGTCCCGGAGCTGAGGGCGGAGAACGCGCGGCTGCGCGAGCGGATCGAGGAGCTGGAGCGCCGGGTGAACCGCAACTCGGCTAACAGTTCGATGTCGCCGTCGTCTGATCCGCCGTTGTCGCGGGCGGAGCGGCGTCGGTGGGCGCGGGAGGCGTATAAGCGCTCGATGCGCAAGACGGGCGGGCAGCCAGGGCATGAGGGCAAGACGCGGGAGATGGTGGACCCTGAGCACGTCAATCGGCGGTTTGAGCATCTGCCTGAGCGCTGTGGTTGCGGACGTCTGTTCTGCGGCGGGGAGGAGCGGATCGGCGACCCGGTCCTCCACCAGCAGTACGAGCTGCCGCCTGCCCGCCCGCTGGTGTTCGAGCATGCGCGTGTCCGTCTGCAGTGTCCGGCGTGCGGGCGCCCGGTGCTGGCCGAGCTTCCTGGCCCGGCGTTGTCGGGGTATGGGCCGAGGTTGGAGGCGCATATCGCGATGCTCGCCGGGGTGTTCCGACTCTCCCGAGACCAGGTTCGCCAAGTCGTCAGCGAGGTGTTCGGGATCCCGTCCTCGAAGGGCACGATCGACAACACGCTGGCGCGGATCAACGCGATCCTCGCCAACCCGTGGACCGAGCTCAGAGACGCGGTGCGCAGGGCCGAGGCGGTGCACCTGGATGAGACGACATGGCGGCTGCGCGGTGCGCAGCAGTGGTTGTGGGTCGCTGCCTCGGCGCTTCATGCCTGCTACCGGATCGATCCCTCGCGCAGCCAAAAGGCGGCCAGGGTTCGTCACAGGATCTGTGTAAGGCAAAGCGAACGGAGAGCGCATGCCTTCAACACGAGAGAAGAAGTTTGATTTTCAGCGAGTGTCCTCTGATCTGTATGGCGCCGGCGGCGAGCCGCTAGGCGAGCCGCCGGCGCCCCCTCCTGGGCTCGGGGAGAACGACTCGGCCTTGGGGCAGGAGCGGGTTGAGGAGGCGATCGAGCGGGCGCGGTTGCGCGAGACGGTCGGGAAGCTGTCTGACCGGGAGCGTCTGGAGTTGGCCGAGAGGTTGGCGGGTGAGCTGGCGGCGGGTGGTGAGCTGCCGGAGGAGTTCTCAGAGGAGCTGTTGGACGCGATGCTGGGCGCGTTGATCGCCGGCAAGCGAGGCGAGGCCGAGATCCTCGGCTCAGACGGGGTGCTCGGGCAGCTGACCCGCCGGCTGGTCGAGCGGGCGCTGCGTGAGGAGCTCTCAGAGCACCTCGGGTATCCGGCCGGGCAAGCGCCGCCCGGTGGGGCCGGCAACTCCCGCAACGGCGCTACTCCGAAGACGATCTTGACCGATCACGGCAAGGTGCGGATCGAGACTCCGCGGGATCGCAAGAGCCGGTTTGAGCCTCAGCTGGTGAAGAAGGGCCAGCGGCGGCTGGCCGGCTTGGATGAGAAGATCATCGCGCTGTACGCGGGCGGGATGAGCACCCGGGAGATCGAGGCCTACATCTCCGAGCTCTACGGGCCCGGGGTCAGCCGCGAGACGGTCAGCCGCGTCACCTCAGGCGTCCTGGAGGACGCCAAGGCGTGGCAGACCCGGCCCTTGGAGCAGATCTACCCGATCCTGTATTTGGACGCGCTGATCGTCAAGATCCGCGACGGGCAGGCGGTCCGGAACTTCGCCTGCTACTTGGCGATCGCCGTCAACCTCGAGGGCGACCGCGACGTCCTCGGGATGTGGTTTCAGCACACCGAAGGCGCCAAGTTCTGGCTGCAGGTGCTCACCGAGCTGAAGACCCGCGGCGTGAGCGACGTGCTCGTCTGCTGCGTCGATGGCCTG
>Ga0209061_1004070_pt1 | contig 14664 bp, 11 predicted proteins | sample Coa_R1_10_FD_187157 | JGI IMG/M metagenome (GOLD analysis project Ga0209061, IMG submission 187157) | Surface soil microbial communities from Centralia Pennsylvania, which are recovering from an underground coalmine fire - Coalmine... | ecosystem: Environmental > Terrestrial > Soil >...
CGGCCACCTCGGGGCCGGCGACCTGGGCGCCGTAGCCGGCGTTGACGACCAGGCAGGCCACCGCGACGTCCCGGGACGGGTCGAAGGCGATGAACCAGCTGTTGGGCTGCTCCTGGCCGTGGATGTCCGCGGTCCCGGTCTTGGCGTAGACGTCCGGCCCGAAGCCCAGCCCCGCCGCCGTCCCGCCGGTGACCACCGCCCGCATCATCTGCTTCAGCTGCGCGTCGGTGCTGGCCGGCAGCGGCGTGGCGGTGACCCGCTTCGTCCCCGGCAGCAGGACCGGCTGCCGGAACATCCCGGCGTCGACGGTGGCCGCCACCGAGGCCATCGCGATCGGGGACGCGGTCAGCTGCCCCTGGCCGAACGCCTCCTGCGCCAGCTCGGCGCCGCTGGCGCCCGCCGGGGCGTTGAAGTAGCTGGCCGACAGTCCGCTGATGCCGATGTCCCAGGGCTGGTCGAGGCCGAAGTACTTCTTCGCGGCCGCGGCCAGCCGGCCGCCGGTCAGGTCCGGCCACCACCGGTCGAACGCGTTGTTGCAGGACACGGCGAAGTCGGTCGTCCACGGGGTCGAGGCGGGCTCGGACTCGCCGGCGTCGTTGTGGAAGGTGACCCCCTGCACCGTGTAGGTCGGCGGGCAGGCGACGCCGCTGTCCGCGGTGACGACCCCCTGGGTGATCAGCGCCGTGGAGGTGATGACCTTCATCGTGGAGCCCGGCGCCACCTGGGCGGTCAGCGCGTAGTCGTTGAAGCCGGCGTTGTTGGCGACGGCGAGGATGTCGCCGGTCGACGGCTGGATGGCAACCATGGAACTGCCGGCGTGCATGGCGACGGCCGCGCGCGCCGCGTTCTCGGCGGCGGGGGTGATCGTGGTGGTCAGGCTCGGCACGTTCTGCGGCGGGATGACCACCGCCTGGCTGTTCGGCACCGCCTGCCCCCTGGCGGTCTGGATCTCCACGTACAGGCCGGGCTTCCCCTTCCCCGGCGGCGCCTTGCGCTCCATCAGGTTGGCGATCGTGGTCAGCCCGGCGTCGCCGTAGGAGGTGAGGTCGTTGCCGCCGGCGTCGCTGACCCCGGCGACCTGCGGCGGCGCGGTGACCGCGGCCAGGTGCGTCGAGGAGGTCAGGTTCGGCGCCAGCACGTCGGGCGCCCAGGCGACGTACCACAGCTGCGAGTTCCGCGCCTGGTAGGCGGTCAGCGACGACTGGTAGCTCCAGGTGCCGGTCATCGCGCCCGGGCCGTCCGAGGTGGCCACCGTCGCCCGGGCCGAGTACTGCACGGCCTGCCGGGTCCCGGAGGCCGCGGTGACGCTGCCGGCCGTGGCGGTCAGCTTCCGCAGGTGCAGGTCCTTCTGGTAGCCGCGCAGCGCCGCCTCGGCCGCGGCGGGGTGATCGGTGTAGCGGGCGGCCTGGCCGAGGTTGCCGCCCGCCCACGCCTGCAGGAACGCGGCGGCGGTCTGCTGCGCGTCCTGGGCGGGCGAGCTACCCGACGGCATGAATCCGGTGGCCGGGGAGCCCCCGGAGGTGACCACGGTGACGACGACGGCGGCGATGCCCGCCACGGCGGCGGCCGCCGCCGCGGCCGCCGCGATCAGGATCCCCGGCCGCGTGCCCTTGCGGCGGTGCCTGGACGGCCGCAGCGGCCGCGACGGCCCCACCGCCGGGAACCGGGCGGTCGAGGGCTCCGAGGCGTACCACGGTCCTGACGACTTCCTGCCACCGGAATCGCTGGTCACTCCTGTGACCGTACCGGCGGCGCGGTCCGTAGCACAACCGGCCGTTCGGTCCCGTCATGTCCTTTCTGCCCACGGCCGGGGGTGTCACGGACCAGGCCGCGGCATCTCAGCCGAGGCCGAGCGTCGTCAGCAGCAGCCTGGCGGCGCCGCCGCCGGCCTCGACGGCCACCTCGAGCGCGGCGGGCACGTCCAGGTCGGCGGCGAGCAGGCGGCGGATCTCGGCCGCGGCGGGCTCGGCGGCCGCGTGCGCGCGGCCGGCCGCCCGGTACAGCTCGGCAAGCCGGGCGGCGGCGGCCTCCAGCGGCGCGTCGCCGTATTCCCAGTCGTCGGCCCAGCGGCGGTCCAGGATCATCAGCCGGATCGCGGCCGGGCTGTGCCGCGTCAGCAGGTCGCCGACCAGCACCAGGTTGCCGGCCGACTTGGCCATCTTCGCCCCGCCGGCCATCACCACGCCGACGTGCAGCCAGGCCCGCGCGTACGGCCTGACCCCGGTGAACGCCTCGGCCATGGCCGCGTGGTAGGCGTGGTGCGGGAAGCGCAGGTCCTTCCCGCCCGCGTGCACGTCCACGCCGACGCCGAACGCCGACAGCGCCATCGCGACGCATTCGGCGTGCCACCCCGGCCGCCCGGGCCCCCACGGCGAGTCCCACGCCGGGTGCCCGGGCTCGGCCGGCTGCCAGACCGCGGCGTCCAGCGGGTCGTCCTTGGCCGGATCGCCGGGGCGGCCGCCGTACTCGGCCGCCAGCCGCAGCGCCTCGCCGCGGTCCAGGCCCGCGCGCGCGGCGACGGCCGCGCCGCGGAAGTAGACGCCGCCGCCGCGCGCATACGCCGCGCCGGCCGCCAGCAGGCCGCGGGCCAGCCGGATCACGTGGTCGACGTAGCGGTGCGCGCGCGGCTCGTGCCGCGGCGGCCGCACGCCCAGCGCGGCCAGGTCGTGCTCGAAGTGGTACTGCTGGATCGCCGCGAACTGGTCGTAGGGCGCGCTGGCCCGCGACGCCGCGGCGTCGAGCACGTCGTCGACGTCGGTGACGTTGCGGCACACCTCCGGCTCGACCCCCAGCAGCCGCAGCACCCGGACCAGCGCGTCGGCCCACACGAACGTCGCGGCGTGCCCGAGGTGGGTGACGTCGTACGGGGTGATGCCGCACACGTAGATGCGCGCGCTGTCCAGCATCGGCACCGTCCGCCCGGCAAGCACCGGGCCGGCGATGCCCGCGGCGTGAGCTTCGGTCATGGTCCTAGTGTCGGTCATGGGCCCCGGCAGGCCGGGCCGTCCCGCCGGTTCAGCCCAGCCGGGCCGAGTCGATGGTGTCGAGGTCGGCGTTGAAGCCGCCGATGCCGTTGGTGACCCCGCCGCCGCCGGACCACTGCCACATCAGCGCGTACCGGCTGGAGCTGGCCTGCCCGCCGAAGAACTGCGCGCACGGCCCGGCGCCGTGGTCCAGGCACCAGCCGTACGGGTAGGCGCCGGAGTAGTCCGTGGTCTCCGGCTCATACGTCCACTCGTAGGTGCCGGGGATCGAGGCCGCGCTGCCGGTGCCGAAGACCGACGTCCACACGGCCGGCGCGGAGTACACCCCGGTCTTGTAGGGCGAGTGCGCGGCGACGTAGCTCGCGAACCCGTTGACGTCGGCCCGGTCCAGGCTGGCCGGCACGTAGGACTGCCGCACCGCGCCGCTGCACGGCGAGGTGTACACGGAGTTCCAGCCGTTGTCCGGGGCGGGGGCGATGCCGGGCAGCTCCACGTCCATCCACACCACCTTGAAGTCGAACGGGCCGTGCGAGATGTCGGCCAGCGCCCGGGCCGCCTGCCGCTGCCCCCAGGCGTAGGCCTCCGCGGCGGTGCCGGCGTAGCGGGGGTCCACTCCCGGGCCGCCCATGAACCAGTACGCCCCGGACCCCACGCCGCGGTGGTAGCGGACGTAGTTGGCGTGCGCCTCGGCGTTGTCGGCGGCGGAGAAGGCGATGAAGCTGCCCCTGCAGCCCAGCCAGTACGCCCAGTTCCCGGTCATGCCGATGTAGCCGCCGTAGGTCCCGCCCAGGTACGGCATGGCGTACGGCGCGCCGCCGGGCACGCTGACCGGCCAGCTGTCGGTGCCCCACCAAAACCCCGGCGGCCCGTCGCCGCCCGCCCGGGCCGCGCCGCCCGCCGTGGCCGCGGTGCCCGCCCGGGCCGCGCCGCCCGCCGTGGCCGCGGTGCCCGCCCGGGCCGCGCCCGCCGGCGCCTGGACCGCCAGCCCGGTGATCAGCAGCAGCGCGGCGCAGGCCCCGGGGGCCCGCCAGCAATATCCCATCTCGCCTCCAGCGATCGTGGCACCGGTCATATCCTCACCCTTCTGACCCGGCAGGCGCCACCGCGGTTGCCGGCCGCGGCGGACGTCGTCAGGCCGGGGCAGCGGGCCTGGCTGCCCCCCGGTGCCGCGCGGGCCTGCCGGTGCGGCGCGGGCCCGGCGGTGCGGCGCGGGCCCGGCGGTGCGGTGCGGGCCTGCCGGTGCGGTGCGGGCCTGCCGGTGCGGTGCGGGCCTGCCGGTGCCGCGCGGGCCCGGCGGTGCGGCGCGGGCCCGGCGGTGCCGCGCGGGCCCGGCGAGCCCGGCGCCGTCACGGGGCCACCAGCCCGGGGTGCCGCTCCCAGGCCGGCTTCCTGGTGCGGCGCCGCGGGTCGGTCTCCTGCAGCAGCAGCAGCAGGATGAGGCCCGAGGCGGCCATGATGGCCGCGGCGGCCCACAGCGCCGCCGCGATGCCGGCCGCCGCGGCGATGGCGCCGAGGACCAGCGGGCCGAGGGCGTAGCCGCCGTCGCGCCACAGCCGGTAGACGCCCAGTGCCCCGCCGCGCCATGACGGGTGCGCGGTGTCGCCGACCGCGGTGATCAGGTTGGGGTAGGCCAGCGCCATCCCGGCGCCCATGACGGCGGCGCCGGCGAACCAGGGCGGGCGCGCGCCGGTCGCGGCGATCATGACGATGCCCGCGCCGATGAGCAGGGTGCCGGCGGTGACCGGCGCCTTGCGGCCGATCCGGTCGGCGAGTGCCCCGGTGGCGACCTGTCCCAGCCCCCAGACCCAGGCGTAGACCCCGACGAGCAGGCCGATGACCGGCACGGACAGGCCCCGGTGCAGGAAGTAGAGCGGGAAGAAGGCGGCGACCAGGCTGTCGGCGAACTTGTTGCACAGCCCGGCCTGGCAGACCGCGAGCATGCTGCGGTCGCGCCAGCTCATGTAGGCGGCCAGCCGCCCCAGCGTCGGCGCCCGGGCCGGAGCGGCCGGTCCGCCGGACCGGCCGGCGGCCTCGGCGCGTGCCCAGGGCAGCGTCTCCCGCGCCGGGCCGGCGGTGACCAGCGCGCCGGCCGTGATCACGGCGAGGGCGAGCAGGTAGGGGGCGGGACGCAGCCCGTAGGCGGCAGCGAGCAGCCCGGCTGCGTAGCCGCCCAGCCCGGTTCCCACGTAGCCCGCGGACTCGTCGATGCCGACCGCCAGCCCCCGGTTGACCGGGCCGGCGAGGTCGATCTTGGCGGTCACCGACATTGTCCAGGTCAGCGCCTGGTTGACCCCGAGGAACAGGTTGGCGGCGACCACCCACCACCACGCCCGGGCGTAGATGATCAGCACGGCGAACGGGACGCCGAACGCCCACCCGGCCAGCAGCAGCATCTTGCGGCCGTGCCGGTCGGACAGGCGGCCGGAGACCAGGTTCATCACCGACTTGACCGCGCCGAACGCGGAGATGAACGAGACCGTGTACAGCACCGAGGTGATCCCGAATGCGTCCCGTGCCAGCGGCGGCAGCGCGACCCGCTCCACGCCGATCGTCATCCCGACCAGCAAGGTGATCAGGGTGAACAGCGAGAACTGGAACCAGTTCTGCCGCAGGCCGAGCTCGGGCCGCCGCGGCGGCGCCCGCCGGGACGGCGTGGCCCGGGCCCGTCCGGGACCGCTCACCTGGCCGCCTCCAGCCGCCGGCCGGTCGCGGCGGCCCAGTCCGCCGGGCCGCCGGGCAGGATGGCGACGGCGGCGTGCCCGGCGCGTTCCAGCACGCTGGCGGCGCTGGCGGCACGCTCGCCGTGCCCGCACATGACCGTCACCGGCCGGCCCGCCACCGCGGCGGTCCGGCCGGCCAGCGCGCCGAGCTCGATGTTGGCCGCGCCGGGGAGGTGCCCGGCGGCGTACTCGCCGGTCTGCCGCACGTCGAGGACGGCGGCCGGGTCGGCCTGCCCCGGAGCCAGCAGCGGGGTGACCGCGACCGGCAGCCCGGCGGCCTGCCAGGCGGGCATGCCGCCGGCCAGCATCCCGGCCAGGTTCTCGTAGCCGATCTTCAGCGCCTGCCAGATGACCTCGGCCAGGTCCTGGCCCGGCCCGGCGACGACGGCCAGCGGGGTGGCCGGGTCGGGGACGAGCCAGCCCAGCCAGGTCGCGAACGCGTCCCGCAGCGGGATGGCCAGCGACCCGGGGATGTGCCCGGCCGCGTAGTCCGGCACCGGGCGAACGTCGACGGCCAGCGCGCCCCCGGCCAGCAGCGCGCGGACCCGCGCCGGGGCCAGCGGCGCCAGCGCCGGCGTGTCGGCGAGGACGGCGGGGCCGCGCCGGTTGCGCTCCGGCAGCCGCAGGAAGTACGGGGGGAAGCTGCCCAGGCTGCCCAGCAGCGCCGCGACGAACGCGTCCTCGTCCGGCGCGGCCAGCAGCGGGTTGCCCGCCCGCTCCCGGCCGATGGTGGTGGTGCGCTGCGCGCCGGGCGGGGCGGAGCAGAACGACCCCGCTCCGTGGGTCGGGTAGACCGGCGTCGCGTCCGGCAGGGTGAGCAGCCTGCGCAGAGAGGCATGCTGGGCGCGGGCCAGCGGCTCGGCCTGCTGCGGGCCGGCCAGGTCGGTGCGGGCCGCCGCGCCGACCAGCAGCGACCCGCCGGTGAACACGCCTAGCACCTGCCCGCCGTCGGCCAGCAGGTAGGCGGCATGGTCGGCGGTGTGGCCGGGCGTCGCCCAGGCCCGCAGCGCCAGGCCGCCCAGGTCCGCCTCGTCCCCGTCGCCCAGCCCCCGGTACTCGAAGGCACGCCCGCCGGCGGCGGGCGCCAGCACCTGCGCGCCCTCGTCGGCCGCCAGCTGCAGCGCCCCGGACAGGAAGTCCGCGTGCAGGTGGGTGTCGGCGGCGAACGCGATCCTCAGCCCGCGCCGGCCGGCGGCCGCCCGCACCGCCCGCAGGTCCCGCGGGGCATCGACCGCCAGCGCCCGCCCGTCGCCCAGGTCGACCAGGTACGCCGAGTTACCCAGGCCCTCGTCCACGACCGGCACGACCGTCACCGCGGCCATGGCATGCTCTCCCTCCCGCGGCCCGCACCGGGCGGCAGTTCGCACAGAACCAAGCTACAGTATTCCATGTTTATATGGAATAGTATCGGGTCGCGGGCGGCAGGCCCGCGCGGGCATGAGGGAGGAACCCGTGGCTGACCCGCAGGCCAAGGCCGCGCTGTATGAGCAGTTCGCCCGGGTCGGCAAGGCCCTGGCCAGTCCGAGGCGGCTGGAACTGCTCGACCTGCTCGCCCAGGGCAGGCGCAGCGTCGAGGACCTGGCCGCCGAAGCCGGGCTGGGCCTGAGCTCCTGCTCGGCTCACCTGCAGGTGCTGCACCATGCCCGGCTGGTCATGGCCCGCAGGCGGGGCACCCGCGTCTTCTACTCCCTGGCCAGCGACGACGTAGCCCGCCTGTACGCCCGGGTCCGCGAGGTCGCCGCCTCGCTGCTCGCCGAGGTAGCCCCGGCCCGGGACGCCTACCTGGGCGGCGAGGTGGAAGAGGTCTCCCGCGACGAACTGCTGCGCCGGGCCGCCATCGGCGACGTCACGGTGCTGGACGTGCGGCCCGCCGCCGAATACGCCGCCGGGCACATCCCCGGCGCGGTCTCGATCCCCGTCGGCCAGCTCGGCCGGCGGCTGGCCGAGCTGCCGGAGGGCACCGAGATCGTCGCCTACTGCCGCGGCCCGTACTGCGTGTTCGCCCACGATGCCGTCCGCCTGCTGCGGGCCCGCGGCCGCCAGGCCCGCCGCCTGGCCGGCGGCCTGCCGGAGTGGCGGCTCGCCGGGCTCCCCGTCGCCGTCGGCGAGCCTGCCCGGCCGACCTGACCCGGAAGCGGCCGCCGGCCGGCCCCTCGAGGCCGCTGCGCGCCGCCCCCGGCCCGCCCGCGGCCGCCGGCCGGCCCCTTGAGGCCGCTGCGCGCCGCCCCCGGCCCCGCTGGCGTGCCGAACGCTGCGAGCAGACGTGCGGAACCAGCCCGCCACGCCCCGAACGGCTGTTCCACGTTGTTCCGCGCGGTTATCGCGAAGGATTAGTGCTACGTGTAGGGTTTGGCGCCGTATTCGGCCCCTTTTCCTACATCGGGCACTTTTCCTTCATGATCTTCAGCGGTATCCGCCTGTTTTGCCCGGTATGGGGACGACGTGCGGGCGGGACGACGTCCGGGCGGGACGACGCCCGGGCGGGACGACGCCCGGGCGGGACGACGCCCGGGCGGCCCGGGGCCGGAGGCGGATCCGCGAGGCCGCCGCCGGGTCCGCTCCCGGCGGCCGCCTGGATCAATGGCGCAGGCCGGGGCCGGCGTGCTTGCCGCGGCGCTCCAGCATCTCGGCCGCGCCGCGGACCACGCACCGCAGCGGGTCCTCCACCACCACCGCACCGATGCCGGCGGTGGTCTCGATGCGGCTGGCCAGGCCGGGCAGCAACGCCCCGCCGCCGGCCAGCCTGATCTTGCCGCGCACCACCTCCTCGGCCAGGCCGGCCGGGATCTCCGACAGCAGTTCCTGCACCGAGGACGCGATCGCCGCCACGATCGGCTCGATGGCCTCTGCCACAAGGTAGCCGGGCACGTGCTCCGAGCGCGGCGCGCGCGACGCCACGTCCAGCCCGACGGTCTCGGCCCCGCCGTTGACGCCGCCGGTCACGCCGAGGGTCATCTTGAGCTGCCTGGCGGCACGCTGGCTGATGATCAGCCCGAGCTCCGCGCGCGCCGCGTGCCTGATCACGTCGTCCATCGCGTTGCCGGCCGTGCGCAGCGACCGGGCGCGGACCACCCGCCAGCCGGCCACCGCGGCGATCTCGGTGGTCCCGCCGCCGATGTCGACGACGAAGCCGCCCGCCCCGCTGCCCAGGTCGAACCCGGCGCCCGCCGCGGCGGCCACCGGCTCGTCGATCAGCCGCACCCGGTACCTGGGCCGCCGCACGGACAGTGCCGCGACGATGGACCGGCGCTCGACCGCGGTGGCGCCGCTCGGCACGCACACCAGGGCATCCGGCCGCAGCACGCCGAAACGGCGGGTGCGGCGCAGGAACCCGTGCAGCAGCGCGGCGGTCGCCTCCAGGTCGGCGATGACCCCGTCCCGCAGCGGGTGAATCACCTCGATGTCCTGCGGTTCCTTGTCTGCCAGCGAGTCGGCCGCCTCGCCGACCGCGGCGACCTTGCCCACCGCGGTGTCGACGGCGATCGCGGTGGGTTCCTCGACCACGATGCCGCGCCCGGCGACCCAGATGAGCGTGTTCACCGTGCCGAGGTCGATCGCCACGCCATTCCGCAAGCGCATGGTGCTCACCTTCATCTGCGACGTGGCGCCCGTCACACGCGGCAGGCCACCGCGCCACGTACCGTCGCCGGGACTCTTTCACCGGCGAGTTGATTGATGCTGTTGTTGGATCGTGATTCTTTGATCCAATTATCAAGTGTTATCGTCGTGGTGCCCAGGGAGGGAGTCGCAGATGCGGGTGGCGGGGCTGATCGCGGTGTTGCTCGGCGCCGGGGGGCTGTCCGCGGCCGCCGGCCCGGTGCTGGCCCCTGCCGGCCAGCCTGCCGCATCCACGGTACCCGCCTCGCGGCCGGCCGCGGCACCGGCCCTGGCCGGCGTCGCCGTCCGGCCGGGCGTCATCCGTTCCGGCCGCGCGCTGGCCGGCCCGCCGACGACGGCCGGCTGCGAGAAAGCCTACAAGGTCGCGTGCTATCAGCCCAGTCAGATCCGGGAGGCCTACGACCTGGCCCCGCTGTACCGGGCGGGCGTGACCGGGCGCGGCGCCACGATCGTCATCGTGGACTCGTTCGGCTCGCCGACGATCAGGACCGACCTCGCCGCCTTCGACAAGGCCTTCGGGCTGCCCGCCCCGCCGTCGTTCCGCATCATCCACCCCGCCGGCGCCATCCCCCGGTACGATCCGGGCAACTCCGACATGGTCGGCTGGGCGGGGGAGACCACGCTGGACGTGGAGTGGGCGCACGTGATCGCGCCCGGCGCGAACATCCTGCTCGTCGAGACGCCGGTCTCCGAGACCGAGGGCGTGCACGGCTTCCCGCAGATCGTCACCGCCGAGCGGTACGTGCTCGACCACCACCTCGGCGACGTGATCAGCCAGAGCTTCAGCGCCACCGAGGAGACCTTCCCCGGTAAGGCGGCGCTCGACGCGGTGCGCGGCGCATACACCCTTGCCGCCAGGGACGGCGTCACCGTGCTCGCCGCCTCCGGCGACTCCGGCGCCGCCGACGTGAAGCTGGACGAGAGGACCTACTACCTGTTCCCGGTGACCTCGTGGCCGGACAGCGACCCGCTGGTGACCGGCGTCGGCGGCACGCAGCTGCACTTCACCGCGGCAGGCGCCCCGGCCGCCCCCACGGCCTGGAACGACACCTACGACAAGGCGGCGAACGAGTTCGCCGACGGCAACCCCGGCCCGAACCCGCTAGCCGGCGGCGGCGGCGAGTCCGTCTTCTTCGGCCGCCCCCGCTACCAGGACGGGCTGGCGGCGATCAGGGGCAACCACCGCGGCGTGCCGGACATCGCGATGAGCGCGGCCTGCGACGGGTCGGTGGACACCTACGGCAGCTTCGGCGGCGCGCCGCCCGGCTGGTCCCCGTCCTGCGGCACCAGCGAGGCGACGCCGCTGTTCGCCGGGATCGTCGCGCTCGCCGACCAGCTGGCCGGGCATCCCCTCGGGCTGATCAACCCCATGCTGTATGAGATGTCGGCACGTCACGACCGCGGGATCGTCGACGTCACCTCTGGCAACAACACGGTGTCGTTCAGCCAGGGCGGGCGCGAGCACACGGTGCACGGCTTCGCCGCCCGCCCCGGCTATGACCTGGCCTCGGGCGTCGGGACCGTGGACGCCAGGTACTTCGTCCCCGAGCTTGCCCGGATGGCCGCCGCACGCTGAGCCCGCGCCCGCCCCGGCTGCACTCCCGCATCCGAACGCCCGGCGCTGCCCGGCTGCAGCCCCAGCTCCCATTCCGGGAAGCGGCCGGAGGTGATGGCGTCCCACAGGTCGCGGCGGTGGAAGTCAGGACCGGCGCCGCTGGTCTTCACCGCCTCGTTCCATACCACCGACTGCAGGCCGAGCTTCGGCCGCCAGCGGGATCCGCTGCTCGCCGAGCCATACGTCCCGGCGGCTGTCCCCGGTGGTCATGTGCATCGTCCGCAGTGATCAGCCGGGCAGGGTCTCGCCGCCGATGGGCGCGAGCACCTCGCCGGAGTAGTAGCTGGACAGGCGGCCGCTGGCGAAGAAGACGTAGGACGGGGCTATCTCGTCCGGGTGGGCGGCGCGTCCCATCGGCGCCTGCTTGCCGAACTGGCCCACCCGCTGCGCGTCGAACGTGGCCGGGATCAGCGGGGTCCACACCGGGCCCGGCGCGACGCAGTTCACCCGGATGCCGCGGTCTTGCAGCGCCTGGGCCAGCGAGTAGGTGAAGGCGAGGACGGCGCCCTTGGTGGCGGCGTAGTCGATCAGGCTCTTGTTGCCGCGCAGCCCGTTGATCGACGAGGTGTTGATGACGCAGCCGCCGTCCGGCAGGTGCGTGAGCGCGGCTCGGGTGGTCCAGAAGTAGCTGTAGATGTTGACCCGGAACGTGCGGTCCCACTGCGCGGTGCTCAGCTCGCCGAGCCCGGCGACCGGCTGCTGGGTGGCAACGTTGTTCACCAGGATGTCCAGGCCGCCGAGCCGCGTCACGGTGCGGTCGACCGTGCGGTCGCAGTTCGCCTCCTCGGCCAGGTCGCCGCGTAGCGTCACGCAGCGGCGCCCGGCCGCCTCGACCAGCTCCGCGGTGTGCGCGGCATCGCCGTCCTCCTTCTCGGACAGGTAGGCGATCGCCACGTCCGCGCCCTCCTTGGCGAAGGCGACCGCGACGGCCCGCCCGATGCCCGAGTCGCCGCCGGTGACCAGCGCGCGGCGGTCGGCCAGCAGCCCCCGTCCCTGGTAGTCGCGCATCTCGTCCCGCGGCCGCGGCGCCATCGCGCCGGCCTGCCCGGGATAGTCCTGCTGCTGCTGTGGCGGCGGGTGCTCCGCCGACGGCATCGTCATGGCTGCTGTCTCCTTCCGGCTGCGTGCGGGTGAAGCCGTAACCGGCTACCCGGCGCGCGAGGGTTAATCACCGCCCGCCCGGGCAGTTGGCACCGACCGAAGAAACGGACACCTGGGAGGAAAGATGGCCGACGTGTTCACGGTGCTGGCCAGGGACCACGAAGAAGTCAAGGGCATGCTGGCCGAGCTGGAAAAGGGCCCGGCCAAGGCAGCCGGCGCCACCGAGGAGCAGCTGCTGGCGCGCAAGAAGATGACCGAGCGGCTGGTCATCGAGGAGTCCAGGCACGAGGCGCTGGAGGAGATGTACTTCTGGCCGGCGGTGCGCGAGCACGTGCCCGGCGGCGACGCGCTCGCCGACGAGGCGACGGCTCAGGAGACCGAGGGCAAGGAGGTACTGGACAAGCTGGACAGGCTGGATGCCGGCGACCCGGAGTTCGACAGGCTGGTCGGCGCCTTCATCCGGGCCGGCCGCGAGCACATCCAGTTCGAGGAGACCCGGGTCTGGCCGGCGGCCCGGGCGGCGCTGTCGGCGGAGACGGCGGATCAGCTCGGCACCAAGATCGCCGAGGGCAAGAAGACCGCGCCGACCCGGCCGCACCCGCACACCCCGCCGTCCCCGGGCGTGCTCAAGACGGCGGGCCCCGCCGCGGCCGCCGCGGACAAGGCCCGCGACGCCGTCACCGGCCGCGGCGCCGACTAGCCGTGCCCGCCCCGGCCGGGACTCCGGCATCCAACCTGCAGTCGGCATTCAGCTGACCTTCAGCTTCATGGTGCTAACTGGAGACAGGCGGCGCCGGCCGGGCCGGGGGTCGGCCGGGCCGGCGCCGGCGGCAACCGGGTGTGACCATTGGTTGGTTGCAGTCGACTCAGAGGCGGGATGCAGATGCAGGACTACCGCGGCTTCGGGGAGCCGCCTTCGGGATACCCCTACTCCGGGCCCACCCTGCCGATGCCGCCCCGGCCGCCGCGCCGCGGCACCGGCGTGCTCAGCTACCTGGTCGTGGCGGTGCTGGCGGCGGCGCTGGGCGCCGGGGTGACCCTGGGCCTCTACCGTCCGGCGCCGGCCTCCTCCAACGGCGTCGCGGCGCCGGCGCCGCTGCCGAGCAACGCGGTGCCGTCGCCGGGCACCGGCTCCGGCAGCGCCTCCGGCGAGCAGGCGATCTTCAACAAGGTCGAGCCCGGCCTGGTCACCGTCAACAGCACGATCCAGTACCAGGGCGAGCAGGGCAGGGGTACCGGCATGGTGATCAACCCCGACGGCCTGGTGCTCACCAACAACCACGTCATCGAGGACTCGACCAGGCTGTCCGCCACCGTGGTCGCGACCGGGAAGACCTATCCGGCGCGGGTCCTCGGCTACGACACGACCGGCGACGTGGCGCTGATCAAGCTGGAGGGAGCGTCCGGGCTGCGCGTCGTCCAGCCCGGCAACTCCGCGGACGTCAAGGTGGGTGACCCGGTGCTCGCCATGGGCGACGCCGAGGGCCAGGGCACGATCGTGCCCGCCGCCGGGCGGGTCACCGCGCTGAACCAGACCATCACCGCCAGCGACTCCGGCGGCACTATCAGCTCCGAGACGCTGCACGGGATGATCGAGACGAACGCGGACATCGTCTCCGGCGACTCCGGCGGCCCGCTCGTGAACGCCAGCGGCCGGGTCATCGGCATGGACACCGCCGGCTCCGGCGGCGGCGGCTTCTCCTTCCCGCAGCAACAGCAGCAGGCGGGCTTCGCGATCCCGATCAACACCGCGCTGGCGGTCGCCCGCCAGATCGCCGCGGGCAAGGCCAGCTCGACGGTCACGATCGGCTACCCGCCGTTCATCGGCATCTACGTCGCCCAGGGCTCCGACCCCAGCCCGGCCGACCAGGACCAGCAGCAGCAGCAGAGTAACCCGTTCGGCGGCTTCGGCGGCGGCCAGGGCTGCTACACCAGCGACAGCGACCTGGCCGCCCCGTCGGGCATCGCCCCGGTCAGCTCGGGCACCCTGGTCATCGGGGTCATCTGCGGCAGCCCGGCCCAGGCCGCGGGCATCACCGCCGGCTCGGTCATCACCGCCATCGACGGGCGGGCGGTCGGCGCGCCCGACTCGCTGACGGCCATCATGGCCGGGCACCACCCGGGGCAGACCATCTCGGTCACCTGGGTCAGCCCCTCCGGCCAGCGCACCACCAGCAGCGTCCGCCTGGCCGCCGGCCCGCCGCTGTAGCGCGGCGGGCCCGCTCGGGCGGTCAGCGCTCCGGTGACCCCCCGCGGGTGCCGGCGGCCGGCGGCGCGGCCTCGGCGGGTTGCTGCCGCTCGAACAGCCCGATGATCTCCTCGACCGGCAGGCCCTTGGTCTCCGGCAGGAACCGGTACACGAACACGATGGCGAGGAAGGCCAGCGCGGCGAAGCAGACCATGACGCCGCCGAGGCTGATCGCGTTCTGCCAGACCGGGAACACCTCGATGAGCAGGAAGTTGGCCAGCCAGTCGATCATGGCGCAGAACGCGGCGGCCTGGCCGCGGACCGCGGTGGGGAAGACCTCGCCCTGCAGCGTCCACCCGGTGCCGCCGACGCCGACGGCGAACGAGGCGATGAAGAAGTCCAGGCCGACCATGATCACGGCCAGCCGGGCGGTGCCGG
>Ga0209061_1004073_pt1 | contig 14651 bp, 20 predicted proteins | sample Coa_R1_10_FD_187157 | JGI IMG/M metagenome (GOLD analysis project Ga0209061, IMG submission 187157) | Surface soil microbial communities from Centralia Pennsylvania, which are recovering from an underground coalmine fire - Coalmine... | ecosystem: Environmental > Terrestrial > Soil >...
GATTTTGTTTGAAGGGTGGATTCGTCTTGATCTTGGAAAACGCTACCCGGACAGGGATTATAACGACCAGGCTGCGAAAGTTCTTGCTCAAATTGATAATCTGTCTACAACCACGCTTGTTCCTGAAAGATATCGGCATGAAATTATCAATCGAAGGGCGCAAGCGGCAATTGCGTTAGGAGATCTTGACGCCTTTCGCATGTATACTCTTCAGAGTGCCCAAAACTTGCAGGTGATGCACAGCGAGAAGCGGCGTCAAGAGCAGGTGATCAACTATAAAACAGCGTTGAGGAAATGGCCTCACGAATCCTTAGTTGTAGAACTTGCCGATATCGTACTTTGAATCAGGAATTGAACGTTCTTCCTGCTGATGGCAACTAGTGTCACCGAGGGAAGAACGAGAGTCCACGGCAAAAAAGCGCCGGAGGAATGTATGGAGCAGACGACGAGCCAGACGGTGATCATTACAGGGGGAACTAGAGGGATTGGAAAGGCAATTGCTCTTACCCTGGCAAGGCAGCAGCAATATAACCTCATCCTCAACTATAGAAGTGATGAAGCGGCTGCACGGGAAACATTGCAAGAGTGCAAAAACATCCATCCATATGTGCAAATTGTTCAAGCTGACGTATCTCGGCGTTCAGATGTCGAGATCCTCATGCAGAAAGCCTACTCCACCTTCCACTCGATAGATGGGCTTATTAATAATGCGGGGATCAATCTCGATAAACCCTTGCAAGAGATGACGGACGACGACTGGGATCGTGTTGTTGATACGAATATGAAGAGTGTGTTTTTGTGTTCTCAGCTTGCTTCCGCCTATATGCTTCGACAAGAGCAAGGAGGCATTATTCTCAACATCGGGGCGTCAACAGGAATACGAGGCCGGAAAAATGGGCTAAATTACTGTGCGTCGAAGGCTGGTGTGATAGTGATGACGAAGTGCCTGGCATTAGAATTATCCCCCAAGATACGCGTGAATTGTGTGATTCCGGGATCAATCTGGACGGAAGAAACGGAAAGACGCCATGCGTATCACGATCCTCAACGGCTGCACGCAAAGGAAGAGCAAATTCCCCTCAAGCGCATTGGCACGCCGGCAGAGGTCGCTGATGTCGTCGCGTTCTTGCTTGCTCACGGGGCGCGGTATATAAACGGACAAAAGATTCTGGTAGATGGTGGCGAGTTCATGTGGTAACTTTCTTACCAGGGAGGAAATGCTTTTCTGCCTGGTAGGGGACGCCGGTTTGTCGAGGATATACACTGAATTTCACAGAGGCTGGTTGCGAAACAAGAACTCCCTCCGCTGTAAGTAAGAGGAGGGAGCAGAGAGACTGAGGAAAGAAAGCATCGCACGCGTGAAGATTGGGAGATGGCAAGTGCTCTGCGTGTCTATTGACCAGGGTGTTGACAGCATTCTTCCCCAAAGTCTGGAAGGCCTAATAGAGGTGAAGCAGGGCAAAGTATGCCAGGCCAAACAGCACGATTGGACCGAAGCCACAAACAAGCAACAAAGCTACCAGACATCCAAACCCCTGTACATAGTCGTAGGAATCCTTTTCAAACGCCGCGATCAGCAGCTTCAACAGGTTGAAGAGAAAACCTGGAAGCCACCCCAGAAAGTAGAGGATGAGGATCAGTGTTGCAGCAGTAGTGTAATCCCGTACTCGCGGATATCTCATCTCACTGTTCCTTTCTAGATGCATCGGACTGATGCATCATCATAGATATATATAGCATATCAAGGAGTACATTCCTGCAACATAGTACTTATTAGCATATTAAAATGTATCAAGAGGCTCCATTTGGCTTCCTCGACAGTCATTGCTGTCCCATTTTGATAGCATTGCGAAGGTACTTCCTATTCTTTTTCTTTCTCCGTACTAATATTTTTGTATTAAAAGTATTATCATTAAAAATGAGTTTTACAGGCTTGGCAGGTTTTAAAAAAGTCCAAAAAGGTTCTCCGTCCTTGCGGGGGATGGATGAGCTTTGTCTCATCTCCCCCGTTCCATCAAGATACGCAAACGCAGGTTGCGGAAATTGCGGTAGCCATACGCTTGTCGCATCATCGTCTTGGTCCGATTATTTTTCCCTTCCACATACCCATTGGAAATGCGGGTGGGCAGAAAGCGAAAAAAGGCCAGGATTTCCGCTTTCCAGCTGACAAACGCAGAAAGCGCCTGACGCAGTTCTTCTGGCCCTTTGTGACGAACCAGCTCGATCCACTGATCCAGGCGTTCTTCTGCGGTTTGGGCCGTCGCCTCACCATACCACTGGCGGAGCCCTTCTTTGATCTGCCAAGCGATTTCCAATCCCGGCAAGTGCGAAGCAATGCGATCCCGCTCCTGTTTTTGCTCATCGGTCAATTTCTCCAGCGGTTTGAGAAACAGGTGCCGGTGGTGATGCAAAAGGATCTGGCCGATTCCCTGCTTTGCATACCCCGCGACCACCTTGCGAAAAGCTTTCATCACGTGTTGAATGACGTGAAAATGATCGATCACCAGGACGGCTTGAGGCAAGACCTGTCGAATAGCTGGGGCAAACGAGCCACTCATATCCAGGCTCACCGCCTCAACTCGCTCAGGATGGTCCAGTCGCTCCAGCAGCTTGATGACTTCTTGCTGGGTTCGTCCACGGCAGGTTTCCAGTGGGCAACGCTTTTCCAGATCACACAGCAACGTCGCATAGCGATGCCCCTTCTGGATAGCATACTCATCAATACCCAGATAGCGGGGCGTTGGCAACGATCCCTGACTATCCAGACTCACCCCTCGGCGCTCCAACTGGGGCGCAACCTGTTCCTGGAAACTCTCTCGGGCAAAACGCGGGCCGACTTCTTCCTCCTCGCTCACATGGGCAACCGGTCGGCTGGCCACCTGTTTGCCAATCGACACGCGCAAGCGACAGGTCGTTCTTCTTCGCCGCCCACATGCCTCATCGGGTTCCGTAAACGTTTTGGCGCAATCGGTGCAGGCAAAGCGACGCTTGTACACCAGCAAACGGACGCGATAGCCTCTCAGAGGGATATCTCGTTTCACGCGAACCCGACAATCATGGATCTTCTCACACTCCCTCTGACAATGCGGGCAGGTCATACTCGTCGTCTTTGCCATCACCTGGATACGAAGCGTTCCGTCTTCCGAACAGTGTTGGTCGAGCACGCGGAATTCTGGCAAATCCAAAGGGACCACGATTCCTGCCTCCGGGGCTATCTCTTCTGCGTCGCTTCTGTTATGCTGATCTGGCAAGGCTTGTTTCTCCTGTTCCTGACGTTTGTTTTCTTATCAGGTCCAACGAAAAGCAAGCCTTGGTTGTGTTTTTCCCCTTTCTTTTTTCCTATGACAAGCTCATCCATCACCCCAAAGGACGGAGAGCCTCCAAAAAAAAAGGAACTTCCCTTCAAATCCTTCCCTAAGCCAAATAGGCGATTATCAAGTGATCGCCCAAGCAAAGAGAAAATCATAGGAAACAGAAGAGGAAGAGAGTGGGCGAAGAAGGGATTTACGACAATGAGAATATTACTGGCAATGAGCATAGAAGCAATGCTTCCGCTTCATCGCGTCATTGCTCTAGAACATCGATGGCCATGATGATGTAACTTTTATGGACCGTCGTTCCAGTTTTCTTGGCCCACACCATCCAAAGCTACCCAGAGCCCTCTTTACGTGCTCTAAGTCACTTCTCAGTATCCGTCACAACCTCTCTTCCTTGGTGCTTGTCTCGTTCTTTAGAAACCCTGGATCTTCAAAAGGATCGTCTTTCCAGACATGCGGAACGAAGATCTCGATGCGGTAGATGCCAGTCTTATTCGCGGCTAACAGAGCCTGATGTAAAGGGATATTCTCTATGCTTACTAGCCCTTCGAGGCCTTGCGCGTTGAACTGATGGTGCGGCGTGATCTTTCCAAGAGTGAACGCATAAGTCATTACCCAATCCTTGATGATTTCGTACATTTCAGGATTTAGTAGTTCCCCAAGCGGGAGATCTACCCGCGTTGGCACCTGAAGCGCGGCATTGCACGCCGTGTCCCGTCTATTTCCGGGCCTGAAGCTTGCCACTAAACAGCTCCTCAACCGCTCTATTTCTTGCTTTCTGAGTTTTCGTCGTTTTCCTGTTGTGTCTTTCACGGTAGTTTTTCTCCTCTGTCATCCACGAAAAGAGCTTCCCGCATCTCTGTACGGGAAGCTCCTAAATGGCAGAGAGTGACGCCATCGGTGGGGATCTCGAAAAGAACTTCAAGCACAGCTTGAGGCAATCCCTGTTCGCTCGCGCTACAGGTCTTGACTCTCACTGTCTACTGGTTCAGCGTTCCCTTTATCTTCTTTGATGAGGTCTATCTCTCAAAGGGAAGCACCTGCCGATAGTCCTGTTGGTAGCATTCGTAAACCTGGCGCGCATAGCAAATGCAGCAGACAGTATGATGCTGGCGATGTGTCTCATCGCAGACGCAAGTGCCATTCTGTGTGAGATACCCATCATTGCCTACTAACCCGGAAAGCGCGCCCAACAGTGTGGGAATCACCTGTCCTGGAACGCGCATCTCCAGTTCCTGTGCTGCCGCATAAGACCAATCATAAGAGCGAAGCAGGCGCTCCTGTTGCAGCTCGTCAAAGGCATCAGTATCTTCATTGGTCCACTCCGTCTGGGGGAGAACAATGGTAGCAATGATCATATAGGCCCAGGGAAACACTTCCCCGACATAGCGCCAGCCACTGTAGTTGACATCCAGATACTTTTCCAGTTCTGGCAATGCTTCTTCATCCGCTACCAGCGAGACTTTAATGGCTTTCGGAGTTGCGGTATCTAACATGCGTATTCCTTTCTAAACAGCGAGACAAAAAACCTGACTCTTCGCCAGGAGGGAAGAAGTGCAAAACTGATCAGCAGACTGCAAAGCAACACGAAGTGTCGCCCTATCATGTTTTTGTTGCATCTCTTGAAGTATCTGCTGCTCAAGCTGTTCATTCCTCATATTGGCATCACTGGTGCCTCTAGCACAGTGACCGAAGCGGAACCAGGCACTTTGTACAGTACCCCTCGTCCAGGATTTCCTGGTCACCAGACTGGCCCGCCCGCAACAGGCGAAGCGCCTCGCCATCCCCGTTTTCTGGGTCAAGCCACTTGCCCTCCGCAACCTCTCGCGCGAACGCCAGTTCTGCCGCCCGCTGGGCAGCACCGTTGTCTCCATAGAGCGTGAGGCGAGCCTGTTCAATATCGAGATCCCGTAGCCATACCCAGAAGCTCGGCCCAGAAATCTGTTGTTCCTTCGCTAAGGTATAGGCGACAGTCGCATGAGTGAGGTCGAGGAGTGTATCACCGTACGTACTCATTACGGCGATAGGCTCCCCGTACACACCCTCGCGAGTGGGGAGATGTGGTGTGATCTCTGATACCTCCTCTGTGACTGTCTGGAAGCCGAAAGGGGCAACGATCCAGGCTGTTCCTGAGAGCAGTGAGACCACTACATCGCCGACCGACGTGGACCGCGGGTAGGAAGGGCCAGTAGGAGGAAGGGACCTCGCAGGATGCTGCAAGACGCGCGCGGGACGAGTAGCAAGCATATCCAGAGACCAGGCGATCTCTCGGTGGCGCGGCCAGGGGTGATCAATATGATTCGTGAGTCGGAAGACTTCTTCTAGCTGCTGTTCCGCACGCTTGAGAAAGATAATCGCCACCTCTTGATACCATAGCTCGCGTTGCGGACCACGCCAACGCTGGCGCGCCAGATCAACTCCCGTAGCATCTGCCACGAGATCGCGACAATGAAACACCTGGAAACCATATCCATGCCGAACTGACGAATCCTGCCATGTGGATGGGAATGTTTTGCTTAGCGCTCGAAGCACTCTGTCGATCTGCTCGATGGCTCCCTCAACCTGCCAGGCTTTCCACAGATAATCCGAAGTCCGCCTGCGCCGCGCTCCGCTCATCCAGCAGATTTTCTGACCAACCAGCCAATTGAGCAAAGACATCACTCGCTTCTCTACCTGCTCCGGTTTCATGTCTGCATGGATGGGCATAAGCCTCTGGTGAACCTGCGCCAGGATGCGAAGCTGTCCGACTCTCTGATGATACAGACGGTCGTCAGAGGGAGGCGCATCCTGGGGACGCTCTTCGAGAGCGTAACGGTCGCGTAACGCGATAACTTGTTGTGCTTGTGTCAACACTGAATACTCCTTTTCATACAAAAAGGGCGTCTCCGGTGGAGATCGCCCTGATAACGTAAAAGCCATGTGGAGGGAAACAAGCGCGCGGTGGCAGAAGCCAGCCGTCCCGTTTGAAAGGCCGATGGTGCTAGTGCGAGAGATGTTCCTACTGGAGTTCAATCAACATATCGGGGTGGCCCTGGTACGTGAGCTTAGAAACCTCTCGCCGCAGAAGAAAAGTCTCCAAAAACCGTTCCAACTCCGGGTCCTTTTCCAGCTTTGGAGGTGGAATCGCTGAGAGTTGTTGGACTCGCTTCCACGCAGCCTGGAGTTTCGCTTCATATGCAGAAAGCGCTCTGAGGTAGCCGTATTCCAACTGTTTGAGACCAGACTCCTGCCAGGCTTTTTTCCCAGGCTTGGTGCCGCGAATACGTTGCCCATTCCACTGTGTCGAATCGACAGACAGCAGAGGAAGAGAGGAAGGCAGACAGGCCGGGAACCACTCGAAATCTTGCTGTTTGAGCGCAAAAAGATGCACGCCTACCCCACGCGGAAGAAGATAGGTAAAGCCTTTGAGACAAATCATCCGTTGCGTCAGTGCAAAACAAAATCGGGACTGACTCAGGTAGCAAAAGAGAGCCTGGCGCATTTCCAGCCCCGTCTATCTTTTTGTCATCAGTGGCAGCAACGCTTCATTTGAGGCACTGCCCGGCGCTAAAGGATGGGTTCTTCCTGATCTTGCGCGAGGTCGCTGGGGATTAGAAACGCAGAGACATCTCTGAGCAGAAAGGAGAAGGCGAGGCTTTGCCCCTCTTCACTCAGGTGCCAGAGACTTTCGGTTTGTTTTGCCCGTAAGCCTTTAGGTCTTTCCGCCGCGAAAATTGTATGTCTTCCATAGGCCAATTCCTTTACGAAAATGCGTTTTTGTCTGCGACGATGTGAGGGCTGCGTAGCTCTGCTTTTATATCCTACATGCACGCTCTTCTTCTGGGGTGAGCACATACGCTTCTAGTTGTGGCTGGCCTTGCCACGCCGCTTTGTACAAGCGGTGTAGACCATCTATCATCATCGCCCCTGGCTTCTCGCCAGAGAGAGCCACCAGGGCAATGAGTACTGGTCTGGTGGTGTCAATCCGGTCGTCTCTCGCTGCCTTCGGATCTGTGTAGAAAAACAAGCTGCTACTCTCCGGCAGGTCACCGCCGGGGTCCCCCTGCTCGTTGAAAGGAAAGCCGTAGTTCTGCGCAAACGTCGCTACGTCAATCTTCTGCGTCTCTCGCGGGTGTTTGTGGACGATATAGAGTGCTCGCACTATATCCCAGCTTAGGGTCAAGAACCGAAAGGTCTCTCTCCGCCGGTATTCAGGAAGCTGTGCGCGGAACGCCTCTAATTCCTCACTTTTGATCGCGAGAGCGCTCGCGGCTGGCCTTTTCGCTTGTCTGCTGGCCTTGCCTGCTGATCGCTTCATAAGTTCAATCTCGCTTTCTTTGTTGTTTTTGCGAAAAAGCAAGGTCCGGTGACAAGCCGGACCTTGCTTTTATACTTTGGCTTCTCTATAGCCTCTTATTCCTGTGGCGTTTCCCCACGATGAAGCCATTGATGGAGCATAGCTATCGTTTCTGCTTGGGCCTGCGCAGGTTCTCGCTCTCGATACAGCGCCTCAACCCGGCCTATGAGCAGACCAATATCACTTGGTAGCAGACCGGCCTGATTGCAGAGCCAGTCAAACGCACCTCCATGTTCATAGCCCTCGAATGCCTGTGTGACCTCGTGAAAGGCCTGAAGGTATTGTTCTTCGTTAGCGGCAAGCGGGGTGTAAATGCCTGCACTGGTGGCAAGCTTGTTCGCGAGCGGTTGACACGTGCGGAGCGCTTCGATGCACAGGCGCTCGTCTTGTCTCAACTTCGCGCGATCTTCTTCGGATAACGCGTGGAAGCGGAATGCATTCACTCTTATCCCTCCTTATTGTTCCAATTGATAGCGGCCTGCGCCACTTGATTGCGTCTCAGCGCGTCTCTCCTGGAGCTTTCAGCAGATCGCGCAGGCCTTTCTTGACGGTCATTTTGTCTCGAACATAGAGCATATGATCGTCGGGATGTTCTTGCAGGGTAAACCATTCTTCCATCTATCAATCCTCCTGCACTGCAACGCAAGATCCCGCATTCGGATAGGGAGCGCCATCTTGTTCAGCTTCTTTGAAGGCGGCAAATGCGCGAGCCAGCACCTGGGCATCATGCGCTTCACAAAGCTCCGGGAGGCGCGGAAGTCCACCTACCGCAAAGGCGAGCAAGGCGAAACCTTCAACCATCTCAATGAAAACCCGTTCCCGCTCCGCGCGCGTTCCTCCTCCAAACAGAAGAAGATCAGCGTGGCTAGCAATATGGACGACCGTTTCATGACCTCCCGCACGCTGTCTCTGCTGTTCCGTTGGGCCACCCTGCGGCTGCTCTAACCAGGAGAGAATCTGCCGAAGAATGGGAACGTGCATGAAAACCGTGAACCCCGGTTCCGAAGTTGGTGGATGTTGTTTGACCCACAAAGCGAGAAAGCGCTCCGCCTGCTCTGAAAGCGGAGGCGGTGTGTAGGTCCATTCTGGGTCGGGCTGGTCTTTCTTCAAGCGACGTTTTCGCGGAGACTTGTCCTCCATCCGTTTAGCGCTGGTCATCACCTCTTCCTCCCGTTGCTTCATCGTTCCTCGGTTTTGCATTAGGATAGGCGACTGATTTCCAGCTTGAGGTCGGGACAAAGTATTCCGGCTCTTCTGGGAAGCCCATCTTGCTTTCGTCCCGATTAATTGTTGCCGCCATGAACGTACTGGGGATGTTATGCCCGTACCAATAGTCCTGCTGGAGCGAGCCATCGCGTTTGATACTCATGACTGTGAGCCGATGGGTAATCATCTTATTCTCATAGGGAACTGGTTCATCCAATTCTTTCAAGAAGAAGCGAACGTCAGGGACAAAACGCATCGGCGCGCTAATGTGCTTGCGAGGGCTGGCCTCGAGAACGGGCTTGAGTTGACGTTCGTACGCGATGAGCGCTCTTTCCAGAGCCATGTACCTGGGTTCGCACCGTGTGCAGACATCACCCTGCCGCTTCACTAGATTGGGACAGAGCAGGCATCGCCCACCATGTTGCTCAGATGTTTGTTGAGTCATCAGGTATTCCTTTCTACGAGACTTCCTTCTTCCTCAAGAAAGAAGCAATACTATCGTTTTCCGCCGGTTCGATGGGGGCTTCGAGCGCCGGAGGGGAAGGGTTAGCTCTTCCGCTGGCTTGAAAGCGCCAGAAATCGGCGAGGACGGAGGGCAATTCGTTGTCCACCTGATGCTTCCCCGCGAACTTTTGTAGTTCGCCGTCTGGTGTCCGGGCATAGGCAGTTCTGCCTCGACTGTCATAGCCCACCGCATCGACCTCTGCTATGTAGATCGAATAGTTGTGTGGAGCTTTCTCTTCTTCTTCCAGCTCCGCTTGAGAAGTCACCCCCTTCTCCTTTACAAAAAAAGCCAGAAACGACACATCTGTGTTGTTCCTGGCTTTTACCTCAACAATGAGACTCGGAGCGAAAACTACAGAGAGAAGGAAAGGGCAAGTGCATAGTACGCTTGTCCAGTTTCTGTTACGTGCATCCTCTCAACCAGACCTCCATGCAGATAATGAAGCCTGGCGAAAGGGAAAGCAAACAAATGCGCGACGGACGAAACTCCGATCAGAGCAGGATTCCAGCGGGAGAAAAGGTTGGGATGTAGCGAAGAGGTTTTTCAATGAGTTGCACAATCAAATGGTATCTGGTGGACCGCTGTCAAATTGCGTCGGAGATCTTTTCACTTCCTTGCGTATCGGTGTCCCTAACAACAACTGTGGATCTCCATTGAAGAGCCCATAGTTGGTTGGCTCCAACCCAAATTTCTGCTTGATTTGACGCAAGACTCGGATGAGCGGCATTTCTATACCCCATTCAGGGACATCCTCGTAGTGCGTCTCCAGGGCTACGTGGTAAGCCTGATCTATGAGTTCCTGAAGAACCTCTCTTGGTATCAGCATATTCTCGCCCTTGGGACCGGTCACTGGTGTTTCGATACTTCTTCCGTTCACTTTGTCTCTCTCCTGCGGGTCATGTTTCTCAAGCCATTCCGCTATTTTAAGAAATGACCACCTCAAAATGTCGTTCATGTACAGCAGAGCCTCCAGGGGCGTGACCTGTCCTAACCCATCTGGTCTGTAAACAACATGATCCAGATGCCACCCTAGATGCTCAGTTTCCTGCCAGCATGCAGGAGCAGACAAAGATCGTTGAAGGTGATATGAGTCATGATTTTTTTCCTTTCCAGAGTAAATCTGTCCTCCAAAACGAGTGGATGGCTTGACATGTTTCTGTTCAGGCGTGGACTGTTTCATTCTCCCTGCTCGCAAAGCGCGCGACGCATCGTGCGCAGGGCCTGCGCCTCGATCTGGCGAATGCGCTCGCTGGTCAGCTTGAAGAAGGAACTGAGTTCTTCGAGGGTATGGCAATGCCCGTCGGAGAGGCCGTAGCGCAGTTCAATGACCTGGCGTTCGCGCATATTCAGGCCCTCCAGGGCGCAGGTGATCCGATCTCGCAGCGCCTGGTGGGTCACGGCCTCGGCGGGCGCGGTCGCGCGTGGGTCTTCCAGGGTATCGGCAAGATGATACTGCTCATCGTCGATCAGGGGGGCGTCCAATGAAATCGGCGTCTCGGCCATGCTCTGGAGTTCGATCACCCGCTCCTTCGTCAGGTTCGCTGCGCGCGCAATTTCGTCCGCGAGGGGATCGCGCCCCAACTCCTGGTAGAGATGGCGGGTGATGCGTTTGATCTTGTAGATCAGTTCGACGACATGGACGGGAATATGGATCGTGCGCGTATGCTCGGCGACCGCGCGGCTGATGGCCTGGCGTATCCACCAGGTCGCATAGGTGCTGAAGCGGAAGCCGCGCGCGGGATCGAACTTCTGGGCCGCGCGGATCAGGCCCAGGTTGCCCTCTTGCACCAGATCGAGCAGGTGAATGCTGTGACTGTTGTAGCGTTTAGCGATGTTCACGACTAGGCGCAGGTTAGCCTCGACCAGGCGCTGCTGGGCCTCCAGATCGCCCTCTGCTACTCGTTTGGCCAGCGTCATCTCCTGCTCTGCTGTTAAGAGAGGAAAGCGTCCGATCTCTTCCAAATACTGCCGGAGCGCAGGATTGTGCATTTTGGATACGTGAGGGGTCATCGTGATTCCTTTCATCACGCAAGCCGCGCGCCAGCACGCGCGCGGCCATAACAGAAGACTTGCCTTGCCCGGTTCGGCCAGCAGGAATTGGCCGAACCGGGCGAAAACGGGAGGATGGGAAACGGAGCAGAACGGGAATGGCCCCTGTTCCTTCCCGCTCGGCCAGGAACAGGGGGCCATCCATCGAGACCAGCGCTCCGCCACCTCACCCCGACATAGAAAGAGCAGATCGACTACCGAATGGGGCCGGCTGGATATGGCCTCGCGGATCAAAGCCTCCACGTCTTTAGCGTTGTTCCGGCGGCAGGCAGATGCCGTCCCAGGGATCGTCGTCCCAGTCCGTCCCATTGGTGTAGCGCGTGGGCCAGAGCAGATCGCGGATGGCCGGTTGAGCCAGGTAGCTCGCTTTGTCTACTAGGTCATGCGGACACACCTGGGCGATCTCGACGCCCAGCTCTTGCAGGATCTCTCTGACTGGACGTGTCAGGCTCTCGGCCTCATCGAGCGTTCTCCCCTGGACGATGGCCTGCTCCTGGCTGCTGCCCGGCGTCTTTTGTAATGCCCTCAGGCACTCGAATGAGACGAAGAGTTCCGCCCGGCGCAGGGGCAGATGGAAGACAAACGCCGCGCTCGCGCTCTGGTAGGCAAACGCCACCTGGCTGTAGCCCTCAGGATCGAGCTTGCGCCGGTCGCTCTCGTCCAACTCGTCCCAGCTCTCGTAGCTATCCAGGAAATACACACGGTTATCCCGGATGGGCAGCAGGTCGATGGGTGCGATGCAGAGGGCAGCCAGCCGGGGCGTGGAGAGCGGCTGACGCGTCTGGGTGGCCCGCGCGATCAGCCGGTCGAGCTGCTTCTGCACATACGCGCGCACCTGTTCAACAGAGAGCGCCTCCGCCGCCTGGGCGACCAGCGGGAAGTCCTGCCCGCAGATGCGCCGATACAGGGGACGAATGAACTGCTGGTAGAGGCGATCCCCATCGGGCCAGAAGGGCGGCCAGATCTCGGGATCGCGCAGTCCCTTGAGGTGGATGACGAGGCCTCTGGCCGCGTTCTCAGCCGCGCTCTCCAGCAGGAGCTCGCCGGGAAAGCGCGCGGTGCCGTCCAGGTAGGTCGTCGGCTGAACCACGCCGACCTTGCAGGCCTGCTCCAGCACCACTGCCTGCACTTCAGCGAGGCCCTGGCGATCAGGGTACAGCAGGCGGTCGCTGGCCCGTTTCCAGGCGCTGAGGCAGAAGAGCAGGCGCAGGGTGTGCTCGATCTGCTCCGGCTGGCAGAGCCACTCCAGCCGCGAGGGGAAAATGGCTGCGGGATCGTGATCGTTCTGGCTATCTGGATACATCAAAAACCTCCCAAAGAATACTCGGCCTGCGAAGAGAAAGGATCGGTGAAGATCCCCGGCCTTTCTCCAGCATGCCGCCAGTAGGAAAAGACAGGCCAGCGCCGTTCACCCCGGCGGACCTGGCCTCGCTTGAAACGGTCAGAATTGGCGCTCCTCGCCGCCCCCGTCTGCTGACGCTTGACCCAGAGAGGAGGGATCGAAGAGGAGGCGTTGCATGCCCGCAAAGCGCCGGTCAAACGACGCTTCCCAGGGGAAGAAGCCGCACGGATCGGGCCAGATGACCTGGAGGACCGGGAACGCGCACGATCCATGAAAGACGACGGCTTGCCCCAGATGAGTGTGGTAGCACGCTGGATCTTGCAAAGTGAGCCGGGCGAGCGCCTGCCACGCAGGGAAAAGCTCGCCCACCGCTGCTGTGGTAGGGGGCAGGGCCGGCTCTCCCAGGTGAGGACAGCGAACCATGCCCCTGCTTGCCTGCCAGCGCCACCACTCCGTCCCTGGCTGGGGAACATCTCGGGATCGCCGGAATCGAGGGGGAGGAGCGGCGGGGGAGCCGGCGGTTCCGCAACGGGGGCACTCTGCCTGCAAAGAACCTCATATGAGGGATTCTTTACCCATCTCAATCACAAGTTTCCTCAAGTACCTCCGCTGTTTGTGGGACAAGGTATCAAACAGGCACCAATCAGTAAGCGCAGCCATTTCCTGAACGCGCTTGATTGCTGCTGCATGGCGCCTTACCGGGTCTTTAAATCGTCGAAGCTTCCCATTGTGTATCTGCTCGAGGTTCTGTACAAAGCGCCCATCTGTTGCATAAACCCCATAGTGAGTACACCCGGCCCGGACTGACCAACTGAGCAGTAGCGGACCGACGACGAGAGCCTGCTCTTTACGAATCAATGCGGCATTATAGCGAGGCTTCCAGTCTGGGGCGGGCGCATGGGGACGAAGATCAATCTTTGGCGCAGGTGGGAGTGGCCCATATTCATGCCGCTTGTAGTGGTCCTGTAGACGGTTTATCATGCTCTCGTCTATCCGGCGCATCATGATCTCTAATAGCCGCACTTCTGGAGCTATTTGCTTGAGAAAGCTTGAGACGCTATTATGCTGAATTTGTGGGAAAAGCTCTTGTTCTCTGAGGTCATATATATTCCAGGTGGTATAGTTTTTAGCAGGATCATGATCCTGTTTGTACATCCTCACGAAGGAATACCAAGCGAGAAGGTATTCCTTCAGGAAAGGCCGGTACTCCTCATCTACTGAGGCAATAACTTGATTGCAGTTCATCTCTTTCAGCCGATATACCCAGATACCATGTTTATTCTGGTATCTTTCCTCAAACTGGATCATCCTTTTTTCCCTCCTTTCTCCTGGGGCATTGAGCGCATTCCGGTAGCGCGTCTCACATCTGGGTATGACTTGAGGCAGTCCCATGCTGGTTTTACCCATGCAAAGGGTCGCGCCTGAGTAAAGCAGCCAGCCCGTTTTGTCTTGCTTGCAGAGCAGCGCCGGGGGTGTTATACTCCTCGATGGCGCTGCCCATCGAAACGGCGACCTCGCTGACGAGTTTGGTCACCAGCAGCGAGGTCGTTGGACACAAAAAACGGCTCTTCCGCAACTTTCGTGCTGAGAAAGTATCTTAAACGATCGCTCTACGGTCGAGGCGATTTTGATCTGTTCCGCAGGCGTTTTCTGAACGCTGCATAGCTGGGCATGAAAGTTGCGAGAGAGCCCGAATACCTGATGCCGATTTAGGAAGGTGATGTATCTGGCATCGCTCTCACCTCCGCTTTGCATTCCATCATGGGCCCACACCTCCTTGCTATGTAAGGCTCAATCATGTATGTTAAGGGGCACGATATACCTGGTCCGCGCCCCTGTCCCGTTAGAACGACCTCGGGGGGTCATTCGCCCCGATAGCTTCCCTTTCCTTGCCGT
>Ga0209061_1004074_pt1 | contig 14648 bp, 15 predicted proteins | sample Coa_R1_10_FD_187157 | JGI IMG/M metagenome (GOLD analysis project Ga0209061, IMG submission 187157) | Surface soil microbial communities from Centralia Pennsylvania, which are recovering from an underground coalmine fire - Coalmine... | ecosystem: Environmental > Terrestrial > Soil >...
AAACAGAACAGCCAGAAGCGACGAGACATCAGCACACCTCCTCTGGACGTGGCAGACGGCAACGCACATGGCGCAAGCGAAGCGTCGAAACAGAACCGGCAGTGAGCTTGTAGACATGCGCCACAGGAACAAAAGCGAGTCCCTGCGCACGCATCAAGCGACGAACTGCCTCTTGAGGGGTACGGGCCTGCACCTCGTCGTAAACCAGCCCATGCGCGAGCAAAGCCACCCGATAGCAGGGAAGCGAAGACGAACCTCTGAGAGCCATAGACAAACCTCCATCGTCGTCGGTAGAGCTTGACAGCTAAACTCTCACCGACGACAATAGAGTTGAGAGCTTAGCCACCGTCGCAACGGGAACGAGCCTCACGGCTGGCCGTGTGTTGTCAGCGCACGGGCCAGCACCCTACAAAGCTACACTACAAAACGTCAGAAGGAACCTCACCAACTTCTTCTAAAGCCACTTACCATTGGAAAACACCCACGCGATTGCCGCAAAGATCAGCAGGACAACCACCACGATGAGCAGAAGTTACACGTTTCGCTCCTTCCTTTGCCGCTATACCAACACACTACCGAATAATCACCGCTCCACATACTATTATAGTATCATCACTGCTAATTAGTCAAGGCTTCCGCACTGTGGTATAATTTCCGCAACGGAAATAAATACCGAGGAATATATGTCAAGCAATATTGAGTTAAATCGCCAATACATCACCACGTCAGAGGCAGCCGAACGCTCTGGCCTCAGTAAGAACTACTTAACTCAGCTATTGAGAAAAGGCACGCTCGAAGGCTTCCAAATGGCACGCGATTGGCTGATCTATACCGACTCCCTCGAAACCTTCCTTGCAAAACCCCGCAAGCCGGGACCGAAAGGGCCAAGAAAAAAAGCCAGGCAAGAACACCAGGAGCAAAATGTATAGCATGGGATATCACCGCATATGCTATACTATCTCTACCTGCTCCAAGATAATTATGGCTTAGATCAGGTGAGTTAAACAGGAGAAAAAGCTTCCACTTTGATAAACTCATCTGAATTCAGAGAGGAAAAACTGATTCCGGTAGTGCGTCGCTCAATCCAAACACCGAGAAAAAAATGGCACAGCAACAATCACCTCCACCTCTATCATTAGTAAGCCAGGCACTAAGAGAATACCGAAAAACGCACGGCAGGACACAGGAGCAACTGGCCGAAGACCTGGGTATCGACCCCCGTACTCTTCGACTATGGGAAAGCAATCGCCCACCCGAAAACATCAGGGAGCTTAAACGCATTAGCGATCTACTAGGCATTGAACCGGAGCGATTAGGATTAGCTGCAACTCTCTATATTCCCAAAACACCCGAACAAATTGAGGAAATCGTTGAGCATGTATGGTCCCTTATGGATGAGGTACGTGTCCATGAAGCCTCAGCAGTAATCGAACGGCTCATACACAACCTCTATGCTCAACCGATCACAGATGACCCTCAAATGTTACTCAGTATTGCTCACGCTCAACATGCAGCAGGGTATGTAACATCGATGCGTACAAAAACAAGCGAAGTGCCAATAGCGATCAGCCATTATCACGAATTGGAAGAGATCGCACGCATCATCAATGATTCGACCCTGCTCAATATCGCCTTGAGCTATCAGGGTGACATGTACCGCCGACTAGGGGAAATCGATAAAGCCATTACCTATCTTGAGGCAGCACGTGATATCACACCGGGAGCGAACGCAGCCGCGAGAGGAAATGGCATCCAACTATTAGGGCGAGCATCCCTTATTAGGAGAGATATCAAGGGCTTTGAGCGCGCTATGGGAGAAGCAGAGGAATTAGCAGCTACTATTGACCCCGCAGCCAATAGCATTCATGGACACTATAATTTAGGCACGGTTTATGAAGAATATACAAAGAGCTACGCAGCTATGGGCCAGATACAAAAAGCACTAGAGTACCTGAAACGCACTGAAGCAGCACTTCCACCAACGTCAAATAACCGCATCTTACTGATGATAGCACGTGCCGAAGCCTTGATCTACGGTGGCGAAATAGACGGCGGCGAACCGCTTGCCATTGAAGCGGCGAGACTTTCAAGAATACAAGGACACCACCGACGCTTAGAACGTCTACAAAACATCAAACGCTACCTAAACCAACAGACCCTCAAATATGGAAAAGCTGAACTCGAATTGGATGAAGCCCTCAACGGCCCAATTGAACAATGGACAAGTCCTTAAAGAGAAAAGCCATTTCCATCTGAGAGCCAGAGCCGCCCACTTGCATAATATTGGTTACACCTTATCAGGCTTTGCCACAAAGTTAATGATTGTTAAAAGGGTAATGGCGGCATTTCCGGCTGCTCACTCCCACCAACAACACCAAATGCCCAAGAGGAATCCCATCAACAGACGCACAACGATGCAGAGAATTGCGAAAGATTATAGAGGTTATATGCCTATAAAAAGCTGTGAAGCCGCTTCCCACCTTGCTTCAGCCTCCTGCATAATCAGATATTATAGCACACGCCTACAGTATATACTAGACTTCTCTCCACAGGCAATAGCCATGAGAAAAACGGGGAGGCCGCGGCAACGCAAACGACCGCTGTGCTTGCAGCTTGCCGAAGCGGTCGCATGAAGTATTGCTTCTTGCCTGCGTGGACCTGGCTGCTTTGCCGACCGGCAAGACGACTTTGCCAGAGCACGCCTTTTTTACGAGGAAAGCCTTGAACTCTTTAGAGTATCAGGCGATAAGCAGGGAATCATTCGGGTACTGATTAACCTGGGATATCGACACAGAACCAGGGCGATTTTGAGAGAGTGTATCTCCTGTGCTCGGAAGTCCTGACAAACGCCCAGAAACGAGGAGATGCTCACTTCATCAGCACTCTGTTGTATCAGCTGGCGCAGGTATTGTACATATCCAGCGAATATGCTCCCTTCAATGAGAGAGCGCCTTCTCGATGAGAGTGTTACGCCTGTCCAGTCGGCGGCAGGGCAGCAAAGTCTCCAGAACCATCAGTATCACTGTCTAAACACACGTTCTTGCCCGTCAAGAACGTGTGTACAATGATTACCGGTCAACCGGCGGTGCTATGCCGGTTGACCCGACTATTTACCGGAGGTTGGGGCGCGCCAGTAGCGGCGGTGGGTCAGGTCATCTCCAGGCTGATTGGCAGTGCTGGCAACCAGTCCGGCATGTTGCAGGTGGCGGAGAGCCTCCAGGAGAACGCTGGGGCGCGTTTGCTGCGCCGTGGCGTTGCGACGGGCGAGTATGGCTTGCAAGTCGTGCAAGGTCACCCCATCTCTGGCGGGAAGGACGGTCAGGACAAGCTGGTCGAGCTGCCGTTGGAACACGCGGCGCTCGCGCTGTTCCGGCGTTTCTTGCGCCAGCGGCCCCGACGAAGGGGTAGAGAAATGCACCTCAAAGCGGCAGCCCGGCGCGCCTTTTTTCATGCATGTCTGTTCGTGTATCTGCACCTTTTCCCCGTAGCGCATAGCCGCTCCCTCGATTGCGCCGAACAAGACAGAACAGAGCTGGCGCGGGCTATCATAAACAAGGATGAAGCCATTGGGGTCAAGGGGCGAGATTTCGTATTCAAAAAGCGGCGGCGTCAATGAGTCTGGCGTACGTCTCATCTGGGCATGGGCATCGCGCATAACCATTAATAGTTCTTTGCCACTGCGCACCTGAGCTAGCAGATAAGCACAGAGGTGGCTGGTCAGGCCGTTCGTGATAAAGTAGCGTCCGTACTCGCGCAGCAGCATATCGGTCGAGACGTTCGTTAGCTTGCTGGCTGCCCCAACACCAGCTAAGAGCGTTGCGTCGTCATAGACCCGACTGGCGAGCGGTGCCGTTGCCGCCGTTTCCCCGATCGTCTTACGATAGGAATTCAGTAATAAGCTGCCAAAGCGATCGGACAGATACTTCTCCCACGTTACAAAAATCAATCCATGCATGGAAACACCACCTCTAGAACACTGTCAAACAGAACTACCTTTAAAACTTTGACTGACGCCCTTACACAGGGCAAGCCACAGCAGGATCGGTTACTAACCCGAGAGATTCAGCACGAGTGCGCTCGTACGCCAATACTGTTGACCAGTCACCATGTTGTATGGAGATGCGCTGTACAGAGACAGTGATTACTCGCTCAGCGCCCGGACATTTTTGTGCCAGCCATTGCGGTAACTCCTCAAAATCAAATATCCCTGCTGTTCCTGCGATACACACAGCCATCTGCGCGGCATAGTTAGGAACAACCAGGGTTGCCAAACCCGTTTCCAGGATATTGCCCAGGGCCTCAAAAGCGCCATTGCCCGCGTAGTCGGGGAGAATCACCATGCCGCCAGGTGAGAGCCGGTCAGGTGGAAAAGTAACCAGAAAGCCAGGAGCACCACCCCGGTGATTGACGGTGCATTGCCCATTCTGACCGGCTGTGCAGAGGAAGCAGAGCACCTGCTTGCTCAGAAAGAAGCGTACCTCCTCCGAAAGATAATCTTGTCGCGCATTGAGCAGTCGCTGCGGATGCCATAGCTGATCCGCGGATGGGACGACAGGAGCGGTCAGACCACCCACTTTTGTCCGCACATACTTAGAACAATGGAAGAAGGCTTGATGCACGCTGAGATGCATGCACATCGTCTCCTCACGTTTGAAGGGCCAGAAGAGAGGCGCTTTTCTCCTCGTAACCACGCGCGCCTCTCCATGCACGCATAAGCGTTCCCGTGTGGGGTGACAGATAAAGAAGAGACCAACCTGATTGGACCCTCCCTCTGCCTGTACCAGGCCCTGAAAGAGGAGAGAAGTGCTTAACTGCTCGCTGAGATGCAAGAGACATGTATGCTCATCAATTATTTCTACAAAACCAGGCTTTTCCATGGCAATCTGCCCATCGAGTTCATGCCGTGGTCCTCGACCAGCAATCACACAGAATGCCTGCCGCTTCATAAAAGCCTGTGCCTGCTCCGTCAGATAGGAGCTTTTCTTGCGATCAAAAGCCGCACCGCTTGCGTGCGTTCCCCAGCGTGTTCTTGCCTGTTGCTGTCCAGGCGGAAGCGCAATATCTACTTCCATGTATCAATCTTCCTCTCGTCTATCCTGTTGCCATTCATTCTCGGACACCTACCATATTATAAATGATACTCAGACAGCCAAAGCGTGAAATAGAAAATTGTGGTACTTTTGTAATGTAAGCAGAAAAAGCCATTATTAGAATATTAGCAGTAGTTATACAGGCACATCTTATAGATGAGTTTTTCGTGGTTTTTATGCCTGTTCTTATCTTTTTAATGCATAAATATAAATATTTAAAGATATTTTTGTTAAAATGGCGGCGTGTTTTATTGAAAATAGCGAATGACATTTCATTTTCTTGTCCTCGCATGAAAACATGAGCTTTCAGCAGAGACTGCTCAAAATACCAGAGGGCCCAGTATTTCTACCTATTTTCGCCGTCTATGGGCTGCAGAAGCCCGGTTACTGAAACTATCAGGTAGAGTTCTCCGTTATATAGATGGAATGTCTGAGTTTACCACCGGGATGCCGGAAGCATCTGGTACCTATCTAAAAGTGAGGGATCCAACTATGGAAGAGCATTCGGACCCGTCAATATCGGATCAGCATAGCTATATTCCTGCTATCGACATTGATGCTTCTGATTTCCTCAAAAAGCTTCCTATTGCTCGCTCGCACGCGCCAAGACGTTCGTGCGGCACTGCGCACAGGGTTGGACATACCAGCACCGGTGACGCACAGCCCATCTACCGCTTAAAGATCAAAGAAAAAACTGCTCGCTGGCAAAGCATTACCTTACCTGGCTTCTTCATCCTTCAGAACAATCGTTTTGTCAAATGGGAGCCTGACCAGACCGAAATCGCTGCCGTGAAAAGCGCGCACTTCCCACAAATATAAGCCCACACCGTTTTCTCTCTGCTACGCTGAGCATCATTCCAGACAAAAGGAAGAACTCTTGCATGACGGCTGAAAGTACGCTAAGATGCACCTGTACACAGGACATTTTGGAGGTGTTCCTCTCGCTCTTTGCCGGGCGTTGGGAAGGCTGTAGCTGAGGTAAGGAAGACAGATATGCAGACAGAAAACGAAGTGCTCTATTTCAAACAGGTGCCGTTCTTTGCCGGTCTCTCCGATAGCGAGATTCGCGAATTGATGGCAGTGGCGCGCAGGCGCACGTTTCGTAGTGGCGAAGTCATCTTTCACCGTGATGATCCGGGCCAGGTGATGTACATTATTAAGGAGGGAAAGGTCAAAATCTGCCTGATCAGCCCCGATGGTCAGGAGATTTCTCTCGTTGTCTTTGGCAAAGGCGATTGCTTCGGCGAATTTGCCATCCTTGATGGCCTGCCTCGTTCCGCCGATGCAGTGGCTATGGAGAAGGTGGAATGCTACTCGCTCCAGCGCAGCGATTTCCACAAGGCCATCATGAAGAACCCGCAGATTGCCATTCAGGTCATGGAAGTGCTCTCCAGGCGCCTGCGTACCACTGACCAGATGATTGAGGATCTGATCTTCCTCGATGTCTATGGCCGCGTCGCCAAGAAATTGCTGGAACTGGCGGACACGCACGGCACCAGAGTCGAAGATGGCATACGCATCGATGTGCGGCTGACGCAGCAGGAACTGGCCTCAATGGTGGGAGCTTCACGTGAAAGCGTGAATAAAGTTCTGGGCTACTTCACCGATAAGCATTATGTAAGCACCGATAAGCATAAGATCACCCTGCATCGCATGACCGAATTGAAACGGCGTATCTATTAAGTGCGGCGTGTTTTTCCGTAAGAGGTGTGTTGAGGAAGAACGCTCTTGGATAAAGCTCTCATAACCGAAGAGAGGCAGGCACGGGCCGGGGAGAAGCTATTCGTTGTACGTATGCGAGAGCGTATTGTCTCCTTGTTTCTGGCCCTGCGTCCTCGCCAGTGGACGAAAAATTTTGCTCTGTTCGTTGGCATTGTATTCGCCGGTCGTCTGTTTACGCTGCCATCGTTTGCCCGTGCCTGTGCGGCCTTCGTCGTTTTTTGCCTGGCCTCAAGCTGTATCTATCTGTTCAACGATCTGCTCGATCTGGAAAATGACCGGCAGCACCCGCTGAAACGCCTGCGTCCTCTTGCCGCCGGTCTCCTGCCCATATCGTGGGCAATCGGCGGCATCGTCGTCCTGCTGCTCGCGTGTGCCACATTGACGACCCTGCTCTTTTTCCTGCCCATTGCGCCGCTGACCGACATCTTTGTCCCTGTCGGCGCGAATGTACTCTTCGCCCTTTCCGTCGCCGCCTACCTGTTGCTGATGGTGCTCTACAGCCTGCGTCTCAAGCATGTCATCCTGCTGGATGTCTTTATCATTGCCGCCGGGTTTGTGCTGCGTATCCTGGCGGGTGCGGTCGTCATTCCCGTCTCTATCTCGCCCTGGCTCTATCTTGTCACCATCCTGCTGGCACTTTTCCTGGCCTTGAGCAAGCGCCGCCATGAGCTTGTCCTTTTGCAGGATGACGCTGCCAGCCACCGGCAGATCCTCGACGAGTACAATCTACCCATGCTGGACCAGATGATCACCATTGTCGTCTCCGCTACCCTGATGGCCTACAGCCTCTACACCTTCCAGGGGCCAACGGGCGATCATCGCCTCATGGTCACGATTCCTCTCGTTCTCTACGGCATGTTCCGCTACCTTTACCTTATCTATAAGCGGAAAGAAGGCGGAAGTCCTGAAGAAGTCTTATTGCGTGACCGGCATATGCTCGTAACCGTTGTTTTGTGTATAGCAATCATTATTGTTGTGCTCTACATTTTGCCGCAATAAGGTCGAGGGAAGAGAACATAAGGAAGGTAGGGGAAAAGGTATTTTGCTTACGCGCAACCCACGCAGGGGGACAATATCCCCCTTAACGACGCAGGGTGGTTCGACCCCCTTGCTCACGCCAGTAATGACAATCAATGGAGAAAGAGTACTATGAAGACGCTCATTATTATCCCAACCTATAATGAAGTGGATAATCTGCGCCCACTGCTCCAGGAACTTTTTACTTACGCGCCCGAAACGGACGTGCTGATCGTTGATGATAACTCACCAGACGGTACGGGCCAGCTCGCAGACGAAATCCACAATGAGAACCCCCAGGTGCATGTGTTGCATCGGGCAGGCAAACTCGGTCTCGGCACCGCCTACATTGCTGGCTTTAAGTATGCCATCGAACACGGCTATGATGCCGCCTTCGAGATGGATGCTGATTTCTCACACGATCCGCGCTACCTGCCCGATTTTCTCAAAAAGATTGAGCAGGCTGACCTGGTGATCGGCTCCCGCTATGTTTCTGGCGGTGCTACCCCGAACTGGTCCCTTTCGCGCCGCTTCATCAGCGGAGGAGGCAATATCTTCGCCCGTTTCATGCTCGGTCTGCCCATCCACGACTGCACCGCTGGCTATCGCTGCTACCGGCGCGAAGTGCTGGAGCGTATCGATCTGGACACTGTCGAATCACAGGGCTATGCTTTCCAGGTCGAAATGGCCTATCGCGTCAAGCAGCGAGGCTTCAGGATCGTGGAAACGCCCATCATCTTCATGGATCGCCGTGTTGGCAAATCCAAAATGTCGCGTGCTATCTTCCTGGAAGCCTTTACTTATGTCTTGCGCACCCGCTTCGGTCTCAACAAAAAACCATCCGGGCCCTCGTCTGCCGAACGCGAGACCCAGCGTACCCCGGCATAAAGCCCTGGTGCGATTTTTTGCGCTGCGCTCAGGCCAGCGGCGAGAGGTGACCCTACTCTACACGGAGCATTCGTTGGGGGGTAACGATATGTGGGGCTGGGCATAGATAGTAGGGCCATCTCTCACTGCTGGCCTGACGCGCTATCATTTCCTGCGCGATTTTTTGCCCTTGCGAGGTGGGCGGTAAGAAGCCTCCTCATCCCAGTCCTTCAGGTGAGGATACAATCCATAGCTTCTAATCGCCTTCTGGCGATGTTCAAATTTTCGTCCAACATCGGACGGGGGAGCATTCAACTGCCGGGTTAACTGGTGCGTGCTGCGGGTCGCGCCGCCGCTTTCTGTCACGCTCTGGCGCACCTCAAGGTCGTTGCTATACGTCTCTACCTCGCGACCCTGTTCGCGGGCCTGTACAGCCAGCCGCGCGATGACGTGATCAGCCGTTTCGCCCCGGCGCGAGAAAATAATGCGCACGCTCTGCTCGTGGGTGATCTGTTCGTGGGCACCATCACCATCGAAAACAACTGTGACCTGATGAGGAGTATGACGGTATCTGCTGATAAGCTGTCTGATGAGGAGATTGCGGGTGTGGGGCAGACCGTGCTTCTGCGCCGAGCGAAATGGCTCGTTATTCTTAATCACGTTATAACCATCGATCAGAATGTCGTGTCTCATAGCCTTACTCACATCTGTCTGTTTGCCCGCCCGCCTGATCCGCCGTCTACTGACGAAGCTGCTGGATCAGGCGTACAAGATACGCTACTTCGGCGCGAATGTCAACATGAAGCACATGGAAGATTGCGGTATTGACTATGTCTGAAGCCTGAGCAATGATTACCAGGGCAATGATCGCCAGCAGCAGCACCAGTGCCAGCACTGTCAGAACGCGCTCGATGACGCGCACGGCCCGCGCGGCGAGACGGGCGTGATTCTGTACCCCTTCACCTCCGCCCCTGTCTTCCTCGTCAGTTTTTCCCGTTTGTGCGATAGCTACCTGCCCGGTTACCGGTTGGGACGCCTCTGCCGTCGGTAGAACAGGCGTTGCTGTGTGTTGCCTATCTTCCACTCGTTCGCGTAAATCCGTCCAGAGAGCTGCAATACGCCCACTCGCCGCGTTGGCTGCCTCAGTCGGAACCGTATGTGCCTGCATGTCATCTTGCAGAAAGTGTCCAGGTTTCACACAGGTTAGCAGAGCCGCAGCCACCTCTTGCTGACCCTGTTCCTGCCTGTGCAAAGGGCGAAAGAGCATACCATCCAGGGGAGCGGCCTCGGCGCGGAAAGCGAGGTTTGCCTCGCGCACACAATCTCCGCACACTCCATGAACGCAATCCCAGCACTGCGGGCAGGCTGGTCGGCGGCAGCGAAAGCAGAAGTGACACATACTCATAAAAGCAGATTCCAGCATATCAGGAGAAACTTGCCAGAAAGCAGCCTGCGCGAGAGAAGGAGCATAGACAGCATCACAAATAGGGCAGATAATCGTTGGGACTTCGCGTTGAGAAGCATAGTATGCCTCTGACTGATTGCGCGAAGGCGGAGTTTCAAGCATAAACGCCTCCAAAACCAGGGGAGAGAATCACCCATCTAAACGTCAGGACACAAATACATTCAGCCATGCAACCATATGCACAACCACCTTATACTCACCTACGAGCCTGATCATCTCTATTATACGCCGCTTCCAACATCATGCCATCACTATACGTCTTGAAGACCCACAAAAGCGACACACAAAAAGCATGGATACACAGCTTTTTCTAGAAAAACGAAAGAAGCGCCAAAATTGGCAGTCAGAGGGCTTGACAGATCGCAACCGGTCTGGTAATATGACACTCGCAAGGGAAACAAATGTTCCCAGGCGCCCGGAGCCGTGGTGTAGTGGCCTAACATGTCTGCCTGTCACGCAGAAGATCGCGGGTTCGAATCCCGTCGGTTCCGTCCCAGGAAGAAAGCGTAACATTATCGGCAAGGTGTGCCATAGCGTTACGCTTTGTGTTTTTATTGCCCCTCGTTCCTCATGAGAAGCCGTTGGAGTGTTTGACGCCCAATGCCCAAATGGCGAGCCACTTGCCGGAGCGACATCCCAGAACCAAGTAGATCACGCGCGTGCTGTATCTGCATGGGAGTCAGCTTTCGCCGCGTCGGTGTCAGCTTCTGCCCTTTCGGGCGCAACTGAACCCCTTCTCGCAACGCCAACTGCCGCACGGTTTCATGGTTGACCCCGAAACGCCGCGCAACTGCCCTGAAGGGCATATCAGCCTGTAGCAGTTCAAGCGCCTCTCGCTGTTGCTCAGAAGTAAGCTTCTTACCACGCTGTAAAAGTAACCCCTCTTTTTTCGCTAAGCGGTAGATTGACTGATAGGAGCTTTCCAGCAATTGCGCTATCTTGCGCAATGACATCCCCTGATGTATCAACATGATAGCGCGTTCTTGTTGTGCAGGCGTCAAACTTGATGGAGGGCCAGGAGGTCGGCTTGCACTGCCATCACACTTCGCTGGTAGGTAGTCAGAACGCAACCACAGTTCATCACCATGCTGTTCCCACATGTGCGTTGCTTCCAGACCCAAAACCAATGCAGGCAAAACCCCGGCCCGAGGATGCAAACCGACAATGACGTGACGTTCCAGATCGTAAATCAACCCTTCCGCATTCAGAAGGGACCACACAATATCACGCCGCTCTTCTGGCATCGCCTCATTCCAGTAGTCGACTACCCGCTCCAATGTTTCAGCAGCTGAGATAGCGGCTTCCACTGCACTTTTTGCGTCGCGCATAACGGGAACAGGTAAGCTAAACAACTCAGTACGGATCTCCTCCATCTGCTCTTCAAGGTCTTGCTCAGTGATATAGCCCTTCCGATACAGAGTGGTCAACCGCTTGTGTTCAGCATCCAATTCCGCCCGCCGTTTCCTTATTCGCTCTCCTTCATCGTCTGCTGCGGTGCTGGTTGCTTTGCATTGCTCAGCGATAGCCTCACGCCACTCGGCAGGTAGCTCAAAACTCCTCAGAATTTCCCCGAACTGCATCACTACAAGGCTACTTCTCACCGAAAGATTTCCCACTGTAGCACAGGGCAGCTTTCGCTCAAGACTTGTATCCCTGTAATAAGGAAGGATATTCTTCTTAGTGTTCCCAAACGTCACCCGTAGCGGACGGCGACAAGCCGCACACACGATGATACGACTAAACTCATGAGGTCGCCTTTGTGCCTCTTTCGTCGGACGGTGATATTGAGCATCCTTTACTTCAACCATCTTTTGCCAGAGTTCATAGGGCCACGCTGCCTGATGCCGCCCCTCTACCAACTCGCCAGTTGGTGTTTCTATTGTCCCGTGACCACTGCCAGGAGTGAACTCTCTTGGAAACCAGGAACGTCGGATAGCTGCTATCGTGTCTTTTGTCAGTGAACGTTCCCCAAAGCGAGAAGTCCGAGAGACGTACCCTTCTAGTTCATCTGCGATAGCCCTATCTGACCAGCCCTGCGCAACAAGTTCGCCGATGCGGACTAACGCAGGAAACGTTTCAGGGTCAGGACGCACAGGAGTACGGGGGGGACGCCAGGTAGAAGGAGCGCCATCAGGAGCCTTTGGGTATTCAGGAGGGAGATACCCAAAAGGCACCCAGCCATTATGAAAGCCATCACGCGCACGATCTTCCTTTCCAGCAATAGTACGCTTCGACAGCTGTCTGACGTAACTCGCATTCATCTGCATATCTACCGCGAAGGCCACATCAAAACCATCTTGCTGAACCTTATCGATATCCCACAACCCATCAGCTGTTGCCCACCAGACACGAACACGTCGCAGCCGCGAAAGCGAGGCATAGCCAGCTTCCATACTGCGCGCCCAACGGTTGCTAAAAGCGCATACGACAGCCTGAAAACGCTCACCCGCTTCATTGAGCAATTGAGCAAAAACGGGACGATCTTCGATGCTATCGTACTTTGCACTCTGTTCTGGTTCCTCATACCAACGAGCAAGCTTCCAACCCTTCTTATCAAGAAATTCCTTGATAAGTCGCTTCTGTGTGACAATGCTCGTCTCATTTTGAAGTTCAGAACTGTAGCGCACATACCCAACAACGACACTACCAGGCCCTGGCTCACCAATGACCTGATAAACACGGCTCCGATGATATTTCTGACGCGGCATCGCTTTACCTCTCCTTCTCGGAACGTAATTTCGCTTGACGGCGAGCTTCAATTCGAGCAAGTACATCTATAAGCATGACGACCTCCAAAGGAAAATCTTTTGTTGAACAAGAAGTAGTCATCTTACTCATTCTTTGCTCGGGCCTTTTTCGAACAGTTCTGCCAACAGTGGGAGTTTTGTTTTCCACAGAGACCTTCCTTTCCCTTCTCTTCTCTATTCGCAGGTCTGATAGCCTGACCTATCCGCCTGTACCATATGGGGCCAGTTCTCGCTTCGCCAGCCGGGAGTCAGGGAAACGATGAGCAATGCCTCATCAGGATGCCCGCATGCAGTGGCGAGCAGACGTATCATTTCATCGAGCATGGAGGGTTTCAGGTTTGTGAGTTGTGCCATAGTACTTTTCCTTTCGCTTTGTTTCTATCAGCAGTTTCCAGGGGCGAATGAAGGTAGATCCTCAAGCCAGAGAGTCCAGGCAGCGTTGCATGAGCAACTTCATCACCGGCGGCGTGACAGCGTTGCCAAGCTGCCTGACCTTCTCGCGTCGATTGCCCAACACGACGTACTCGTGCGGGAAGGCCATGGCCGCCTGGATTTCGTGCGGCTCTAACATGCGAAAGCCGCAGTCTTCCACGCGCACCTCTTTCCCCTGCTCGCCCGCCGTCACCAGCGCGTGCCGCTCGAGGGTCGTCACCGTCGGCACCGGGGTCTCAACCGCAGCCATGTGTCCCGTGTTGTAGTAGCTCATGAGCCATGCCGGGGGAATGACGAGGCTCTGGTGATTGCCCTCTGCCACGAGCGTGGAAAGGGGGTCGGTCAGTGAGCGCACCCGGTACTCCTGCACGTGATCGAGGATGAAAGGCGGCACAAGCAGGCCGTGATGCTCCCCGCCGGCACAGATGGTCGCCAGCGGGTCGGTGAGAGGGCGAGCGGAGGCGTATCGGCGCAGTTCGATCAGAAACGGTGGGGGAACAGACCCCATCCCGCTCTCAGCCGTCGGCGTGGGAAAGATCGCCGCGTGAACGGCTGGCAGGCGAGCCGTTGTCTGATCTCCCTCACCGGGAAAGCCATCATCGCCACAGAAGCGCCGCAAGCCCTCTGCGATGCGCCGCAGTGTCTTCTCTTTGAGCGGCCTTGATCGCTCTCCGATACGGGGAGCGGGGATGCTCCAATCGAGAGCATTGAAGGCGGCATAGTAATAGGGGGTCACGACAGTAGAACAGGAAGGGCAGCGATAGACATACTGCCCGTTCTTGCCGTACTTGCCCCACTGTTTGGCCGGATTCTTCCAGCTCTGGACGGCATCCACATCCCGCTCACAGCGCGGGCAAAAGGCGCGTGGCGTGATACGCAGGTCGGGGGCGCGATTCTTGCGCTTCCAGAGAACCACATACATGCGGTCTCTGGACTGAGGAGTCGGGTGGGCGAACATGCTGTTGAAGTACACGATCTCCCAGCGGTAGTCCAGCACCTGCCAGCCATGAAGCCAGGCATCCCACAGCCGCCAGTAGCGGGCATCGACCACGTTTTCGATGATGATGATCGGGTAGTGGTGGTATTCGGTAAAGCGCAGGGGATCCCACATGGTACAACGCGAACGCTCCTCCGCCGGATCAGGCGGCTTTTGTTCCCACAGACCCAACTGTGCCTGTCCCTTGCGCTTCACGCCTTTGGACAGACTGTGGTTCGTACACTCTGGCGAGGCCAGCAAGACGGTGGTCGAGGGGTAGCGGCGCGGGTCAGTCTGGCTAATGTCGGCCAGCATATGCTCAACGTGGGGAT
>Ga0209061_1004075_pt1 | contig 14645 bp, 10 predicted proteins | sample Coa_R1_10_FD_187157 | JGI IMG/M metagenome (GOLD analysis project Ga0209061, IMG submission 187157) | Surface soil microbial communities from Centralia Pennsylvania, which are recovering from an underground coalmine fire - Coalmine... | ecosystem: Environmental > Terrestrial > Soil >...
CCGACCGGCGCAACGAGGGGCCTGCGCCGCCGCTCGAGGGCAACCCCGAGGCGCTACTTGACGGCGTGGCGGTGGCGGAAACGGGAGAGCAGGCTCTCCTCGGGAGGGTGGACGGCTTCGCCCCGCTCTGCGGCAAACCGACGGAGGAGGTCCTCTTGAGCAGGTGTCAAGGCGGTCGGGGTGTCCACTGCTATGGTCACGATGAGGTCTCCCCTGCCCCTTCGTTGCAAGTAGGGCACGCCGCGGCCTCGCAGGCGAATTTCCGCACCGCTTTGCAACCCGGGCTCGAGCGGCACCGTCTCTTGGCCCTCCAATGTCTCGACGGTGACGTCTGTGCCCAAGGCAGCCTGGGCCATGCTCACATGAACCGTCTCGTGCAAGTCGAAGCCGTCGCGCTCCAGCAACGGGTGCGGCTTGACCCTGAGATGGAGGTAGAGGTCGCCCGGCGCGCCACCTCGGGGCCCGGAAGAGCCCCTGCCGGTCAGGCGCAACGTAGCGCCGTCGTCCACCCCAGCAGGTACCTCCACCGTGTAGGAGCGCTCCTCGAGCCGCCTTCCTTGGCCCTTGCAATCAGGGCACGGAGAAGGGATCTCCTCGCCGGTGCCCCCACAGTGCGAGCACGGGCTCGAGGTGACCATCTGGCCGAGCAGGGACTGGCGCACCCTGCGCACCTCGCCCGTACCCTTGCACGCGCTGCAGCGAACAGGGGTAGTGCCGGGCCGCGCACCGCTCCCGTGACAGGTGTCGCAGGTGGTGTTCGCCCGAACCGTTATTTCCTTCTCCGCTCCCAGCACCGCCTCGGCAAAGTCGAGCTCGATAGCGGCCTCTATGTTTTCGCCTTGGCGCGGCCCCCGGCGAGCAGGGCCTCTGCCGCCCCCAAATGGGCTCGCACCACCGAAGAAAGCCTCAAAGATGTCGCCGAAACCTGCCCCCGCAAACCCGAACGGGTCGCCCGCTGCGGCACCCAGGCGCTCGCCGTCCGCCCCGAACATGTCGTACTGGCGCCTGCGCTCGGGGTCCTTTAGGACCTCGTAGGCCTGGTTGACCAGCTTGAAGCGCTCCTCAGCCGCCGCCTTCTCGCTGCTCGAACCACTGTGGCTGTCGGGGTGAAGGTCGCGGGCGAGCCTACGGTAAGCCTTCTTGATCTCCTCGTCACTGGCGTTGCGGCTGACCCCCAGGATCTCGTAGTAGTCCTGGCTCGGCATCAGCCGCTCCCCCGAGGGCGGTCCCCGCCCGCCGCCACCACGTCGAGCCCGCCCAGCCCGGCGCCGTCGTCGGGAGGGGCGACATCGAGGAGCTGGCCGCCGGCGTCGGAAAGTGTTTCGCTGAGCTTGTTCGAAACGACCGCCACTGCGGCCAGTGCATGGTCGTAATGCATACGGGTCGGGCCGAGGATACCCACAGTGCCCGCTCTCTCACCTCCGACGTTGTAGGGAGCGACCACCACGGAGCAGTCTGCAAGGGGTTGTACCCCGTGCTCGGCCCCGATCGCCACCGTGAGCCCCCGGTCGAGCACGTCCTTTAGCAGGCCTACGAGCACGTACTGTTGTTCTAGGATCTCAAGGACCGCCCTTATGGTCCCGACGGCATCGAACGCCGCCGCCATCCTGGCCGCACCACCTACGAACACGTGCCCGCCTTCGGGCTCCTCAGGGTGCCGCAGAGCCTCCACCGCGGCGCTCACCAACGAGTCGACCGGAGCATCGCCGGTCAGAGGCGGCGACCCCAGCTTGTCGAGGGCCGCTCCGTCGAACCAGGCCGCAAGCGCGTTCGAAGCCTTCTCGATTTCGTCTACGGTGAGCTCAGAGGGGGTTTCGATGGCCCGGCGTTCGACCACGCCGTTAGCGAGCACTGCGAGGGTGAGGACAAGACGCGACGAGAGCCGGACCAGTTGCACCGTCCGCACCCGCCAAGGCTCCGGGGCGCTCGGGCCCACCACCACGGCCGCGTAGTCCGTCAGCCGGCTGAGCAGCCCACTTGTCTCAGCGAGCAGCCGCTCGATCTCCCCGTGGGTACGGGCGAAGAACAGCCTCACCAGCTCGGCCTGTGCGGGCTCCAGCAGCACTGGGCCCGGGAGCGAGTCCACGAAGAACCGGTAGCCAAGGTCGGTCGGCACGCGCCCAGAGCTCGAGTGCGGCTGGAACAAATAGCCCTCCTGCTCCAGCACCGCCATCTCGTTGCGCACCGTAGCGGGCGAGACGCCCAGCCCGGCGGCCTCGGCCACGTAGCCCGAGCTCACTGGCTGAGCCGTGCGTATGTGGCACTCGACCACGGCGCGTAGGATAGCGGCCTTGCGTTCGTCCAACATCGCTGGCATTTGACATTTAAGGTTACCGACTGCCAAGGGGGTACTCGCCTACCGCCTGCGGGCAAGAGCCCCCTCGAACCAGGGTAGGGCCGAGCCCGCTGGCCGCGACGTGCAGCCCAAGGTCCCTCCCTCACCTGAGAGGGCGTAGCAGCAGCGGGCGCGGCGTACCCGGCTCGCCGCCCCAGGTAGGCGGGGCCGGGGAGCGCACCTTGGGCCTTCCATGCCCTAACGGCGGGCAGGTAAGGCGTCCGGGCGGGCTCTCCGCCCGCCTAAGCTCGACGCCGGCGCACAGCGAGCAAGCAACCGAGCTGCGAAAGGATAGGAAAGTGGCAGAGCATTTGACCAAGCCTCACGGAGGGGCGCTCGTGGACCTGCTGGTCGGGCCAGGACGGGCCGCCGAGCTGAAGTCGGCCTCCAAGCACTGGCCTAGCTGGGACCTGACCCCCCGGCAACTGTGCGACCTCGAGCTCCTCGCTAACGGCGGGTTCTCGCCCCTCACAGGCTTTTTGTCCGAGGAAGACTACGAGTCCGTTTGCGAACGCATGAGGCTGGCAGACGGCACCCTCTGGCCGATGCCCATCAACCTCGACATAAGCGAGGAAAAGGCAGCCGAGGCGCCTCCCGGCTCCACCCTTGCTCTCCGTGACCCCGAGGGAGTCATGCTCGCCGCGCTCCACGTAGCCGAGCTCTACCGGCCCGACCGAGAGAGGGAGGCGAAGCTCGTGTTCGGCACGACCGACAAGCTCCACCCCGGGGTCGCCTACCTACTCGAACAGGCCGGTCCCGTGTACGTGGCCGGCAAGCTCGAAGTCCTTTGCCTCCCGCGCCACTACGACTACAAAGACCTTCGCCTCACGCCCAGCGAGCTGCGGGCGCGCTTCAGCCAATGGGGTTGGGCCCGGGTGGTGGCCTTCCAGACCCGCAACCCCATGCACCGAGCGCACGTCGAGCTCACGCTCCGCGCTGCGCGCCAGGTGGAAGCCAACCTGCTCGTCCACCCTTCGGTGGGCATGACAAAGCCGGGCGACGTCGACCACCACACTCGCGTCCGCTGCTACCAAGCAGTGATGAAGGGCTACCCTCATGCGACGGCTACCCTTGCGCTGCTCCCCCTCGCTATGCGCATGGGCGGGCCGCGCGAGGCCCTCTGGCACGCCATCATCCGCAAGAACTACGGGGCTAGCCACTTCATAGTTGGCCGCGACCACGCCGGCCCGGGCAAAGACTCAGCCGGCAACCCCTTCTACGGGCCCTACGACGCGCAGAGCCTGCTAAAAGAGCATTCCGAAGAACTCGGCATCGGGGTAGTGCCTTTCCAGCAAATGGTCTACGTCGAAGAACGTGACGAGTACATGCCCGTAGACGAGGTCCCTCCAGGCAGCCGGACCTTGGACATCTCAGGCACCGAGCTGCGCCGGCGCTTGGCAGAAGGCCGTGAGATCCCGTCGTGGTTCACCTTTGCAGAGGTCGCTGCCGAGCTCCGCAAGAGCTACCCGCCCCGTTCCAAGCAGGGCTTCACAGTGTTTTTCACGGGCCTCTCGGGGTCAGGTAAGTCCACGATAGCGTCCGTACTTCTCGTGAAACTCTTGGAAGAGGGCGGCCGGCCCGTCACCCTGCTCGACGGCGACATAGTACGCAAGCACCTGTCGTCGGAGCTCGGGTTCTCCAAGGAGCACCGCGACATAAACATCCGTCGCATCGGCTGGGTCGCCTCTGAGATAACCAAAAACGGCGGTATCGCGATCTGTGCGCCGATAGCCCCGTACGAGACCGTCCGCAAGGAAGTCAGGGCGATGATCGAGCCTCTCGGAGGTTTCGTGCTGGTGCACGTTGCCACGCCGCTCGAAGTTTGCGAAGAGCGCGACCGCAAAGGCCTGTACGCGAAGGCCCGGGCCGGGATCGTAAAGGAGTTCACTGGTATCTCCGACCCCTATGAGGTGCCCCAGAACGCCGAGGTCGTGATAGACACGACCGAAATTTCGGCCGAGGAAGCCGCTCAGGCGATCATGGTCCACCTCCAAAGCGAGGGCTACTTGGGACGGCCTGCGCCGTAGCCTTCGGCAAGGGCTCCCCTTCGAGCTGCGCCTCCGGCGCTTTAGCCTGGGCCCGTGCTGTGCCGCCGTGAGTTCTTGCACTTGGGCGCGGCGGCAACCTTGGCCGCTCTCAGGCTCAAGGTCGGCACCACGCGGGCGCTCCCATGGAGCGCTTTGGCGCGCAAGCTTTCGGGGCGCCTCTCGGTCCCCGGGGGTGCGACGTACGGGGTGGACCACCAGCTCTACGACCCGCTTTTTGACTCGGTCCGGCCAGCTGCGATCGCATTTTGCGCAACGGAAGACGATGTCGCCCGCTCGGTGGACTTTGCCCGCGAGCAAGGTCTCCCGCTCGCCGCAAGGAGCGGCCGCCACAGCTACGCCGGCTACTCCACGACCACCGGGCTCGTGCTGGACGTGAGCGCGATGTCTCGGGTACGCCTAGCTCATGGAAATGTGGCGACCGTCGGCGCCGGCGCCCGGCTCATCGACCTTTACACAAAGCTCGCGAGCCAAGCCGTGTCCATACCCGCCGGCTCCTGCCCGACGGTCGGAGTCGCTGGCCTGGCCCTCGGCGGCGGGATCGGCGTCATGGACCGGCTGTGGGGCCTCACTTCCGACAACATGACGGGGGCCAGGCTAGTGACGGCAGCGGGCGAAGTCGTCCCGGCTGACGCATCTACCAACCCGGATCTCTTTTGGGCGTGCCGGGGCGGCGGAGGGGGGAACTTCGGCGTTGTCACAGAGTTTTCCTTCCGGACGTTCCCGGTCCGGGAGCTCTGCCTCTACGTGCTCTCGTGGCCCTGGCCAGCAGCGAGCGAAGTGCTCCCGGCCTGGTTCGCTTGGGTCGCGCGAGCCCCCGACGAGCTGTGGTCCACCTGCCAGCTCGCCACCAACCCGGCCGCTCCCCAGCCCACGTTGCGGGTGGCGGGCGTCTGGGCGGGGACCCTCGCCGGCGCGTCGGCACAACTTTCTCGCCTGGCCGGCGAGGCAGGCCGGCCGGTCGACAAGTTCCTAGGCACGAGCAGTTTCGAGCAAGCCATGTACGTAGAAGCGGGGTGCAAGGGGCTTTCGCAAGCCGCCTGCCACATTGCGGGCTGGACGCCGGCGGGGCGGCTAGCGCGCATGGTCGAGGTTGCCAAGTCGGACATCTTCAACGAGCCGCTCAGGGCGGCGGGCGTACGGGCCGTCGTGGACGGTATCGAGCAGCGCCAGCGCGAGAAGGCCCCTGGGGCAGTGCTTTTCGACTCTTGGGGCGGCGCGATAGGGCGCGTGCCGGCGGGTCAGACCGCCTTCGTGCACCGGCGTGCAATCGCGTCAGCCCAGTACCTAGCCATGCTGGCGCCTACTGTCCCCGCGGCCGCGGTCCGGAGGGCTCGCGCCTGGCTAGAAGACTGGTACGCCTCTTTGCGGCCCTACGCGAGCGGCGAAGTTTACCAGAACTATATTGACCCTTACCTCAAAAACTGGGAGCGTGCGTACTACGGCGCAAACCTCGCTCGCCTGCAGCGCGTGAAGGCCAAGTGGGACCCTGACGATGTCTGGCACTTCCCACAATCGGTCCCATTGCCGACCGCCCACAGCCCCCGGACGGGCTAGCTCGACGGTGACGTCGTCGTGGCGACGGGCCGGCCAGAGCTAGCTCAGCCTTCGATCCGGAGGGCTTGGATGAACGCCTCTTGGGGGACTTCGACCCGACCTATGGACTTCATGCGCTTCTTGCCCTCCCGCTGCTTGTCGAGAAGCTTTCGCTTGCGGGTGACGTCACCGCCGTAGCACTTGGCGATAACGTCCTTGCGCCTAGCCTTCACCGTCTCTCGCGCGATGATCTTGCCGCCAACAGCCGCTTGGACCGGGACATCGAACAGCTGGCGAGGTATGAGCTCGCGCAGCTTCTCGGTCATCCGCCGGCCGTACGACATCATGTCGCTTTTGTGCACGATGGCGCTGAACGCGTCGACAGGGACGCCGTTTAGCAGTACGTCGATCTTCACTAGGTCGCCCGGCGAAAAACCGGCCGGCTCATAGTCCAAGCTGGCATAGCCCTTCGTGCGGCTCTTCAGGGCGTCAAAGAAGTCCATCACCACTTCGGCGAGGGGGAGGCGGTAAACCAGCTCTACACGTTCAGGAGACAGGTACTCCATACGCACTAGCTCTCCCCGCCGGCTCTGGCAGAGGTCCATGACGGTGCCGGTATATTCACTGGGCAGCAACATGGTGGCCTTGATGAAAGGCTCTTCGATGACCCCGATCCGCTGCACCGGCGGCATCTCAGCCGGGCTGTGCAGGTGGACCTCGGTCCCGTCGGTGAGCTTGGCTACGTACTCCACGCTCGGGGCCGTCGCTATGAGCGACAGGTCGAACTCTCTTTCCAGGCGCTCGCGCACGATGTCCATGTGGAGCAAGCCCAGGAACCCGCAGCGGAAGCCAAAACCCAAAGCCGGCGAGGTCTCGGGCTCGTACGAGATGGAAGAGTCGGAGAGGCGCAGCTTCTCGAGAGCGTCGCGCAGCGCTTCGAACTCGTCGCCGTCCACGGGGTAAAGCCCGCAGAAGACCATCGGCTTTGGCTCCTGGTAGCCCTCCAGGGGCTTTTCCGCCGGCCGGGCCGCGCCGGTCACGGTTTCGCCCACGCGGGCTTCGCGCACGTCCTTGATGCCGGCGATCAAGTAGCCCACCTCACCGGGCCCCAACCTCTCCACAGCCTTGGGAGAGGGTAAGCGCACCCCTATTTCTTCGACCTCGTGGGTGCGCCCGGTCTGCATGAAGCGCAACTTGTCGCCGGCGCTGAGCACCCCGTTTTTCACCCGGACGGCGCTGACCACGCCCCTGTACTGGTCGTAGTAAGAATCGAAAATGAGCGCTTGGAGAGGCATGTTCGGGTCTCCCCGAGGCGGGGGTATGCGCTCGCAGATGGCGTCCAGCAAAGCCGGGACCCCCTGGCCGGTCTTAGCCGAGATCAGCAGGACCTCAGAGGCTGGGATGCCCAGCACCGACTCGATCTCGGCTGCGGCGCGTTCGGGGTCCGCGGCGGGGAGGTCGATCTTGTTGAGCACGGGCACGATTTCCAGGTCGTGCTCCAAAGCCAAGTAAGCGTGCGCCAGGGTCTGGGCCTCTATCCCCTGCGCCGCGTCCACGAGCAAGACGACCCCTTCGCAGGCGGCAAGGCTGCGGCTCACCTCGTAGCTGAAGTCAACGTGACCAGGCGTGTCGATCAGGTGGATGGTGTAGCCCTTCCACGTGACGCGGACGTTTTGGGCCTTGATCGTGATGCCCCGTTCACGTTCGATGTCCATCGAGTCGAGGTACTGGTCCCGCATCTCGCGCGGGCTGACCGCTCCCGTGAGCTCCAAGATCCGGTCCGACAGCGTCGACTTGCCATGGTCGATGTGCGCCACGATCGACAGGTCGCGGATGTGCTCTGTGCTGGAAGAGATGGGGGTTGTTGTCGTGCTCATGTGATTTTTGTTGCAGCTACCAGTTTGGCCGACACAGGGGGCGCACCTGCATAGGCGCTGGTGAGCGCCCGTGCAGCACGGGTGCGTGCCCGGTGACGCCGGCGCTGGCGGCGCTCCTAGGCGCGGGCCGGTGGGCGAGCGGCGAAGCGGGAGAGAGTTCCCGGGCCCCAAGCCCGCCGGCGTGAGCTTCGAGGTGCGCCGGGGTGGCAACGATGGTCATCAGTCCTTCGAACACCCGAGGGCGACGTCCGCCGCTTGTCGTGTTTCATTAGGTTCTATGATTGTTCAATGCTATCCAGTACACAACAAGTGGTACGAGCATCAAAAAGCGTCGCCTTTTCCACCCCCCAGGTGGAAAAGGCGTCAAAAGTCGCTGACAGGCCCTGGGGGAAGCATGTCGCCATGGCTGCCAGGGCAGCCGCAGGGGAAAAGGCGTCAAAAGTCGCTGGCAAGGCCCTGGGGGGCGCCAGGCCTAGGACCCGGAGGGCGCCAGCCTCAGGCTTGATAAGATGCTGGACCCTGTGGCAAACATAAAGAGCCAGATCAAGCGTAACCGGACCAACGAGAAGCGTCGGCTGCGCAACAAAGCGGCCAAATCAGAGGTCAAGACGCGCATCAAGGCCGCCCTGCGTGCCGCCGAAGCCGGCGAGGAGAAGGCACCCGAGCTGCTCAGGGTGGCAGTAAAGAGGCTTGACAAAGCTGCTCAGCGCGGCATCATCCACCGCAACCAGGCAGCCAACCGCAAGTCGGCCCTCATGGCCAAGGCGGCACGACTAGCCGCCTCTTCCTTGGCGGCCCACGAGAGCCCAGAGGAGCCCGAGCCCGACCTGGAGGTTGCCGAAGCCGCTGGCGGCACCACCTCGGCCGAAGCAGGAGCGGGCGTCGCCACGCGGCTACGCCGGCGGGTCGGCGGGACGAGGCCGAAGCGGGGCCGGCGCGGCCACGAAGCCAGTGGGGGCGTCGAGGCGCCAGATGGTGAGGGCGAGGGTGAGGCCGGCGCGCCTGAGCTCACAGCGACCAAGGAGGACGAAGCTAGCGCCGCCGGGCAAACCCGTGCCGACGAAGCTGGTGCCGGCGAGCAAACCCAAGGCTGACAGTTGGTTCGCGTGGGCGAAGCCGGCGGCCAAGGCGCCTAGGCCGGAGCAGATCTAGGCGGGCGCTAGCTTGCTCGGGCAGGCCCCGCTGGCGCTCGCTGCGCCCGCGACAGGCGGCACAGCCGGGCTACCAGCACCTCTAGCACCCAAATGGGTTCCAAGCCCGTCTTGCCTTTGAGCGCTAGCTCAGCGTCGGCGAGCGCCAAGATCGCGTCGCCGGCACCTCTGGGCCCGAGCAGGCGAGCCCTGTCGAGAGCCTTCTTGGCAGGAAAGGTGCTCTTGCCTGCGGGGAGCCCCAGCGCCGCGGCGGCTGCCGCCTCGGTCGTGATGGAGGGTGATTGCACCCTCAAGATGTTCGAGAAGTGGCGGTGCAAGATGGCGAGCAGCACCAGCGGGTGGCGGCCCCCGGCCTCGCTGAGCCGGTGGAGCAGTGCAAGTGCTCGCTCGGTGTCGCCCCGGTCGATCGCGTCGGTCAGGTCCCAGGGGGGCACAGCGCCCGCTTGGCCAAGGTACGGCTCGACCTCCTCCGGGCCGAGCCGAGCGCCTCGCCCGTAGGCGGCTTCGAGCACTCCCAACAGCGCGCTGAGCCGCCCAAGGTCCTCGCCAAGGTGGGCTTCGAGCAGCGCCGCAGCGTCGCGGTCCAGCTTCACCGACGAGCGGGCGAGCTTCCCGGCGACCCAATTTCGCGCCTCCTTCGAAGCTACGTCGGCAGAGACCACCCTGGCCGCCGGCGCCGCCTTCCACGCGGCCACGAACTTCGGCGCCAGCTGCCCTCCCCCGGCTGCCACCACGAGCTTCGTGGTCGGCTGCGGTGCCTGAACGTAGTCCAGCAGGGCCCTGAGCTGCTCCGACCCGAAGCGGCCTGCGTCGCGCACCACCACCACCCGCCGGTCCGCCAGGAACGGGGGTGTCCGGCATGCAACCACCACCCCGCCGAGGTCCACGTCGTCACCGGAGAAGTCCTCTAGCACCATGGACCGGTCTGCCTCGCCTACGAGCTCGGAAACGAGCCCGGAAACAGCCTGCGAAACAAGCGACGGGTCTTGGCCGGCAACCAGCCAAGCAAGCGGCGCCGCGGGCTCAGCGCTCACGCGGCCTCCCCTTTGGCGGCTTCCAGTACCGCCGCGACCATGTCCCGCACCCGTCGCGTCGCCTCGACGAAGTGGGTCCGCAGCACCCGGCAACCTAGAGACGCTCCGAGCGCCTGGGCGGCCAGGGTGGCCTCGCGTCGCTCCGTTATGGCCAAGCCGAGTAGTTCCCCGAGGAAGTCCTTGTTGGAGGCCGCCAGGAAAAGCGGGTAGCCGAGCCTCGCGAACCTCTGCGACGCCCCGAGCAGGGCGAGGGATTGCTCAGTGTTCTTACCGAGGTCGAGGCCGGGGTCGAGGATGACCCTCTCGCGAGGTACCCCGGCCGCTTCGGCCCTGCGCGCCCGGTCCAAGAGGAACTGCTCGACCTCGCCTACCACGTCGGCGTAGACGGGGTTGGGGTCCACGACCCGGGGCCTCAGGCGGATGTGGGTCGCGACGACGCTTGCGCCCGCCGCTGCCGCCGCCGGCAGGTAAGCGGGGTCGGCGAAGCCACTGATGTCGTTGCCGACCACGGCACCCAGCTTGAACGCCTCCGCAGCGACCGAAGCTCGCCAGGTGTCCACCGATACCGGCAAGCCGAAGCGGGCAACCAGGCCCTCCACCGCCGGCAGCAACCGGTCCATCTCCTCTTGCTCGCTTACCTCCGGGCCGGCGCCCGCCTTGACGGCCCCCACGTCGATGACGTCGGCGCCCTCTTCAGCGATCTGTCGGGCGCGCTCCCAAAAGGCGTCCCACTCCCAGGTGGCCCCGTGGTCGTAAAACGAGTCGGGCGTCCGGTTGATGATGCCCATGACCAGCGCTCGGGTCGAAATGTCGTACCGCCGGCCGCCCAGGTCAAGCGTGGTAGCCGCGAGCACAGCCGCGCTCAGAACAGCCTTGCTGTCAAACGCTTGCGGTAGTCGTTGACACGGGGGTCCTCCGGCCCCATGACTTCCAAGAGGTCGAGGTACTCCTGCCTAGCAGTGGGGTCGTCCTTTACTTTGTCCAAGAGCGCTTCCAGCTTCGCCGTGACATCGCCGTCGACCTCGTCTCCTACCCGGGCGCGAGCAAGCAGCCGGCGCACCTCAGGGGTACCGGGCAACTTCGCAAGCAGTTGGGTGGCCTCGTCCCTGTCCCCGTCCGAGCCCCGCTCCACGAGCAGGGACGCAAGGGCAACGATGGCCGCCTCGTTGCCTGGCTCAAGCTCCAGAGCTTTGCGGAGGGAGGCCTCGTCGCCTTTGGCCACGAGCTCGTCCACTTCGCCAGGCGGAGGTGCCACCTCAGCCAGCCAAGCTCGCACCGCCGGCTCGGGCTGTGCACCGATGAAGCCGCTCACGACCCGCCGGTTGCGGAGCGCGTAAACCGCTGGGATGGACTGCACCTGGAAGGTGGCGGCGGCTCGAGGGTTCGAGTCAACGTCCACCTTGGCGAGCACAACCTCGCCGTCCCGCTCGGCGACCACTCTTTCGAGGACCGGCCCGAGAGCGCGGCACGGCCCGCACCACGCCGCCCACAGGTCAACGACAACTGGCTTTTCGACCGAACGTTCCAAGACCTCAGCCTCAAAGGTGGCATCGGTCACATCAATCGCTACGCTCATTTCCGTCCTTTCGATAAGCTACAGCGCTCTGGCACCTCTGTGCATTCCCGGCGCGTGCGGCCCGGTAGCCTGCTAAGCGGACAGCCATGCCCCTAGCCTCCGTCCACAACTGGCCCAAACTCGACCGTCCCGTCCTAGTCCTCGGCTTGGAAGGCTGGGTGGACGCGGGCGGGGCCGCCAACCAGGCGGTGAGCACGCTGGCAGAAGCCTTCCCGCGTGAGCTCGTGGCCACCTTCGACTCCGACGCGCTCATCGACCACCGCTCGCGCCGGCCCGTGCTGCGGATCTCGCACGGCATCTACGGCCAGGTCGCATGGCCCGAACTGCGCCTCTACTCCCAGACGCAAACAGGGGGCCGTAGCCTTCTCATCTTGTCCGGGCCGGAGCCTGACCTGCGCTGGCACCAATGGAGCGCCGAAGTGGTGGCTCTCGGCCAGCGCCTCGGAGCCGAGATGGTCATCGGGCTCGGCGCCTTCCCGGCCCCCGTCCCCCACACCCGACCGGTACGGCTTACGGCGGTGGCCAACAGCGAGCCCCTGGCAGGGCGTATCGGTTTCATCCCCGCCACCATCGACGTGCCGGCGAGCGCCCAATCAGTCCTCGAGTCGAGCTTCGGCCAGGCGGGCGTGCCGACCGTGGGCCTCTACGCGCGAGTACCCCATTACGTGGCCGCCAGCCCCTACCCTGACGCGTCCGCTGCCCTGCTCGACAAGCTCGCGGAGCTGACAGGCCTCCACATCGACACCTCCGCTCTCCACGAAGCGGGGCAGCTCACCCGGCAGAGGATCCAAGCCCTGATCGAGGTCAGCGAAGAGCACCAGGACATGGTGCGCAAGCTCGAAGCCCAGCACGACTCCGAGTTCACCGAGCCTGCACCAGAAGCGCTCAACTTGCCGAGCGGCGACGAGATAGCGGCAGAGCTCGAGAAGTTCCTCCGCGAGGAGGGCTATCGAGAATAGCTCTTAGAGCACCAAGTTGACGAGGTTTGGCGGCCGGGCCACCACCCGTCTTGGTTGCTGGCCGTCGAGCTGGGAAGCGACCTTGGGGCTGGCGAGGGCGGCAGCCACGACCTCGGCCTCGCTGGCTGAAGCCGGCACTTCGAGCTTGTCCCGCAGCTTGCCGTTCACTTGGACGACGAGCACCACCGTGTCCTCAGCCAACAGGGCAGGGTCCGCCTCCGGCCATGGTTCGTCATGGACGCGGGCGCCCTCGCCGTGACGGCGCTCCCACAGTTCGGCCGTCATGTGAGGGGCCATCGGGGCCAGCAGCTTTATCAGCGTGTCCACCGAAGCCCACAGGTCCTGCTTCCTCGCCCCGGCCTGAGCGTAGCGGTAGAGCAGGTTGGTGTGCTCGCGCAAGGCGGCCACAGCAGTGTTGTAGCTCCAGCGCTCGAAATCCCGTGTGACCCTGTCCACCAGCCTGGCCGTGGCCCGTTCGACCTCGCGGTCTTCGGCTCGCCGCTCCCGCTCTTCGCCGTCGGCGCCCTCCGCCTCCCCAGTGGCGAGCCGCCACACGCGGTCCAAGAACCGCCGGCACCCTTCGATCACTTCGGTCGTCTGGGCCGTCCAGTCGAAGTCGTCCGCCGGCGGGCCGACGAAGAGGTGGAAAACTCTGAGCGCGTCTGCTCCCACTGAAGAGTAGAAGTCCTCGGGTGCAACCAAGTTGCCCTTGGACTTCGACATCTTCGTGCCCTCCATGCGGATCATGCCTTGTGTGAACAACCGCTTGAAAGGCTCTCTTAGAGACTTGGGGGCGAGCCCCAAGTCCCCGAGCGCCCGCGTGTAGAACCTCGCGTAGAGAAGGTGGAGGATGGCGTGCTCGATACCACCTATGTACTGGTCTACTGGCATCCAACGCTCCACGGCCTGCTGGTTGACTGGCGCGTTTTCGTCCCAAGGGTCGCAGAAGCGCAAGAAGTACCAGGAAGAGTCGACGAAGGTGTCCATCGTGTCGGTCTCACGCTCGGCCGGGCGGCCGCAACGGGGGCACTTCACGTGCAGGAAGCCTTCGTGGGAGCGCAGCGGGGACTGGCCCGTCGGCAAGAACTCGACGTCGTCAGGCAAAAGGACCGGGAGGTCCTCTTCGGGTACGGGCACGACCCCCTCGACGGGGCAGTAGACGACGGGGATCGGGCAACCCCAATAGCGCTGGCGGGACACCAGCCAGTCGCGCAGGCGGTACTGCACAGAACGCCTGCCGATGCCGTTTCGCTCCAACCATTCCGTAGCCTTTTGCTTGGCTACCTCAGTGCTCACGATGCCGTTCAGCCAGTCGCTGTTTATACGGGGGCCCTCACCGCTGTAAGCTTCGCCTTGCCAAGCGTCGGGGGGCTGGACCGTACGGACTATGGGCAGGCCGAAAGCCTTGGCGAAGTCCCAGTCGCGCTGGTCCTCAGCAGGCACAGCCATGATGGCACCGGTCCCGTAGCTCATGAGGACGTAGTCGGCGACGTACACCGGCACCGGCTTGCTGTTGAACGGGTTCACGGCGTAGGCGCCCGTGAAGACACCGCGCTTGGCGAGCGGGCCCTCGGTGGACTGGCGCTCGATCTCGGTCTCGTTGCGGGCACGCTCCACGAACGCGTCGACTTCACCCCGCCGCTCCGGGGCGGTGATGGCGCCCACGAGCGGGTGCTCGGGGGCGAGGACCACGAACGTCATGCCGAACGCAGTGTCAGGGCGGGTGGTGAAGACCTCTACTTTGTGCTGCGTCCCGGCAACTTGCATCTCGAACCGGGCTCCCTCGCTCTTGCCGATCCAGTTGCGCTGCATTGCCTTCACGCGCTCGGGCCATTCGAGGCCGTCTAGTGCTTCGAGCAGCTCCTCGGCGTAGTCGGTGATCCGAAAGAACCACTGTTCGAGATCCTGCTTTACGACCTTGTCGCCGCTGCGCTCGCAGGTCCCGTCCGCCAGGACCTGCTCGTTGGCCAGCACGGTGTTGCAGCCAGGGCACCAGTTGACGGGGGCCCTTTTGCGGTAGGCCAGCCCGGCTTCCAAGAACCGCAGGAAAATGACCTGGTTGAAACGCATGTACGTCGGGTCGTGACTGCGCAGCATCCGCCGCCAGTCATAGGCGGTGCCGAGCCGGCGAA
>Ga0209061_1004076_pt1 | contig 14637 bp, 14 predicted proteins | sample Coa_R1_10_FD_187157 | JGI IMG/M metagenome (GOLD analysis project Ga0209061, IMG submission 187157) | Surface soil microbial communities from Centralia Pennsylvania, which are recovering from an underground coalmine fire - Coalmine... | ecosystem: Environmental > Terrestrial > Soil >...
CGGACGAACCGAGGTTTTCACAATTTCCGACATGGATCAATCCATGTGACTGCAGGGTTCCATGAGAATGGAAGATACGCCGCCTCCCAGGCGTTCTGGTCTGGATATCGGCATCCTCATTGTCCCCTCGAGAGTGCGGGCCCCACCCATGGCCCTGACCCCCGTGGATCGTTCATACGTTTCGAGCATCAGCCGGAGATCGAGCTCTGTCACGGCCGACGGCCCAAATTCTGTTGAGGTCTTGACGCAGTTTGCGCTTGCCTGTGGCGCGACCCGGCAGGCCATGGATTTCTGCCCGTAGGAAAGACAAGCGATTTTAAGAATCACTTCTAAGATGCATCCGGTACTGCTCGCGATGCCCGCCGCGTCTTCAATGTCCACGGAACGCCCTACTGCCGGGACGCAATGTCATCGATGTCTTTCACCCGATGAGTTCATGAGCATTCTCGCGGGCCGAAACCGCGGCGCCCGGCGGCTTTAAATAGCCAAGGCCCTTTCCAAAGAAAATCCTACTACGTTTTAGACTTTGATTCCGGTTCCTTAAACCTCTTGGAACCCATGCGTGGTGTATCGCATTGGCGCTAACTCCCAGCAGGACTACTTCACCAAGAAATCGATGAACTGCAGTCTGACTGGTTCGCAGGCTTAGAATCCCCAAGGCAAATGAATGGATGTCAGCACACATGACGCTGTAAAGTTCAGTATGGCATGGTCCTTTCGGACTGGAGGATTCTTTTCCTCCGTGGCCAAGCCAAAGCCCCCGATTACTTCTATGAAATCAGTACGATCCGATCTCTCACCTGACTGACAAATACTACCCTCAGCTATCCTGGAAGGACCTTTTCCGCGCCATCCGAAAAGTAATGGGTTCGAATAACATTTGGAAAAACCCCGGCTGGCCGCATTCGCTGTCATTCTAGCATAGTCGGTTCGACATACTCCGAGTTCCAGCGCCACCGGCTGAAATCCAGCCGAACCACATTTCCTTGGAAGCCGAATCAAAGCATGTTTTTCCAGGCAGATTCCGCAGGGACTCGCACACAATATGCATGCTCGCACTTTTCCTCTTAGCGTCGTCAGCGTGCGGGACTGAGCTGAACGTGTAAAATGAATCCGTGGAGCGTGAGCGATTTGAGCGGCTGGTTGAAGAGACCCTGAACAGCCTGCCGGAGCCGTTTCGCAGCAGGCTGGCGAATCTTGCAATTATCGTTGAGGACTCGCCGCCGCGCGAACCCGGTCGACGCGGCCTGCTGTTGGGCCTCTTTTCTGGAGTTCCGCGGACCATGAAGAGCATCTTTTCCGCCGATCCTCCTAATCATATCTTCCTTTATCAGAAGAGCATTGAGGCTGTCTGCGGAACAGAGGCGCAAATCGCACAGCAGATTCGGGATACGCTGTTGCATGAGATCGGCCACTATTTCGGGTTAACTGAGGATGAACTTCGGAATATTTAAGCCGCTTTTGTCGGCTTGTGCAGTTGTTGCGGAATCATGCCGCTGGTACAACGGCTGATTGATGTTCCCAGCCCGCGCAGCGGACTTGAAGCAAGGTGTCCCGCATTGCTTCATTAGCGAAACAACCCTTTTGGGCACCCACGCTGCGGGTATAATGATCTCGAATGCGAATTCTGGCAATCGACACGACAAGCGAACACGGCGGAGTCGCCGTTTACGAATCGAATAAGTGTCTTTCGATCGCACTGAACACTGAGCCTGCCTCCCGTTATGCCGTATCGCTGTTCGGCCTGGCGGAGCGTGCCCTCACCGAGGCTGATACTGAATTCGGCGATATCGATCTGTACGCGGTTTCGAACGGCCCGGGATCCTTCACAGGAATACGCGTGGGGTTGGCTGCTGCGCTGGGATGGGCAAAGGCATTTGGAAAGCCGGTCAAGGGCGTAAATCTGCTTGAGGCAATGGTGGAACAAGCCTGCCCTGACACCGACTGGGCAGTACCGGTCATTGACGCACGCCGAGGAGAATTCTTTGTTGGTATCTTCCACAAGGCCGCGGTCGGCCCTGACGACAGGGTGACGTTCGTTGCGGCTGGATCGGCTCAACTTGTGCGCCCGGATCGGTTTAGCGCTCTGCTGGAAACAGTAAGCCAGGGCGGCCAGTGCAGGACGTTCAGCGGAGGAACAATTGCCTGCCTCATGCGCTCCCAAGACCAGAAGGCCCGCACATTGCTGGAAAACCTGCCGCTTGATATGCTGCGGATTGAAGTGGAAGGCGCCCTGCTCGATTCCATTGCACGCTTGGGGCTTAGCGCATTGATGCAGGGCTATCTGCCCTCGCCAGACGATCTTGACGCGTGTTACATTCGACGGTCGGACGCAGAAATGAATTGGCGCCCAACGGCGACAAGCGTGAAAAGCCGATGAAGAACCCGCCATTGTTTCCACGCACAAGCGCGATCGAAAGTTCTCCGGATGTGTCATGTCAACTGTTTCGTTTCCGTTCAATATCAGGCCTTTTTCCCCAAACGACTTGGACGCAATTCTTGAGATCCAAAGCGCATGTGAATCCACGGCGGTATGGTCATCACGCGACTATGTGCAACTGGCTGATGATCCCATGGGAATGATCCTGGTGGCGTGCTATGAAGTCTGTGCCTCGCCGCGCGTCGTGGGGTTTTCGGCTTTCCATCGCGTGGAATCGGAAGCTGAGCTACAGAATATCGCGGTTACTCCTGGGTATCGGCGTCAAGGTATTGCCAAAGCGCTGATCGAGGACGGTTGCCGTAGATTATACACTGCCGGCGTCCGAAAACTTTTTCTTGAAGTCCGGGTATCCAACTTGCCCGCACTCGAGCTTTACCGCAAATTTGGCTTTGCACCGCAGGCACGCAGGAAGGAATATTATCGGCATCCCACTGAAGACGCACTCGTTCTTGCTTGCCGAATCTTACCTTCCGACGGTTAATTGAGGCGGAACCTGATCCCTTCCAGCAACAAAGCAGGAGATCATCTACGAACCTCAGGCATGCATGGCGCGGCCCTAACCCAAATGGTGTATTCTTTGCACCATTTGGTGTACTGAACCAGCAGATCGATTATTCCAAGGCTGCAGTTTGGATTGCAGAAATTTAATTTAAGTAATTGGTGTTACGTTACTTAATTGAAATTGCTTGGTACATGCTGTTTGTTTTGGAATGGGTCGTGCTATGCTGGGGGTTGTTGTCTATTTTTAACTGGAGGTTTCATCACCTATGAAAAAGCTGTTCACGGTATTTGCTGCTCTTGCTATGGCAACAACGCTCTCGATGCCGGCTTTTGCTGCAAAGAAACACACGAAAAAAGAAGCTGCCACGGCGCAGACCCATAGCAAGAAGCACATGAAGCACGCGAAGAAGAAGGGCGCAACTAAGGGAGAAAAGAAGGGTCAGTAAGAATCCATTTCGCTCTTCAGTTATTCGTTGCGCTTGAATCTGTTATTGCTTCTGTTTAAGGACCCGGCCGATTGGCCGGGTTTCTTTTTCCTTCCGTGAGAAAAGTCAGTCCAGGATGTCACGTCGCTATGCCATCCGGCCACCGATTTTGTTTATCCTGACACACCGATTTCTTCCTTCTCCTTATCAACTTGCTCTGTCGTAGATGGCCGGAATAGGAACTGCCGATTCAGCTGGGAAAGCATGACAGCTGGCGGAATTATACCCATAGCCTGCCAGGAGCAAATCCGCGAACAAGCCACAGCTTATTGCAAGCTGTCGTCACAGGAGAAGAGGGAAAATGTCACCCAGTTTTACGTGCCGGACACCCTTCTTGAAGCTCAAGGTCCGCGGAGCAGGGCTTTCAGTTGACGCTCTTTCGGTTTTCGCATAAATTACAAATTCAAAAACAGCGCATGGATCAGTTGCGTCGCTATGCGCTACGGGCGGATTCTCGTGCCCGGAAAATTACTGCCCGCTTTTCTGACGCGAGGGTTCGTTGCGACTTTCATCCAACCTGAAATTGTATCCTCTGCTTACGCTGGTGCTGACTGCTCCGGTGTTGGCACTGACCCCTGTCGCGGCGCGGCACGGAATGGTGGTCAGCAACGATCCGCTCGCCACAGAGGCGGGAGTTGAAATCCTTAAGGCCGGCGGCAATGCCGTGGATGCGGCAGTCGCTGTGGGTTTTGCTCTGGCGGTCACGTACCCTTTTGCCGGAAACATTGGAGGCGGAGGCTTCATGATGGTCCGCATGGCTGGGCGAAAGCCGGCGATGATCGACTATCGTGAGGAAGCGCCCGGGGCAGCTTCCCGCGACATGTATCTGGACAAACATGGCCGGGTGATTCCGGGAGCCTCGACAGTAGGTGCGCTGTCCGCAGGGGTCCCGGGAACAGTAGCAGGCCTTGCTCTTGCTGAGCAGAGGTACGGTGTGCTGGGACTTGCCCGTGTCATGGAACCCGCCATCCGCCTGGCTGAGCAGGGCTTTCCGGTGAGTTACTGGTTGAGCCGATCGCTGGCGAGCCACAAGGAATTGCTTTCAAAATTCGACGCGAGCCGTCGCATCTATCTTCGCGATGGCAACCTGTATCAGCCGGGAGAAATCTTCCGTCAGCCTGAACTGGCTCGGACGCTCCAACAGATTGCACAGCACGGGCCGAACGCGTTTTATATGGGCCAGGTTGCCGATGAAATAGTCTCCACGATGGCGAAATATCACGGGATCATCACAAAAAGCGACTTGCAGGACTATCACGCGAAGGTACGGGAGCCGCTGGTCGGCCATTTCCGGGGATACGAAATTCTGGTACCGCCGCCGCCCAGTTCAGGCGGCGTGGCGTTAATCGAAATGCTCAACATCCTCGATCCGTTGGATCTGGGCCCGCCGAACTCGTACGAGTCCATCCATCTGATCGCGGAGGCCATGCGCCGCGCTTATGCCGACCGGGCAGCGTACCTGGGCGATACGGATTTCGTTTCTGTTCCCGTGGCAGGACTTACGAGCCCAAAATATGCAGCCGTGCTTCGCAACGAAATTCTGAAATCGAAGCCGGATGCGCCCGTGCGTGCCGGGAATCCTGCGCCTTTTGAGGGCGCAAATACCACGCATTTCTCCGTAGTAGATGCGGAAGGCAACGCAGTTTCAAACACCTACACGCTCAATAACGGCTATGGAAGCGGGGTGACCGTCGAAGGCGCAGGTTTTCTTCTGAACGATGAAATGGATGACTTTACCTCGAAGCCCAACACGCCCAACATGTATGGGCTGATCCAGAGCGAGGCGAACTCCATCGCGCCACATAAACGCCCCCTCTCATCGATGACGCCGGTAATCGTGCTTCAAAATGATCAAGTGCGTCTGGTTCTGGGCTCGCCAGGGGGCGGGACGATTATTAATACCGTGCTCCAGGTGCTCCTGAATGTTTTGGCGTATAACATGGATGTGTTGCAGGCAGTCAACGCTCCCCGGTTTCATGACCAATGGAAACCAGACCAAATAACTTATGAAAAATGGGGGTTTTCCGCCGACACGCTTGATAAGCTTAAAAAGGCCGGTTATAAGCTCGTCGAAACTGACAGCCTGGGCGAGTGCGAAGCCATCGAGGTTGACCCCCAAACCGGCTGGCGCTTCGGCGCCGCTGACTCCCGCGGGACAGGAAAGGCGGCAGGATACTGATGAACTTCGGGCTTTCGACTCACCTTTTCGCGAACGATCGATTGTCCTCGCATATCTTGGACGGCATTCTGAGTGCCGGTTTTCGCCAGATTGAGATATTTGCGGCGCGCCAGCATCTTGACTATCACGATCCCAACCACATTCGGGACGTGGCTGAGTGGTTCCGCGACCACGACGTCGAGCTATTCTCTCTCCACGCGCCGCTCTTTACGGACAGGGATTGGGGGCGTTCCGGCGGCGTGCCAGTCTCCGTGGCATATCTCGAGCGCCGGAAGCGCATTGAGAGTATGGAGGAAATCAAGCGGGCGATCGAAGTGGCCGAGCAGTTGCCGTTCCGAAATCTGGTCCTCCACCTGGGCCTGCCGGAAGAAGAATTCGACATCGACAAGTTTGATGCGGCCTTTACCTCCCTCGAACACTTGAACCTTTATGCGAAGGAGCGCGGCGTGAACATTCTGCTGGAGAACATTCCAAATGAGCTTACGTCTCCGGAGCGGCTGATTCGCTTCATGAACTATACCCATATGGGGCTGAAGGTCTGCTTCGATACGGGGCATGCGCATATGACCTGCGGCGTCGAGCATGCCTTCGATGTGCTAAAAGGCCATATCGCCTCCACGCACATCCATGACAACTGGCGCGAGAAGGACGAACATCTGCTTCCGTTTGCCGGCGGGATCGACTGGGAACAGACGGTGCGCAACTTGCGCAGCCTGGATGGAGAAGTCCCTGTCATGTTTGAGCTGCGCAACTTCGGCCCGCCTGCCTCAAGCTTCGAAAAGTTGCACGAAATTATGAAGACGATGGAGGAAATCCGCTAAGCATGGGAGCTTCTTCGCCGCCTGTCATTAACATCTGCAACGCGGGCCAATACGTTGACCAGGAGGTCATGGTACAGGGTTGGCTTTACAATCTGCGGGAAAGCGGAAAAATCCTCTTCCCAATTTTCAGGGATGGGACCGGACTCATGCAAGGCGTTGTAGTCAAGAGTGCCGTATCCCCCGAATTGTTTGAAAAAGTACGCGCCCTGACCCAGGAATCCTCCTTACGCGTGACGGGCAAAGTCCGCGTGGAGGCCCGCGCGCCGGGAGGCTTTGAACTGGGAGTAACCGGCCTTGAAATTATCCAGCTGATTCCATCGGACCAGCCTTACCCCATCACGCCCAAAGAACACGGAATTGAATTCCTGATGGACCATCGGCATCTCTGGCTGCGGTCCACACGCCAGAGGGCCATTCTGGGTGTGCGGCATCAGATCATCCGCGCCTGCCGCGACTTTTTTGATGACCGCGGGTTCGTCCTGGTGGATACGCCCATCCTGACTCCCAGCGCCTGCGAAGGTACCACGACGCTTTTTGAAGTGGATTACTTTGGCCAGAAAGCCTACCTTGCGCAGTCCGGCCAGCTTTACAACGAAGCCGCCGCCATGTCTGTGGGCAAAACCTACTGTTTTGGACCCACCTTCCGCGCTGAAAAATCCAAAACACGCCGCCACCTGATGGAATTCTGGATGGTTGAGCCGGAAGTGGCGTTTGCTCAACTCGATGACGTGATGCAACTGGCCGAAGACCTCGTGGCCAGCGTCGTCGCTCGAGTACTTCAAAGGTGCCGGCCGGAGCTCGAAACGCTTGGGCGCGACGTTTCGAAACTCGAGCGCTGCACCCCTCCCTTTCCGCGGATCTCCTATGACGACGCGATCAAAATCCTCCAGGAAAAGGGAAGCGGGATCCAGTGGGGAGGAGACTTTGGCGGGACCGATGAAACCCTGCTGGCCGAGAGCTTCGATAAGCCGGTGATGGTCCACCGCTACCCAAGCCAGGTAAAGGCATTCTATATGGCTCCGGATCCAGATCGTCCCGAATTGGCCCTCTGCGTTGACGTGCTGGCGCCCGAAGGCTATGGCGAAATCATCGGCGGCAGCGAGCGCCTGGCGGATTACGATCTGCTCGTCAAACGCATGGAAGAATCGAAGCTCCCGCGCGAGGCGTTTGAATGGTATCTCGATCTACGACGCTACGGGACAGTCCCGCATGGCGGGTTCGGTATGGGCATTGAGCGCGTGGTGGCCTGGATCTGTGGCCTGGATCACGTCCGCGAAACGATTCCGTTCCCTCGCATGCTCTATCGCATGACGCCATGAGTTTGTTCAGCATTTGGTTCTTGTCGGAAGGCGTGGGTTCATTCGTGATCTGCACGATTATGCCGTCGAGCGGCTTCGGCCGCTGAAAGGGTTCCAATTCTTCGTGGCATTCATAACTTGAAAATAACCCGCACTGGCTTGTAATTACCTTGCGACGATCACAGACCGTCGCTACAGTGGTTGCGCAGGATATGAAGATTCGCATTCTCGGAATTCCGCTTGATCTTGGCCAAGCCCGGCGTGGTGTGGACATGGGGCCGTCAGCCGTGCGCGCCGCGGGGTTGAATTCCGTGCTCAAAGGCCTGGGACATCAGGTGGAAGACGCAGGAAACATTCACGTACGCATCGCCGAGGAGCAGCATTTTGGCGACAAGCGTGCGAAATATCTGAAAGAAATTGCGGAGACGTGCCGCGAGGCTGCCGAACGCGTTTTTCAAACCGTTCGGGAAGGATGGTTTCCATTGTCGCTTGGTGGGGACCACTCGATTGCAGTTGGAACGCAGGCTGGGGTATCCAGGTTCTACCACGATCGCGGGCAATCCATCGGCTGCATCTGGGTTGACGCTCACGCGGACATGAACACGCCTGAAACCAGCCCCAGCGGGAATGTCCACGGCATGCCGTTTGCCGCGTCGTTGGGTTTCGGTCCTGAAGAGCTGACGCACATCATGGGCTTCGCGCCGAAACTTCAGGCTCGCAACTGCGCGCTGATCGGATTGCGTGATCTTGACAGCCGCGAGCGCCGCCTGGTGAGGGATTCGGGCGTCCATGCGTTCACGATGCGCGACATCGACGAATACGGCGTGCGCGCAGTGATGGAAAAAAGCATCGCAGCCGCTACAGAGGGGACTGCCGGATTTGTAGTTTCATTTGATATGGACGTTGTCGATCCTGATGAAGCCCCGGGCGTGGGCACGCCGGTGCGGGGCGGAATCACTTTCCGCGAAGCTCATTTGATTATGGAAATGATTTCAGACAGCCGGAAGATGCTGGCCCTTGAAATAGTGGAAGTGAACCCTATCATCGACGTCCTTAACAAGACGGCGATTCTGGCGGTAGGACTTGCCGCTTCAGCGCTGGGGAAAAAAATCCTGTGAAGAAGAAAATCCGAGTGGGCGTCCTGTTTGGCGGGCGTTCGGGGGAACACGAAGTTTCGCTGACTTCCGCTGCCTCGGTCATGCAGGCGCTCGATCCTGAGAAATACGATATTGTGCCCATCGGAATCAGCCGCGAAGGGCGCTGGTACATCGGTTCGAGAGCGCGCGGCCCGCTCAGCGGAATTTTTGAGAAGGGTGATGCGGTTATTCTCTCCCCTGATCCCTCCGGCCCGCGATTTTGGCCTTGCAATGCGGACCTGCTGTCAAGGCGCTTGCCCAGCGTCGATGTAATATTCCCCGTGCTCCATGGAACATTTGGAGAAGATGGGACGATTCAGGGCCTGCTTGAACTCGCCGGCATACCGTATGTCGGATCGGGTGTACTCGGCTCCGCGGCCGGCATGGACAAGGACGTGATGAAGCGCCTCTTCCGCGACGCGGGGCTTCCCGTGGTTAAATGGGTAACTGTGCTGCGGGGCGAGTGGAACCAAAGCCCACTGCGTGTGCGCCGACTTATCGAAGCGAACCTGGACTACCCGCTGTTCGTTAAGCCGGCGAATCTGGGGTCTTCCGTCGGTATCAGTAAAGTACACAACCGCCGCGAGCTTGCGCCGGCCATCGATCTCGCAGCACGCTACGACCGGAAAATCATAGTGGAAAAGGGCTTGGACGCACGCGAGATTGAATGCTCGGTGCTTGGAAATGATAAGCCGGAAGCTTCGGTTCCCGGCGAGGTCGTACCCGTAAATGAATTCTATGACTACGAGGCAAAGTATGTAAAGGAAGGCTCGCAATTAGTGATACCCGCCAGGCTCACGAGCGCTCAAGCACGCCGCGTGAAAGACCTGGCTCTTCGGGCCTTCCGCGCTGTCGATTGCTCCGGAATGGCGCGAGTGGATTTCCTCCTGGACCGCAGAAGCGGCAAACTCTTTGTGAACGAGGTCAATACCATTCCAGGATTTACGCCCATCAGCATGTACCCCAAGCTGTGGGAGGCCAGCGGCCTTCCTTATCCGGCATTACTCGATCGCCTGATCCAGCTCGCCTTCGAACGCCACCGCGAGAAACAGCGCACGCGATACGATTACGGGAGCTAGTGGGCATTTCGCCATCCGCCATAAGCCTCAATCAAACCGTCTGGCAGCCAACGGGCTTGTTAGGTTGACCGAAAAATGCATTTCGTGATTAACTAACCATATAGTTAAATTGGACGCTATGGCGACAAAGACGCCCGTTCGAGGCACGATCAAAACTCCAGAAACGCGTGCCATTATATTGCGTTCCGCCGAACATATCTTTGCCGAGCGCGGGCTGGCGGGGGCCCGCATTGACGCCATTGCCGCGGCGGCCGGAGTTAACAAAGCCCTGATCTACTACTACTTCAAGAGCAAGGATGCGCTTTTTCTTGCAGTCATCGAAGAGCACTTGAAAGAGTTCTCACGACGCGCGCTTGCCCTTCTCTCCAGCGATGAGGGCGCGAGGGACAAAGTGCTTCATTACGTCAGCATGCACTTTGACTTTGTCGCAACACGCAGGGACTACCCGCGCCTGTTCCAAAGGTTCATGATGGCCCGCGAACGTCGCTTTATGCAGGTCCGGCAGAAGTATTTTGCTCCAGTGGGTCAGAAGCTTCGGTCAGTGATTGAACAGGGAATTCGATCAGGGGAATTTTATCCCTCAGACAGCACCCACACGGTCATCTCCCTGGTGGCTCTCACGGTTTTCTACTTTGCCGTTGCACCCATGTTGAAGGCTGCTGAGGCCATCAGGGACCCCTATGAGAAATCTCAACTGGCCAGGAGAAAAAAGGAAGTCCTGAATTTTGTCCGGCGAGCGCTCTTTCAAAACACGGGTTCAGCATGACACGCAAAGTCTTCCTGGTGATTCTCGGTCTGGTGGTTCTGGCAAGCATCGCCGTGTTCGTGGTCACGCGCCCATCAACACAGGGCCTTGTCCTGACCGGCCTTGTGGACGCCGATGAGGTCGCCGTCAGCGCTCAGATCGCCGGCCGGCTTCAGCAGGTGCTGGTGCAGGAAGGGGATTCGGTGACCCGCGGACAACTGCTGGCGACGATTGTTCCAAAAGAATTGCAGGCGGACCAGGCCTTCTATGCTTCGTCGATGAAGAGCGCCAACGCGCAGGTTGACGCGGCACGCGCCTCGCTTGTCTATCAGGAATTGCAAACCCGCGACCAGATTCGACAGGCAGAGGCCAATCTGTCATCGACGGAAGCCCAGTTAAAGCAGGCCCAGGCAAACCTTGCTCTGGCACAGCGAAACTTCAGGCGAACGGACCGCCTCTTCGAGCAGCAAATTGTTTCCCAACAGGACGAGGACCAGGCCAGGGCCAACCTGGAAGCAAACCAGGCGAACGTCGAGGCGCTTGAAAAACAGGTGCAGGCGGCGCGCGCGGCGGTTGCGCTCGCACGATCCAATGAGGAACAGATCGCCATCCGTCAGCGGCAACTGCTTTCCAATCAGCATCAGTTTGCTGCGGCCCGCGCCCAGGTCCTGGCTGCGCAGGCACGTCTGGACTATACGGAAATCCGCTCGCCGATCAACGGTCTGGTTTCCCTGCGTGCGGCGCTCAGCGGCGAAGTGGTAAATCCGGCGCAGCCCATCGTTGTGCTCTACGATCCGGACAAACTCTGGGTCCGGGCGGATGTGCCGGAAACGGACATTCACCTGATCCGCATAGGCCAGCAGTTTCAAGTGCGCTTCCCGGGAGGCTTTGAACGGACTGGAACGGTCTATTTTCGCGGCGTCGATGCCGATTATGCTACGCAGCGCGACGTCAGCCGCACCAAGCGCGACATCAAGACTTTTCAGATCCGCCTGCGCGTGGACAACAAAGATCGCAGGCTTGCTCCGGGTCTTACGGCGTATGTGACCATACCCATCAACGACCAGGACTAGCACCCGCGTGTCCGTGTTTGTGATGGCAGAGGGGAAATGGTTTGAGCTGCTTCGGAGAACCTGCTGATGGCAGCCGTTGAGGTTGAAAAGCTGACCAAGCGTTTTAACGGATTCACCGCCGTTGACTCTCTCACTTTCCGTGTAGAGGAAGGCGAGATATTCGGCCTGCTGGGGCCGAACGGCGCAGGTAAATCCACGCTGATCCGCATGCTGACCACGCTGCTGCCGCCCACTGAAGGGACCGCGCTGGTCAACGGGTATGATGTGTTCCGCCAGCAGAATGAAGTGCGGAGCTGCATCGGCGTGATTCCTCAGGCGATGACCTCCGACCTTGACCTCAGCGCGGAGGAGAACCTGAATATCTTCGCCAAGCTCTACGGCGTGCCCCGGACCCGCCGTACACAGATTATTCGGGAGTTGCTTCAGGCGGTTGAATTGGAAAAGTGGGCAAAGCACCCCGTCAAGCATCTCTCCGGCGGAATGCGTCGCCGTCTGGAAATCGCTCGCGGCCTTGTTCACGAGCCGAAGATATTTTTCCTCGATGAACCAACGACGGGGCTGGACCCGACCTCGCGCATTGCCGTGTGGGAAATGCTGGTCAAAATCAAGAAGCAGCGCGACCTGACGATTCTGCTGACAACGCACTATATGGACGAGGCGGACCGGCTCTGCGACCGCATCGCCATCGTGGACCACGGCAAGCTGGTGGCCCTGGATTCGCCAATGAAGCTGAAGGCCTCGATCCCGGCGGCGAGTTTTCTTGAGGTCAGTTTTTCCGCTGTTCCGGAGGGTTGGCTGGAAACCTTAAAGTCATTGCCCGACGTCGCTGGCGTCATAGAGCACGACCACATTTTTCGCATAGCCTCGCACAACGGCCCACGCACGACCATCGAGCTTGTAGAAGCGGCCCGCCGCGCGGACATTGAAGTATCGTCTCTCTCTGTGCAAAGCACAACTCTGGATGACGTGTTCATGCACTACACCGGACGGCAGCTCAGGGATGAGTTGCAGGAGAAAACCTACGAAACCAGCCTGATGCCCCCGCGGTAACTGCGGCCCGGGCTGCGCAGGCCAGAAAGGACAAGCATGAATCGCATCATGGCCATTATCCAACGCGACCTGCTGAAATTCTTCCGCAGCCCTGCGCTGATGATGGCTTCCCTTATATTCCCGCTGGTGCAATTGGTGGTCCTAGGCTATGCCTTCGGTGGGAAGATCAAGAACCTCACTGTCGGCGTGGTGAATCAGGATCATGGCCTTGAAACGGTCCGCTTGCGCGAGATGTTCGGGGCCATAGCGGCCAACGCCCGAACTTTCACAACCGTGGGTTATAACGATCCCCAGAAGGCGCTCGAGGATTTGAGGGAAGGACGCATCAATGCGGTACTGGAAATACCTCCCGATTTTTCGCGCAACGTCCTCGAACAGCATGCACCGCAGATCGCGCTGATTGAAGACAACACGGACAATTTCGTAACCAGCGCGCTCGAAGGCGTGTTCACCGGTCTTGTGGGCGCATTTAACCAGCCACGCGTCGAGCCGCGCGTGCCGGGCGGCGTGTCGCTCCAGATCGTCGAACTCTATCCTTACGTGCCTTATATCCAATACCTGCTGGCCGGTTCCGTAGTGCTGGCGATATTCGTCTCTGCCATGATCGGCGGCGGCATCATTTTTATCGATGACAAAGCGCGTGGTCTTCACGAAGGCTATCTGGTTACGCCCATCACTAAATTTGAGCTGATCATGGGCTTTACGCTTTCGGGAGCCAGCAAAGCAATCCTGGCAGGCCTGGTCCTAAGCACCCTGGGGGCATTGCTGGCTGGAATTCCGAATCCGCTTTCCCTTGCGCGGCTGGCCCGGCTGATTGTGGTGATCGTCGTCAGCTCGATGGCCCTCATCAGCATGATGTTCCTGATGATGGTGCGCATCACCGACCCGCTGGTTCCGCGCGCCATCTTCGGCGTACTCAACACGCTGCTCTTCTTCCCGAGCGGGGCGGTCTATCCCATCAACGCCTTCCCGCCCTGGATGAAGTCCATCACGATCATCGATCCTTTCACTTACGCCGTCCACGCCTTCAAGTCGCTGTTCCTCAAGAACACCGGATTCGTCGCAATTTCAGGTGATCTGATCTTCCTCACTGTTTTCACGATCATCATGATGACCTTCGCCACCCTCCTCTTCCGGCGCACGCTGTAGTGCATCGGGGTCTGTCCTGAAGTCCGGGATCGGATCTTCCCTGACCCCGCACAGCAGCGCTCGTTTGTTAACTCTGCGGGTCGTGCACCGCTGACTCTTTTAACATGCGGGTCATTTATTTCGACCCTGCGTTGACGCGGCGGCAGGGCGCGCTAAAATGGTTTACTTACGGCAAACTCATGGACACAACCACAAGACCGAGGGTTTCGGTCGTCAAATACCTGAATACAGTCCCGCTGATCTGGGGCATGCTGAAAGGCGACCAGCAGGGGAAATACAACCTCGACTTTACAACTCCTGCAAAGTGCGCTGACGACCTTAGGCGGCGTGCCGCCGCGGTCGGCATTATCCCGTCTATCGAATATCAGCGGATTGATGGGCTGCGCATTTTGCCCGGATGTTCCATCGCGTCAAAGGGAATCGTCAAGAGCGTCCTGCTGCTCAGCAAGGTGCCCATCGAGCAGATAAACAGCGTCGCGCTCGACAACTCTTCGCGGACTTCCGCAGCGCTGGTCCGAATCCTCTTGAAGAAATTCTACTCGCGGGCGGTCGCCGCCGCGCCCGCAGACCCAGATCCGGGAAAAATGTTGCAGCATGCCGACGCGGCGCTCCTGATCGGCGATCCTGCGCTCACCTTTGATGCCAACGGTCTGTTCGTCTATGATCTGGCGGCGGAGTGGA
>Ga0209061_1004077_pt1 | contig 14637 bp, 10 predicted proteins | sample Coa_R1_10_FD_187157 | JGI IMG/M metagenome (GOLD analysis project Ga0209061, IMG submission 187157) | Surface soil microbial communities from Centralia Pennsylvania, which are recovering from an underground coalmine fire - Coalmine... | ecosystem: Environmental > Terrestrial > Soil >...
CCGGCCTTGACAGACTGGAAGGGCAGACGCACGATGTCGCTCCGCAGGTTCTTGCTCCTGTGTTGGTAGAGTTCTTCAATCGATGAGGCGGTAGCTGTCCGCACCATTTGTCGTTCATCAAACGAAAGGAGATTGTCATGCCTACCAAACAAGGAGACGTTGGCCTGCTCAAAGAGCCAGTCGCCCAGCAATTGCTCGAGTCGAAGAGTTTAGCACACCTGGCCTACAACTGGCGCGACGGAACACCCCGTGTCGTACCTATCGGATTCCACTGGAACGGAGAGGAAATCGTGCTGGCAACAGCAGTGGATGCCCCGAAAACGAAGGTCCTCACGAATGGTACAAAGGTGGCCGTGAGCATCGATCGCGATGTGTCGCCTCCCAGGATTCTCCTCATTCGCGGCACGGTGCGCACCGACGTGGTCGAGGGTCTCGCCCCGGAGTACGTTGCGATGATCCGCCGGACGATGAGCCAGGAAGACGCACAAGCGAACCTTGCTGGGGCAGCTCGCCTCTATCCGCGCATGACGCGCATCTTCATCCACCCGGACTGGGTCGGGCTTCTGGACTTTGAGACGCGCCTGCCCAGTGCAGTTGAGCGCGCTATCGAACGAACCTGAGCCGATGCGAGAACAGAAGGAGGTTTTACATGGCTGAACTGCACACTCTGCTGACCGGTCTTATGTTCGGCGAGTCACCACGCTGGTACGATGACCGCCTCTGGTTCTCCGACTTCGGCGCCCAGGAGGTCGGAGCCGTCGATCTCTCTGGCAAGCATGAAGTCATTGCCCGCATCGCGGGCGCTCCCATGGGGCTGGGCTTCCTGCCTGATGGTCGCCTGCTCATCGTCTCCATGCGCGACGGTCTGCTCCTGCGCCGGGAGCCGGATGGCAGATTGGTAACTCATGCCGATCTGAGTTCCCTTTCTCGCTATCCCTGGAGCGACATGGTGGTAGGCGGTCGGGGCAACGCCTACATCGGCAACCTCGGCTTCAACTTTCCAGGTGGTGAGTTCTCCCCTGGCATCCTGGTTCTGGTCACGCCCGATGGCGAGATCAGGCAGGTAGCCTATGGCTGCGCCTTCCCCAACGGTATGGTCGTGACCCCAGACAACGCGACGCTGATTTTGGCAGAGTCCTACGGCCATAGACTGACGGCCTTCGACATTGATGCTTCCGGCAACCTGTCTAACCGACGGCTGTGGGCAGACCTCGGTAGTGGTTACCCGGATGGCATTTGCCTCGATGCCGAGAACGCTGTCTGGTACGCGGATGTTCCCGCCAGGCGTTGTGTACGTGTGCGCGAGGGCGGCGAGGTGGTGCAGACCATCGAACTCGACCGCGGCTGCTTCGCCTGTACGCTGGGAGGCGCGGACAGGAGAACCCTGTTTCTGATGGCTGCGGAGTATCCACCCACCAGTTGGGGGCCGGAAGCGAAACGTACAGGTCAGGTTCTCACCGCGCAGGTGACAGTGCCGGGCGTTGGTTGGTCGTAATCTAAGACCGTGTTTTGGAATGCGCGGCGGTAATGCTGCATGGCCAAAAGAGCAAAATAGGAGAAGTTTTCTGCTTTGTAAGATGGTAGAATGTCTTGCATGCAATTAGGGAGCGGAAGACCTTTGTTTCAAGACGTCCAGGAGAGCATACGACTCAAGTTGGGAGAAACGCAGTCGTTCCGTTCTGGGGTCGTTCTGCTTCAGCCTCAAAGAGAGGGACTGGAGGAGCCTTTCGGCTCCCATTCAATTGGCAAGGAGAGGAATGATGAAATTTCTGCTTACCTCTGGTGGCATCAGCAACGACAGCATTCGCAACGCTCTGGTTGATCTGCTGGGCAAACCGATTGCCAAGTCCAGCGCCCTCTACATTCCCACCGCGCTGTACGCCAACCCCAATGGTCCGGTCATGGTCGCCCGGCTCATCCGCGGAGAGACCAACAGCGCTCCATTCCCTGACGGATTCGTCTCCCTGTGCGAATTGGGGTGGAAGTCGTTGGGCGTGCTGGAGCTCACCGCGCTGCCCAGTATCGATGAAGAGCGTTGGCTCCCGCTGGTCCAAGAGACGGACGCCCTGCTGGTGGAAGGCGGCGATCCCCTGTATCTGTGCTACTGGATGCGGCAATCCGGACTGGCCGACCTCTTGCCGCAGCTTGGGCGCGAGACGGTCTATGTGGGACTGAGCGCCGGGAGCATGGTGATGTCCCCCAGCATCGGGGAGGACTTCGTCGGCTGGAAGCCGCCCACCGGTGGCGATAGAACGCTGGGACTGGTTGATTTTGCGCTGTTTCCGCACCTGGATCACCCCTCTCTGCCGGACAATTCCATGGCCAATGCTGAAAAATGGGCCGCTGGCATGCCGGTGCCAGCGTACTTGATTGACGATCAGACCGCCATCAAAGTGATCGACGGAGCAGTCGAAGTGGTCTCCGAAGGCCATTGGAAACGGTTTACGCCCTAATGGTGGCGGACAGTCTGGGGGACTGTCAGAAGGGGAACGGGTTCGTGGATGCCGCGCCAAAGGAGCGAGGAGCAGCCGTATCATCGCCAACTGGATCAGTGTTTCGCTGGTCTGCACTTTTTGCTCGTAAACTTTGCTCATTCTCCTGTTGCGAGAAATCCAACTGAATGTACGATCCACGACCCAACGGAGAGGCACCACGCTGAAGCCACGGGTGCCGGAGGCCGCATCCGCCCAAATCTTTTTCAGACGCGGCACGAAAAACTTGAGTCCTGCGAGCAGACAACGGGCTCCCCTGGTGTCATGCATGTCGGCAGGGGTCACATAGATAGAAATGGGGATGCCCAGCGTAACACGGTCTAAGAAAGGATAGCAATCATGTTTCACAATATCATGGCGATTGAGTTGTTAGTACGTGACCTGGCCAGATGCACAGCGTTTTATCGGGACACGCTCGGGCTTGAAGTGCAAGAGAGCGAGAGTACTTCTGATTCTATCTCGTTCCAGATGGGAAACGTGCATTTTTTCCTGCTGGGGGTCTCAGGTGCTGCACAGATGATCAGTGAGAAGCCGCTTGAACTGCAAAGCGGAATGGGGAGGAATACCCCTTGTGTGGAATATCGGTGCAACCCTCAACGACCAACCGGAACACATTTGGAGTACAAGATCAGAGCTAGAAGAGAGGCTCCTGGCGGATACGTGTGAGTACTGTGGTGCTCATGAGCAATGTCAGGTGCATCACGTCCGCGCCCTGAAAGACCTCCAAGTAAAAGGAAGGCAACCAAAGCCCCAGTGGATGGTGCTGATGGCCGCCCGACAGCGCAAAACGATGGTCGTCTGCCGAACTTGTCACGGAGACATCCATGCCGGATGCCCCATGCGCCGCAAAGAGACGCAAACCGGCTTCATGCATGGCGAACCCGTGGCAAGCCAGCAATGGAGAAGTGAAAAGACACTGTAAGACTGGAGAGCCGTGTGCGCTGAAAGGTGCAAGCACGGTTCGGCGGGGGGCGGATGGAAACGTGATAACCACTGTTCGGAAGTGGACAACACGCGCCAGCCGCCTACCCGACCACATTACTGACTATTTGTTTACACGACATGATGTTCATTGGCAGACAAGCGGTACTGTATCGGCTCGCGTCCGTGAACTGGGGAACAAGCTTGGCGTTCAAGACTTATCTGCGCATCGTTTTCGCCATTCGTTTGCAGTTGCTCTGCTTAACTATGGTATTCGAGAATCCGCGCTTCAGAAACTGATGGGCCACGCAGACTTAGGCATGACATTGGAATATGCTCGTATCCTCGATGAAACAGTTGAACGGTCATTTACAGAGGCTGTTTCACAGATGGAAGAGGGGCCAAACAGTTGGGTTCCAAACTTCTTTGTGCAAGAGGATTACACGCTCTTCGCCGAGGGAGATTCCGTGAGCTGGATTCAACTGCCTGTCGGCTTTTGCCGCAGAAATCCCAAATTGCATTGTGAGAGTGATGTCAAGTGTTTTCTCTGTGAGCGTTTCTGCGCGGCACCTCAAGATCTGCCACGGCTCCAGCAAATGCATGAGCGATTTATGAAGTTGGGCCTTGATGTCGCGCAAACGAGTCGCGCCTCACTCGTCGCCGACGACATCCTCCCCCCCCACCACCTTATCGGCATCGAGATTCGCGGGCGAGCAGAAGCGCACCCCGCAGGAGGCAAGCAACTCCAGCCCGGTGGCGACCCCGCCTTCATCCGCATCTGGCCCACCCACATCGTCTCCTGGGGCATCGAGCAGGAGGACTACCACCCCTATAGCCGCGATGTGGATAAGACGGGAACAAGAGAAACGAAAGCAGCAGGAGAGAAATGACATGGTAGGCCCAGCTACAACTGCATCGCTCCCTGGCACCCGTCCACACCTCGCCTCCGTCGAAGAGAGGCGAGGTGTGGACGGGTACGATGTCGAGAAGAAAGCCATAGATACAGAAACGGTCCTCGTTGTTGCAGAGAAGGTAACCCATCACGCACAGCCCCGAAGAAAGCCTCTTCGATCCTATCCCATGGCAAGGAGTCAAAGATCGGGCAGGCCAGCCAATAGTCCCTCCTGTCCATCGGTCACGAGCAGATCAATCTCCCAAAGTGAACTGCGGAGTTCCCCGACACGGAAGCGAAACGATCTCCGGGACACTCTACGCTATATCTTCCCTCACATGCTATAATAGTGATACATGCTCCAGGAGGCGACAATTTCTTGTGGTAGCGGGAGGGCGAGATGGAGCCAGCAGCCATGTAAAAGAGCAAGACGTGAGCGCGGGAGGGCCATCTCTTTCGTGATGTTTAACCCATATGAGCCTCTATCCTCTTCGACAGAAACAGATATCTCTGGCTCAAATGGACATGATCCATTGCAGCAGGGACAGGATAGCCCTGGGGAGCTATCCACTACCTTCAAGCTCTTTGGCCCTATCCAGCTCTTCAACTACCTGACGCCCATTTCTGAACGCACCGACTGGTATCGTGCGATTATGCGCACCTTCTTCCGACAGAGCCGCCACTATCGCTATCAGCTCACTGCTGAGGATGTCATGGAGGCGGTGCGCGAGGAGACTGGACAGGAATATTACCTGGAGGCCTGCAAGGCAGACCTGGAGCGGCTGGCTAAATGGGGCAATCTCACCACACTCTACGATACGAGCAGAGTCACGACCATCGCCGATTTTTATTCTCCCATTCTGCGCTACCAGGCCACCCCCGAGGCGCTTGCCATCGAGGCCTTTCTCGCCAGCCATGTGCGTATCGGAACGAGCGAGGGCGGACTCAGCCAGGGAGACCTCTCGCTGCTCTGGCAGTCGCTTGAGCAAGTGGACAGATGGCTGCAGGAGGATCAGGCGGCCTGGACGCCCGAGCGCCGTCAGGAGATCGCCGATCTGTGGCAGCGGGCCTTTACGACCTGGGAGAAAATCACCAACGACGCGGCCCAATACCTGAGCAGCATGTATCAAAGTTCGCAGCAAATCGCCGACCTGGCATCCTATCTTGCCTACAAGAATATCGTGGTCAACTACATCCACAACTTCGCCCAGCAGCTTGTACACTACAGCAACACGATTCGCACTCTGCTCTCCACCTGGTCGCCTGGCGGCAAAAAAACGCGGCTGCTCCAGATCATCATGTCGGCGCCATCTCCGATGCCGTCGCTTACCGAGAATATTGACGTGTGGTATGAGGATGTCAGGCGGCAGATCGAGGCGCTTGAGCGCTGGTTCCTCGATAGTGGCAACGTCGATCTATTTGTGCAAGCGGCTGGCAATGCGGTACAGAAAGTTGTTCATCGCGCCTATGCACTCGCTTCCTCCATGCGCCCACAGACCGATTATGTAAGCATGCTCTCTACCCTCGCCAGTGAACTCATGCTGGTTGAAGACCTGGAGACGGCGCAGCTTCTCTTCGCCACCGCTTTTGCCAGCGCCACGCCGATCCACCTGCCGGAAGGCTTTACCGGCGAACCGGAGGTAGCAAGTGCGCTGGATGAGCGCAGCACGTGGCAGAGTCCGCCAACGGTCGTCCGCTCTCTGCGCCCCATCTACAAAGGCAACGTGGAGCGCACTATTGAGCAGCCCATGAAGCATAGCGAGCAGGAGCTGTATCAACTCAAACAGCAGCACGATGCCGAAGTCGCTCTGCAGCAGCAACGTTTTGAGCGCCTGCTGCACGGGCAGATACTTGATGTAGGGGAGGTTGGTGAGATTACTTCGCAAGAGCGCGCGGCGTTGACTGAGGTCATCGATGGCTGTCTCTGCAATCCCGCGCTTGAATATCGCCTGCCAGATGGATCGCTGGTTACGCTGCTCAATCGTTATGAGTCCTGTTATGTCGCCCTGCGCTCCTGCGATGGTGTACTCCTGTTACCGCGCTATCGCCTGCACCGGCAGCGGATGGGATCTGAGAAGGGTGAGGAGGCGTCCTGATGCAAAACGATGAACAGCAGATCTTACTCTATACTGATATAGACGAGGAGTTGTGGGGCAACGCGGCGGGCGCCGAGGAACAGGAACCGCAGGCTGCTCCCCTGCCGGTTCATACGCCGCGCCAGATGCTCCAGGCGCATACGATCTTGCTGGACAACCCTATCGTTTCGCTCCACGACGATGCCGAGGCATACCGACTGGTGCGCACGCATTTCCCGGCGCTCGCGAAATGGCACGAACAGCATACGGGCTGGCGCATCCAGCGTGGCCCGTCGTTTTTCCGCCTGGAGCGACATCTCCAGATGCCCGTATCACCATTTCTCGACGACAGATTGAAGAGGCCGCGCGATTTCGTCTGCCTGACCTGGATTCTCTGGTTCGCGGAGCAGCGCTTTCTTGCAGGAGGCGGCAGAAACCAGCAATTTCTGCTCTCGCAACTGACTGAAGAACTCCAGCGACAATCCGAGCCTGGGCCGGGAACCGCGCTGGATTTTCGCAATCTGCAAGACCGCTATAGTATGCGGCGGGCGTTGGAATATCTGACGCAGCTTGGGGGGCTGCAAGCGCTGGAGGGAGAGGTGAGGAGTTGGGCGGAAGATGCGCCCGATCAGGAAGTGCTCTATGAATTTACGCCGATCAGCCACTCGCTGATCGAGGCGCTAAGCGAGCAGAGAGTCTCGGCTATGGCAAAGCGCATCGCCACGCAGAATAATCACCTGCTGACATCCGATCTGGGATTGCCTGCGCTGGCCCAGGACCTGCCGCCTCTGGTACGAGTATGGCGCACGCTGCTGCTTGGCCCGGCCCTCCTGCGCTACGACGATGCCGCCGCCTTCGCCGCGCTCGTCGCCCATGCCGAACAGGTGAGCGAAGAACTTGCACAGAACTTTGGCTGGCTGCTGGAACTGAACAGCGACTATGCCTGCATTGTGCGCGGCGGGACACTCTCGGCGGCCGCCGGTCCGACGCTGGCACTGAACAGCGCGCTTGACCAGATCATTCTGCTGCTCTGCACGGCATTCCGCGAGTCGGTCGAACAGGGCCTTTGGTCGCCCGATGCCTATGGCTGCCTGCATATCAGCAGCTTCGACATCAACACGCTCTTCAGCGATCTTCGCCTGCGCTACGGCTCCTACTGGGGAGCAACGGTCAAAGAGAGCAAGGCGACCGATCTGCTCAATGATATCTACGCCCGCATGCGCTTGCTCGGCCTGCTGCGCGGTCCCGACTTGGAAGGGCATATGCTCATCCTGCCTACCGCAGCCCGCTACAGCGTTAGCTATGACCGCGAGCCGACGGAAACAGAGCCAAGCGCTACAGATTCGCCTGCGCCAGCAGCAAGCAGCGCACGCCCAGCACGCACTCGTAGCAGGAAGACGGAGATAAAGAACGTCGCGCCACAAATGACATTCGATTGGGACGATGCAGACAACGACGGGAGAACAAAGGGGCAATAGTAAGGAATGCAGATATGATAGCCAGTACCGAAAATCGAACCCTCTGGGATGAATCAGGAAGCCGGGCCGCTCGTATGCAGGCAGAGATACTCCAGCAGGTGCCAGATGGCCCACCGGGCTATCGACTGCGCCGTATTATCCTCACGAATTTCTGGCTCTACGACCACCAGGAATTCGAGCTCCCGCATGGTCGCCTTTTCCTGGCTGGCGATAACCGCTCCGGCAAGTCAACGGTGCTCACTGCCGCCATTACGCTTGCTCTCGACGGTGACTATCGCCCCGAACGTATCGATACCTTCGGCAAACGCGAGAAGCGCATCGACTACTACATCCTCGGTAGCCTCGAATCGCAAACGCCATATACCCGCGACAATCGCACCAGCTATGTTGCGCTGGAGTTTGAATGGTGCGATCCCGCTCATCCTCCCTTTACCTCCGAACTGCGCATGCGCTGGGAGCGCGGCGAGCGCGAAAGTGCGCGCTTTTTCACTATCGGCCTGGCCTTCCACGGCAACCGCAATAACGCCACGCCAATTACATCGCTGCGCTTCCTTATCACCGATGGCTCACGCCTGGAATATGATATTCCCACTGTTCAAGGCAGGGGTGCGGCAAGATACGCCTGCGACCTGAAAACCTTCAAAAAGACGCTGGCCGATCACGGCATGATCTGCAACACGCAGGCAGAATATGAGCAGAAGGTAGCAAGCTACCTCTTCAACTTTAGCAACATCAACGATTTCCGGCGGCTAGTCAGGCAGTTGCTCTACCTGCGCCAGCCCAACATCAGCAGTGTCCTTTCCCTGGAAGCGGTGCGCGAGTTCCTCGATCAATCGCTGCCCGCACTGCCCAGCGAACTAGTACAGCATGCAGCCACGACGCTGGAGATCATGGAATCGTTGCAGGAAGAGATCGAGCGGCGCAAGGACGCATATGCCGCAGTCGAGCGATTGCATAAGGCACAGCAAATCGTCATCATGGCGCGGGCGCGCCTCTCAGCCTGCGAGTATATCCACGTGCACCTCAAAGCCGACGAAATCGCGGCGGCACTGCAACGCATCCAACGTGCCATCACGCGAGCCGAAAACGATATCAGGCAGCTTACGACAAGTATAGAGAAGCTGCAAGAAGAGCAATTTCAGATCGAAGGCCAATTGTCCGCGCTCAAAGATAGCGAAGGCTTGCAGGCGGTCCAGAAAATCGCTGCGCTCCAGGGAGAGGTTGCCGATCTCGAACAGGACTTGCAAGCGCAACAAGCGACGCTCGACGACTGCATTCGTCACCGTGAGCAGAGGACGGAGCAGATCGAAAAGGCAGGCAAGGTCTTCGATCAGGCCCGGCAGAACAGCGAGCAATTGCTTGGCACACTCCATACTCTGGCTACGGAGCAAGCGCTCTGGCAACTCGCAGCCGATCAGCTCGCGGAACTTCTCAAACAGGTCCGAGGGCTTTTCTCCGATGCCGCCTCTTTCGACGTGACCGCGCAAGTTTCTACCTTGCAGGAGGTGCCCGTCCAGGAGCGTCTCAGATGGCTGCGCAGCCTCAAACAACTGCATCAAGAACTTGCTGATACCACAACCAGATTGCAGATCATACAACAGCAGGAAATAGCGGCTTTCGAGGCACTGGACGAAGCAACGCGAGCCTTTGGTCAGGCCCGCGAGCAGGTCTGTCTGGCCCAGCAGAACCTTGCCGATAGAATCGATACGCTACTGGACCAGAGCGATTTGCAAACGTGCTTCATCACCCTGGGCGAGCAGGCCGCGCTCGCCTGGGATGAAGGCGGAACGCCCCAGGAGATCGTCGGGCGCCTGGGAGCGCTCCAGCAAGAATATACCGCAGCCGTCGCAGAAACGCTCGACGCACTTGGAGCAGCGCTTGGCCGACTGCAAGAGCGCATCGCAGAGATGAAGGGTGAGCAGGCAGTGAAGGCGGAAGCGCTCTCTCAGGCAAGAGCCACCTACGAGCAAAAGCGTCAGGAACCGGAATATATTCCCCATCGTTCCGAGCATCGATGGCGAGCGCGTAAGCGTCTTGAGGCTAGCGGCATTCCCGCCTTGCCGCTGTATATGCTCATCGACTTTGTGCCCGAAATTGACAGTCAGAGCGCCGCAGCCGGGGGCATCGAAGACCTGCTGGAAGATGCCGGCCTGCTTGACGCGCTGGTTGTGTCCCCCACCCACAGCGCCGCAGCCGATGGCATCCTCCGCGACGAGGGTCTGAGCGACTGCCGTATCGATAGCGAGCAGTTGGATCGCTTCTCTACGCAAAAACGTACACAACAGCCTGCTGGGATTAGCTCGAACGGCCTGCCCGACGGCCAGGGCACGCTCTTGCGCATCGATCCTGCCCTGCGCGACACCTTTGGTGAGGAGAGCGCTTCCTGGGAAGAGGCCGCTCGGCCGATTGTGCAGGTGTTGGAGCAATTCGTCTATCCAGATCTCGCGCAGGGCAAAACCTGGGTGCATGGCCTGCTGCGGGGCATCGCGGGAGATGGAGCAGCGCGCTGTATCGGCAAAGCCACCCGCGTGCGCGAGCAGCAGCGCGAACTGGAGCGCCTGCACCAGTGCTGCATGCAGCTTGAGAGCGAACTTGAGGCCATCGAACGGAAGCTCACAGATATTGCGCAAGAGCGAGATCAGCAAGAAGCGCTGCGCAGTCAGCTTGGTTTCGTCCTGCAAGAAAGCGGAGTAGAAGAGCAACTTGCCGCCCTCAAATCCTCACTCAGCCTGCTCACACAAGCGCAAAGTCGCTACCAGCGAGAGCATGAGAAAGTCCAGGCCTTGCGCCAGCAGATCAGCACATTGAAGGTCCGCCTGCAAAAAGAAGCCGGTGACGTGCCCGTTTTCTCCTCCACCAGCGAAAGCGTTGAACGAGCCTATGACTCGACAAACCGGCTGGAGAGCGAGTACAAGAGTCTTCTCAGCTATCTCGACAACCTGCGCACCTCCTGGCTAACACGCCGATCAGCGCAAATGCAGCTCGATCAGGATAAAGCCGCCGAATGGCGCGCTGAACAGGCAAGGCTGAAGGTCGAACGCGAATTGACAGAGGCTCGCACCCACCTACGAACGCTTGAGCGCCTGGTCGATGAGAAAGAGCACACGAATATCGCCGAACTGCTCGCCAGCCAGCAGCAATTGCAGGCACGGCAGAAGAGCCTTCCCGAAGAACTACGCAAGGCACAGGAGCAGCGTGCAAAGTCCCAGGGCATCATCGAGAGCAAGAGAGAAGAACACACCAACGCCCTCCTCGAAGATGAGCAGGCGCGCAAATTGTGTGACAGCGCCTACCAGTACTTGCTCGTCCAGCTCGACACCTATCCAACCGAAATGCTCATCGCCATCAAGCAGCAGTTGAATATCAAGCCGCGTCTGGCAATAGCGCAGGATGTACTGGGCGAGCCGCTTGCGCCGGAAGAAGACGCCTATCAAGCGATGAAAAGCCGACTGGAGAGGCATGCAGCCGAGGAGCAGAATACATTATTCAAAACGGCCAGTGAAGTCAATAACCTGCTGCACGAGTATGGGCCGCAGTTCGACGAACTGGGCATTATTCGCTTCCTCAACGCCGACCGCATCAATGCGCTCGAACTGCTCACACGCCTGAACGAAGAGCTGCGCCATCACGAGCAATTGCTCGAAGCCAGAGAACGCGAACTTTTCCAGAACTTCTTGCTGGAAGAGATGGCCGATACCGTCGGCAAGCATATTACCGAGGCCGAGCAATGGGTTGAACGCATGAACACGCTGCTCGGCCAGACCGCGTTCGTCGGCGAATACTATCGTCTCAGATGGGTGCCCAGGAAGTCGGATCAGGAACGGGGACAGGAAATTCCTCGCCTCGCCCAGTATCATGAACTCCTGCGCCGCCAGGTCCAGACCTTCAAACAGGAGGAGATCGAGGCGCTTGTGCATGCGTTCCGCCAGGAGATAAACACGCTGAGAACGCAGGCGACCGGCGCAGCTACTTTTACCGAGGCTCTTGCCCACGTTCTTGATTACCGCACGTGGTTCCAGTTTGAGCTATATATCACGCGCAAAAATAGCTCACCGCAACACCTGACCAACCGCTTCTTCAAAAAGGGTAGCGGCGCCGAGCAATTTGTCATGCTCTACATTCCATTCTTCGCGGCCCTCTCAGCGCTCTACGAAAGCGCGTGGGCAGGCGCACCACGTCTCATCGCCCTGGATGAAGCCTTTGAAAAGGTCAGCCAGGAGAATACCCGCAACCTCCTCGGCTTCCTGGCCTCGCAGCAGTTCCAGTGGATCATGAGCGGGCCACGCGCCACCGGCGAAGGCGCTGCCATCCCCGCCTGCGTCAAATATACGATGTTTTGCCAGAAAGAAAAAGAACTGGCCGTCGGCTTCCCTTCGTTCTGGAGCGCAGCGCTACCGGCTGGGAGCAGTATATGACACAGGACGAGCCGAAGGCCATGAACACGCAGCGGGCTGCAGCCTTTTTCCGCCAGCCCGTCTGGTCGCGCCTGCTCGATGCCATCTATGAGAAATATATTGCGCAGGGGCGCATCGTTGGCCAGGTTGTGCTGCACGCCTGCACAGCGGAGGAGCAGCGCGAGATTGCCCGTTTCCTCAAAAAGCGCCTCTCATCGGATGATACGCTGATTGTGCGCCTCGGTGATTTTCAACGCGCGCTCAATGAAAGCGGCTTCCCGTGCGAACTGGCGGCTCTGCTGGCCGCGCTCTACCCCCAGCGCTCGCACGTGACCAGACCACAAGCGCGCGAGAGGCGCGTTCAGGCTCACCAGCGCTTCTATGATGATCTTTCAGCCCAGGCACTCGAATTGCCTGCCGAGGCAGCCGGGCAACGCTGGCTGCTTCTGGGTACACACGGGCGTGATTACCTGTTCCGGCGCTATAAAAATGAAACTCCCGCATTCCAGGAAGAGCTGCTGCTCTCTGTGCATAACGTCGTTGACGCGCTCAACCACCTCCCCACACCGCCCGCCTACGAACGCTTCTCACTGTTTGCCCAGCGTATCAGCGGCGATCCGCACTACCTGGATGCGCAGTCTTTCACCGGGCGCCTCTTCCTGCACGCGCTGCAAGACCTCGCGGATCTGGCGCATTCTCAAAGCAGCGAACCGGCGATAGATGGGGAGGATACGCAAAGCACAGGGGAGGCAGCTCCGATGCTGGCCAAACATGGCGATCTCGAAGAGGAGGATACCGCGCCTTCGCGAGAGCGCGAACAGCAACGTCACCTTCTCTACTACGAAGCGGGATTGCTCACCGATACCCTCTCATCCACGGTTGCCGCCTTTCAGCTCGCCCGTGCCGAAGATGCAGCAGGCCAGCCCGACCCGCTTATAACATACGCAGGATCACGCGTCCTGGTTCTGCCCCTGCGTCAATTGCTGGCCTGGGAAAAGCTCGTCCCTGCCTCCAAGCACGTATATCTGTTCGAGAATCCCCAAGTCTTTGAGGACATCGTTGACGAACTCCAGCAGCGCACCATCAGCGGAGACGATGCCCGGCACAAGGCATGGCCGACACTCATCTGCACCGCGGGCTGGCCGAGCGTTGCCGCTATCCGGCTGCTCAACCTGCTCACAGAAGCAGACCCGGCCATTACCCTGCATTACAGCGGGGATTTCGACCTGCCAGGGTTACGGATCGCTGCTTACCTGCAAAAATGCTATCCTGCCCACTGTCGGCTCTGGCACCTCGATGCATCCTCCTACCTCGCAGCCCTGCATCACAGGAGCGCAAGCTTCGACAGCAACGATCTCGCCGCTCTCCAGCGGCTCCCTGTACAATTCGCCTCTCTGGCAGCAGCCATGCAAGAACAGGGCAGGAAAGCGTATCAGGAAGGAATCAGCCATCATCTTCTCTATGACATTACAGAATTGTGAGGAGCAGGTCCGCTTTGTAAGCAGTTCAGACATTCGGTTTCGATTGCTGTGAGGCAAATTTTCTTTTGTTTCTGGCTTGATGACTGGATCACCTCGTACTCCTGGGGCTCCTCGCGCGTTGCCAGCACATAGGCCCGGATCTTGCGCAGGCCTCGTTGCAGGGTCCGCAGGTGGCCGGGCTGATAGCATCCGGGAAACTGGGACTGGAGCTGGCGGAAGATAGCTCCACTGCTGAGAGTAGAGTCGGCCTGGACCAAGGCGAGAATCTGCTCCCACTGTCCCACGAACGGGTCTTTGCAGGTGTGTCTCCAGTTCAGGATGCGCGTGCTTTCCGGGGGTCTGCTGAGCACCCACAGGAATGGCGTCCTCTTTCGCTTCGCTTGCTTTGCAGAGGCAATGCTCGATCGTGATGTCGTCGAGTTCAAAGGATACCAGAGCAGGAGGCGTTCGAGCGGGGTTTTGGCGGCATCATAGGTCCGGTGGATCGTTCTCCCCTGGACCTGTTTGGCGACCAGCTTCATTGAGGGCTGAAAGCAGTTCACATACAGGCGCAAGGCGCGGTACAGTTCAGCCAGTTGCTGATAAGCATGTTCCCCAGCCAGTTGTCCATAGCCGACCACCTGACGCACCACCACTCCATTTTTCTGTTCGACGAAGCACTGGTCCTGCTTCTCATACGGACGTCCTCGCGTAAACGTGATCTGCTCACGCACGCAATACGCAGCAACCTCTTCGTTGATAAACTCCCCGCCGTTTCTCACCTGTTCCTCCTTGTCGGTTAAGCAACCGGAAATCGCGTGCGACAGATCTCCTTCCACTTGCCTCACGACCCTCGTCCTTTTGTCAGCAGTATAGCGCTTGCCTCCTGGTCTGACCACAGGTCATCGGTACGCTTGTGGCCTCG
>Ga0209061_1004078_pt1 | contig 14625 bp, 10 predicted proteins | sample Coa_R1_10_FD_187157 | JGI IMG/M metagenome (GOLD analysis project Ga0209061, IMG submission 187157) | Surface soil microbial communities from Centralia Pennsylvania, which are recovering from an underground coalmine fire - Coalmine... | ecosystem: Environmental > Terrestrial > Soil >...
CGCGATGTAGTCGGCCACGACACGCATCCGTTCGCCGTCAGCCACCGACGTCCCACCGAACTTCATCACCAGCAAAGCCACCGCACGAGGGTACCAGCGACGTGCGTGGCCGGCCCGCGGGTAACGCTTCAGCCGATTCTCAGTACAGCCGCAAAGAAGCCTCCAAGCCGTGCGGCTACATTGGCGCCCCGTGCCGACCGAGAAGCGAGCCCGCCACAAAGCCGCCCGCCAGGCGCGCATGGCCGAGCTCCGGCGCGCGCAGCAGCGCCGACGCAACCTCAAGCGAGCGGGCGTGGCGTCGATCTTCGTGGTGGTCGCCCTGGCGATCGCCCTCATCACCACCCTCACCGGCGGCGGTCACAAGCATCAGACCGCCACCAAGACGACCGACACGACGTCCACCTCCACGTCGACCAGCACCAGCACGAGCACCACCACGGCGACGACGGTGCCGGTCACCTCGGTCAAGCCTCTTTCGCTGAGCGCCCTCGAAAGTCATCTCAAGGCCCGCCCCGCTCCCCAGCACAGCCTGGCCTGCAACGCCCCCGACCAGGCCAAATCGGGTTCGAGCACGACGACCACCACGCCGGCCAAGGGCAAAGCGGTGTCGATCGTGGCCGCCCCCAACGGCGTCGGCTTCCCCAAGCTCAACGGCTCGTCGCCCCGCTACACCAAGTTCGCCAGCGCCCCGCCCTTCTGCATCAACGCCAACGACACCTACACGGCGATCGTAAAGACGACGGCGGGGACGTTCGACATCCGGCTACTGCCCAAGTACGCGCCGCTGACGGTCAACAACTTCGTCTTCCTGGCCGGGTACCACTACTTCGACGGCACCATCTTCCACCGGGTCATCCCGGGCTTCGTCGACCAGGGCGGCGACCCGACCGGCACCGGGACCGGCGGGCCCGGCTACGAGTTCGCCAACGAGAACCCCAAGAGCGCGGCGGCCTACGACGCCGGCAGCTTCGCCATGGCCAACTCGGGCGCCAACACCAACGGCAGCCAGTTCTTCGTCACCGTCGGCAACGGCGGTCAGGAGCTGCAGCCGCAGTACTCCGTCTTCGGCCAGATCGTCTCCGGCCTCGACATCGCCAACAAGATCAATGCCGGAGGGACCACGGCGGGCACGCCCAAGACCCTCTACAAGATCCAGTCGGTGACGATCCGCGTCTCCTCGGGATCGAGCAAGTCGAGCGCGAAGCACTGAGCAGACCTGAAAAGCTGTCTCCAACCGACAAAGGGAGTCTCCCGATGGCCACGTCCTGCCCCGCCCCCGACGGCTCGAGTCCCAAGCAGCAGCAGTTCGACGGGCCGCCCCCGATGTGCATCGACCCGTCGAAGCGGTACTCGGCCTCGATGGACACGACCAAGGGGACGATGACCATCGCCCTCGACCCGATTGCGGCGCCGACCACGGTCAACAACTTCGTCTTTTTGGCTCGATACCACTACTTCGAGGGGATCGTCTTCCATCGGATCATCCCCGGCTTCGTGCTCCAGGGCGGCGACCCGACCGGCACGGGCCGGGGCGGCCCCGGGTACCAGTTCGCCGACGAGCTGCCGGCGCCCGGCCGCTACGAGCTGGGCTCGCTGGCCATGGCCAACGCCGGGCCCAACACCAACGGCAGCCAGTTCTTCGTGATCTCGGGCCCACAGGGAGTTCGCCTGCCCCCGCAGTACTCCCTCTTCGGCAAGGTCGTCTCCGGGCTCGAGGTCGTCTCCGCCATCGACGCCGTGGGGACGGGCTCTGGTACCCCCAAGGAGCGGGTCGAGATCACCTCGGTGACCGTCAACGAGGCTGACTGAGCCACTCCGGGTTTCGAGACAAGGTGTCGACTCTGGTCCGATTGCCCGTTGCCGGCTCCGGGGAGGCGCATTGCCAGTGCTGCGGCGAGCGCAAGGATAGTTGTCAATCGAAGCATCGGCACCATCATTGGGCAGCGGTTCGAACTGGGGAATCTTGCCGGACCGCAACCTGACCAGCGCACTCGCCCGAGGAAGGCGCCCGCCGCGTCCGATCGCTGGCACTCCAGCAGGTCCCCGTTCCCCACCTCTCGGCATCCTCACCACCGTCGGCATCGCTTCCACCACTCCTGTGGCGTCGGGGGACCTCGGTCAGAGGAGGGACTCGAGCTCCTGTACGGCCACCGCACCGTTCCCGTACGCGGCGATCGTCTCTGCCATCGCCCGCGCATTTTGCTTGAATCGTCCGTCCTCCAAGACGGCCATCACGGCCCTTCTGATGGCGTCGGCGGGTGCCGAGTCCGGAAGGTTGACGCCGAGCCCCAACGTCGCCACCCTCTCGGCGTTGAAGGGCTGGTCCCATACCATCGGCATGCATACGAGTGGCACGCCGCATCGCAGGCAGGCCATCACGGTGCTGTGGCCAGCATGAGTTACCACGACGTCAGTCCGAGGAAGGATTTCGTTGTGCGGAACCCAATCGACAATCGAGGTGTTAGGTGGCGGCGTGAGGCCGTCCATAGGCACCCGCCCCAGAGTGCAGACCACCTTGACATCGAGATCGGCTAGACCGTCCAGCGTTCGTTGGATGGCGGCGCGCTGTTGCATCCTCGTTGTGCTGAAACTTACGAGCACTCTGCTCGTTCCAGGTTGCCGCGGCGAGGCTGTCGGCCCGTCGAACATCGGGCCGACATAGCGAGCGTTCGCTGGTATGTGGTCAGCAGGAAAGTCGAATTTCTTCGGGGTGGCTATCAACACGAGCGCGCAGCGCGACCAGAGTCCGGCCATAAGGGGATCCGAGGCGTCGATCTCTGGGATTTCCAGGCGCCTCCGGGTCCTTTCGACCATCGGTCGGGTCGGGTCCGCATGTGTCGCGAGAGGGCCTGCTGTATATGGGCTGTAGAGAATATGGACCAGAGCCACGGCGGGCACAGCTGCCTTCTCCGCCGCCGCGAATCCCGCAGGGAGGAAGGCATCGACCACCGCCACATCCGTCGGTTCCGACCTCAGCTCTTCCAACACGTCCTCGGCGAGGCGAACGCCTGAGATGAACCGCGTCCACGCCAGCGGGTTGTTATCGGAGAAGTCTGCCTCAGTTTGATCAGGTGGCTGCGCGCGACGAAAAGGACGAAACCGGCCCCCCACCTGTTCGAATCGGGACTGCAGCGATGCCGGCCCAAACACTCTGACGTCGTGGCCTTGATTGACCAGAGCGGCTGTCAGTCCGGCGGCTGGAACGATATTGCCCCCACCATCCCACACGACAATCAAGAAGCGCCCAGCTTGAGCCATGCGAAGAAACTAGCCCTTCGTGGGAGCTGGGCTGCGTACACCTCCGTTTAGCGCGAAGCGTGGCGGTGCGCTCCTTCTGAGTGGTCCGTCACCTTAAGGAGGGCGAGTGCCGCCGACGACCTGGAGTTTCTCAGTGATGGCTACCTTCGGGAATACGTCGTGCCCAGCCGCCGGCAATTCCACCTGACGCAGACGATAGGCGGGCCGGGGCTACGCCAATCCGATCGAGCCGTCACTCAACCCATCTCGACGTCCCGCAGCGCGTCGAGGTGGGCCAGCCCCCCACCGGTGTAGAGCTCGACCCGGCCGGCGCCGGCGCTCTCCCACGCCCCGCCGGCCCGCCGGATGAGGGCCGTCCGCTCCTCGATGGTGACGATCCCGAAGCTCCCGGTCGCCAGGCTCACGGTGCGCTCCGCCTTCTCCGGCGACCACGAGGAGCTGTGGCAGAGGACGGCCAGGCCGTGGACGAGCCCGAGCCCGAGGGTGAGGGCCCCGCCGCGGGGGTCGACCATCGGGTCGCCGAGGACCATGGCGCCACCGGCCGACCCGGCCACCACAGCGCCGTCCCGCCAGGCCGCCACCAGGGCCTGCCAGACGACCGAGTCCTTGAGCACCGAGCGCAGGTGGAGGGGCGAGCCGCCGGTCAGGTAGACGAACCGGGCGGCGCGGATCTCGGCCGCGTTGGCTTGGTCCTCGGCGTCCCTGCGACCCAGGACCATGAGGCCCCTGACCTTGGCCCCGAAGACCCGGAACCACGAGGCGGCGGCGTCGACGCTGCGCTGGGGATGCTCGTAGGCGGCACCGGTCGGGACGACCAGAACCTCGCTGCGTCCCGACGCCTCCCACAGCTCCTGGTCGAAGCTGCAGCCCTCGGTCCAAGGGTCGACGCCGACGAGGGCGAGCGGGCCGGCGGTGGCGGTCGCTGAGGGCACGGGGTCACCGTAGCGGCCGGCGCCTCGCCGAACGGCGTGGCGACGGGCGGCCACGGGCTCGCGGCCAACCCGTCGACACCCCGGGGGTTGTCCCCTTCTCCGCACGGAGATGCTAGCCCGGCGAGGCTCGGCGCGTAAGGGGCGGCGAATTGGGAAAAATACGCCGATTTGTCCACCGCACCGCCGACGATACCCACATCTTCAGGGGAGATCATCCACAGGGGTGTCCACAGCTTGGGGGAAAGTAGGCTCAAGTGCCCGCCCGTCCCGCGCCCGCTCGCGTCCCGCGCCGGCCGCCCAAGTCGGGGTCAGCTGGCCGGGCCGCCCCACGGCCGGTCGCCGCGGCTGAACGGCGACCGTGACCACCACCGGCCAGAGAAGCGCCAGGTGGTGGAGGTGGGCGGCGGCTTGGCCGCGGCCGGCACCGGGCGGGGCCAGACGGCCTCGATGGCAGCCACCACCGCGGCCAACTCTTCCTCGCTCAGCGCCGCTGGATCGCCCGGTGAGGTCATAGGGGCACGTTGCCGTGCTTGCGGCGCGGGAGCTCCTCCCGCTTGGAGCGCAGCACGGACAGGCTGCTAGCCAGGACCCGGCGGGTGTCGGCCGGGTCGATCACGTCGTCGACATAGCCCCGCTCGGCGGCCAGGTAGGGGTTGGCGAAGCGCTCGGTGTACTCAGCCACCAGCTCGGCCCGGCGGGCCATCCGGTCGGGGGACTCGGCCAGCTCCCGGCGGTAGACGATGTCGACCGCGCCCTGCGGGCCCATGACGGCCAGCTCGGCCGACGGCCAGGCGTAGGCCAGGTCGGCGCCGATGCCCTTGGAGTTCATGACCACGTAGGCGCCGCCGTAGGCCTTGCGGGTGATGACCTGGATCCGCGGGACGGTGGCCTCGCAGTAGGCGTAGAGCAGCTTGGCCCCGTGGCGGATGATCCCGCCGTACTCCTGGTCGGTGCCCGGCATGAACCCGGGGACGTCGACGAAGGTCACCAGCGGGATGTTGAAGGCGTCGCAGGTCCGCACGAAGCGGGCGCCCTTTTCCGAGCTGTCGATGTCGAGCACCCCGGCCAGCACCTGGGGCTGGTTGCCGACGATCCCGACCACGTGCCCGCCGATCCGGCCGAACCCGCACACCAGGTTGGTGGCCCACAGGCTGTGGTACTCGACGAAGTCGCCCTCGTCGACGACCGCCGCGATCACCTGCTTCATGTCGTACGGTTGGTTGGGGCTCACCGGGATGACGTGCCGCAGCTCGGGGGTGAGCCGGGCCGGGTCGTCGTCGGTCTCCACGTAAGGGGGCGTCTCGAGGTTGTTGGACGGCAGGAAGGCGAGCAGCTCCCGCACCTCGTCCAGGCACGCCTTCTCGTCGTTGGCCACGAAGGCGGCCACGCCGGACTTGGTGGCGTGGGTCAGAGCCCCGCCGAGCTCCTCGTGGGTGACCTCCTCGCCGGTCACCGTCTTCACCACGTCCGGGCCGGTGATGAACATCTGCGACTTGTCCCGCACCATGAAGATGAAGTCGGTGAGGGCCGGGCTGTAGACGGCCCCGCCGGCGCACGAGCCCATAATCACGCTGATCTGGGGGATGACGCCCGAGGACTCGGCGTTGCGGCGGAAGATGCCGCCGAAGTAGTGGAGGCCGACGACCCCTTCCTGCACCCGGGCGCCGCCCCCGTCGTTGATCCCGATCATGGGGACCCCGAGCGAGGCGGCCAGGTCCATGACCTTGTGGACCTTTTCGCCGAACACCTCGCCGAGCGAGCCGCCGTTGACGGTGAAGTCCTGGCTGAAGAGGCAGACCTTGCGACCGTCGATGGTCCCGAAGCCGGTGATGACCCCGTCGGTGTAGGGCCGCTTGTCGTCGGGCAGGCCCGGCGCCCGGGTCCGGGCCAGCATGTCCAGCTCCTGGAACGACCCGTCGTCGAGCAGGTACTCCACCCGCTCCCTGGCCGTCATCTTGCCCCGGGAGTGCTGCCGCTCGATGGCGTGGGGCGGCCCGGCCCGGCGAGCCTGGTCCTGGCGGCGGGCCAGGTCGTCGAGGCGCTCGGCCATGGTGTGCACGCCGGCCGGCGCCGGTTGGGCCTGCGGGTCGATCGGAAGGGCCCCGGAGGGTTGGGCGACCATGACCGTCGAGGGTACCGGCAGGCGTCCGCACCTGCCCAGCAAGCGGGTGGGCATCCGTCAGCGCCCGGGAGGGCGACGCAGGGGCCCGGCCTACGATCGGCCATGCCCGTCGCGCCGCCGCCCACCGCCTGGCGGTTTCCGGACGACCCGGCCGAGATCGCCCTCGCGGCCGGCGAGACGGAGGTGGTGGCGGCCGGGGCCGATCTCGAGCCGGGCACCATCCTGGCCGCCTACCGGGCTGGCCTCTTTCCCATGCCGGTCCGGCGCCGGCTGATCGGGTGGTGGTCGCCCGATCCCCGCGGGATCATCCCGCTCGACGGCCTCCGGGTCTCACGGTCGTTGCGCCGTTCCCAGTTCCGCTACGAGGTCCGGGTCGACACCGCCTTCGACGAGGTCATCGAGGCCTGCGCCGACCGCCGCCGTCCCGGGGCGTGGATCGACGCCTCGGTCAAAAACGCCTACCGACGGCTCCACACCCTCGGCTGGGTGCACAGCGTGGAGGCGTGGGACGAGGACGGGCTGGCCGGCGGCCTCTACGGCTTGGCGCAGGGCGGGCTTTTCGCCGGCGAGTCGATGTTCCACCGGCGCACGGACGCCTCCAAGGTGGCCCTGGTTGGCCTCGTCGAGCGGCTCCGGGCCGGGGGCGGCACGCTGCTCGACGTGCAGTGGGTGACGCCCCACCTGGCTTCTCTCGGCGCGGTTGCCATTTCCCGGCGCGAATACCACCAGCGGTTGGCCGATGCCATCGCCCGCCCCCAGCTTCACCTCGCTCCGTGAGCAAGGCAACGGCGCGGGCGGTCGAAACCCTGACCTACCGTAGCCAAAGGGGATTCAGGGCTCAGAGCGACCCGTGCCTCGGCCAACCGGAGGTCAGCGATGCACCGGAGATCTTGGCAGGCCACCCGGTGGGCACGACGGGCCGTCGTGTTGGCCGCCGTCTCGGCTCTGGTTGCGGCGGCCGCCGTCGTGGGTTTGGTGGCGGTCGGTACGGGGGCGGCGGGGACCAGGCACCACACGTCCCCCTCCCGCCTCGTCCAACTGGTCCAGTCGTCCTCGGGCGTGGCCACGCCCGCCGCGTCCTCGATCACGCCGGGTTGCCAGCTTCCCGCGCCCGGCTCTGAGCTCGGCCCGACCGTAGCGTTGCCCGCCGAGGCGACGGCCCGGAAGATCTCGCCGCCGGGAGGGGTCGGCACCTTCAGAGTGCAAGCCGGTCGCGTCTACGCCGTAAACGGTAAAGGACTTTGGGTCTATGGAATCGGCGGAGCGCTCCAACGGCACGTCACCCTCCCTTCCGGATTTGAGCGGTCCGCGCTCGACGGTGAGGTCAGCCAGCCGGTGATCGACCCTGCCGGCGACGTCTACCTCTCGTCCTATCCGGGCAAGCTCGTGATCCAGATCAGCCCGGCGGGCCGACGCCGCACCTTTGACCCCGGCGGTGGGAATCCGACGGGCATCTTCCCGCTTCACGCTCCGGGCAACCAATGGCAACTGGGCGTCAGCACCGCCCAACGGCGACGCGGCAGCTACGTGTACCGCGGGGTGGGACATCCCAGCGGTTCGGCGGCGCTGCGGGTTTCAGGATCTGGTTTTGTCAACCCGGCGCCGGGCGGGGACCTTTTGTACGCCGATGGCAACGGCTCGCTTCAGACCTGGGACCCGACGGCCAATCGCATGCTCCGGGAGTTCGGATCACCGCGGTTGCACGGGTCGGGTTACCACACCGGCGGGCCGTTCGCCTTTTTCTACGCGGACGAGGCGGTCGACGTCGACGGCCGGGTCTTCGCCGCCGACGGGCTCTCCACCTTGACGGTGAGCACCCCCGCCGGCGAGCTACTGGGGGCGACCAGTCTCGGCCAGACGTTGGAGCAGACCAGCTTGACCGGCGACCTGGAGGCGGCCGGCGGGGACCTCTATGCGGAGACAGGACCGCCGTTCGACGCGTCCGGCAACGTGATCTCGGTCATCCCGATCTCGACCGTCAACCGCTACGTCGCCGCCCACCAGCCCTCCCTCGACACATTGGGATGGGGCGCAGGGCTGCAAAGCACGGCGGCGGGCAACTACTTCGCCCCGGGAGACCGCCCGTCGGTGTCGGCCACCTTCGCCTCCTGGTGGACGAGGCTGGCGCCCCATCTTCAACTCAGGTACCGCGTCTGGGACGACGCCGCCATCACCGCTGGGCGTTTGCCCAAAGCGACGACCATGCGGCTGCCGACCGGCGCCCGCGCTCTGGCTCGGATACCGCTGCCGTTGCCGCCCGCCGACCGTGGCCCGGGCCCCTACGAAGTGGAGGCCGTGCTCTACAGCACGGCGACATCCCCACCCGCCCGGCTCGGCGCAGCCTGCCTCCCCTACACGGTCGGCGCGGCAGGTGACCGTCTCGACCTGTCCGCGCTTCCTCCCAGCCCGGGCGCCGGTGGCCCGTCCGACAACCGGGGCGCCGCCCTCAATGCACAACTTGGGCTCACGGGCCTTCGCTCCGTCTCGACGATCACGTGGTCCACCCTGCTGCCTGGCTGCAATCCCGCCAGCCCGAACCCGGCAACGTGCGGATCGGGTGCTATGCGGTTTGGCCAGGCGTCGCGTCAGCCCTATCAGGCCGCGTATCTGGCCGACCAGGATCACGTCCATTACTGGATACAGGTCAGCGGCGGCGATTCCACATCGATGGCGTTGGTGCACGCGGGACTCTGGCGGGAGGATGTCCAGGCGCTCGTCAGCCATTACAGCCGGGTCCCTCGCGGCTGTGGGCGCTGCGCACCGGTGACCGCCTGGGAGCCGTGGAACGAACCCAATAACACTGGCTGGAGCAACCCGGCGTCTTACGTCACCGATGTTCTGGCGCCCTTTTACTCGGCGGTCGAGACGGCCCGCCCCGGTGACACCGTGATCGGCGGGTCGTCGCTCGGCGTGTCCCTGCCCTGGTGGCGGGGGCTGGTCGCCGCCGGGGGGCTGCGGGACATGACCGTCGCGGCCGTGCACCCGTACACGGGCAACAACGACGCGTGGGAAGAGGACGGCGTCGAAACGCAGCTCCGGCAGCTCCAGTCCCTCGTCGACGGCAAATCTGTCTGGCTCACCGAAGTCGGCTGGTGGAGCGACGGACCGTACGACTATCTGCAGCAGGCCAACATCGTTACGCGAGCGCTCATCTGGCAGCGCCTCCTGCACATCCCGGTCTGGAACTACTTCATCGACGAGGGCGAATTCAGCGGCGCGGTGTCGTTCTCGCTCATCGAGGCGGCGGATGGCACCAACGGCGACGACTACGTGAAGCCCTCGGCGGTGGCAGCCATGGCCGAAGCCCATCTGCTCTCGGGCCGCGCTCCGCTCTCGCGCCCCTCGACCGGCATCCCGCAGACGTACCAGGCGAGGTTCGGGCCAACGGCGGGCGACCACCGCGACGTTGCCGCGGTCTGGTCCGACGGGCTGGCCACCACCGCCGCGCTCACGGCCTCCACCTCCGCCGGCCGAGACGTCCCGGTTACGGTCACCACCCAATATGGCGCCTCGCGCACAGTGACGCTGACGGCGGGCAAGCGCTATGCCCTCCCCATTTCCGATCAGGTCGCCTACGTGACCTACCCAGCAGGCGACCACGTGCATTTGGGGCCGACCGAGCACTATGGCGTCGATCTTGCCCTCGCATCGGAGGGTGCCAAGGCCACCGCCACATCCGGCTCGCCGAGCGCCGCGCTCGAGGACCCGAGCGACGCCCGCACCTACGGACAGGGCTGGACCTCATCGAAAACCGATCGGCACCCCTCTCTCACCGTCCATCTGCGGAAGGCCACCAGGATCAATCGGGTGCTCGTCGATACCCAGTCACCGGGCAGCACCGCATCGGGGCTTCGCGACTACGTCGTGTCGGTGAGGACGGCGCGCGGCGGGTGGAAGGTCGAGGCCCACCCGACGGCCCAGTACCGCCACCACGTGGTCCAGTTCGCCTTCACGCCGGTAGCGGCCACCGCCGTGCGGATACGTGTGCTGGCCGTCGACCTCGGCGGCTACTACGGGGGAGGGATACCTCCGTTCTGCACGGCCACGACCTGTATCCCGACGGCATTTGTGCACGCCGTCGAGATCTACGCCGGGTCAGCCCCCCCGGCGACGGTGGGCGGGCAACGGCTCACCCGCCTGGCCACGAGCTAGCCGCTCCGCCGGGCGGCGATAGCCGAGGCCCGCGCGACCAGCGGCTCGGCATCGAGGACCCGGCAGACGGCCTCAAAGCGGGGCGTCGGGCCCCGCCAGCGCAGCTCGTCGACCGAACCGAGGAGGGACCGGTCGATGCGAAGGGTGGCCAGCCGCTTGAAGAGCCGGACCTCGTCGGCGCCCGTGCGGAGCGACAGCGCCAGCTTGGGGGCGCCCCTCACGTCGACGCCCCAGTCGAGCACGTCGGCCGGGACGTCCTCGATGTGCTTCCACTTGGCCAGCACGGCGGCGGCCGACTTGGCCCCCCAGCCGGGCAGCCCGGGGAACCCGTCGGCGGAATCGCCGACCAGGGCCAGGTAGTCCGGGATGGATGCCGGCCCGACGCCAAACTTGGCCACCACGCCGGCCTCGTCGACCAGCAGCCGCTTGCGCCGGTCGAACTGCACGACCCGCCGGTCCCGGACGCACTGGCCGAGATCCTTGTCCGGCGTGCAGATGACCACCTGCTCGACGCTCGGGTCCTCGGCGGCGACGACCGCCGCGCTGGCCAGGGCGTCGTCGGCCTCGTCGTCGACCATGGCCCACACGGGGACCCCGAGGGCGGTGAGGGCCTCCTCCAGCGGCCAGGCCTGCGACCAGAGGTCGGGGTCGACGCCGGCCCCCGTCTTGTAGCCGGCCCACAAATCGTTGCGCCACGACTCGATCACGTGATCGGTGGCCACCCCGAGGTGGGTGACACCGTCCTCCAGCATCCCGAGGACCGACCCGAGCACACCACGCACGGCGGCCACTTCGTGACCCGCCGCGGTGCGGTGAGACGGCACCCCGAAAAAGTGACGGAAAAGCTCGTAGGTACCGTCGAGTAAGTGGACCTTCACGGGCCGCATTCTTCCCGGTCCGCTGCCACCGTGGCTAGCGTCACGGCAATGAGTGCTGAACGGGATCGGCCGTCGCCGGAGGCCCTCCGCGCCATCGAGGCCAGGATCCACTGGCTGGCCATGCGCATGATCGACGCCGCCAACCACGACCGGCCCGACGCCGGCGGGATCAAGGTCGGCGGCCACCAGGCCTCGAGCGCGTCGATGGTCGGGATCATGACCGCCCTGTGGTTCGACCACATCGGCGCCGACGACAAGGTGGCCATCAAGCCCCACGCCTCGCCCGTCTACCACGCCATCAAGTACCTGACCGGCGAGATCGGTCCCGAGTGGCTGACCACGCTGCGGGCGTTCGGAGGCCTGCAGGCCTACCCGAGCCGGACCAAGGACCCCGACGTGGCCGACTTCTCCACCGGCTCGGTGGGGCTCGGCGCGGTGGCCCCGCTCTTCGCCGCCGCCACCCGCCGCTACCTGGCCGCCCACTTCGACCTGCCGGCGCCGGCCCGGTTCATCGCCCTCGTCGGCGACGCCGAACTGGACGAGGGCAACGTGTGGGAGGCCATCGCCGACCCGGCCCTGCAGGGCCTCGGCAACGTCACCTGGATCGTCGACCTCAACCGCCAGAGCCTCGACCGGGTCATCCCCGACCTCAAGGTGCGCCGCCTCGAGCAGCTCTTCGTCGCCTCCGGCTGGCACGTGGTCGAGGCCAAGTGGGGCCGGCGGATCACCGCCCGCTTCGAGGCCGAGGGCGGCGACGCCCTGCGGGCCCGGCTCGACGAGATGTCCAACGAGGAGTACCAGAGCGTCGTCACCGCCCCCGAGTCCGAGGTGCGGACCCGGCTGCTGGCCGGCGCCGACCCGGCCGTCAAGAGCAGCCTCGACGACGTCGACGACGCCGAGGTGCGCCGGCTCGTCTCCGACCTGGGCGGCCACGACCACGCCGTCCTCGTCGACGCCTACCGGGCGGCCGACGCCGAGGCCGACCAGCCGAGCGTCGTCTTCGCCTACACCCACAAGGGCTGGGGTTTGCCGATGGCCGGCGAGCCGCTCAACCACTCCGCCCTGCTGACCTCGGCCCAGATCGACGCCCTCCGGCAGAGCAACGGCCTCGACGTCCAACACGAGTGGGACCGGCTCGACCCCGACACCGAGGAGGGCCGCTGGTGCGCCGAGATCGGCCGGCGCCTCAACAACGGGCCCGTCCCGCCCCGGCCCCGGATCAAGGTGCCGGCCTCGGTGGGGGGCCGGCCGCCGGCGATGGTGTCCACGCAAGAGGCCTTCGGCCGCCTGCTCACCTCGCTCGGACGCCACCAGGAGCTGTCCCGCCGGACGGTCACCCTTTCCCCGGATGTCAGCGTGTCGACCAACCTGGGCGGCTGGATCAACAAGGTCGGCGTGTTCCGCCCGGAGGAGGCCAAGGACTGGTTCGGCGAGACCCAGGTGCTGCGCTGGCGGCAGTCGCCGGCCGGCCAGCACATCGAGCTCGGCATCTCCGAGATGAACCTGTTCGGGTTGCTCGGCCAGCTGGGCCTGGCCCACGAGCACCACGGCGAGGTGCTGCTGCCGATTGGCACCGTGTACGACCCGTTTGTCTGCCGCGGCCTCGACTCGCTGGTCTACGGCGCCTACAACGCCAGCCGGTTCGTCATCGTCGGGACTCCGAGCGGGGCCACGCTCGCCCCCGAGGGGGGCGCCCACCAGTCGGGGATTACCGCCTCGATCGGCCTCGAGCTGCCCAACGTCACCGCGGCCGAGCCGGCCTACGCCCAGGCCCTCGACTGGCTGCTGTGCGACGGGCTCGACCGCCTCACCGCCCCCGACGGCGACTCCCTCTACCTACGGCTGACCACCCGGCCCATCCCCCAGGCCCCGTTTGCCGATGCCCTGGCCCGGCTGGGTGAGCCGGCCCTGCGGGCCGGGGTGCTGGCCGGCGGCTACCGGCTGGTGGAGCCGCCCGACGACCTCGTGGCGGCCGGGGCGCCGGTCGTGCACCTGGTGGCCTCCGGCGCCGTCCTCCCCGAAGCGGTGGCCGCCTCCGCCCGGCTGGCCGAGGAAGGGGTGGCCGCCCCGGTCATCGACGTGACCAGTGCCGACCGGCTCTTCCGCTCCTGGCAGCGGGCCCTGCGGGGCGGCGCCTCCCGGGCCACCGCCCCGGACGTGGAGGGGTGCGCCCTCGCCGGCCTCTTCGCCCCCGAGCACCGCCGGGCGCCCATCGTCACCGTCCACGACGCGGCCAGCCACGCCCTGGCCTGGGTCGGCGGGTGCTTCGGCGCCCCGGTCACCCCCCTCGGCTTCGACGTGTTCGGCCAGTCGGGCACCGTCGACGAGCTTTACCAGTACCTCGGGCTGCGCCCCGACCAGATCGTCACCGCCGCCTTGGCCGCCCTGGGCTGAACGACCTCAGCGGAAGCCGAGCTCCACCAGCTCGGCGACCATGCTGCGGATCCGGGGCGAGTCGCTCCGGAAGAACTCCTCGGAGTACACCCGGTCGCGGGGGACGAAGCCGGGCGTGCCCGCGTACCGGCTGTTGGCCTTGGCTGCCTTCTCCAGATTGTGCTCGTAGCTCCAGCGCAAATGGGCGTAATGGGCCGGCTCGGACGGCTTGGCCCCGAACCGCAGGGCGAACATGCGCCGACCGTTGGCACCCCCGTACGAAGCGTGGAAGAGCTGGGCGCTGAAGAAGACGAGGTCGCCCGGTTCCGACACCAGCGGGAAATACGGCAGGTCGCGGCCGGGGAGCCGGTAGCCGGACAGCGCCGGTTCGGCGTCGGGCCAGGACTCCCGGCGGAGCAGCTCGATCATGCCGGGCAGGTGGGAGCCGGGCATCACCCGCAGGCATCCGGTGTCCTCGTCCACCGGGTCCAGGTAAAAGGCGACCTTGACCCGCTGATACGACTCCTGGCTGTCGCGGTGCCACCGGGTGTCACCGACATAGAGATTGCCATCCGAGCCGATCCACACAAAACCCGGCCCGAGCAGCTGCTCCACGCTCGTAAAGATGCGGTCGTCCTCCAGCAACCGGTAGAGGTCGGCTCGCTGCTCCAGGAACCCCTGGACCTCCTGGCGCTCGTCCCCGGGAAAATCGTTCCCCCAGCGGTCCTCGTCCAGCACCTGGTCGAAGCTGTCGCCGATGGCGGCAATTTCGGCCGGCGAGAACGCCTGTTTGACGACCAAAAACCCGAACGTCTCGTAAAACCTCACCTGCTCCGCTGTCAACACGTCGTCCTCCCCGAAGAAATCATTGGCAGCGTACCTGTAGTGTGTCGTGGTGAGCGTCCCATCG